>UOFR01000001.1_pt1 | contig 74486 bp, 62 predicted proteins | sample 1988501 | NCBI WGS metagenome assembly UOFR01 (sample SAMEA4712194, study PRJEB27164) | hydrothermal vent metagenome | biome: marine basaltic hydrothermal vent biome; feature: marine hydrothermal vent; material: mineral | place: Pacific Ocean | collected 2011-06-14/2011-07-23 | depth 1689 m | reverse complement strand
GATTTTCATTTGCTGAATGAACAGGATCGCAGCCTGCCTCTCACGGAAAGATTTAATTATAGCCTTTTACTTGCCTTTCGCTCCTGGCGACCCGGTGTATTTGAAAAAATGCGACGAAAGCCTGTTACCTGAAATACCGTTTTTATATTTTTTACAATATTTTTTCACCGCACGTAAAATTTATGAGCATTACCATTAATCGATGGGGTAATAACTCATACTAATTTTTATCGCCAAATATTTAATCAGCAAGGAATTTTTATAAATAGTGCAGCGTAATGATATGATGAGACGTCCACTATTTTTTCCAGTTTAAAACCAGCCGGTTCAACCACGTTACGAACCTCTTCAGGCTCCATACGCAATTCTGTATCAGGACCTCGTGCCTGATCGAGCACCGTCGTTTCCTCGCGTGGCCGATTGTGCCAGTTGATTATCGCAAAACGGCCATCGGCTTTAAGTACCTGATGCACTACCTGCGATAATCCCGCCTTGTCGGGGACACCATGAAAAGTGTTAGCTATAAAGACAAGATCAACCGGTTCACAAATCAATTCTGGCAAATCACGTGCATCACCCGACACGGAATTAAAGTTAGAATGACTCTGACATGCCCGTTCAGCTTCTCGTAGCAATCCTGTATCCATTTCCAGCGCCCAGGTTTTACCTGGATGAACTAGCCGGCACATAGGCTGGGTAAAATGACCATCACCACAACATAAATCCACCACCTGCATATTTGGTTTTAAACCAACGGATTGCAATACGTTTTCGGGATCGGGCCATAGCACTTGCCACCAGTCTTTATCGGGCATAATGGTTGCTGTGAAAAACTTATTGTTTACCATGCGTAATATCTCACGTTTAGATGTTCAACCTTGTTAATCGCTGGCAGGATTAATTCCTGGGTGAGTTTCTTCTGCCATGATCAGTACAATCAATCCGGAAACAAACATGGCTATCGTAACAAACCAGAAGCCGGTGCTTATGATACCAGTCATATTGGAAGCAATACCCAGTAACAAGGCACCTATTCCATAGCCCAGATCACGCCAGAAACGATAAATACCTATTGCCGAACCACGCCAGGCCGGATGCGCGATGTCACCCACGGCGGCGCTTATGTTGGGATACAACAACGCCATTCCAAAACCCGTTATCGCCGCCGATGCAGACCACCACCACAAAGTATCACCCAACAACGTTAAGCCGACTCCGGCGCCACACACCCACATACCAATTGTAATTGGCCATAAACGTCCAACATGATCAGACAGTTTGCCAGTAATAAATTGTGAGCCACCCCAGACAAATCCATAGATCCCAACAACCCAGCCGATATTAGCCAGGCTTAAACCTTGTTCGTATAAATACACCGGATAAAATACCCAGATTAAGGCATCGACAAATTTCTCCACCAGGCCCGCCTGGCTAAAAGCAAACATGCGTTTATCGCGCCAGGACATTAAGGTAAACACTTCCCAGGTAGTCGGATTATCGGATATATTTTTTGGAAAGCGAGGCACTGGCCCGGTGGACTTACCCGTCGCATGATTTTTTGCTTCGGCCAAGGCCCAGGGTAATGTATCTTTTACCCAGAGCTGAGTAGTAATGATAGCGACAATAATGACCACCAGACCAAACCACATCAGTCCATCACGCACACCTATCCATTCACTCAGGTAGGCGGTAAGAATACCCGCCAACGCGACACCAAAATAACCCGAGAATTCATTCAGACCAATAGTCAAACCGCGTTGTTGCGGATGAGTAATGTCGAGTTTAGACGTTTGTGTCATCGACCAGGTTAACCCCTGGTTTACACCTAACAGGACGGTCGCAAACACGATCCACCCCCAACTCGGGGCATAAAAAATAATTGGCGGGATCGGCAAGGCAATTAGCCAACCCCACATTAAAACCTGCTTACGCCCAACGCGCTCGGATAAACGACCCGCAACAAAATTGAGCGTACCTTTAACGAAACCAAAGGCCACAACAAACGCCATTAATAACAGGAATGACCCTTTTGGAACCCCAAACTCGCTTTCAGCGAGTGCCGGTACCACGGTACGCATCATACCCAGGGTCAATCCAACCAGCAGAACTTGCCAAAGCTGGTGAGCAAACTGGTGGAGATTGACCTGAATACCAAACTGATAATTTTTTTCTGTCACCGTGAACCTCTTACGCTTTGGTATTGGCTTCGACGATTCGATCCATCTCGGCAGGACGCGGCGGAATCTCAGAAGTTAGTGCATGAATAAACTCATCCTTATCGGTTACTTTCAGCATAGGGTTAAAACGTTTTTCAAAACCTAAGGTCGAAACGGGTTTACCCGAAATACCCGCACCACAGACACTGCCCGCCTGATGAGCGGGGAAGATCTCAGTGGTATCAGGATAAGTAAGCAGTTTATTGTGCAGGGTATCAAACAACATACCGGCCATTTCTTTTTCTCGACCGGCTAAATCCGGTCGGCCAATGCTGCCAACAAACAGTGTATCGCCAGTAATAATAAACCAGGCCTCTTCACTGCGACGATTATCCGAAACGGCCAGGCAAATGCTGTCCATGGTATGACCGGGTGTGTGCAGCACTTTCACATGCACATTACCCACCTCGATAATGTCACCATCGTTGAGTGCGTCAAATTGGTAAGCCACTGCGGCATTGCTATGCAGACTATATTTTGCACCCAGACGTTCAGCCAGCTTGCGGCCACCGGAATAATGATCGGCATGTACATGGGTTTCTATCACATGGCTGATGGAGACATTTTGCAACTTTGCCTGCTCCACAAACCAGTCTTCATCGCCGGCCACGACATCAACCGCGACGGCCTTGCCAAGCGTTCCGCAGCCCAGTAAATAAGATAAAGAAGCCTCTTTTGTAGCTAACTGTTTGAAAAACATAATTAATCTCCAATAAACGTTTTATCGATACTTGACAAATCCCGCATATTTCGTGATTATATAAACATTCACGCATATGAGTATCTGCACATATGAATAGTAACGCATATAATTCTGAAACTGTCAAGGATCTGGCCAGAGTCTTCAAGGTCCTCAGCGAACCCAATCGTCTTAAGATCCTGGTGAGCATGGGTCTGGAGTGCGCGCCGGTATCGGCGATTATTGCCCGCACGGGTTTATCCCAGACCAATGTGTCGTTTCATCTTCGAATTTTGAGGGAGGCCGGTCTGGTAAAAGGCGAGCGCAATGGAGCCTATATATTTTATTGTTTGTACGATACGGAATTGCTACAGATTTTATCGAATATAACCGCATGGCGAGAACATAGTCTGGCGAATCAACAGGAAAATCACGATCAAGCTTCTTCTGCTTCAAAAAATGAAAATGCGGCGGTAAACAATTAACGATCTGTTAAAACTCAAAGTCAGATGAAGCAGTGATACCGGTTCTTCGGATGACACAAACCTTATATTTCAGACGTTACAGGCATCCAGTGAAATTATTTTGCTGAGTGATCTAACGAGTCTTTAAGATGGAATGCCAGTGAATCGACAAAAATACGTATTGTTGAGGACATAAGTTGCCGGTGTTGATAAACCAGGCTTACGGGTTGCGGGGCTAATTCGAAGTCCTGTAGAACCATTTTCAATTTACCCTGCTTCACATACGGCATGATCTGATAAGAATAGAAATATCCAAAACCTATTCCAGCAACACAGGCATCAACAGAAGCGGCAACATGATTACACAACAAACTACCTCCAACCTGAATCGATATTTTTTTTGACCCCTCCTGAAATTGCCATATTGAACCGGCTGATATTCCAGTGAAACGTACACAGGGTAATTGCGATAACGCATCCGGGTGATCGGGCATACCATATTGTTTTAAAATATCAGGACTAGCACACACCACCTGTCGAATTTCACCAACGGATTTAGCGATTAATGTTGAATCACCAAGTGGCGCAATTCGTACCGCGAGATCGATTCCTTCGTCCAGCATATTAACAATGCGATCCAGCAACAGCAGGTTAACCTGAATACGCGGATATTGATTTATCAGTCGGTTGATCGCGGGGGCAACATGCATCTGGCCAAAACGAACCGGGGCGGTGATGGTAATAGTGCCACTGGGATCGGCCTGGTCATTAAGGAGTAATCGCTCAGCCTCGTCAATCTCCGCCAGTATCTTCCGACAGCGTTCTAAATAGATACGCCCCTCTTCAGTCAGGGCAATTTTTCGGGTGGTGCGATTAAAAAGTCGAATTTGCAGATTATTTTCCAGCGCGGCCAGCATCCTGACCACCGCAGGTAATGATTTTTCAAGACTGTTGGCCGCCGCCGTCAGGCTACCTTGCTCGGCAATTCTCACAAATACGGACATGGCCTGAAGTTTATCCATACCAAAGATTACTCCATTTTACGCAATAGTAAAATAGCATTGCCATCATTTATTCCTTTATTCGGAGTAACTAGTCTATATCACATGGAGCACTGAGTGCCCCAATAAACCCCGAACATTAATTAAAGAGAGGATATCAACATGAAATCAGCCGTAATCATAATGTCAGATCCAAAACCCGGTAACGAAGAAGCATTAGGCCGATTATTTAATGGACTCGCCACTGCATATGACTTCAAGGACAAAGGTGAAGAAGTCACTATTTTGTTTCAGGGCACAGGCACCCGCTGGGCGGCAGAATTAGTAAAGAAAGATCACCCTGCACATGAACTTTATAAATCGGTGCAAGACAAAGTGGCCGGTGTATCCTGTGGTTGTGCCGACGTCTTCGGTGCAAGAGAAGATGCGGTAAAAAGCGGTTTTAATTTAATCAAGGATTTTCCGTTACCCGGTACGTCAGGCGTGCCCAGTCTGCAAAAATTAACCAGCGATGGTTACAACATTATCGTATTTTAAAACACACGCCGGGTGAAGAAATTGACAATGCTCTGAGCCCGGCTTTCTGTTAATCACCAGCCGCAACGTTACAGGAATTGACCATGACGGATAATCATTCTTATCATGAAGGTGAACTAGCCGTACAAAAACGGGTTAATCGACTTGATATGGCCCGCATGGCTGGCCGTATGATCTCCAATAGTATTCCTGCAGGTGCACTACAATTTATAGAACAACAGGTAATGGTGGTTATTGGTAGCCTGAAAGATGATGGTAATGTGTGGTGTTCGATAGTTTTTGGTAACCCCGGTTTTGTCCGTGCACAGGATGTTAATACCATTGACATCGACATGCGTCATGCTGGCCTTGCAGACGATGACCCATTGTGGTCAAACATCACATCGAACCAAAGTGTTGGCATGCTATTTATTGAGTTAGCCTCGAGACGACGCCTTCGTATAAATGGACAGATGAATAAAAAAACTATGCACCAATTTGTGCTAAGCATAGATCAAGCCTACCCTAATTGCCCGAAATACATTCAACGCCGACAAATAAAAAAAGTACAAAAATTTAATAGTCCGATCGAAATTAAACCTGCATTAACGGGTACGCATTTAACAGAAGAGCAAAAGACTCTTGTCTGTCAAGCCGACACATTTTTTGTGGCCAGCGCCTATGCTGATAAGGAAAATCACTACAGTGTTGATGCCTCACATCGTGGTGGTCATCCCGGATTTATTAACTTCACCGATGAACAGAAATTACGAATTCCAGACTACCAGGGCAACAACATGTTTAATACCCTGGGTAATTTTCAGTGTTATCCCCATGCAGGAATAATTTTTATCGATTTTTTTCGGGGTAGATTGTTGCAACTATCCGGAATTCCAAAAATTATCTGGCAACATGATATTCAAACAGATGGAGCACAGCACTACTGGCAATTTGAAATAAAACATTGGAGAGAAAGTACCATTCCAATTGATATTAATTGGGCGTTGCTCGATGCTTCACCTTTTAATCCAGAGCCGTAGTATAAAAAAACGCGTACGCGTAACTTATAGCAATACAAAGAATATTTGTATTATAACTATTCAGTTTCATATCTTAAAATGAAACGGTATACTTGATAACATGAATGGTTGGTTTTATCTCGCGCTTGTCATTATTATTATCGCAGTCTTAGTAGCCTTCTGCTGCAGCAGGCCAGACAAAAGATAACTCTATAATATTAGCTCGTACAAATAATGATGTTTTCGATCCTGTTGTTCCATTCTTCTTAATTGACGCAGCCATTACTTTACCGTCGGCTCATACACTCATTCCATTAGTAGATAATATTGAAATTAGCTTAGCCATTTCCGCTGCAGAAACTTCTTGCCGGTTACAACTTGAAATACAAAGGTTTGCACCTGTAATGGTTTCAGGTGAATGTTTCCTGAACTGTTGTAATGCCATACCCTCTCCTGAAATTATTGCCTTTATAACCATTGGGCTTAACATCCCGGCGGTCTCCATCACCGGTAAATTACACACGTTGTGTAAAGCTGTTAGCAATTTTGGTCCGATAAACTGGGGAGGCATAGTACCGGTATTATTCAGGATCAATCGTTGCGCGGTTTCGGTATAAAAATCCAGAAAGCTATTGTTTTTTGAAAACATCAGAAAAGCATTATGTACTTTTTTATAAATCCTCAATTTTTCGTTAACATTTTCCTGCACCCATACTTCTCTTCCAACGGCGTAAGAAAAATCCGGGATATCAAATTCGGCAGGACTAAATATCAGGAAATCTGCATCAAGCCAGACAACAACCTCATAGTTCTGATTTAAATATTTTTTAACAAGTAGCAACCTGGCCAGGTCGGTGGCGACTACTTTTTGATACTGGGTTTTATTGAGAATTTCTTCCGGCACCAGCTCAAACAACAGGTCGTCAACAAAACGGTATTCATAGCCTTTCATTTCGCTCCAATCACGAACCGAATCAAGACAGGTCTCAATCCATGGATAGGGTAAAGGCTGTGTGTGTGACTGTAAAATAAGAGTTCTGTGCATTTTGGCTTCAGTTTTATTTGGTTGATTTATATCAATTTTATTTTACGCAGATACACATATAATAAAAGTTTCTTGTACTAAAATTATAGGATGTATCGTACAAAATTACGCGGAGACTCTCGTGACAAAAGACGCAAATTTCTCAATGCCCAGCATCTCGGATGACCGTGAAGACCAGAAATTGGCTCAGGCAAACATCGTTAAAAACCTCGGAAAGAAAGATATTTTTACCGATGCAAACTATCCGTACAAGAAAAAAATGAAAAAATCTGAGTATGAAAAGCTCAAACAGGAGCTACAAATTGAACTGCTTAAAATGCAGGGCTGGGTCAAAGAGACCGGACAACGTGTTGTAATTTTATTTGAAGGGCGTGATGCGGCGGGTAAAGGCGGTACCATCAAACATATGATGGAACATATGAATCCTCGTGGTGCTACGGTTGTTGCTCTGGAAAAACCAGGCGATCATGAACTAGGACAATGGTACTTTCAACGTTATATACAGCACCTGCCAACAAAAGGTGAAATCGTCCTGTTTGATCGCTCCTGGTATAACCGTGCTGGCGTCGAACGCGTAATGAACTTCTGTAAACCCAGTGAATATCTTGAATTTATGCGTCAGGCTCCCGAAATGGAACGTATGCTGGTTCGCAGCGGCATCACATTCTTCAAGTTATGGTTCTCGGTCAGCCGCAATGAACAATTTCGACGTTTTCAGAAGCGCCGTGAAGATCCTCTGAAACAGTGGAAACTCAGCCCGATCGATCTTGCCTCTCTGGACAAGTGGAAAGAATATACCGAGGCCAAAGAGGCGATGTTCTTTTATACCGATACCGCTGATGCCCCCTGGACAGTAATAAAATCAGACTGTAAAAAACGTGCGCGCATAAATGCGATGCGCCATGTTTTATACAATCTTGACTATCCAAATAAAAATACCGACGTCGTTAGTCCCCCTGACGAACTAATTGTTGGCTCGGCTGAACACATCTATGAAAAAGGTGAACACATACTTAAAAAGGCAACATTAACTAAAGAAGAGGACAGAAATGAAGCGAACTAAACATGCAAAGGACATTACCGATCGTTTTCGTGAAATGGTTGAACAGGATGGCAACACCCTGGCTGACAAACATTATGATGAACTGGCATTATTGATTGAAGCGGGAATTGATACTGCACTGGTCGAAAAACTTGAAAAAATAGCGGATAAAGTCAACAAACTGGCCGGTAACATCCGCAATGATGCTGAACTCTTTAGTTAAATTCAGTTTTGTAAAAAAGCCCCTTAAACTGACCTGGTTATTGAGGGTTTATTCTTAACAACATATATATAGTCTCAAGATATAACAGTATATAATGTAATGCTTATAGAGCTATACAAGCTCGTTGCTCGTTAATACTACCTGTTTCACACTTTTAGTAGCCTATTTATGACATTCTCCTTACAAATGTCTCGATAATGCTTTGCAAACAATAGGTAATAACAAACTTATCAGGTAAAATCAGGAATGTGCAAAATCTCAATATTTTGGCATCAACGGGACTACCTCCACGGATTCATGTGCTATATTTTTAAGCTACCCCCTATATCTATGAACTACAAATGAGAAATACCGATGGCTAGTATTATCATCATTGATGACCAAAGCACGACTCTGAAACTGCTTGCCCAATTAGTGAAATCTCTCGATTTCAACACGGAAACTATTCAGGTCACTACGTTTGATCAATCTACCGAGGCATTGAACTGGGTTCGATATAATACGCCCGACATGGTTTTGATTGACTATAAAATGCCCGAAATTAATGGCATAGAATTTATTAAATTATTTCGCCGTTCCAAAGGCTGTGAATCCATACCCATAATTATGATTACGGCCTATGATGAGCAGGACATCCGTTATAAAGCGCTCGACGCCGGGGCAAGTGATTTTCTATCTAAACCAATTGACCACCATGAATGTCGAGCGAGATGCAAAAACTTGCTAAGCCTGCGCGCGTCTCAACTCATGCTCGAAAAACGCAATTATGTATTACAGCATAAAGTTGCAAACTCAACTAATGCCATAATCGAACGTGAACGTGAAACACTGCTCCGACTTGCGCGTGCGGGAGAATACCGGGACGAAGAAACCGGAAACCATATTCTTCGAATCGCAAAATACTCTCGACTAATAGCCGAACTCATAGGCCTGGACGAGCTTCACTGTGATCTCATTGAACAGGCCTCGCCGATGCATGACCTGGGTAAAATTGGTATTACGGATTCGATTTTATTAAAACAAGGTCGTTTAACCAATGACGAATTTGATGTTATGAAATCGCACACTTTAATCGGCTACGAAATATTAAAGGACAGCCCTTCAAAATACTTACAGGCCGGTGCAAGTATTGCACTTGGACACCATGAACATTTCAATGGTCTTGGCTATCCCTATGCCATGAAAGGAGAAGAGATTCCAATAGAAGCTCGAATTGTCGCTATCGCAGATGTCTTTGATGCCCTCACATCCGTACGCCCCTATAAAGACGCCTGGTCAATTAATGATGCAGTGACGTTTATTCAGACCCAAAGAGGAAAACAATTCGATCCGGACTGCGCCGATGTTTTTATAGAAAACCTCGATAGAGTTGAAGTCATCTATAATGCATTTAATGAAATATCACCACAGAACAGCAAAGAAGAACCCGATTTATGCCAACAGCAGGACCTATCTTAAAGCAATTATATCCTGGCTCTTTACTAAAACGGCTAAGCACTAGCCCAGGGCGAGAACATGAACAGGCGTTTATACGTCTTGTGATTGGTATTGTGGTATTTTTCCTGACCTACTATTCCCACATTGATAAACCCTCTATCCTGTTTAGTGTCAGCACTCTGGTAACTATTTATACTTTATTTGGCGTCTTAATTCTCGGCTGGATTTATTTACAACCGCGTAAAAATTCTTTTCGCTATGTATTAAGTAACACGGTCGACATCATCAGTTTGTCCTATGCAATGTACCTGGGTGAAGAAATGGGTGCAGCCCTCTATCCATTATATCTCTGGGTTACTTTCGGTTATGGATTTCGCTTTGGCATAAAATATCTCGCCATCAGCAGTGTGCTAAGTATCATTGGATTTGTTATTGTGTATTCAAGCACTTTTTTCTGGCAGCAATACCCCATACTCTTTACAGGCATGCTCGTTGGACTCATCCTGCTACCAATCTATGCATCAACATTATTACGGCGACTAACTGAGGCCGTTAAAAACGCCGAAATTGCCAACAAAGCCAAGAGTCAATTTTTAGCTAACATGAGCCACGAATTACGCACGCCGTTAAGTGGGATAACGGGTTCGAGTGATTTGTTAAAAAATACTGTTCTCACCACTGAACAACAGGAATATGCCAATACCATTGATTACTCGATCAATGCTTTACTCTCTTTAATAGAAAGTATTTTAGATCTTTCTAAAATAGAAGAAGGCAAAATCACCCGCAATAAAATTGATTTTGACTTACACCATATACTTAATATTACAACCCGCATGCTCACTCATCATGCCAAGCAGAAGGGTTTATCTCTCAACCTGCAAATTGAACCTGATATTCCATATCAATTATTTGGTGATGCCGATCATCTTAGACAGGTACTCATTAACCTGATAGGCAACGCCATAAAATATACCGACTTTGGCGGCGTTCATGTTCGCGTATCGTTAAAAGAAAATATTGATCATGAATGTAATATTTTATTTGAAGTTATAGATACTGGATGTGGCATTTCTGCCGTAGATCAAAAATCGATCTTTAATCGATTTACTCAAGTTGACGAATCAGATACACGTAGTCACAGCGGAACCGGTTTAGGTACGGCAATTGCAAAAGAAATTGTTGAATTACTTGATGGAAGTATTGGCGTAAAAAGCGAACCAGAACATGGATCAACCTTCTGGTTTACATTACCTTTCATAAAACAACAAACAATTGACATAAGCAATAACAAAGATCTGACTCAGGCTAAAATTCTTGCCATTGCCAACAAGGATAATACCCTTCTGGATTTGATTGACTCACTTGAAGGATGGGGGACAGATCTGGCTGACACTGACTCTGCAAGTGATGCCTTTAAGATGCTAACGCAGGCTTCATCTGAACATGAACCATTTCATGCTATCATAATCACTAAACCGTTAATTGATATCGATGCCTTACAGTTTGTTCAATCGATTCGAACCCGACCTGATATTAGCAATATAATCTTGATTCTGGTCGCAAACAAACTAGATGAAACCACCCATAGTAAGTTGCTTAATACCGGCTTTAATTTTATCTTTAACAACCCGATTAACAAATCATTACTATTTAATGCGATCCACGCATCTCCACTACTTGGCTCTCATGATAGCAATATCGAAGACTTTAGCAGTTATTTCATGCACAGCAAGATGGTCAAGCAATACCATATCCTGCTTGCCGATGATAATGAAACGAACCAACGAGTTATACGCCGAATCCTGGAGCATGGAGGACACTCTGTTTCCGTAGTCGAAAACGGTGAACGAGCTCTTGATGCGTTAGAAAGAGAAACCTTTGATATTTGTATTATTGATATGCATATGCCTGTAATGGGTGGCTTACAGGCAATAAAACTATTCCGGTTTATGTACCCTAAAAACACCATGCCCTTCGTAATGTTGACCGCAAATGCTACGACTGAAGCCGTACAACAATGTAAAGAGGTTGGTGTCGATGTTTACCTTACAAAACCGATTCGTTCTCACACGTTATTAGACACAATCGCAAAAATTGAGCCGAATCAATCTCAGAATACAAATAACGAAAACAAGCTGGTAATACCTACTACCATCAGGCAACCCAATATTGATACTCCTGATTCAAGCGATATCCTGAATCCTGATGTTATCAATGATCTAAAAATGTTAGACGAAAACAATACCTTCCTGTTTGACCTGATCCAGGGTTTTGTAAAAGACGGCAATGCCTTATTATTGCGACTCGATAACAGTACTCACGATCAATACCATGAATTTACTGAAGCAGCGCATGCCTTCAAAGGTAATGCCGGATCGGTTGGCGCGGTTAAACTTTACAAGGTGTGCATGCATGCACAAAAAATCTCCGAATCCGAATACAGGCAAAATGCGACTCAACACTTGAATCAGATTCGAAAAGATTTCTTACGTACTCAATATGCCTTATGGCATCAGGCGCACCAGGTCGATTCCGGCCAGTTACGAGATTAAGCTACCTGGGTTTCGCTATCGCTAACCTGCTTATCCATCTTTTTCCCTTGTGCTCGAACCAGACGTTCCATAATTCGCAACGAGCGTTCGTCCAGTTCAATCGCAGTATCGACCCAGATATCTGAAATAGCGCGCATTTCTGCCAATGATACCGGGTTCACATGCATATAAGCCTGTTGCATAGCCAAACGACTTGTTCGTTGGCTAGAATGGCGTTTTATGTATTCAGTCACTGCGGCTTCACCTTCACCATCTTCAGCAAGTACATCCACAATTCCCATTTCATGCAGCTCTTCACCGGTGTACATACGACCAGAACTGATCATTTTTTCAGCAATACTCGGGTGTACCCGTCGGCTCAGATAGGAATAAGCACCCATCCCAGGGAACAGGTTAAACAAAATCTCAGGAAATCCCATCTGGACACTTTTTTCAGCCACGATGACATTACACGACAATGCAGCCTCAAATCCACCACCCAGCGCACTGCCCTGAATGAGTGAGATAGTCGTAATACCATGATTGAAATGACGTGAGCACTCAAACCCCATATCCAGGCACTGATACGCATACGCCCGTAGTTTTTCCTTATCACCATCAGCAATAAACTGTTTAAATTTACTTAAATCCCCGCCAAGGTTATACACGCCCGGGACATTCGAAGCGGCAATCAGATATTGGACAGGGTGATTTTTTCCCGGGAATGCACTTATCTGTCCAAACAGATCTTGCATTTCGGAAAGTAGTTTTGGGCTAAAGCAGGGTCGAGGAGACGCATGCATATAAAACCACAGCGATTGAGAATCAGATTGATAGCTAACATCAAGCTGTTCATAGTCAGTATTAAAGTGTTCATTAAAGTTTATTCCAGTTTGCTTCATTAAGGTCTTCATTTTTGGCTCCAAAGTTAAGACATCTTTTAATATGAAATACAAATATTCCCCCTGAAATTATTATAGTGTAATACCAATAATAGATACGCAAAGCAATCACGATAAATAAAAAAACAACATGCAATCACGAAAACTGTGAAGTTGATCGGTATTGTGTGCTGCTGCCAAACAAATGACTATATTAATTATCATGTTAATTGCCGACAAAACTTATTATTATTATATTTATACCGCCATGATCATTTTTAGTTCTAAAAAATAATATATAAATTTAATACAACTAAATAACAGGTGGTTACGTTCGTAAATCTGTTATGTTTTTTATAATAACTGTAATTACGACTAAATATACGAGACTGTGAAATAGAAGCACGTTATTTTTCAATAATATATATTATGCCTATATCAAAACATAACAGCCTACTCTATTTAAAATTAGCTATTCCAGTTTTTTTTCTATTTGCCATAGTTTACGGCGGGACTAACTGGTTTAGCTCCACACGCGAGGAATATTATCACATCTATTTTAATTGGGAGTTATCTATTCCATTTGTAGCGGAAATGATTATTATTTATTTATCGATACAATTGATATTTATTCTCCCAATATTCCATTGTCAGGAAACCAATATGTATATTCTGGCAAAGCGCATGTCACTTGCGACAATACTTGCCGGGATTATCTTTATTCTACTGCCAACACACTTCCAGATATTTCTTATAAAAAAGCTTGATACAACATAAAACTTTATCGGCGTTATCTAGATAATTCTCATTAACTGTATATGAGTTAATTTTATTAAAAAATTTCTGATTCTCCGGAATCTGTAAAATTGATTTATAAAAAAACATAGTAGCAAGATCCGTACTATGGTCTCGGGCAATCTCGGTCGAATATTTTTCCCTGGAAACAGGCCGCTCAACTCGCCCATGAATTTATTTGCCATACGGCCAGAGTTAATTTCATCTACAGGTACAACGCCGTAAAGATTGCTCTTTTATTCCGGCTCACTATTTTGACAAACCGCGTAAGATAATTAGTTGAGCATATTCTTTGACGGTTAGCCGAATACAATGCGACAATATATTAATAAACCCTGATAAACAAAAAAGACACAAGCGGCAGATTATCCTATCGTTAGCACCATGTAAGCGCAAAATAACCAGGTCGTAAATTTTGTCCGATGCTTCATTCACCCATTAACTTATTGTTTTTTATGCTGCTTATATCGTTCCTCGACCGTATCAAATTTACCGCACAAAGCCCATCTAACGGGTAATAATCTTTACCCAAATTATAGTATTTAGGCTGTAATACGTTATTATTATGAAAGGTATTTGGAGTTCAATTCCATTACCAATATTAATGCAAATTATATAACTAACCAGGCACACCAAATTTTGGACAATCGAAAGCTGACTGTTCTAACAACATCTACCCTCCTGAAGATGAGTTGTTTATGATAAATATCTGGCGCAGCCTGCGATTCAAAATTCCAATTGTTTTTTTCCTATCGTTTGTTTTTATCTTTCTGGCGATCTTTGGCGTCTTTTCAACAATTGGTAGAACATTGTTAGAAGAACAAGCCTACAAACAAGTTACTCTCTCCGCACAGAATATTGTTGCCACTTTGGGACATCAGGTTTCCTATGCAGAATCACTCGCAATATCTTTAGCCAAATTAGGCGAATCTCTTCCGCAGGACACTCAAATCAACAAAATAATTATTAAAAAGATATTAGATGTAAAAGGCAGTGAGCGTTTTATTGCCGGTGGAGGGATTTGGCCTGAGCCGTATAAATATAACGATGCAATAGAAAGGCGCAGTTTTTTCTGGGGACGCAATAAAAACGGCAATCTTCAATACTACGACAACTACAATAATCCTTCTGGTCCTGGTTATCATCACGAAGAATGGTATGTACCAGCAAAACATTTATCATCCGGGAAATCTTTCTGGTCCCGTTCCCACATGGATCCATATTCGTACCAACCAATAGTTACCGTTTCAGTTCCCATGTTTCGAAAAGATCAATTTTATGGTGTAGCCACCGTGGATTTAAAACTTGAAGGCTTAAGTACGGTTTTTGCGTCTGCATCTGCCGCATTTAATGGTTATGCCTTTGCTGTCGATCGCAATGGAAAATTATTAACTTTTCCAAACGATAACCTTGCCAAAACATATAGCAAAGATTCCAATAGTCATCAGACTGTAAACTATAAAACCATAAGTGCTCTGGCCAAACAATACCCTGGTTATGGGCCTCTTATACAACCTGCATTAGAGACAAAATATAGCAATTCACAGAGAATAAATATTTTACAACCAAAGGAGCATTCCCTGGCGAAGGATATAGAAAAAGAAAGCTATCAAATAGACATTAATGAAGCAAAGTTAATAGCAGCCCAGTTAATAGAAAAAAATAAAAGATTCCACTCAGATGATATTAATCATCAGGAATTTTACCTGCAAGAAGACATTATATTAAATGAACCAGCCTATGCATCAGTAATTAACATGCCAGATACCTTTTGGAAAATAATTACCGTCATGCCATATAGCAATGCTATGGGAACTTCAGATGTCATTTATCAAAACCTGATTATTTACATCGGGCTGGCAATGTTAAGCTCGTTCATTATTATGCTCTTCGTAGTTAAAAGATTTCTGGTTAGGCCCATTTCTGGTTTATCAAAGCAATTGCGTTCACTTTCGGAACAGGGTGATTCAATTAGCCATAGACTGGAGAGTGACGATAAAGGTGAATTTGGACACCTTGCATACTGGTTTAACAAACGAAGTGACAAATTACTCGATGTCCAGGAAAAATTATGCAACGCACAAGATGAACTTGAGGTACGAGTACGCGATCGTACCCAGGAACTAGAAAATGAAATCGAACATCGCATACAACAACAGGAAATAAAAGAACAGTGGGCCATACGTGTCGAACATCAACATGCAGCAATAGTAGATCTGTCTCTACATGACTCGCTTTTTAATGGCGATATTATTTCGGCCGCTAAAATTCTTAATGAATCAGCAGCAAAGGTATTAGGGATTGCACGTACTAGCGTATGGTTGCTGGACGATACTAATGAAACAATGGAGGTGCTTGATCTCTATGACTTCAATAAAAATAAACATTACAGAAAGGGCTCCCTGAGTGTACTAAAACATCCTGAATATTTTAAGGCTTTAGAATCAGACCGTTCGATCGCAATAACAGATGTTCTAAATGATACTAAAACAAACGATATTAAAGAATATGCAAAAAAATATAAAATAAGCTCACAACTAAACAATCCTATTCGAATTGCCGGGCAACTGCGTGGAGTTATTTCATTCGAACATACAGGCAAAACAAGGACATGGTTTACAGATGAGATCAGATTCGGTGGTGAAATTGCCGATCTATTCATCCAGGTTATTAATAACTCAGAACGCATCGAATCTGAAGATAAAATTCGTAAACTCGCCTTTTTTGATCCACTGACTGAATTAGCTAACCGACGATTTTTACAGGAGACGTTAAGCCGAGAATTTGAAATGTCCAAACGGAAAAACATGTTCGGTAGTCTGCTATATCTTGATCTGGACAATTTTAAAATGCTTAATGACTCACTAGGGCACCTTGTTGGTGATGAACTCCTGGTTCAACTTTCTACCCGACTCAAGACAGTTCTGCGCAAAGAAGATATGGCAGCCAGAATAGGCGGCGATGAATTCGTTGTTTTGCTCGCTGGCCAGCATCCAAATAAGAATAAAGCAATGAAACAGGCTCTCAATGTAGCAAAAAAAATTCAGGCTGAGATTAATAAACCATATCGCCTAAGTGGATTTGAACATGTCATCACCTCAAGCATCGGTATCACTCTCTTTCCCGAAAAAAATACGACGGTCACAGATATCCTCAAACAAGCCGATACAGCAATGTACCGTGCTAAGGAAGAAGGTCGTAACACAATTATATTCTATAACAAAGAATTTCAGAAAGCAGCTGATGATCGTCTTCGACTTGAAAAAGAACTACGCATAGCCATAACACTTGGCCAGTTTGAGATGCACTATCAACCACAAGTTAACTCTTCTGGTGAATTAACGGGAACTGAAGCTCTCGTTCGCTGGCTTCATCCTGATCGCGGGTTAGTTTCCCCTCTTGATTTCATTCCTATCGCAGAGGAAACCGGTCTTATCATAGAATTAGGAGACTGGATACTTGAAGAATCATGTAACTTTTGCCAGCAATATGATCTGGATCTGCTAGCTATCAACATCAGTCCACGTCAATTCCGACAGCAAGATTTTATTGATCGCGTACGAAATATTATTAAAATAACGGATGTTAATCCCCAATCGCTAATTTTTGAGGTAACAGAAGGAGTTGTTATTGATAATATTGAAGATACTATCAATAAAATGAACCAATTAAAGTTATTAGGTATTCGTTTTTCCATCGATGATTTCGGAACAGGTTACTCTTCTCTAGCATATTTAAAACAACTTCCATTAGATCAGTTGAAAATTAATGACAAATTTGTCCGCGACATCACAAATAACTCAAGCGATGCCATAATAGTTGAAACTATTATTCTGATGGCCCGACATCTTGGCTTAAAAATTGTGGCTGAAGGAGTGGAAACTGAAGCGCAACTTGCTTTTTTAACTAATCTAGGATGTCAAATATTCCAGGGTTATCTGTTTAACCTGCCCCTCAGTAAAAGTGATTTCATCTCATACATACAGTGCAGCAGTACAAACGACGCCCCTGAAAATACACGTTCATCATTACTCAAGTAGTAATACCATTATAAGTCGCTTACCCATATACACATTTTGTTCCTCCCGGGAATATGCTCGCAAATGCCCCAAACTGGTTTGGATCATGTTCATTTCCTGAAGTGTTCTGGAGCTGGACTCATTGGCTTTCAAGACCGAGGATATAGCCGTTTCATCGGTAAATCTTCGCCACCACTGTACTCTGCCATAGGCAGATCCACGCCATGAGATAAACCCCCACACAAATAACACTAGTCCGCTCACAAACTCAATACCACGTTAAATTTCATAATTATCTGCCTGTTTTAGTTACTCAATCTTCAGACTCACATAAATACGGCCGATATTGATCAACAATTACCAGAAAACGAGATTTTTCAACTCAGATCCACTACTATGGCGCCCGATTTTGAGCAGGATGATTAACTTGAATACGCACGATTATATCCCCGGCCAGCGCTGGATCAGCAATACCGAGTTACAAATGGGCCTGGGCACGGTACTAAGTGTCGATCAACGTAGTGTTCAGATTCTGTTCATGGCCACGGGTGAAACCCGTACTTATGCCAAATTAACCGCACCACTGACTCGTTTGTGCTTTTCGGAAGGTGATTCGATTCGTACTCATAATGGCGAATCTATTATCATCGGGCAGGTTGAAGAGCACGACGGACTACTCTTATATATAGGACAAGATTCGCAAGGCGAGACTCAGCGCATCGAAGAAAGCCAGCTGGATAATTTCATGCAATTGAGTCAGCCCAGTGACCGCCTGCTCAACGGACAACTGGACAAGCCAAAATGGTTCGTTTTGCGTCAACAAACACGGCAATTTCAAAATCGGCTATCCCAATCAAAACTGTATGGCCTGAGTGGTGCCCGCACCAGCCTGCTCCCCCACCAATTGTATATCGCCAATGAGGTCGCACAACGTTATGCGCCCAGAGTATTGCTGGCCGATGAGGTGGGGCTGGGCAAAACCATTGAAGCCGGCTTAATATTACATCAACAATTATTAACCGAACGGGCGCAACGAATCCTGATTGTTGTACCTGAAACCCTGATTCATCAGTGGCTGGTTGAAATGTTACGTCGTTTTAACCTGTTCTTCAGTCTGTTTGATGAGCAACGTTGTGTCGCAATTCAGGAAGAAGATGAAACTATTAACCCGTTTCAAACCGAACAACTGGTTATTTGTTCGCTTAATTTTTTAACTGAAAACTCGAAATACTTTCAACATGCCGTTGACGGCGAATGGGATATGCTGATCGTCGATGAAGCGCATCATCTGGAATGGTCACCCGAACATACCAGCCATGAATATCAATGTGTCGAACAATTAGCACAAAATACCAAAGGTGTATTATTGCTGACTGCGACCCCTGAGCAATTGGGAAAAAATGGTCATTTTGCGCGTTTACGGTTACTCGATCCCGATCGATTTCCTGATTTTGACAAGTTTATTGAAGAAGAAAAACATTATGAACCGGTTGCCAAGGCTATTGATAACCTGCTAAGTGATGTTCCGCTGAATGAACACAATCGCGAAACCCTGTTGTCAACCTTATCCAGTGACGATAAACATGATCTTCTTGAAAGTGTCATTGATGCCGGAGTAGATGAAAAAACCAGGCAACGGGCGCAATCTAAACTGGTACAACACTTACTGGATCGACATGGTACTGGCCGGGTTTTATTCCGTAATACCCGTTCCGCAGTCAAAGGTTTTCCAGAACGTAAATTACATTCTTATTCATTACCTTTACCAAAAGAGTATGGCGAATATTTAACGCTATTTCAGGAGGCAGCGATCTCTGAAGGGCAATTACTCCTTAGCCCGGAATTACTGTATGAGTCCGTTAAACAGGAGTCTCAGGATAGCTGGGTTCAGATCGATCCACGCATCGGCTGGCTTGCCGACAAATTAAAAGAACTCAAACCGAAAAAAGTATTAGTGATTACTGCCAGCGCTGACAGCGCACTGGATATTGCCGAAACACTACAAGTTAAGTCGGGCATCCATGCTGCCGTTTTTCATGAAGGACTAAGCATTATTGAGCGTGATCGAGCCGCCGCCTTTTTTGCCAATGAAGAAGATGGATCGCAAGTATTGATCTGTTCCGAGATTGGCAGTGAAGGACGTAACTTTCAGTTTGCGCATCATCTGGTTTTGTTTGACCTACCCTTTAACCCTGACCTGCTTGAACAACGTATTGGTCGTTTAGATCGTATCGGCCAGAAGGAAACCATTCAAATCCACGTACCCTATCTCGACAACAGCGCGCAAATGATCATGAAATACTGGTATCACGAAGGGCTTGATGCCTTTGAACATACCTGCACGGCCGGGCAAAGCGTATTTAGCCAGTTGCAGAAAAATTTAATGGAAGCCTTACATCAAATTGATGAGGGCCTGGAAGATCTACCAGGATTAATTGACACTACGAAAAATCTCTATCAACAAGTATCCGAGTCATTACAACAGGGCCGAGATCACCTGCTTGAACTTAGTTCGTTCAAGGAAGACCAGGCCAATCGACTGGTTGATATGGCGCATAAACAGTCCAATGAACTTGAGCTCAATCATTTTCTGGATACCGTATTTGATCACTTTGGCATCGACATCGAGGCACACAGCCAGAACAGCTATGTAATCGCACCGGGCGATCACGTGCACATCAGTTTACCGGGCCTGAGCGAAGATGGTATGACCATTACCTATGATCGTGAAATGGCGCTGGCCAATGAAGACATGCAGTTTATCAGTTGGGAACATCCACTGACCACAACGGCGATTGATCACATCCTCTCGAATGAACTAGGCAATACTACTTTAGTAACCATTAAAAATCGTGCGATTCCGGCCGGCACCTTATTGATTGAGTGTTTGTACTTAATGGAATCAAACTCTGGCACGACCGTAAATACCAATCGGTATCTTCCTGCAAACAACATTCGTATCGTCCTGGATCAAACCGGAAAACTTTATCACGACGTGTTATCACACAGCGCCATCAACAAAATGCAGGAACGTGTAAATCTTGAAACCGCCATCAAGATCATCCGTGCTCATGGTGGCACTTTGCGTAAGATGATTACCGCCAGCGATAAATTCGCAGAGAAATCAACACCTGCTATCCTGGTAGAAGCGAAAGACCACGTCGCCGAGGTACTGGGACTAGAGATTCAACGCCTGGTTGCCCTTAAAACCGTTAACCCTAATGTGCGGGATGACGAAATTGACTATTTTGAACAACTAAAAATCGATATCCAGGCACGGTTGGATACAACAATTGCTCAACTCGATGCCATCAGGGTAATTATCGCAACTTGATATATTTTCCTTAAGCTCGCTCTTACTTATTGTTACAAATCGTTAAATTGTATAATGATTAGCCGTATCTGTAATAAAAACGGAACTGGTTCACGTTTCCCGTGGCGTTCTCCAACGCAATAGTTTTAAAACCACTATAAAATACGCTGCAAGCACATGGAGGACGATGAAATGAAAACACCGATTATAGCAATAATAATAATGGGGCTTGCCTCACCAATGCTGGCCTTTGCCGATGATTCAAAAAAGAGTTACAAGAAAGCATTTAAATCTATCAAAAAATATTCAGCCCAGATTGACGCGAATACAGCAAACATACAAACGCTGCAAACCCGGGTTGATAGTCTACCCTCAGGTGGCGGTGGTGGGGGCGGCGGCACGACGCCAGATCCTCAAGTGCAAACTAATACGACTGCAATATCAAACTTAAATACCCAGGTACAAACTAATACTGGAAATATCAGCAACAATGCGGCGCAAATTCAGGGTAACACCGGAAACATCAACAGTGCATCGGCTGAAGCTCAAGCCAACACCGCATTGAATGCAACCCAGGCCGCGCAAATTCAGGCCAATGCAAATCGTGATGCAGCGCAAGATACTCAGATACAGGCCAACACCGCGACCAACGCTACTCAGGATCCCCTGATTCAGACCAACACGACTTCGGTTAACAACTTAACCACAACTAGTCAGGCGATACAGGCTAATGTTGATACGTTAACGAACCAGGTTAGCACGATACAATCGGATTTGAATGTACAAGGCACCCAGGTTCAGGCCAATAGTGATGGCATTACCGATAACGCTATCCGTATCACCGCACTGGAAAGTGGCGGCGGCGGTACGACACCACCTCCCCCAACTGAACCACCACCCGCAACACCTGCAATTGATTTCACCTTGTACATCCCGAATGCGGCAACAAAAGATTTTCGGGCTTTAAACAATGGCGCCTGTGATACCGTAAATCAAACCATCACCCGGGTTGATGACGCAGCGGGTTCGGACATCACGATCAACGAAGCCCCAACTGGATTACTTGGGGACTGTCCGTTCACCGATACGAGTTATAGATTAACGGCCAGCAGTTTTTCGATCATTTCTTATAGCTTTGTCAATCAAGTAACAACTCCAATTAGTTTTAACTACAATGCACCTGGCGGCACTATTCTGAATGATAGTATGGAAGTTGGTAGAACATTTGGTTTTGCCATTGATACTGTCGAGAGCCCCCTTTCAGCAACCATCCAGAAAAATACCATTCTGTCGATTATACCATCAATGACTGTATTGGCTGGAACATTCTCAAACTGTCTGCAGATGTCGATATCGAGCAGATCAAGCATAACGTCTCAGGGTGTAATAGAAGAGATCTCGTGGCTTTGCGAAGGAATCGGTGAAGTAAGGCGCTTATCTTCTGGCTTTAACAATTCAATGTCGGTTATGGAACTAAGGTCATTTACACGATAGTAAATCTTCATATCAACTAAAAAAGGCCGCATCTGCGGCCTTTTTTATAATTATATTTTACCACGACTGCTCCGGTAAAAAACTTACCGGGCCATGTAATACCTTATCAAAATATTTTGAATTCAAATGTGATACGGAAAACATTAACGTCGTATCATTTGTTTCAAAGCCAGGAATCGGCCCCGGGCGCGGTCTTTTTTCTGTAGGTGGAGCATCGGTATTTTTTAACGCCGTTCCTTTGGATATTAGCCACGAACCTGCTATATCCATTGGAGTCTTCTTGAATTCGATTGCGGGCTGTCCCGCTATCGTACAACCATTCATCTGGATATTTGAATTAATCGCCAACATCGCCTTGCCCGAGCTCTTGATATAACAATTATTCATCGTTACCTGACTATTGCGTATCGTTAAACTTTGCAGCCGTGCTGATTCTATCTCAACCCCACGGCAATTTTCGATGGTAATCAACCGATATTCACCACGAAATAAAGTTTGTGAATTATTCTTGCAACTCGCGATGCGTTTGCTGGTGATTGGTTTCTGAGTATCAACTTTGTATTGTTGCTGGCGCAGAACCTCGTTAAAGTCGGCCTCGGTTCCATTAACAAACTTATTCAACCACCAGTTAAATTCCTGGGGCTTATCGTCCATCGGTACATGCCCTGCGTTACCAATGATAACTAAACCAGCGTTTTTAAGATTGGTCGCCAGGACTCGTGCCGTGCGTAACGGGGTTACATTATCGATTTCGCCCCACACTATCAGTGTCGGAGTTTTAATTGAATGTAAGCTACTTGAAAAATCGGTCATGCTCATAGCATAGGCCGCAATAGTCGATGGATTCCCACCTAGTATGTTCTGTCGTAATGCCGGGGTATTCAATACCATCTGCTCACCGGACTCAAAAAGATTGTTGCGCCGAGCTAATTCACCGAGAATAGCCCCGCTAATACTCCGAATTCCTTCATTCTGTCGAGGATCAATTTTCGGTAAAAATTTAGTACCTAACTGGGTTAAAGAATTGGCGTATGTAACACGATGTAATATACCCGCGGTATCGACCAGCATTAAGCGCTTTACTTTATGAGGATAAGTCGTTGTATAACGAAGCGCAATATTTCCCCCCATGGAGTGACCCACTAAAAAAAACGATTCATGTCCGGTTTTCCGCACGACATATTGGATGAACGCCACATAGTTATCGGGAGAATAAAGTTGGTTGGATTTTGATGATTGACCAAAACCAGGCAGATCAAAAGTGAGTACGTGATATCGATTTGATAATTTCGGAATTATTTTACTCCATGTATCCGCGGCACGATCGCCCAATCCATGCACGAGTACAATTAGATCTTTATTATCGCGGCCTGCTTCGATAATCCGACTTTTACCTCCAAAAATCGGCTCATCTATAAAATACTCATCAAAATTGTCTTCAGCATGAATAGAGAAGGTCAACGAGCATAATATCAGAACGGCAAATAGAGCACTTTTTAGCATAAGAAAAGTCCTTTGATTTCCTAATACTACTATACACCATATGTGACAAGCATTCGGTCAATATAATCAACATTAAACCATTGTTCCATCTTCATTATGTAATGAAAGTGAGACGCATTTAGCAAATTTACGTATAATTCTATATCAGACACGTATTAGAACAGGCCCTGACACATGTTAATCGATATTTTATCTTTACTGGTAGCCGCTGTAGTCATCGTGCCCATATTTCAGCGTCTTGGATTAAGTTCAGTTCTAGGCTATCTCGCTGCAGGCTTAATCGTTGGGCCATATATTCTTGCCATCGTTCAGAATGTTGAAGATGTACAACACATTGGTGAATTGGGCGTCGTATTTTTATTGTTCGTCATCGGTCTGGAATTAAAACCACAGCGTCTATGGAACATGCGGCACCAGGTCTTTGGTATGGGTCTGCTTCAGGTTGTCCTTACTGGCATTATATTAAGTATTGTTGCCTACAATTTCGGTATTAATTCCCGTACAAGTATTGTCATCGGCTTCGGGCTCGCGCTTTCTTCAACCGCGTTTGTCCTGCAAATTCTCACTGAACGAGGTAGTTTACAAACAAAAGAAGGCCGCATGTCATTTGGCGTCCTGCTGTTTCAGGACATCGCCGTGGTTCCGCTGCTACTCATGGTCAGCGCCTTTGCTCCGCAGTCCGGTCATGTCAGCAAAGATGTAGGCCTTGGGCTCCTGTTAGGAGTCGGTGCATTAGCGTCTGTTATTCTTGTCGGCCGCTATGCAGTGAAACCGATACTACGACATATTGCGGCCTCAGGTAATCACGAAGTCTTTACCGCAACCGCCGTGTTACTCGTTATCGGAACTGGCTGGTTAATGGACGAGGTTGGACTATCAATGGCATTGGGTGCATTTCTGGCCGGAGTGCTGCTATCAGGATCAGAATTTCGTCATCAAATTACCGCTGACGTAGAACATTTTCGCGGTTTACTGCTCGGATTGTTCTTCATGTCAGTTGGCATGAGCATCGACATCACCTTACTCGCCGATGACTGGCTTCGGATTATCGTATTTGTACTTGTTCTCTTAGCCATCAAGATACTGGTTATTTACCCGCTGGCAAGATTATTTAAAGCCAGTCATGCCACCGCCATACGCTCGGCCTTTTTTCTTGCACAATCAGGCGAATTTGGATTCGTTTTATTTGCCCTGGCCAGCAAAGAACATCTGCTAACAAATGAACTACACAGCCTTTTGCTACTCGCCATTGTCATCACTATGATCGTCACTCCTTTTCTATTTAATCTCGCACTACGTTTAACTCAAAAAAGAATAGACCAAACCGTTCCGGAAAAAATGCATGTAGAAAATGCACCACAAATAAAAGGCACGGTATTAATCGCAGGTTTCGGTCGATTTGGCGAACAAATTGCCAAAGTCCTGCAAGCCGGTGGAATTCCCTATATTGCAGTCGATAATAATCCGGTCACTGTACAAAAAGCCCATGATCAATCATTACCGGTTTACTTTGGCGATGTATCTCGACCTAATTTATTAAAGCTATTAGGTGCCAAAGACTCCATGCTCGCGGTAATTACTCTGGATCAACCGCTAGCCGTTGAGCGCGCCATTACCGCATTACATACCGAATGTCCACGTGTGCCGATATTTGCACGTGCACGTGATGGCCAGGATTCAAGGCGCTTACATGAGCTCGGAGTTGAAACTACTATTCCGGAGACACTGGAATCGAGTCTACAACTGGCCGCCACAATATTATTCAGGCTAGGTATAAAACAGAATGATGTGATAGAAATCGTCGACGAATTTCGTGATGAAGATTATCGTCGTATGGGTGACGATAATGAAACTGAGGACAAGCAATGATAATCGGTACACCATTATCAAAAAATGCGACCCGCGTCATGTTGCTTGGCAGTGGCGAACTGGGCAAAGAAGTCATTATCTCCTTACAGCGTTTTGGTGTAGAAGTTATTGCCGTCGATCGCTATGAAAACGCACCGGGACATCAGGTTGCCCATCGTGCTCACGTTATCAATATGGCTGACGCGAAGGCATTACGTGAGGTTATCGAATTAGAAAAACCACATATCATCGTACCCGAAATCGAAGCGATTGCCACAGACGAATTAGTCAGGATCGAATTTGAAGGTCTTGCTGAAGTTATACCGACCGCTCGTGCCACACAACTAACCATGAATCGGGAAGGCATAAGACGTCTGGCCGCGGATGAATTAGGCCTGTTGACCTCAAAGTTTCAGTTTGCAGATTGCTCCGAAGATTTTAAACAGGCCGTTGCTGAAGTTGAGATTCCCTGTATAGTGAAACCAGTGATGTCCTCGTCTGGTAAGGGACAGTCATCTATAAATTCAGAACAGGATATTCAAACGGCCTGGGATTACGCCATGAGTGGCGGCCGAGTGAGTCAGGATCGCGTAATTATCGAACAAAAAATCGATTTCGATTACGAGATCACCTTGTTAACAGTACGCGCTAAAAATTCACAGGGCAAAATTGAAACCAGTTATTGTGAGCCCATCGGTCATATTCAAGAGCATGGTGATTACGTTGAAAGCTGGCAACCACAGCCAATGAACAAAATCACATTACAAAAAGCTAAAGACATAGCATTACAAATCACCGACGCGCTGGGGGGCCGGGGTATTTTTGGGGTTGAGCTATTTATTAAAAATGACCAGGTCTGGTTTAGTGAAGTCAGCCCACGCCCACATGATACCGGCATGGTCACTATGGCGACCCAGGCACAGAATGAATTTGAATTACATGCGCGTGCCATTTTAGGCTTGCCGGTTTCAACAAAGTTGCGGAGTGCCGGCGCCAGTGCCGTCATTTATGGTGACTTAGAGGCCATAGGCATAAGTTTTGAAAATCTGGATCAGGCCTTAACTATACCGAACAGTGATATTCGACTGTTTGGTAAACCCGAATCGTTTACTCGTCGTCGCATGGGTGTGGCCCTGAGCTACGCTGATGATATAGCAACCGCACGAAAACACTCGAAACAGGCTGCCGCCTTGATTAAAACCAGTGTTAGTTAACTCGTTGCGCCTGAGAGTTGTCCTTTAAAACGCAGTGATTTGTGTAGGAGCGGGCTCTGACCGCGATTAAATAATAGTTAAAAACGTAATAGAAGTCAGAGCCAGCTCCTACAAGTTCAAAGCCGGGATTAATCAAATTTAGACAACTCTTCCCATCGTTCATAGGCATGCTCTAATTCAGGGCCTAGATCCTCTAAACGTTTTAATGCTTCGGTAAAGATCGCTTTGTCCTGCTGATAAAATTCTGGATCAGTGGATTGGGTTTCAAGATTTTCTTTTTCACTTTCAAGGATTTCTATTATATCCGGTAATTTTTCCAGCTCAGTTTTTTCCTTGAAGTTTAGTTTTCTTTTTTTGGCGCTCTGTTTATTTACTGAAGAAGGCGCATCGTTTGACGAATTCTTTTGCCCTGTATTGAGAGTTTCTGATTTTTTGGGTTCAAGCCCGCCCTTTGGGATAGTTCGACGCTGGCGTAACCAGTCATCATAGCCGCCTACATATTCGCCTATCGTACCATCGGCTTCGAACACCAATGTGCTGGTCACGATATTATCCAGGAAGGTTCGATCATGGCTAACCAATAAAAGCGTGCCCTCAAATTCAGTCAGCAGATCTTCCAGCAACTCAAGCGTGTCGACATCAAGATCATTAGTCGGTTCATCCATGATTAACAAATTTGCCGGCCTGGTAAACAACTTCGCCAATAATAAACGATTACGTTCCCCACCAGATAACGACTTAACCGGAGAATTAACCCGCTCAACCGGGAACAAAAAACTCCTAAGATAACCGATCACGTGTCGAGAACGACCTTTGATTTCGATGAAATCACTGTTGTCACTCAGGTTATCCCGTACTGATTTTTCCGGATCGAGGATGTCACGATGTTGATCAAAATACGCCTTATCCAGTTTGGTACCGATCACTACCTTACCGGAATCAGGCTTAAGCTCACCGAGAATTATTTTTAATAGCGTGCTCTTGCCCGAGCCATTAGGGCCGATGATACCAATCCGATCACCTCGTAAAATACGTAAGGACAAATTATCGATGATCTTATGCTCACCGTAAGAAAAATTAATATGATGCATGTCGGCTACCAGTTTGCCGGCGAACTCAGAACGGTTTAGTTCCAGCTCTACCCTGCCCTGTACCGCGATGCGTTCACGATGTTCACTGCGTAGTTTCTGCAGAGCACGCACGCGTCCTTCATTGCGTGTTCGACGAGCCTTGATACCTTTGCGCACCCAGACCTCTTCCTGCGCCAGCTTTTTATCGAATTTCGCAGCAGCACGTTGTTCTATCTCCAATAATTCGGCCTTTTTGTTTAAATAGGTCTCGTAGTTACCCAAAAAGCTGGTTAATACCCCACGATCAAGTTCGATAATCCGGGTAGCCACGTTACGCACAAAGGTGCGATCATGGGTAATAAATATCAATGCGCCCTTAAAACCGATTAAAAATTCTTCCAGCCATTTAATCGCCGAGATATCCATGTGATTAGTCGGTTCGTCCAACAACAATACTTCCGGATCACAGACCAGCGCTCGCGCCAACATGACGCGACGGCGAATACCACCTGAACAGTTTTTTAATAATTTTTCCGATGGCAGATTTAGTTTACTTAGAACGGATTCAATCTTTTGCTCGCTGTTCCAACCATCCTGAAGTTCAATCTGGTGTTGCAGATCTGAAATAAGCTGCAGGGATTCTTTATTATCAACATCAAGATCATGCAATACATGGTGGTAATTCGATAATAACTCGCCCAGATCTCCCAAACCTGAGGCAACAATATCATAGATACTGGCGGTCTCGTCTTCTGGGACCTCCTGCTCAAGATATGAAATGCGAAGATTGGATTGTTGCCAGACCTCACCCTCATCGGTTTCATAAAGGCCGGTGATCACCCGAAACATACTTGATTTTCCAGTACCATTTCGGCCAACCAGACAGACCCGTTCACCCTTGTCGATCTGAAAATCAACTTCGGTTAACAATGGATGATGACCAAAGGCCAGTGAGACTTTGTTTAAACTCAATAACATGGTGGGTTTCTTAATGCTGCGAACTAATCAAGGGACGGCCAGTTTACTGGATAGTTGTGCCTGTGTCAGTAGAGCTGATGGTGTTTATTCCTGCGCCTTAAGGTAATACCAGCGGCCATCCTGCTTTACAAATTCGCTGCGCTCGGTCATTTTCTCTGCGCGGCCATTGGCTTTCATGGTCGCAGTGAATTCAACGACCCCGGTTTGATCCTGTTCGCTACCTGCCTCGATATTTACCACCTTCAGTCGAATCCATTTTACGTGGGCATTCTCATACAGATCCAGATCCTGTGGGCAGGTATCCGGATGCCAGGTGGCAACTAAATAATCGCGATGTTTTAAGGCATAGGCTGAATAGCGAGAACGCATTAACTGTTCGGCCGTGGTCGGCCATTGATCTGTCTCGATAAACTGACCACAACAAAACTCGTATTCACGTTCAGAGCCGCAGGGACAAAATGTTTGTTTGGTTTTGGCCATGATTAAGAATGGTTATGATTTACCAGGTCTGTATTATCTTACGTTGATTTTTTTATAGATTGATTCACGACCAGTATGACTGGTGACAATGCGCAATTCGTCTTTTTTTGGATTATAGAAGAACGTCATAATAAAATCCTTTTCCTTATAGGTAAACACGGCTTTAACACTTTCATGATTAACCAGATAGAGACCCTCTACATCGCCCAGCTCACCCGAGCTGATTGCATCGCCATCTGATTTAAATTCGATGTAATCTTTTTTATCGCCATCCGGATCGTAGGTAAGCTCCCACTTACCTACTAACCATTCATCTTCAGTGTGATGCGTTTTATCAGCAATAACCTGATTCAACCAGATTAAAAATATTGCAGCACCAAATACGATCTGAATCCATCTACATCTCATTAGCTATTCCTGTTGGCGTCACGCACTGATAAACTCAGCCTTTTGCTGCACCAGCTTTCCATCCCGATAGTCTGCCATAGCCTGATGTACTTCGGCCTGACTATTCATCACAAACGGACCATATTGCACAATGGGCTCCCCGATTGGACGCCCGGCCACCAGAATAAAACGTGCCTGTTCTGATATTGCACTGACCACGAGTTTATCACCTTTACCGTTTTTACCAATACCGAGGTTAACAAAACTATGTTGTTTAATATCCTTACCGTCGATCTGGATATCGCCTTCAAACAGGTAAATGAATGCAGTCAAATCGCCAGAGATAACATGATCAAAATCCTTACCCGAATTAAGCTCCACGTCAAAATAACTCACATTCGTATAGGCATCATCAATCGGACCCTCGACACCCTGATACTGGCCTAATAAGACCTTCACCTTCTGGCCTTCTGCTTCATACACTGGAAAGTACTCGGGAGCATATTCCTGATAACTCGGCTCGGTCATCTTGGAGCTGGCAGGTAGATTAATCCACAACTGGAAACCGCGCATCAATCCATCGACCTGTTTTGGCATCTCGGAATGAATCACACCACTGCCCGCCTTCATCCACTGCGCACTTCCTGCAGTCAAATTACCCGTGTTACCCATGCTGTCACGATGCTCCATGTTGCCATCCAACATATAAGTAAAGGTGTTGAAACCGCGATGCGGATGCTCGGGGAAACCGGCAATGTATTCATCCGGATTATCACTACCAAAATGATCCAGCATCACAAACGGATCCAGGTTACGCAAAGCCGACGTACCAATACTGCGATGCACGGTCACGCCTGCGCCTTCGGTCACTTCCGTAGTCTTAATAATTCGTTCTACCTGTCGTATTGTCATTGTGCTGTCCTCCGTTACGCGGCCTGTCTGGCAAGTTCGGTTATTTGTTGGCGAATCTCCTGCGTTGCCTGTTCGTTCGTTTCGTCAAAACACGCGGCCGATATAAATGACACATCGTTGATGCCAATAAATCCCATGATGTGGCGAAGATAGCCGCTGGCAAAATCAATCTCGCTGTCCAACTCGGTACCGCCTGAGGCAAACAGCAGGTAGGCTTTTTTGCCCTGTAACGCCCCGACCGGACCATTGGAAGTATAGTTGAAGGTCAAACCCACCCGCGCGATCTGATCGATCCAGGCCTTAAGGGTAGCCGGCACACTGAAATTATATATAGGTGCGGCTATCAGGAGCACATCGGCCTGGCTAAGCTCGGCAACCAGTGCATCGGAGCCAGCCAACACGGCCTTTTGTGCGTCATTGCGCTGCTCAGCGGGGGTGAAGTTAGCGCTTACCCACGTCTCGTCAACGAACGGCAGGCCAGCAGAGACATTACGCTCGACTACCTTCACGCGTGCGTGTTGTTTATGGAGCTCGTCCAGCATCTCGCTGGCAAAACGACGTGTTACCGAATCGGTCTGGCGGGCGCTGGCGGTGACCGATAAGACGTTGAGTACCTGATTTTCCATATTTTTCTCCTGATATTCTTTCTAAATGATGGAAAACATCATATATGTTCTTATTTTCTGAATATATAGCTTGTTTATGAACTATTTGTTCTCTATATTCGTACAATATGCTAAAAACAGAAGAATTACAGGCCTTTGTCAAGATCGTTGATGCCAGCACCATCACCGCCGCCGCAGAACGGCTCGGCCTGGCCAAATCAGCGGTCAGCCGCCGTTTATCCGAGCTGGAAGATGAGCTGGGAGTGGAATTATTTCACCGCACCACCCGCAAGCTAACCCTGACTGACAGTGGCCGTGGATTTTACCAACGCAGTATTCGCATCCTCGCTGATCTGGATGAGGCCCAAAATGCCGTCAGTCAGGCACACCATGAATTAAGCGGGCAACTGCGCGTCGCCGCCCCGTTCAGCTTTGGTGTACAACACCTCGGACCGGCGATCATCGAATTCCAGCAATTACATCCAAAATTGAATTTTGATATTGATTTTAATGATCGCCAGATAGATTTAATCCAGGAAGGTTTTGATCTCGGTATTCGCATTGCCAATTTAAAAGATTCAAGTTTGATTGCCCGCAAACTCGCGAGCCTTTCTACCGTGGTCTGTGCAAGTCCCAAATATTTAACCGTACACGGCACACCTTCCACCCCGGAAGACCTGGCCGACCATCATTGTCTGACGTACCGTTATCTTGATAATCCGGATCACTGGTCTTTTGTTGATCTGCAAGGACAGATACAAACTATCAAAGTGCCGAAAGTGATGCAGGTCAACAATGGAGATTTCATGCGCCGCGCCGCGATCGCCGGTTTAGGAGTATTACGCCAACCGACCTTCATCGCCTACGAATCGATTGCCAAAGGCGAGCTTGTTCCGATTTTAGAAGATTATACGATTCCGCATATCAATGCCTATGCAATCTATCCCCCTACCCGACATCTATCCCAACGGGTTAGAACCTTTATTGATTTTTTGCTCGAACGTTTTGCCGGTGTACCGTATTGGGAAAAGTGTTTAACTTAAAATTGAAGGCGTTATTACTGAACTTCCATGATGCCATGTCATTCCTTCTTGACCGTCATTCCCAACCTTATCTGTCTTTCCCGCGGAGGCGGGAATTCATATATTAAGGATGGATTCCCCTCTCCAGGGGAAAAGTGCCCCGCGGGTATGACGAAAGACACAAGAAAATTAATCTATAAATGAATGAAATAGAAAAATAATTAATTTAGCAGGCGAACAACATCATCAATACGCAGGTCATCCACCATCACCAGCAACGGTGTCTTACCCAGCTCAGCATGATCGCACCGCATCCAGTTACACATTGCCACCCCATCGCCATCAAAATGTGTGTATAAAATCTGATAAAATCTCAGGAAGTCCAACGCATGCAACCAGCTCTCACTACCCTCTTCCAGAACCGTCTTACCATTCGCCAGTGAACCAATATCACTGCATTGCAAATGCAACACCCGGGCAAGCTCGGCGTGATACATACCCAGCATCTCGGTTATCTGCAACACCGACTGACTCAGCTGCCGTTCGGTAACCAGTTTATGATTTATTTCAAAGACCATCGGTACATTCTTAAGCGTAATATTGAAATCGACACCAACTCATTTGCCCCTTCTCCCTCCGAGAGAAGGTTGGGATGAGGGAATAAATAGATACCATAAGAAACAGTTGATTTTAAAAGTGAACACATAAATGACTTACTTACGCGTCATGTCTTCAATCCACATACTTAATCGCGCAATCTGCGGCCAGTCATGAGTCACAATGTCCTGCGCATGAGCCAGATGGTTACGCAACGACTCAAGACGTTTAATGGTTTTTTTAGCGACACTCTTTGACTCCAGCCCCAGTCGCTCAAGTGAAACCGGATCCTGAATCACAATTTGTGCCTTGTCTGACAACTGTAAGCAATCAATCAATTCACAATAGACATTACGCCGCTGGCGTTCGCTCTGAATCTCACGCGCCTTTTCCATACGCCCCGCACTCACTTGCTGTTGCCAGCTATCATTCGGAAAACGTTCCAGGATGAGTTTCAACAACTGTTGTTCAACGATGGTGACAATACCAAACAACCACATACGTGCCATCGGTTTGTTCACATCATCACGACTGATCACACCGGCAATGTTATCCAGTACGGTCACAAAACAAAAATCATGACGGGTTAAGACATGAATAACATCACCAAAGGTGGCCGAACTATTAACGACCTGATCAACGGTAAAATGTTTAATCTTATCCGCACACAAACCCGCGCCGAGATCAGACATGCGAACATAGCCCTGCACCGAACCACTGATGCGCACACTAGCCACTTCACGTCGTTGTGTTTTAAGGGCACGCTTGACCTGTTCGCAGGGTGAATCATCATCAAACGACAACAGGCCTTCGGCCAGATCTTTAGCGGTAAATATTTCAACAAACATGCGTCGGAAATGCCGATCATCCATACCCTGCAACGTCGGCCCAGCGGATTCCAGATCATCAGATTCTGACAGAACGGCATCTCTGCCGCCCAGTTGCTCAGTAAATTTGGCATGCAGTTTACTTGCCCGCTTGAACAACACCGCATCCCCGTCACTGAGTACTTTTAACAACGCACCCATCTCACTTAAATACACCCACGCAAAACGCTCATCATTTTTACGGATGTCTTTGCAATTATCGATCAGGTCAGCAAGTTTAACCGTCTTGGCGCGGGTTGATGCCTGCGAACTATGTATACGATCAAGCTCTTTACGTTTGGCACGATTACCGTCACTGGCCTTACTGATATCGGTCAACTCCTCGACTAGTTCGGCGACCGGGACACCAAAATTCTTTTCAATGTCATCCAGCGTCGCCGGCGTGTCTTCCACCGTATCATGCAACCAGGCCGCGGCAACCATCTCGACATCGTCCGCCACTTCACCAACCAGCTTCGCCACCGCCGCCAAATGCAAATCATAAGGTTGATTGGTGTACTTGCGGCGTTGGCCAATACGCTGATGGGCCTGAGTAGCAAACTCGCGGGCTCGTTCGATTAGATCCGTCATCATTAATTCATCGATTCAGTTATTAGCAAAGATAAAACCAGCCTACTGTATTTTCAGTTCGTGTGAAAGCGATGACAAAACCATTAAATTCTGCAGGGCGCTGGCCTGGTGGATAATATATAGAATACGTTCAACGATACAAAACAGGTGTTATTCATGGCATACCCCTGTTCAGGATAGGGGTGAAAAGCGGTAAGCATATGATTTTTATATATTAAAGAATTAATATGCACATTGCAGACTAGTATCCCCCTTGTAATCAGGAAGTTTATAATGCTTAAGGTATTAATAATGGACTATTATTTATTCGAACAGACAGGTCGTCAAGATGTGATATTCTGCAGTTCGGAGACCTATATATTTGGTTAAGTTAAAAAATGGAAACTATCAAATTACTCGCCGCATTTGGCCTAGGTGCAATTATCGTTAAGGTTATTGATGTACTATGGCTCCAACCCTTCTTGGCTAGAAGAGAGATGCGGGCGTGGATTAGAGATAAACGTCTAGAGGCATATACAAATTTAACAGAGAATTTGCTATCTCTGGGGCTTTCGGAAACAGATGAAACAAATCCATTTGCCCATTACGCAGTTGCTGCGAAGGCAATACTGATGACAGATGATGAATCCTTATCGAAAAGAATTGATCACTATATCGCAAAAAGAGACCAATTTTATCGCGTTTGTGATGAAAAAGAAGATAGCGACAAAAAATCGGGTAATCTCTATGAAGAAATTAACAAAGAGGCGCGCGGTATTGTAGATGAATTAAAAAAACATTTAAGGAACCAACAACTTAACAAGTAAATTCAACCGACGCTGATTTAAACGCAATGCATAAAAGGAAATAACCATGTATAAATCCGTCGGCGGCTGTCATTGCGGTAATATTTCTTTCGTTATTGAAATATCCAATGATCCTGCATCTTACAATCCTCGCGCCTGTGATTGCCCGCTTTGCTCCACACATGGGGCGTCATACATTTCCGATAAAAAAGGCTCACTCGCAATAAAAATAAAAAATGAAGCCAGCTTAAGTAAATACAGGCAAGGCAGTAAAATCGCAGATTTTCTAATCTGTAAGAACTGTGGTGTTCTGGTTGGTGTTTGTTACGAAGAGCAGGGTTGTCTATATGGCTCAGTAAATACCAGGGCAATTCAGGGCAGCCATGATTTCGGAGAACGCCAGATTATTTCTCCCAGGCAATTTACCGATGTAGAGCGGATCAAGCGTTGGAAGGATCTCTGGTTTTCTAATGTTAAAATCGAAATTAAAACCACATGACAAGACCTATCCAACGGGCAGTAAAAAGTGTAAAGAACTATAAATTGATTGTAGCTCCAACAAAGTGGCTACCTACGGGTGTGAACAAATAAAAAAACCGCCTACATTTTCATGCAAGCGGTTCAGGGTGTGGTGACACCGGTTTTTCACAAAACAGATGTCACCGGGGGGAAATTATTCAATTATTAACTGAGCGACGAAATCAGCTGGCGCCGTACCAAACGGGGTTGGAAACCCGCGCACCGTCACGACATCGTCGAGCAGAATGTTATCCAGTGCCAGCGTTCCTGTATCGATTTCATAACTACTGGCAACGGCGTCATCACCGTCTAGTCCTGTACCGGTAAAGTCATAGATATCGATGCTGCGACCATTGATGCTGCCTGCATTAATTTCCAGATAATTTGTTTCGCCTGGTAACACACCAACCGGCCCTCTCACCGATGAAATCCGCATACGCGCATGACCATTGGCTGCGGTCATCTTTAAGTCGGAGACCTGATCGTTGGTTATCATCCCGAAGACCGTGATGCGTTGACCAACTGAAATATCGTCTTTATCAAACGTACCGATATTCAGCTGTTTACTCACCGTAGTGCTGGCATCCAGTTGCACGGTAACTAAATCGTTAAATACTATAATACCATCGGTTCTAAATAAGGTTGCGCCTTTTACTACGATCTGGTCGTCAACCGAACGGCTGGTGACGGTACCGCGAATCACATCCATGTCGCCCCCGGGGACACTGCTACCGGCATAGACTTCCGTTGCTTCGAAACGTAATGGATTAAACTTCAGGTTTCCATGTGATATTACCGCCGAGAATTGAGTCATCGTATCAAGCGTGGTTAAACCGTCCGGGCCCCGATAGGTGGCGCCATCTATTTCATAGATTGTTTCGTCATTGGTTAACACGCGTAATGAACCAAAGATGCGTTGACCGATGCGGATACGATGATAGAAAGGGCGTATGTAGATCTCAAAGGCATTATCCGCCACGTTAACCTGCTTTAACGGCCCACGCGTGCGATGAATTCTGGGACGCTGCGGATCAACTTCAACGACAAACACTGGATCGATGATGATACTTACCGGATCAGCCACACTCACCACATGCGATTGCTCCAGATCAAAATCAAGCATCAGATTTTTCGGGATACCGGGGGCTATCGGTAACTGGTTACGACCATCCAGCGTGATGCGCACTTCCAGTTCATTCACCGCTACGCCGTTGGCATCCAGATATTCTGTTACCTGCGTGGCTTCACCCGCCGCATCCTCGATCCAGATATCCGCATTGCTGTAATCCAGCAAGATACTGCCACGCACATAAATGCCTCGAGGCACAGACGCCGCAGTCAAAAACTCGGTCATCTCGGTATATTGCGCGAAATCAACGCGCGTATTCATCGGCAAGGTCTCAACCTGCGTGCCGTCCTGACGCTCCAGTTTGATCGACAACACATCGACGGTGTAACTCACAAAATCGCCCTCGGCATCGGTTAAGGTAATCAACACATCACCGGTATCCGCCTGAGCAGCATCATCACTTCCACCGCCACCACAGGCACTCAGGGCAAAACCACCCACTATTAAAAAAGCGAACAGGGCCAGGTATTTCTGTAGCCCAGTAATTATTAATTTTTTCACGACGAATCCTCCTAAATTGAAATCGAATGGCACTCATGGGCCATAGGAGAAATAACGCCTGAGCGTTTGATGGGTTGACATGGATGGACGAAAAATCATGAAAAGGCTTAATTTGCGACGATTAAGGTAAGAAATGAGCAAGGCAAATAACCCATTAGCCACCTCTTATACGTTAACCCTCTATAACTGTGCGGGATCGAAATTAATGCGACAACGGTATAGAGTACCTAATATATAGCGATTGATTTCAGATAGCTTCAGGAAATTAATTCAGCAACAACATTAACAAACACTATGGAATATCTAAGCCATTATGAAGACTAAAATAAAAATATTTCTATACGTTACGACCGGCCTATTCCTGACCGTAAGCGGTATTAGTGAATGGGCCAATATTGGATTTATGTGGGGACCTAACTATAGCGTTGAAGGTGAAGCCGGCAGCATGAACATCATAATTAGCATTATTGGAATCGTTTTTATCCTGGCGGCTTATATTGAATATGATCTTCATAAACCCGCCACTAATGGCAACAAGGAGAATGAAACCGATAACCATGACGTAGATCTCTGAAAAATTAAAACTTTATCATTTGAACTCGTAAATGATGCTACACCGTTATTTCCGGGTAACCATTCGGGCTCGTTTCACGTTATGCTACTGGCATCAATGTGAATTCAGGTAAAAATGAAAATGGGCCGTTACCGTCCTCCCGTGCCAAAATCTGCCCCTTATATTACTCAAGCAGGCTATGAGCGACTTGAACAGGAGCTCAATGCCTTGTGGAAACGTCGTGCTGAGGTCACCAAAGCCGTCACCGCCGCCGCCGCCGAAGGTGATCGCTCTGAGAACGCTGAATACATCTATCGCAAAAAAGAACTGCGCGGGATTGACTACCGAATCCGCTACCTGCAAAAGCGGCTGCCAGAACTAACCCAGGTCAACAATATTCCGTCTGATCCGAACAAGATATTCTTTGGCGCCTGGGTCGAGCTCGAAGATGAGCAGGGTGAGCGCCTCCACTACCGCATCGTCGGGGCCGATGAGATTGGCGTAGATCCTCGCTATATCAGCATGGACGCACCATTAGCCACAGGCCTGTTCAAACACCAGGCGGAAGATGAAATTCACATCCAAAGCCCGAAAGGTAAACTAATTTATTCTATAATAACAGTATGTTACAAAGATTGACTGCACACCAACCCCAGAACAGGCTAAATACGTTATAATACGTAACGGCGAAAAATTGAGCGGAATCGGAATAAAAACATTCACTTCATAGGGCTTTTTTCGCGATAATACGGCTATTAGAAACGGAATTCAGAATCCCCCTTCTTGATTCTAAACCGACACCATTTTGTAAGAAGAGATCGCCCACTAAATGAAAAACCCGCTATACACACTCAAATCAGGCAGCATGATTGAGAATTATCAAATCAATCGAGTGCTAGGGGTGGGCGGCTTTGGTATCACCTACCAGGCTCAGGATTTAAACCTGAATATGGCCGTAGCCATCAAGGAATATTTTCCCCATGGGTTGGCAGTACGCGAAGCCGACGGTCAAACGGTCGGGGCAAAATCCAAAAAAGATGAACATATCTACGAATATGGCTTACAACGTTATCTGGATGAGGCTCGCACGCTCGCGCAGTTTAAAAACCAGAGTATTGTACGTGTCTCCCGCTATATCGAAAAACATGGCTCTGCGTACATCATCATGGATTACGAGGAAGGCGTACCCCTCAGCCGATATTTAATGCGTTGTAAAAAATTGACTGAAGTCGAGATTAAAAATGTGTTCCGGCCTATATTGCGTGGATTAACCCACGTACACGACAAAGATTTTTTACATCGTGACGTCAAACCTTCGAATATCTATTTGCGTAAAAAAGGCTTACCTGTATTACTGGATTTCGGTGCAGCGCGCCAGGCCTTGAATCAACATGGACGCAGTATCACGAATCTTGGCACTCACGGTTACGCACCTATTGAACAATTTACCACCCATGAACGCCAGGGACCCTGGTCGGATATTTATGGCGTGGGTGCCACCATCTACCACTGCATGGCCGGTGCCGCACCGATAACCGCACTGGATCGGGTTTCGGCACTACATGATGGTCGCAATGATCCGATGCAAGCCGCGAGACAGTTAGGCAAAAAGACTTACTCAAAAGAGCTACTGGATGCCGTCGACTGGATGTTAGGCGTGCGCACCAAAGATCGACCACAGGATATTAACGAGATAGTCAATGTTTTCTCGCTCACCAGCAACGAGCATAAAACCATTCTGACTGAAACCGATGTCGACTGGGATGCCGAATTAATAGCCCAGGCCGAACGACATCTGGCCAATTATTTAGGACCCCTGGCACAAACCCTGGTCAAACAAAGTATGAGCAAATCAACCAGCATCGAAGACCTTTACCGGATACTCAGCCAACACATTGACATGCCGACCGAGCGCGACCTGTTCTTGCGCAGCGTGCAGGCCAGCTCATCGCTCACCTCAAAAATAAAAAAAGGCAAAGCCCTGCGTAATCAGGACATCGCAGATCAAAAAACAGTGGCTACGACACGAATAACAGATAATATGGTTAAGGTTCTGGAAGAACAACTCGCGTCACAAATTGGACCTTTAGCCAGCATGCTGGTTAAACAAGCAGTAAATAATGGCTCTAATATTGAGTCAATTATTGATATATTATGTCTGGAATTACCGACCGAAGAACAAAAAGAACAGTTCCGAAAACAGTGTGTATTTTAATATTTTACCAAACTAGAGAACTTTATGCGCATAGCAACCAAATTTAATCTTGTCTTGATCAGCATTCTTTCACTGGCTTTGGTTGGGGCGGGATTTTTCAGTTACAAGCTTTTACAGGAAAATGCCCAACGCGAAGTCGTAGATCACGCCGGCATGATGATGGAAACGGCACTTGCCATTCGCGGTTATACGGTAAGTGAAGTGCGCCCGTTACTTAAGGCCCAAATGCAACATACCTTTTTGCCTCAGTCTGTACCGGCCTATGCGGCTACAAAGAGTTTTAACGCATTGCGGAAAAAACCCAAACATAAAGAGTTCTCTTACAAAGAAGCCACGCTTAATCCCACCAACCCATTAAACCGAGCAACTGACTGGGAAAATGACATTATCCGAGCTTTTCGGGATGGCTCTGAAAAAGGTGAGGTTATGCATATAAGGGAAACTGCACGCGGCCCATTATTGCATCTTGCCAGACCGATCAAAATTAAAAAGAAAGGTTGCCTGGCCTGTCACGGACGTGCAGATGATGCACCGGAATCCATGCTGGCACTATATAATAGCCGCACCAATGGTTTTGGATGGAAGATGAATGAAGTCGTTGGCGCACAAATTGTTACAGTACCCATTTCAGTACCGCGCGAGGCCGCAAACCAGGCATTTATAAATTTCATGTTAATGATGATTTCCATTTTTATATTCATGATCATTGCTTTAAACATCCTGTTACGCCGCATTATTATACAACCGATCATACGCATGGCCAAACAGGCAAATGAAATCAGTATGGGACAAATGGCTTCTCCTGAATTTGGAGAGGCTGGAAAAGATGAACTATCAACCCTTGGAATGTCGTTTAACCGTATGCGACGCAGTCTGCAAAAAGCCATTCGCATGCTGGAAGATAAACATCCACGAAAATAAATAATCAGCCCGGTGACTACCCTCAGAAATTTTAAATTAGACTATAAATTATCTTAGCGGCAGAGTCTCTACCGAGCTCGAACCTGGAAAACCTCGGATAGGTCGCTAAAAATAAAACGGTAAGTTAGAGCAGGTTATATTTTTCATCATAAATTGCAGACTCTATCTCGAACAGTTTTAATACGGTATGGAAAATATAGTCGTGTGATATTTTTTTTGATGACGACATCTTTATCGTTTCAATATCAACTTCTTCTCTATCAACCCCAGAACCAAACCACAAGATAAAAGGCACATGTTTTTGTTCGTCAGGCGCTACCATATAGGGTAAACCATGCAAATAAACCCCATTCTCGCCTAGTGACTCACCATGATCACTGGCGTAAATCATACTGGCTTCAAACTTGCTATTGTTTTTCAAAAAATTAATCACTTCTGACAAAAAGTAATCGGTATAGAGTATTGTATTGTCATAAGTATTATCCAATTGTTCTTTAGTGCATTTTTCTAATTGATTAGTTTTACACGTTGGTGTGAATTTTTCGAACTCAGCGGGATAACGTTTATAATAGGCAGGTCCATGTGCACCCATTTGATGCAAGACTATAAATATATCACCCGTCTCTTGATTATCTACGTATAGTTGAATATTAGCCAGCATGCCAATATCTCGACACTCGACATCACAGATCGGATTAGTTTTTTTACTTTTAAAGTCAATGTGCTCGCTTCTGATTGCAACGCCTTTTGAATCAGAATTATTATCCAGCCATAAGGTATTTACTCCGGCATAATTTAATACATCGATTAAATTATCAGAATAACGCGATTTGTCTTCATCAAATGAAGTCCGTGTTTGCGGTGAAAACATGCAGGGAACTGAGATCGCGGTTGACGTTCCGCATGACCAAAAATTCGTAAAGCTAATAACATCTTCCTTTTTTAACAGCGGATTGGTTTCTTTATTATATCCATTTAACGAAAACCGATCATAGCGTGCTGTTTCGCCAACAACAAACACAACCAGTTCGCGGTCATTATCAAGTTCTTCAATCTCGGCATCTTTACCAACAACGGTATATTTTGGTACCCCAGAAGGAAAAAGAGTGCTGATATATTTGGCTGAAGAATAAATGAAAAAAACAGGATTTGAGTAAAGACGAACTATTTTATGTTCTCTGAAAAATGATGCATAGGAGGCACTAAACATAAAAATAATTAGTAAAACCATTATCGCTGAAATAACAAATAGCGACGCCCTGCTCAATAGTTCAATTTTCAAGCTGCCGTGTCTTATTCTAATTTTGTAAATTAATAGTGAAGGTACGATGCCAAGCAGAATGATATAAATAAAGAGTTCAACGCTGACTAAATCGAGCGCCTCATCGAGGTTAGTCTGTAATACATTATCGATCATGGCGTCATCGATAATGATATTGTAAGTATTCATAAAATAACTCGCCGCAGATGATAAAATTAACACCGCAACCAACACTGGTTTTACCGTATACCTCCAACTCGCTATTGAGAACAGCATAATGGTGATTAAAAAAATGAGTACCGTCAGGGAAACTATAAAGGCTATATTGTCATAACTTAGTGGGTAATAAATCAGGGTTTGTCTGAAGAAGGAAACATTCCCAAAAACTGTTAAAAATAAAGCAACCAGAACCACAAGCATATTAACGCTTATTTGAGATTTTTTTTCATTCAGCATATAGGTGTTATTCTTTTCTCTCGTGCTGGGTTTTCAAACGGGAACAAAAACATATCCAGCTGGAAAACCTCTGTCTTTTAACTAGTCATCCTCAGACCAGCTTTGTTGTCGATCCTTCGTTTTTCTTACTTCCTCCAATGTACGATAGATAGCTATTTGCACCTCAAGTTCCGCATCAATTGATCTTTTTTTAATTTCCCCTTCGTGTTTCTTTAGATAGCGTGCAGCCTGGGCTTCGGCCGCATCAAATTCGTCGCTACGAATAATCGTATCCGCTAAAATAGTTACTACATGTACTTGAATTTCAACAAAACCGGAGGAAACAAAAATAACATTCTTTTCTTTGTTATCCAGCATGATACGCAGGATACCAGGCTTTAAATGGGCTATCAGGGGGGCATGACGAGCATAAATACCAAGCTCCCCCATTCGGGTCGGGACAAACGCTTGATCAGACTGTCCAGAATATATCAGCGATTCTGAACTAACTATGTCGATGTGAAATCTGAGCCCCATAAAATTTTCTATTATTCCCTGTATATCCCACGATTGCCGGCAACTGAAAAACCATTGCCAGATAAATACTATATGAGTTCACCAGCACGGACAAAAATAATCTCAAGTCCGAAAATTTGTTTTACTGATTGTAACAAATAATTCATTACTAATTTTCTGGGCGGCATCAGGAGCAATGACTCGTCAATTGTTTATCATATTAATACTATTTTAATTAATACATGAGCTAGATCATTCAAATAAACTATCCTGTAAGCGTATAATTGAAGAATGTATAATTTTGGATAAATATTACTTATAACAAATTCAGTTCCCTATGGTAACTGTCGAGGAACAGTACGCGAAACAGGCACAAAGCATCTGGACACCAAAACGATTCCTTACGGAGGGTGTTATGAAAAAGGCAGGTAAAAATCTAGTTACTTTAACTGTCATCTTTCTCAACCTGCTTATCAGCCAGACTGCATTTAGTTTTAGTTCTGGTATCAACGGCTATTCCGGTAATCCTGCCCACAATGCCGGAAATAGTTGTATGAGTTGCCACTCGGGCGGGGTGATACCCATCATCAATTTGACCGGGCCCTTAACGGTTCAACCCGGTTCTATAAATACCTACACATTAACTCTCTCTGGTGGACAGGCAAACTCAGGCGGCCTAAATGTCAGTGTCGATGCCGGTACACTATTAAGTACCATCGCCAGCACAAAAATACAGGCGGGAGACATTACCCACACACAACGTACCGCGGCGGCAGGCGATGGGTCGGTCTCCTGGACGTTTAGCTGGCAAGCTCCAGCCTCTCTCGGGGCATACAATATATATAGTGCCGGTCTCTCAACGAACGCCGATAGCACCACCATGGGAGATGCGGTCAGTACATCCGTTACTACCGTGACCGTCTCAGCAGGCGCTCCACAGGCACCGACCGCTGTTATTCAAGCTCCGCTGACAGCTCAAACGAGCACCACGGTTAACTTTGACGGTTCTACCTCGCTGGATCCTGACGGGGTCATCAACCAATACGCCTGGGATTTTGGCGACGGCAATACCGCAACCGGCGCCATAGCCAATCACACCTTTAGCAGCGCAGGTATCTATACGGTCACCTTAACGGTTACTGACAGCGATAATTTAACCGACACTACGTTTCAGGATGTCAGCGTCGGCGGTTTGATGATCCCGATTGCAAACCCCGGCGGACCCTATACCGGCATCGAAGGTCAGGCCGTGAACTTTAATGCAGCACTCTCTAACCATGTTACCCCGATTACCCGCTATATCTGGGATTTTGGTGACGGCACGATGGTAATGCAGGATGTTATCGCCACCATCAGTCATGTTTATGCTCAACCGGGTGCCTATACCGTCACCCTCGCCGTACAAGATGCCAATAACATCACCGGCGTTGCCAGCTCAACGGTGGTCATCGATACCATAACTCCGCCACCGCCTCCTCCTGAACTGGATGGCCCGACTTTATACAGTAATAATTGCATGGCCTGTCATGGCGCACTGGCTACCAGCAGTAAACTCAATCGAACCGCAAGCCAGATCCAGGGCGCGATCGATGCCAACACCGGTGGCATGGGTGGATTGAATGGTTTGTCTCCGACTCAGATACAGGCCATCGCCGATGCATTAGTTAGCACGACACCACCACCGCCACCACCCACTGACGGACCGACGTTATACAGTAACAATTGCATGGCCTGCCATGGACCGTTAGCCACCAGCACGAAATTAAACCGCAGCGCGATTCAGATTCAGGCGGCCATCGATGCGAACACCGGCGGCATGGGTGGACTCAATGGTTTAACCCCGACCGAAGTACAGGCCATCGCCGATGCATTGGTGACGGCCCCACCGCCGCCGCCGCCAACCGATGGCCCAACGTTATATGCGAATAACTGTGCGGCCTGCCACGGGGCACTGGCATCCAGCACTAAACTAAACCGTACCGCAACACAGATTCAGGGCGCAATCAATGCAAACACAGGTGGTATGGGCGGGCTCACGTTGACGCCGACTGAAGTTCAGTTGATCGCCGATGCGCTAGTGAGTACAACACCACCACCACCGCCACCAACTGATGGCCAGTCACTATATGCAAATAACTGCGCCGCCTGCCACGGTCCACTCGCCACCAGCAATAAATTGAATCGTTCTGCGACGCAGATTCAGGCCGCGATTGATGCCGGCACCGGGGGTATGGACAGCCTTAACGGTCTCACTTCTATTGAAGTGCAGGCCATTGCCGATGCACTGGTAAGCGTGACCCCGCCGCCTCCACCAACGACCGGTGAAGGACTGTATAATTCATATTGCCTGGTCTGTCATGGCCCGGGCGGCACCGGCGGACAATACGAGGCGGTAACCGGCGCAAACGTTAATGAGATCAACAGTGCAATCGCTGGCGAGCCCTTGATGAATTCCATCTCATTAGATTATGCACAACTGCAGGACATCGCCGAGTATCTATCGGGTGCAAGCCCACCACCGCCTCCGATCTCCGGACAAGATTTATATAACACGTATTGCCTGGCCTGCCACGGTCCGGGTGGAACCGGCGGGGTTTACGAAGATGTGACCGGTGAGGATGCCGAAGATATTGTCGAGGCCATCGAGAATGAACCGTTAATGAATTCGATCTCACTGAACTCAAGTCAGATTCAGGCCATCGCCGACTATCTGTCGAACATTAACGGTGACACGCCTCCGCCTCCGGCACCCACCGATGGCGCGTCGCTGTACGCCAATAATTGTGCGGCCTGCCATGGCACATTAGCCAGTAGTAGTAAGCTCAATCGCAGCGCCATCCAGATTCAGGCGGCAATCGATGCCAATAATGGCGGCATGGGTGCGCTCACCAGTCTGACACCAACCAATGTGCAGGCGATTGCCGATGCACTGGCAGCAGGAGGGGGAACCCCTCCACCACCCACACCGGTAGATGGTGCAAGCTTATATACCACGAACTGTTCTGGTTGCCATAGCACTCTGGCAAGCAGTGCCAAGCTCAATCGCACGGCCAGTCAGATCCAGATCGCCATCAATAACAACATCGGTGGTATGGGTGGGCTGAGTACGCTGACGGCCATCGAGGTTCAGGCCATTGCCGATGCATTGGCGGGCGGCGGCGCAACCCCCACGCCGACCATAGGTGAACAGCTTTACATTAACCTGTGTCAAAGTTGCCATGGTTTCAACGGTACGGGCGGCAGTGCCAGCGCCATTGTTGGCGTCAACGCCATGCGAATCACAAATGCAGTCGCTATGATTGCGGCCATGCAGAGCATTGTGTTGGCGGGTACCGATGCACAGGACATATCTAACTTCCTGTCTTCGGGTGGCGGCGCTCAACCCATGCCCACCACGGGTGAAGAGATCTATGCGATCAAATGCGCCGCCTGCCATGGCCCAGGAGGAACCGGCGGTAGCGCTGAGGCTATAACAGGTGCTTCATTGAATGACATTCAGGATGCAATGCTTAACGTGCCAGAGATGCAATCTGTTCCATTAACTAATGGTGAAGCCCAGGCGCTTGAAAACTATTTATCAAGTGACGATCGTATGGGTGGCATGGGTGATAAATAAGATGCTCAGTCAGGCAAATAAGCGACCAAATATAAAGAAAGGTGATAACAATGCATAACTTAACAACAGTAACATTAATACTTTCGCTAAACCTTATATTAGCAGGTTGTTTTGAGAGTGACTCAGAAAAAACACCCCCGCCTGCGATTCCAACGCCAGCCACAGGTGTTGTTACAAATGGATCTATTTATTACCAGACAAATTGTGTTGCTTGTCACAAGGCCGGGATGGATGACCCCTCATCAGCTTTTGGTGCAGCAGATCTGGCTCAACGACAGGATATGATTGCCAGTGATATGCGAAACTATGATACGACTTCTTCATTTAATATGATGCAGACATTTAGAAATATCCCTGCGCAAAGGGTCGCCGATCTAAAGGCTTATTTTGCATCCGTTCCAAGATAATAGAAGGATAAGCAGGTAATGAATATTTCATTGCTGAAGTAATCGTTCCATAACTCTACCCGGTAAATACCGGATAGTAATAAAAAAAATGACCTGAAATATGATTACTGGTTTACGCATTCGATACTCAATCCTGGCGGGTTTAACCGCTTTAGTGATGCTGCTTTCGCAAGGCGTGCTGGTAGCAGACTCGTCCGCAAAACAGAAAAATCAATCTTATTCAAAAAAAGGTGCCGATACCTGTTTGAAATGTCACGATGAAGATAATGAGTATCCGGTAATGCCCATATTTAAAACTAAACACGGCGAGCTTAATGATCCGCGTGCTCCGATGGCCAAACTTCAATGTGAAACCTGTCATGGTCCAGTCGGTGATCATAAAAAGAAAGCTAAAAAAGGCAAAAAGAAAGCGCCTATTCGTGCCTTCGGTAAAAACGCCTGGACCTCGACAGAGGAACAGAATGGTGTTTGTTTAAGCTGTCATAACGATCACAATCGTATGAACTGGTCAGGTAGTCCACACGAAAACGAATCCATGGCCTGTGCGGAGTGCCATGTGGTTCATGCTCGCAAAGATCCGATGTTACAGGCCCGCTCGCAGGTTGAAAAATGTAATGCCTGCCATCTTAAACAACGAGCTGAATTTAATCGAACATCCACACACCCGGTTCGCTTTGGAAAAATGCGCTGTACTCAATGCCACAACCCGCATGGTTCATTTTCAGAATATCAATTAAAGGCCACGACTAAAAATGAACTTTGTTTTAGCTGCCATGCAGAAAAACGTGGCCCCTTGCTCTGGAACCATGCCCCCGTTACAGAAGATTGCACTCTATGCCATTCAGCGCATGGCTCCATCCATCAGGCCTTATTGAAAAAGCGACCGCCTTTATTGTGTCAGTCCTGTCATGCCGCCGCCGGCCACCCGAGCACGGCCTATTCTGGAAATGGACTACCCTCCGGTAGCCCGAATCAGTTTTTACTGGGTAAAAGTTGTTTGAACTGTCATTCACAGGTGCATGGCAGTAATCATCCCTCAGGCGTCAAACTGTTACGCTAAATGGAAAGCTTATGTATCGAGACATACAAAACAAATTAAACCTTATCTTAATCGCTGACCGGTATGAAATATGTCAGGAGAAGGATCATGACGGTTGAGTTCTACAAAAAACTGGCGCTTTTATCCATACTGGGTCTGGTTGCCCCCCCCTTATACGCAGACTCTAAAACCACTGAACCTGAAAAAACTAAATCCGTCGACATTGAAGCCATAACCAAAAAATGGAAATGCAAATATTGTCCAGATCTGTCTGAAGAGCAATGGGAAGGATATTTTGAACTGAATACAGGTTATGTCACCAACGATTCCTACAAATTTGGTGAATACAATGGATTACCTGAAAAAGGGGCTTACTTAAGTGGTGATGCCGATGCACTCTATCGGGACGACAAGGGTAACTACTGGAATTTCAGGGGTGAAAACCTTGGTCTGGATTCATCCTATCTTGGAATCGAAGGCGGACGTCAGGGTCAATACAAATTAACATTGGAAGTTGACCAGATCACCCGCTACAACCTCGACACAAGTCGCACACCTTATAGCGGAAACTCTACCCAAAGCTTACCACCCGGCTGGGTAAGTGGGGCGACAACGGCTGACTTTACGACGCTTGCCAATGATCTGCAAAATATTAATTTTTCTACCAAACGCCGGCAATTTGTTTTGAGTGGAGAATACAATTCATCTCCGCATTGGACCTATGGCCTTCAATTCAAACGCCAAACCAAAAAAGGCGATCTACCCACCGGCTTTACCTTTGGTTTTACCGGCGCGGCGATTCTACCTAAACCGATTGATTACACCACCGATGAAATCGAACTCAGCACTAAATATCATTACTCCGGCTTTACTGGCAAAATAACCCTGCTGCATTCCAGCTTTGAAAACAACAACAATGCCTTTGTCTGGGATAATGCCTATGATTCACCTGTGGGAGCCGATCAAGGTCAGGACGGTACGGCACCGGATAACACCAAACAACAAATTCTATTTACTGGGAATTACCTGGGGATAAATAATCTGCAGATCACCGGACTATTTTCAATTGCGCAAATGTCACAGAACGAGGCGTTTCTGCCTTATACCGTAAACGGAACACTCGCCCCACCAACCTTGCCCACCACGTCGTTAGATGGAAAAGTTCTGGTTATCAATACCAACCTGGCTGCCCACTGGCAATACAGCCCAAAACAAAAATGGAATTTTATTTATGAACACCATGAACAGGAAAATTCGACGGCACGGAACACTTACACCTATGTCACCGCCGACAATACGCTCACCAGTACACCGCGGGCTAATTTTCCATATGGCTTCCGTCGGCAAAAATTAAAAGTAAATACCGATTATAAATTTAACAAGCAGGTAAAATTAAGTGGCGGGGGTCAACTCGCGCTGATGGATCGAAATTACCAGTCGGTAGAACGTACTGAAGAAACCAGTTTTTGGGCTAAGCTCAAACATCGCCTTGATAACGACTTACAATACAGCGTAAAAACCGAATACAGCGACCGTAAAATAGATAATTACAATGTTATCAGTGAACTTACCCCGGCGGATAATCCCCTGATGCGAAAATACAATATGGCCGATCGCAATGGTCAGAAGCTTGTATTTAACCTGAGCTATAGCGCGACAAGTAATCTGTTTTTAAATTTCTCCGGTGATTATGCACAGTATGACTACGATGCATCTAATGTAGGTTTAACTGAGAGCAACGAATTTTCCGTCGGCTTTGATACTCAGTACATGGTTAATGAAGATCTGTCATTCAGCGTATTTGTTCAAAACACCGAAATCGAATCGAAACAGGCCGGCAGCCAGGCCTTCTCCACCGCCGACTGGTTCGCTACCAATGATGACAACATCGTTACCGTCGGTATCGGTGCCAACTACCAGGTGATTGACGATAAATTCAAAATTGGTATCGATTACGTTTATGCTGAGTCCAGTGCCGCAATAGATGTTAGTGATGGCACGTCCTTCCCCGACCTGAAAACCAGGCGTGACACCTTTATTTTGAGTGGCGATTACAACATTGATGAACAGTTCACTGTCAAAGCCCGTTACCAATATGAAGTTTACCGTGAAGACAACTGGTATATTGATGACGTCGTCCCGAACACGCTAGATAATGTTTTAACCCTGGGTGAGACCGCTCCAGATTACCGGATTGGGGTATTCTGGCTTACCCTCCATTACCGTTTTCAATGAAAAACTATGGCCGGTAAAAACCATGGAATTGTAAGCATTGTAATTATAGAGCAAGCTTATGGTAGATAAATATTACTACTGCTGGCTGGCGTAATAGTGGATTAACTGTTCTATTCCCTCATCACCGGCCTTCTTTTGCATTTTTTTAAACTTCTTGGTCATTTTCTTACCCATTTCACGCTTACCCTGCGCATAATTATCCATACTGTATTTTAAATAGGAAATCGGCTGACCCGCCAGGATACCGGCATCATCCTCGGCCGAGGAACCACCTTCAGTGTGGCACTTATCACAATATTTTCGATGTAATTTTTTTCCCACCTTTGCCATACCAGGGTCAAAATTCTGTTTTTGTGGTATATATTTCTGTCCGGCAAAATAATCTGCCAGCGCCGCAATATCTTCATCCGAGAGTTCTTTTGCGACCTCCTTCATATCTTCGTCCTTGTCCTTGAGCTTCAGGGCAGGACGGGCACCGTTTTTATACTCTTCCATCGACTCGACAAAGTAATCGACAGATATGCCCGCGATACTGGGCGTTTTACCGTCGGTGGAATTACCGGTTTTTTCATGACAATCAGCGCACTCCTCTTTAACCAGCTTGCTAACATCAGCCGCAGGTACAGCAGTCACCATTCCAAATGTAAAAAATATCGTTAAGGGCAAGGATGCGAGTTTGAGATTACTTGTAATTTTCATGCGAACCTCCTGTAACATTTCATTTTGAAAATCTCAGAGCAGGAATCAGGTTTTTGCTTCCTCATCCTCCTCTTCATCCGGTAACTCGTGGGCAATACCTTGATGGCAATCAATACAGGTTTTTCCTTCTTCGATGGAACGCTTGTGTTTTTTGCGCGCCGTTTTATCCTGCTCCTCCAGAGCCATATAATCAAAACGATGGCAATTCCGACATTCGCGGGAATCCGTTTCTTTCATCACCTTCCAGACCCGCTTTGCCATGGTCAGCCGTTGTTTTTCAAATTTTTCAGGTGTGTCGATGGTTCCCACTATCTTGTGATATAGCTCATTGGTAGCCTGTATCTTGCGTGCCATTTTATGCACCCAGTCTTTTGGCACATGACAGTCACTGCAAATGGCTCTCACCCCGGTTCGATTTGCATAATGAATCGTCTCGGTGTATTCCTGGTACACATTATCTCTCATTTCATGACAGGAAATACAAAACGCTTCCGTATTGGTAGCTTCCACCACAGTATTAAAACCACCCCAGAAAATGATGCCCGCGAAAAAACCAATGATGAGTAACAGGCCAGCAGAATACCTGGCAGTTGGAGTACGAAGGAACTGCCAGATTTTTTTTAGCATAAAGTAGCTCTCCAAATCATTACTGACTTGCCTAAAACAACCTTGTATTAAATATGGACTGCAACTCGAAAGTAATTATATCATGAAAAGATAAAATACAACTCCAAAATTAATTTGATACAGATCAACTAACCTACGATTACAATAATTATTTTATTCGTGATTTACTCAGTTTTTTACAAAAAATACAGGGGGATATTAATAGCCGGTCATCACTTTTATTCGCTAGCTGTACAGCTCAAAATACTTGTTCTGAAATTATATTGGCTCGAACTATAAAAATATATTGAATCGAGCGACTGATTTTTCGGTTTTAATGTTGTCGTTATGTGTCGACCATCGAATCAATAATATTACCTGGTTATAGATCAAAGTCGTCGGCAATCTCCCGCTTTAAGCGGCACTCTTCCAGATAGTCTTCGAGCTTTTTTCGATGTACTGATGAAAACTTTGCTTTTGCCGTCGTCCGTGATGTCGTCTCATTATACATTTCTTCGATAAAATCCGAGTCTATAGCAAACTCGCCACTATCAATCAGCTCATCAGTACGTTCTTTTAGCTTATTTTGTGCATCCTTTGACAAGGCCGCTTTATCTTGCTCGGACATTAACAGGGACTCCTCAGCAAAAATATCAGTTTGTTCGATGCTTGCAACCAACTATTACTAATAAGTTAAAGCTAATAATTAAATCTATATTTTATAGATAGTGCGGAATTGCAGCATTGTCAAACACAAGACGTTGCTTTGTTCACAGTTTTAAAGAATAAGTAATATAAATTTTACATTCGAATATCCCTTTTATTTTTCAGCGCTTAATATTTACATGGATTAATTCATCAGGATTGTATGCGTTCGTCTAGATCCCATAGGCAGCCATTCGTCAATCTGATGCCCCCCATAGATCAAACTCCCATTCAAATAAATATGGGTGATTGAGATCGATATTTTAGATATTTATTACATTATTATATTAGATAACCCTTGTTGTAACTTTTAAAAATAATCATCACAATCGTTGCGGGAGATCGATCTGGCGATCTGGCTCTACGCCAGCATTTTAAAGGAAATATAAATACGAATATAAATACGAATATAAATAACGATTAAAAAAATTATCTTTACCGAGAGGAGACCTAACCATGGTTTATACCAAAAAAAGCCCTGCGCTTTTCATTATTGGTGTCATTATGCTCGCAATCTGGTATCTCGCAGATAGCGGTTTGATGGCTCCTTACATAGAACATCTCGCTGCTGGCAAAAAATATAAATACTTATCTGAGCTCACCACCATCCCCTTATACTTTGGCATCCTTTCTGCCGTCATTGGCCTCTGGCAATGGTTTGGCAGTCATAAAGATAACAACTGGGACTATTATTCCTCCTCCATCGCAGGCGGTATGTTTATCCTGCTGATCGCGATGCTGGTGCGCTGGTTTATTGCCCCGGAAATTCAGGTTGTCAGCATGATGATGGGCAAGGTCGGTGATACCGGCAAATACATCCACAAACTATTAGGTCTGAACTACGTCGTGTTAGGAATTGTTACCGGCATCATTATCGTCAACGTGTTCAAAATTCCTGCCTGGGCACAAAACGGAGTACGACTATCCAGACTGGGTCTGAAAACCGGTGTGATTCTACTAGGCACCCTGTACAGTGCGGCCGAGTTAAAAAATCTGGGCGGCCTTTCCATTGTCATGATCGGATTCTTTGTACTCGGCTCAGTTGGCCTGGTGTTATGGATGGGTTCCCGACGTAAGATTCCAAATTCCATGGCCGGGGTACTCTCCGCTGGCATGGGGGTATGTGGCGTATCGGCCACGGTCGCCGCGGCCCCCGTGGTTCAGGCCAAATCGGTCGAAATTGCTTATACCATCGGTACCATCCTGCTCTGGGGTGTCGGTTGCATGTTCGTGTTCCCGATCATCGGCCAAACCCTGGACATGAGTTATGTACAATTTGGTGCCTGGGCCGGTACCGGTATTCTGAACTCGGCACAGGTCGCCGGTGCGGCGCTTGCTTATCAGCCTGATGGTATTGAAACCCTGAAGGTCGCGGAAATCTTTAATATCACTCGCGTGCTGGTGCTGCCGATTATCGTGTTATGGCTGGCCATGTGGTACGTAAAACGTGAAGAACACGCCACCAAGGTCAACGTTGGACATGTGATATTCCAGAAATTTCCGGTGTTTGTACTGGGTTTCATCCTGCTGTTTGCACTCTCAACCACCGGTGTATTCGCCCCGCCAAATCATTACAAAGGCAAGTACTTCGGTAATACCGCCGACACCAGTTTTAAAGAGAAAAACCTTCTTAATGCAGATCAGATCACCGCACTGCAATCCGAGGCCGGCAAGGTTCAGAGGGCAGATCGAAAAGAAGCGCTGGCGCGTCTGTTGGAAAACCGCAAGATCATGTCGATTGAGGATGATACGGCTATCCGAGGTCTGATCAATGCCAAAGTGATGTCTAAATCGAATAACAAGGTATTGAAAAAGGCACATAAAGCGGTTCGACATACGGCGAAAAAGATCAAGGCCTTCCGTGACTGGATTACCTGGTTATTTGCATTTGGTCTGGTCGGACTGGGCATGCAGATTACCATTGGCTCCATGAAGCAGGCGGGTGGACAACCGGCCATTATCGGTGGCGTGGTCGGGCTTACCAAGGCGGTGCTCTCGCTTGGCGTGGTTCTGCTGCTGGTCAGTGAAACGATTTAACCTATGAGGACAAGAAGATGAGTGAAGAAAACGAAAATCAACAATTCGATCGAGGTTCAGTCCTGTCAATATTTGGCAGCGACCGCATGGAAGACTTTATGGCATTGGGCTTTGCCCTGATCCTTGCCTTGTATGTGTACCTTACCAACTGAGTGATCGTCATAACGTTGTCCCGGTGCCTGTGTAAGAGCGGGCACCGGTTTATAAACTTTCGAACTTTTAACTTGCAAACGTGAAAGTCAGTTAAAAGCTCTGGGGAGTGTTGTATTAGTATTATGTTGGTGTATCAATGAATTCTGTTAATCACGTACTACTGGCCAGCCACGGCACCGAAGGTGCGCAGGCCGCTGAACAAATAGCTTTCAACATGTGTAACAAGGGTGCCAAACTGCATCATCTGATCGTCGTCCCCAGTTTTTGGCAGGGCACAACAGGCGATGACTGGTTAAACAACGGCTCAACCCGCGATACCTTCCGTCGCTATCTTGAGGAAGAGCTTAGTCGGGAAGTTGATGAACACTGTGATCGTATCAGCAAGCAGGCGCTACAAAAAGAACTGGAATACATTAGTGAAATTGTACTGGGTGAACCCGACCAAAGCCTGATCAATTCCTGCAAGAAAGAAAACTACGATCTTGTCATCATGGGATCACCCAGACCTAAAGGCGTGTCCGGCCTGCGTTCCCGTTTAAAACCCGAATCCCTGGTGCGATCACTTACTATCCCTTTACTAATTGTTCCCTATCCAGTAGAAACACCAGATGAATGAGCAGAACAATGCCGTAGTAGCCGACGAGGATGTAGCCTGGGCTTCGATCGAAACCCCGCTTGACGTGGATGAGTTGAAGCTGTTTTGTCAGGACATAGAACGCCTGTTTCGCATCAACCCGATGCTAATCTTCAAAGACTGGCAGTCGAACGAAGAAAACGGATACCAGTTTTCCGGGCAGAACATCAGCCAGGAAGAACCGTTTGATTTTGACCTTACCCTTTCCATCAACGCCGTAACGGATGGCGTGCAGATAAATTATCAGCAAGGCATAAAATCCAGCACCACATTCACCATTGAACCAGCCGATGCAGGATCTCAGTCTAAATCAAAATTAACCATCACTGAAGACTATAACGGTATGTCGGAACAGGAACGCAAGGAACATCTGCATACCGTCGATCGAAGTCTCACGGTGTGGGCGAAATATTTGCAACAGTATTTTCTGTCCTGGCAACGCTGGTCGCGATTTCGGCTGTGGCGTTGGTATATGAATCGCGTCTGGCAACCGATGAAACCTTCGGGCCGACGCATTACTTATATGCTGTTATGGATCACCGCATTTGAAATTGCACTGATTATACTCGGGGTGACTATCTATTATATTGAATACGCCTGATGTCATTCCGCCGTTCGAACAACGTATACCAATAAAAAACCCCTGAAGAGCGTTTCTTACAGGGGTTGGTTTTACTGTCTTACCAGAAATATTCTAAAACGGAATATCATCATCAAAATCGCCGGCCGGGGCCATTTGTGGTTCGGGAGTAGAACCCTGGTTGTTATTATTCGGATTTCCCTGATTTACACTACCCTGGTTCACACCACCCTGATTCTGGTTGGATTGACCGCCTTGTTGGCCGCCCGCATATTGATTACTTTGATTGCTAGCGCCTGAATCTTGCTGGTTATATTGATTACTGCCACCCGCCCCTTTTGAATCCAGCATTTGCATTTCGTTGGCGACAATCTCAGTGGTGTAGCGATCATTGCCACTGTTATCCTGCCATTTTTTGGTCTGTAGTTTACCTTCAACGTAAACCTTTGAGCCTTTTTTCAGGTATTCACCCGCAATCTCACCCAATCGACGATAAAATACCACGCGATGCCATTCAGTTCGTTCTTGTTGTTCGCCGGTGTTTTTATCTTTCCAGCTTTCTGAGGTGGCAAGGGTCACGTTGGCAACGGCCTGGCCATTAGGCATGTAGCGTACTTCAGGGTCTTTACCGAGATTACCGATTAGAATTACTTTATTTATTCCTCTAGCCATAATATTTCTCCATTATTCAACTAGTTAGCGCGTCATGTACAAAATATATTCATATAATATATTCACTTGTCTTTCTGGTCGGTAGAATAACCCACGTTGGAGTAAGCAAGCAATGCTTCTCTGTCTAACGCATTCTTATCAACCTTCAAATAAGCCACCCCATCTTCTGGAATAACGACGGCCTCGGCCACACCGCGTATCGCCGTCAGGTGCATCACCAGCTCTTGTGCCTGCTGTTTATCAACCTGTCCAACATTGACCAGTTCACTGCTCAAATAAGGGGGTTGGCGCATAGATATGGCCATTCCGAGCCAGAGAGCAACCAATACGGCGTTTACAATAAATACATTGCCTGGGCCAAAGTGCTCACTCACCCAACCGGCGCTGGTGGCACCAAAAAAGGCCCCCAGGAACTGGGCACTGGAAAACACCCCCATCGCCGTACCTTTATGCGCAGCCGGAGCAAATTTGGCGATCAGTGAAGGCAGGCTCGCTTCTAACAGGTTGAAACCGACAAAAAATAGCCATAAGCCCATGGCCAGAAACCACCAGTTATTATGCTGCCACCAGAGCAGTAAGCAAGCACTCGCTAACGCCACGACAGACAAGACAACTATTTGTTTTAATTGACGTTTTTTCTCACCGATGATAATAAACGGGATGACCAGCACGAGCGACAGGGCCATCACCGGCAGATACACCCACCAGTGATTCGCCACGTCAAAATGGTGAGTTTTCACCCATATAACCGGTAAGGCAAACATCGTGGCGGTCATGACAAAATGCAGCACAAACACACCTAAATCCAGTCGCAGCAGTTGGGGATGGCGGGCTACTCGCCCTAACCAATTAAATTCGACCTCGGTATCGCGATGAAATCGGGTGGTGACCGGCGTCGGCACCACCAGGCCAATGATCGCGATGGCCAAAACCGCTAGTCCGGCCGTCGTCCAGAAAATACCCGAAACCCCAAACCAGCTATGCAACACCGGGCCCATGATGATGGCAACGGCAAAGGCCAGGCCGATGCTCATACCAATCGATGCCATCACTTTCATGCGATGTTCTTCGCGAGTTAAGTCGGCCGCCAGCGCCATCACCGCACTGGCAATCGCACCCGAGCCCTGAATGGCTCGGCCAATGATGACCCCGGTGATGCTGTCCGCCATGGCCGCGATCACACTGCCCAGTGCAAACACCACCAGACCGCCAATAATGATGGGTTTGCGACCAACGCGATCAGACAGGCGACCCAGCGGGATCTGCAATAAGGCCTGGGTCAGACCATAGATACCAATCGCAATCCCCGCCAAAGTGGGTGTAAATCCATGCAAATTTTCAGCATAGATAGCAAATACCGGCAACACCATAAACAGGCCGAGCATGCGCGTTGCAAATACCCCGGACAGGGCAATTGCCACACGTTTCTCACTGGAATTCATTGAATCAGGTTGTGTCACTTAGGAATCTTTTAATTTATTTTCAATGACTTTACATCAAGTAGCTCAAGAGGCGTATATTAGCAGGTTTGGATTTGCCTGAGTAAAAGAGTTGTTATGGATACCATTCACATTCGTGGGGCCCGCACCCACAACCTGAAAAACATTGACCTGGATCTACCGCGCGACAAGCTGATCGTGGTCACCGGCCTGTCCGGCTCGGGGAAATCCTCGCTGGCATTTGACACCATTTATGCCGAGGGTCAGCGTCGTTATGTCGAATCGTTGTCGTCCTATGCACGGCAATTTTTATCCATGATGGAAAAGCCTGACGTCGATCATATTGAGGGTCTGTCGCCCGCGATCTCGATCGAACAAAAATCCACGTCGCATAACCCGCGTTCTACCGTCGGTACGATTACTGAGATCTATGATTACCTGCGTCTATTATTTGCCCGTGCCGGTGAACCACGTTGCCCTGATCACGATATAGTGCTGGATGCACAGACCGTCAGTCAGATGGTCGATCAAATTCTAAGTTTCGACGAAGGCACCAAACTGATGTTACTCGCGCCGGTGATCGAGGATCGCAAAGGTGAACATGTATCGGTATTTGATTCGCTGCGCGCCGATGGTTTTATCCGTGCGCGCATTGATGGTGAAGTTTACGAGCTGGATGATCCTCCCACGCTCGACCTGCGTCGTAAGCATACGATTGAAGTGGTGGTTGATCGATTTAAGGTGCGCGAAGATGTTAAACAACGTCTAGCTGACTCGATAGAAACGGCCTTACAACTCGCCGATGGCCGTTGTCGTATTGCCTTTATGGACAGTGAACAGGATGACATGATCTTCTCTGCACGTTTTGCCTGTCCACAATGCGGTTACTCTATTACCGAACTGGAACCGCGCCTGTTTTCATTTAATAACCCTGCCGGCGCTTGCCCTGGCTGTGATGGATTGGGCGTCCGACAATTTTTTGATCCCGGTCGGGTCGTTGCGGTACCGGAATTAAGCTTAAGTGCCGGTGCCATTCGTGGTTGGGACAAACGCAATATGTATTATTTCCAGATGCTGACCTCGTTAAGCAAGCATTACGGTTTTGACATGGACAAACCGTTTGCCAGGCTCGCTAAAAAATACCGCGAGATTATTTTACACGGCAGTGGTGATGAGAAGATCAAGTTTACCTATTATAAAGATAAAGGCAGCCGGCATGTCAGGACCCAGACCTTTGAAGGTATCATCCCCAATATGGTTCGCCGCTATCGCGAAACCGAATCCAATGCGGTACGTGAAGAGTTGGCAAAATATTTGTCTCACCAGCATTGTCCTGAATGCGATGGTAGCCGGCTTAATACCGCGGCCCGTCATGTCTTTATTACCGATAAGACACTGCCTGAAATAACCGATCTCCCAATCGAGCACACTAAAATATTCTTTGAAAAATTATCGTTGGCTGGGCGACGTGGCGAGATTGCCGATAAAATTGTAAAAGAAATTAATGATCGGCTTAGCTTTTTAGTTAACGTTGGTCTTGAATATCTTACATTAAATCGTTCGGCTGACACCCTCTCAGGTGGCGAAGCACAACGCATTAGACTCGCCAGTCAAATTGGCGCCGGGCTGGTGGGCGTAATGTACATCCTTGATGAACCCTCGATCGGATTACACCAACGCGATAACACGCGTTTATTAAAAACCCTCACCTATCTGCGTGACATCGGCAATACCGTCATAGTAGTTGAACATGATGAAGAAGCGATCTGTTCGGCCGATTATGTCGTTGATATCGGCCCAGGTGCAGGAGTACATGGCGGCCAGGTCGTTGCCCAGGGTACGCCTGAAGATATTATCAATAACCCGGCATCATTGACCGGTCAATACCTGTCAGGTGTCAAACAGATAAAAATACCGGAAATCAGAACCAAACCCGATCCCGAACGCCAACTGTCTATTTATGGTGCTAGCGGCAACAATTTGAAGTCGGTCGATGTATCCATCCCGATAGGCTTAATGACCGCGGTCACCGGCGTTTCGGGTTCGGGAAAATCAACCCTGATAAACGATACACTATATAAAACAGCGGCAATTGAAATTAATGGTGCTTCCGGTGAAGCTGCCGAGCATGATTCGATTGAAGGCCTTGATGAATTCGACAAGATTGTCGACATCGATCAAAGTCCAATTGGTCGCACCCCCCGTTCAAACCCGGCCACCTACACGGGTCTGTTCACACCAATACGTGAAATGTTTTCAGGAACTCAGGAAGCGCGTTCTCGTGGTTACAATCCTGGGCGTTTTAGCTTTAACGTCAAAGGCGGTCGTTGCGAGGCCTGTCAGGGCGATGGTGTAATTAAGGTCGAGATGCATTTCCTGCCAGACATTTATGTGCCCTGTGATATATGCAAGGGCAAACGCTATAATCGCGAAACGCTGGAAATACGTTATAAGGGAAAAAATATATACGAAGTACTGGAGATGACGGTCGAAGACGCACTGGTCTTTTTCAGCGCCGTGCCGGTGATAAATCGCAAACTGCAAACCCTGATGGACGTTGGTCTGAGTTATATTCGCCTTGGCCAGAACGCCACGACTTTATCCGGTGGCGAAGCGCAACGAATAAAATTATCCCGCGAATTATCGAAACGCGATACTGGCAACACCTTATATATTCTTGATGAGCCAACCACCGGATTACATTTTCATGATATCGAACAACTGTTGCATGTACTGCACCGTTTGCGCGATCATGGTAATACTATCGTCGTGATCGAACACAACCTTGATGTGATTAAGACCTGTGATTGGGTGATTGATCTTGGCCCTGAGGGTGGACATAAAGGTGGAGAAATTTTAGTAACCGGCACACCGGAAAAAATTGCCCAACATAAGCGATCTTATACCGGGCAGTATCTGAAACAACTACTAGCGAAAACATCTACCGCAAAGGTTAAAATTATGCAGAAACAAACAGCCTGATAATATAAGGCTGCGCTAGAATTCTCAAATTAATCAACGCGACTCTATATTTAAGCTCTAGCCTGTTTGTATTTATGTTATTGAACTCAAGCCGCTGGCACCGCAAACAATAAAACGAAAGCCAGAATAAATGCCATAAAAATAAATCGAATTCGTTCAAAATGGTTACGGCATACGCTAAATGCAACCAGGCACTGCAACAGATAATAAAAAGCAAAGGCGCGTGATGCCAGTACGATAATCTCAAAGGTCGAACCCGACCAGGCCAGTGCCATTGCCGCGCTACCGACAAATAAATAACCCCAACGCAGACCGATTCGTTGTTGACTTGCCTCTTGCATATTGGCGGCAGCGGCCAGGGTATCCGCAACCGCAGCCGAAAACTGCGAAAGACTGGCGGCCACAATCAGGGGCAAGGGCAATAACAATGAAGCCGTCGCGGCGATGGTTATCAGACTATTATCATTATAATTTCCATTTAATACTGACACGATAGGCAAAGCCAACGCGACAAATATAACGTAGATACTGAGTGAAAAATATTGTGACCAGCGTGAGGCCCTAATACGGGTAGCAGCATCAAACGTCCCACCGAGATAGCGAGTGGTCTCAAATCCTTGCACAATGATTAAGGTGCCTGCCACAATAGTTATGATCTCCCACGCCGTACGTGGCGGCATATCAGGTAAACTAAAACGCTGTTGACTCACATACTGTTTAATATCGTAAATTCCGAATAGAATAAGCAAGACCAGCAGCAGTACCATCGTGACATAAAGCGCCCAGCGTTCCATATTTTCCAGTGGTTTCAGCCCCCCAAACAAACCGATCACGGTGATTACGCCTATTATTATCGTCGTCAGCAAACTGTTATTAAACGAACTATCAAGTCCGAAGGCGGAGAGTACAAAGGAAGATAAAATATGTATATACAGGCACACTGAAACCACATAGGCCGCAACCAGTGCAAAATCAGAAAGTCGTTCAACCATAACCGTGAATCGCTGGTCTCCCTTTAGTAAAACGGGTTCAGCACAAAGTATATTATGCCGAATAATTGCCCCAACCAAAAAGGCAACAACCGCCACCACCCCCATCGCCAAGATTGAATAAGGCCCCACCGCACTGGCCAGGATCGGCACGACCACCAGAAACCCACTACCAAAAATGGAGGCTAGCGGGGTGCTCATCGCGGGAATTATTTTTCGCACGGTAGGTGCTGTTGCCTCACTATTACAGGAGTCCTGACTGGGTGGGTGTTTCGAAGACATGGATTGAGTTCCATTTAGACTACATGTCTGGAGCATACTCGTACCAGCAACTTGATGTCCAGTTCCAGGCAGATAGGTTCTGTTGTAGCGTTAAAATTATGAAAAATTAATTTAACTAACGAATAAAATAATACCCTGTAGTCATTATCCAATGGTGGTACATCATGATCTGGTTAGTTTTCGTATATAATTTGGTACAAAAGTCATATACAATCGAAGGCGTTTTATTTGATCCGAAAAATACAATAAGGCGTGGCTCTCTTTATCCACGCAATATTGACATATAAAATAAGAGGATATTTAAAATGGACAGCTTACTACAATATGGACTGCTGTTAGGACTGGTTATTGGTACGGTCGGTTTTGTACTTAGCCTTTACGCACTTGCTCGTTCAATAAGCAAGACTCGGGCTGAACCTGGCAAGGACGTTCCTGCAACGGCGGGGCAACTATCACGAGAACCTGTCTGGGTTCGTTATCACGCACGATACTATGGTTATGCATTATTGTTTTTGGCCTTTGATATGGAAATGGCCTACATGTATCCATGGGCCGTGGTTTATAAACAGGTGGGGCTCGTAGCTCTGCTTGATATGGGTGTCTTTCTGGCTATCCTGTTTCTTGGTTTACTTTACGGATGGAGCCAGGGTGCGCTGCGTAGACAATAGATGATCGCAGGCGCTCGTCAGGGAACACTATCCGGTCTACGCCGGTTAGTCGCATTCGCAATAACACGCGATCTGGGAGTGTATATTATCCCTGGCCCTGAAATTGCGCATATTAACGGCCTGGATATTGAGGCAACCGGAATGCGAATCGTCGCCAGTCCACGTCATGCTACTGTTTTGCTGGTGATCGGTGACATCCCCCCTGCTCTGCGCGAGGCCGCAACCGTAATCTACGCACAGATGATGAGACCCCGCGTTTTAATTGCGCTAAATAAATCACCCGAGTCAACTGAACTATCACCTTTACCAGCCGCCGACGTCGTGGCGGGTATTTCACAGCAGGAACTTATAAGAGGTGTGGATCAACTGCGCACCGCCCTGCAAGCAGGTGCATTCCAGCCTGCCGTTACCGACTTTGATGCGTCAGTATTACAGATCAAGATCGAATATACCTGCTCAATGCATCCTGAGATTATTCGAGACGAACCCGGCTCCTGCCCAAAATGTGGAATGGATCTAATTCAACGTGAAACACAGGCATCCGCAGCACATAATCCGCAAAGTATTGATCATGCCGTTATGGATCATAAATCAGACCAAACATCTGAACACGCATCACTGCAACCTATGGATCATAGTACATCGGTTGATTATACCTGCCCGATGCATCCTGAAGTGATACAGAACGAACCGGGATCGTGCCCGAAGTGTGGAATGAATTTAGAACTTCGTAAGGCAAAACCTTCACACGATCATCATCACATGCAACACGATGCGCCGGTTGAATATACCTGTCCGATGCATCCCGAAGTGATACAAAACGAACCGGGATCGTGCCCGAAGTGTGGAATGAATCTGGAACCTCGTAAGACTGAAGCTGCACACGAACATAATCACATGCAACATGATGCGCCGGTTGAATATACCTGCCCGATGCATCCCGAAGTGATACAGAACGAACCAGGCTCATGCCCGAAGTGTGGCATGAATCTGGAACCTCGTAAGACTGAAGCTGCACACGAACATAATCACATGCAACATGATGCGCCTGTTGAATACACCTGCCCGATGCATCCCGAAGTGATACAGAACGAACCGGGATCGTGTCCGAAGTGCGGCATGAATTTAGAACTTCGTGAGGCAAAACCTTCACACGATCATCATCACATGCAACACGATGCGCCGGTTGAATACATCTGCCTAATGCATCCCGAAGTGATACAGAACGAACCAGGCTCGTGCCCGAAGTGTGGCATGTTCCTCGAACCACGTGGCGAGACTAAAAGTACGAAACATGATCACGCTGGAGTGGAACCTGGAATAGATCACAGTAATATGGATCATGATGACATGGGATTTATGTCAATGATCGATGTAACCAAAGACCTGCCACGTAGCATTGATGGTCTGGCAATGGACTGGATTGATGTCGCTTTCGGGCCATTTTTTCCGGGTTTGCCTGGTGGTTTGTTACTAAGCCTGACACTTGATGGTGACACCGTGGCCGGCTCCAGTGTCAACTCTCTGGTTGGCAATCAGCCGCTGCTGTTGTCACCAACAATGGGCATCGATAACTTTATCGAACGACTCGCCACTTTTGAGCCATTGGCTCCGAACTGTTATCGGTTGCTTGCCTGTTTAGCGATAGAAAATGCAGCAGCAATCGAGGTCGAAAGCCGTATTGCCAAGGCACGTGTGGTTGCAGTGGAACAGGAACGTATCGTCAGTCACCTGGGATGGCTGGCAATGTTTGGACGGCAAACCAGTTTTGACTGGTTACTGCAGCGAGCCGAATCTTTACAGCGACAGATCCTGCAAGCCGATCTAAAACAAATTGTGGCCTTGCAGCCTGCCGTATCTGCAATGCATAAACGATTGTTACGAACCCCATTGTTAAAATCTCGCACCAGGGGCATTGGCAGGATAATAGTGAGTAGTGACAATACTTTATCAGGTCCGATAGCACGCGCATCCGGGATTAAGAATGATACGCGTAATAGCAACCCGATTTACCACGAGCTTGGATTTGTTCAGGCCAACGGAACCGGCGGTGATGTGCAGGCACGCTTACAGCTTCGTATCGACGAAATTAATCATAGCCTGGCGCTCATTGAACAGGCCGATGTTACTACCGACATAGCTATTAGCGCATGTCACGTATCTACAATTAACAACCTCGATGGGCTTAGTGGCACAGGCGAAGCCGTGATTGAAACCGCACGCGGCCAGGCTCATCTACAAGTGACTCTGGATAAAGGCAAGGTGATTGATGCACAACTGCAAACACCATCAAGCCTACATCTTGGTTTAATCGAACAGTTAACAGAACAACAGGAACTAGGTGATGCACTGGTCACCGTGGGTTCTCTGGATCTGTCGCCCTGGGAGATACGGGTATGACCACGTTGCTTATTATACTTTTAATACTGGTGGGTGCTTACTTTGTCGCGGTACTCGAAGCCTGGATCAGTCGTGGGCATTTTCAACTTACCGCTCCGCTCTATTCAGCCATCGCCCTGTTGGGACGTGAATCAATTGTGCCACGTAAACCTGATCGAATTTTCTTTGAGGTCGGTCCGATCTTGTTGTTATTGTCTGGCTTGCTAGCAGCGGCGGTCATACCACTAACACCCAATTTAATTATTGCCGATCTCGCCACCGGCGCGTTGTTCGTCAATGCGGCACTGGTCTATGTACTGGTCGCGCTGTTGATGGCGGGCTGGGGACCGGACGGTGCTTATGCGATGGTGGGTGGCTGGCGTTTCCTGGGCCAGCTTATTGCTTACGCCATGTTGATTGTCATGCCCATCACCGCAGTGGCGATGCGCGCCGAATCTTTATTGTCTACCCAGATAGTAATCTCCCAGGCAGATTTGTGGAATATCGCGTATCAACCGCTAGGATTTATCTTATTTTTTGTCGCATCGATGGCATTAGCATTCTTGCCACCGTTTGACATGATGATTGCCAAAGGTGAACTGGCCGGAGGTGTCGAAGCAGAATACACCGGGGTACGACTCGCCGTATTTCGCCTGGGAAGATTGGTATTAATTGTTACCCTGGCGGCCGCCACCGTCATCTTTTATCTGGGCGGCTGGCAAGGCCCCTGGTTACCACCCTGGGCATGGAGCGCAATTAAAATATTAGCGGTCTCCGCCGCCATGTTACTGGCCGGACGTTACATGCCACGTATCCGCGAGGCCCATTTACTTTCCTGGTGCTGGATACTGGGTATTCCACTGGCACTGACAAATATTCTAATCGTTGGTGTTCTAGTACTGGTGTATCCATGACGGCGCAAATGTTTTTTATCGGTTTTTTTGGGCTCGCCGGTGTGTGGTTTGGCATTGTCGTATTTCGTACTTATTCAATGGTGCGTTCTGCATTAGCGCTATTATTTTCACAAACGGCACTGGGTGCGATGTTCCTGAGCATGCAGGCGGAATTCCTGGGTGTATTACAAATTATGATGATGGCCACAGAGATGAGCATCATGGCGATTTTCATGGTGATGTTCATGATGGATCCGGGAGGTCTGGGCACCATGGATATGACCCACCAGAAACGTCTGTCATTAATAACGGGATTCGTTTCATTTGTAGCCGCAGTGCTTGTCGCCGTGTTCGTCGACTGGGGTCCGGTTGCAGAAACTTTTCCTGATGCATCACAACAAACAATCGATCTGGGTCTTGAGTTATTGAATCGTTCGATGCTGATCTTTGAATTGGCCGCAGTCACTATTCTGACCGCGATGATTGCCGCTACCGCGGTCGCCATTCAACCAGTAAAAAGAAGGATAAAAAAAAATGAGCCCTGAACTTGTTATTGCCCTGGTTTCGGGAGCGGCACTGTTTGGTGTCGGCATTTACGGTGCATTGTCGCAAACTAATCTGGTCATGATCATGATGGGCGTAGAATTAATTCTGGCCGGTGCGATGGTAAACCTGGTGGCATTCTGGCGTTACCTGCACCCGGATAACCCCGCCGGACAAATGTTTGTACTGATCATCATGACCGTGATGGCGATCGAGATGGCCGTTGGATTTGGTGTAGCGATTGCCCGCTTCCGAGTTAAAGGCTCAGTTGAAATGGAAGAAGCAACGGAGTTAAAGGGATGAGCCTGATCACCGTCGCCATTCTTGCGCCATTTTCAGCAACATTATTGATTATGCTATTGCGGCGTTTTCCCGCGGCACTGGCGTTATTGGGTGCCGCCATCGGTCTACTTGGCAGCCTGGGCATGTTGGCTAACTCTTTTAAAGGCCTGGGTGAAGAAATAATTTTACCCGGCTTACCAGACATGCCTTTACGTCTTGTTGCCACGCCCTTAACTGCACTGCTTTCAACGCTTGTCGCCGTAATTTCCACGTTCGTAATTGTTTACGCAGTGGGCTACATGAGAAAGGACAACGAGAAGGTGCGCTTCTTTGCCACTCTATTGTTATTCGCCGCCGCAATGCAGACTTTGGTACTGGCCGGTGACTGGATTTTATTGTTGTCTGCCTGGGAACTCATTGGCCTGAGCAGTTATTTACTCATCGGTTTCTGGTACCGCAAACCAGGTGTCAAGTCAGCCGCCACGCGCGCCTTTCTGGTTACCCGCAGCGCTGATCTAGGGCTCTATGTTGCCGTCTTTATTCTTATAGCCACTGCCGGTAGTAGTGATATTGCAACCACATTAAGTACCAGCGGCGGGCCTGCCATTGCTGCCGGTATATTACTATTGGTCGCTGCGATGGGAAAATCTGCGCAAACTCCGCTACACGACTGGTTGCAACGCGCCATGGCTGGACCCACTCCGGTATCGGCCTTACTCCATTCGGCCACGCTGGTTGCTGCCGGTGCCATCTTATTGATACGTACTGCACCGATGTTGCCAGCCGATACCTTATTAGTGATCGGTATCGTCGGTGGCATTACGACCATCGTTACCGGCCTGATTGCACTGGGTGAATCGGATCTAAAACGCATGTTGGCCGCATCGACTTCCAGCCAATATGGCCTGATGTTGATTGCCGTTGGTGCCGGCGTACCCATGGCCGCATTGCTACACCTCATTGCCCATGCCGCAATAAAAAGCAGTTTGTTTCTTGGCGCCGGTGTATTCCAGCACAGCCGTGACAGTACTGTCCTGGAACAACTGCGCGGCGTTGGACGTAATCAACCAAAAATATTTTTCGGCTTCGCTCTGGCCGCACTGGCATTGGCCGGGATCCCTCCGCTGAGTGGATTCTTTTCCAAAGATGCCATCATCGCCGCAGCATTAAGCTCGAATCATATCTGGATACTGCTGCCCTTTGCCGTGGCCGGCACGGTGTTAACCGGAGCGTACATGGCCAGAGCCCTGCGCATCCTTTGGCAAAAAAATGGCACAAGCCAGTCCGTAAGTGGCCTTACCTGGATGGGTTCCGGGCTCGGCGGACTGGTTTTACTGGCCGTTATTTTAGGTGCCGCATTTCCACCGCTGGAATTATTATTGGAGTCAACACTGAATATTCGATTAACCGAAAATTCAGTAACCCAATTCGTTCCCGAAATATTAGGTTTGAGTGCGGCCTTAAGCGGCCTGTTGCTTGGCTGGTTTATCCCCGTTCATGTTTTGCTTGGGCCCATACTGCCCTGGACAAAACAGGGGTTTGCGATAGCCGGTGGTTTCGATAATTTAATGGTGCGTCCCGCGTTGGCCATAGCCCATCGCTGTGAAAAACTGGAACGCCTATTGTACGAAGGCGTACTGGCAACAGGTCGGTTGGGACTTAAACTGGGTCAGCTTATACGTCGCAACGATGAGCAGGGCATTGATGGATTCATATTTTCATTTGTACGCGGCACGATCAAGCTTGGTACTAAAGCACGCACTCTGCAAAGCGGTTTAATTCACAAGGAACTCGCCATTAGCACGATCGCCAGTGCCATCATTTTAGTGTTCATGTTTATCACCATACTGGTTTATTAACGAGGAGACTTACTGAGTGTATCCATTAATATCCATCACCATCTTTCTGCCCCTGCTGGGGGCCTTGCTTGTTCTACTCATGCGTAAGTCGCCGGCACAGGCAGTGCACGGTATCGGTATCATCATCAGTGGCCTGACCTTGCTGGGGGCAATCATAATGTGGTCGCGAGGCGTTAACGAAACCGGCTTTGCGCAACTTGAACAAATCGACTGGATGCCTTCTATTGGCGCTGCTTATCGTGTTGGCGTTGATGGCATTAGTTTGCCGCTGGTTCTGCTTTCTGCCCTGCTGTTTTTTGTGACCTTTATTTATTCGGCCAAGGTACGCAAACAGCCCCATGCCTTTGTGGCGCTGATGCTGTTACTCGAAACGGCTTCCATCGGCGTCTTCACCGCGCTGGATGGAATTTTATTCTACGTATTCTTTGAAGTGTCACTGGTCTCCATGTATTTCATGATTGCCCAATGGGGACATGAAGATCGTCAACGCGCCGCGTTGATGTTTTTTATCTATACCTTTTTAGGCAGCCTGCCATTATTGCTCGCCATTCTTGGCCTGTATCTCGGCAGTGATCCACATACCTTCGACATGCGCGTCTGGATCAGTGATCCACCACTAACAGGTACTGCTGCCATGTTGGCACTGGTCGCAATGCTAATTACCTTCGCCGTTAAAACCCCGGTGTTTCCATTTCACACATGGCTACCTGCTGCACACGTGCAGGCACCGGCGGCGGGCAGCGTGATACTCGCCGGGGTAATGTTGAAATTTGGTACCTATGGAATCGTTCGCTTTGCTTTGCAGATGACACCGGATGCCTTTCGTGAGGCCGGTATTGTTATTTTGATATTCGGTGTGGTTGCTGCACTTTATGGTGCCTTCGCAGCACTCGCACAAACGGATCTGAAACGCCTGGTGGCTTATACCTCGATCAATCATATGGGATATATCATCGTCGGCGTTGCGATTGCCGCACTGGCAACGGATCCCGAAATCCGTGCCGTGGCACTGGATGGATCAGTACTGCAAATGGTCAGTCACGGGCTAGTCACTGGCGCATTGTTCATGCTGGTGGGGATGTTGCAGGATCGTGCGGATACACGCGAGATGGATCAGTTTGGTGGGTTACTCAAGGTGGTGCCGATACTGGGGTGGTCTTTCGTGCTCGCGGCATTTGCCTCATTAGGTTTACCTGGGCTGGCTCACTTTCCTGCGGAGTTCCAGATCTTCCTCGCCACACTTCAGGTAGAACCGGTCGCCATTATTGTTATTCTTGGCATAGTAATCACAGCGGGCTTGTATCTACGGGCAATTGCACAGGTTTTTCTTGGCCAGCTTGGCCAACGATGGACGAACACAGGCATGCCTGATCTGAATGTTCGTGAGCTGCTCGCACTGAGCCCATTGTTGATACTTACAATCGTGGTTGGCGTCGCCCCCGCCTGGGTGCTTGATATTATTCACAAAACCACCGCGGCGATACAACTCTGATGGAACGCGATCTTGCCTTACTGATCCCGGAGATCATTATCCTGCTAACCGTGGTTTTTGCCCTGGTGGCGGAGATGCTACGCCTGCCCCGAATTGCATTGACTGTTTGCATTATGGGTCTGCTACTCGCTACGGTTCAAACCTTACCGTTGTTAGGATTGGATACCATTGTCTTTGGCGGCACCTTTCGTATTGATACGCTGAGTGTCTGGGCTAAACTCATTTTGCTACCTGCAACCGTGTTGTCACTGTTATTGGCCCGGGCCGAACTCGCAGACACAGATCGTGAAGGCACAGTTTATGTCCTGGTGTGTCTGGTAAGTCTGGCTTCAGTACTGCTGGCCGGTGTGGGAGACACCATGGTACTGGTGCTGGGGATTTTGTTATCAGGCCTGGGATCCTTTGCCCTGGTTGCCTACCCGCGCAACGATTTCGCCACGGAAGCTGCCATGAAGTTTTTTGTTTTCGCATCGGTCACCACCAGTGTGATGATTTTTGGACTCAGTTACTGGTTCGGTGGTACCGGTTCAACTCTGCTTAGCGAGCTGACACGTCTGGATTCATCCCCGACTATTGCCGTCATCGGTCTGATGGCGGTTATTATTGGACTGGGTTACAAGGCATCATTAGTTCCGTTTCACTTCTGGGCACCTGATGCTTACGAGGGTGCCCCCGTTTCTATCGCCGCCTACCTGTCGGTGGTTCCCAAGATCGGTGCTATTCTGGCCTTTGCCCAGGTCGTACGTGACTTACCGCTGTTAACAGAGTGGCCTTTGATCATCGCTGTAATCGCAGTGCTCACTATGACTTATGGATACCTGGCGGCACTGGTACAAAATAATGTTATTCGATTACTAGCATATTCGTCCGTAGCACAAGCAGGTTATTTTTTGTTAGGTATTGTTGCCGTGGGTGTGAGCCCATTAGCAACGCAATCTTTAATCGTATTTTCAGCCGCCTACGCCGCTATGAATCTGGGCGCATTTGCAATTGTAATGCTAATCGGTCGCACACTTGATACGTTTAAAGGAGTTGGACGTACTAATCCAATGTTGGCGGTGGCAATGGTGGTGTTTCTTCTGTCACTGGTGGGTATACCACCCCTGGCGGGTTTTGTTGGTAAATTTTTATTATTTGGCGCCGCCATTGAAGCTGGATTTTTATGGCTGACCGTAGTTGCAATTCTCAATAGTGTGCTATCTCTCGCAGTTTACCTGCGCATCATGGTTCCAATGTATCAGAAAAATAATAATAATGAGATATCTACTTCTGGCTCAACACCGTATATTACGTTTGTTTGGGCTATTGCGCTGATATTAACAATAGGTATTGGAGTGTCGGCACAACTTCTGCTTGGCAATCTTAGTTGAATCCTACTAACGTATATTGTTTTTAGATATTTTGAGAAGCCATGCCTCGGGTATTTACTATGGATTAAAGTATCCCTGACGACGACATCAGGCTATGAATATACGTAATATTCAGGTTTCGTAAATCCAGTCTGAGATAATTACCAACGTCCACCAACAGTAAACGCGATTGAACTCGCATCAAATGTCTTGTTACTATTACCGAGGGTTGCCAAACGATCATATTCGATATCAGTATATACTAACCCAATATATACATTTTCAGTAAAAAAGTAGTTGGTCTGAGCTGTCCATCCTAATGCATCATCAAATTCTGAATCTGCAACAGACGCCACACCACTCCCATCGACTTCAACATTAAAGTGATAGGTATAACCATCACCAAAACGCCATTTGCCCGTCTTGAATAATAATATGAACTGATGAGTATAACGAGAAAGATCGATTTTTCCATCGGCAGCCGAAATACCATCATACTTCCAACCACCGGTGACTCGCCCTTCCATGTTACCCATATCCCAGGCCACACCTAAATCTAACGCAAAAAATTCGCCAGCCTTAATGGTTGAACTAGAACCGTCTGAAAACGTTACCGTAATTAAATCGTCTCCGCCGAAATGTAAACCTAATTCTGCCAGGAAATCTATATCAGCTGAAACGGGGGAACTTGGTGACACAAAAACCGCTATAAGTAATAATCATTTAATTTTCATACTATCCCATGGAGACCAATTTTATTCTAATTTAAACTCCAATATTGCATATAATAACAACCCGCTTAATCTGAAAATGTAACTACCTGGCCAATTTTTAAACTTAATTGTATCATTGCACTAGACTGATTGACTGCAATTTCGACTAGCCCCATAGAATTTGTATACCAAAATGGTTCATGTTTACTAACTGCAGAAAAGGTTTCGGCATTTTTGACTTCAATCCCATGTAAAATAATATAACTGTCCTTTTCTACTGTCTGTCCATGACGTCCAATAATCGCATTACCGAAACCATCAAAATAAATAATTTCATTAATATCCGTTGGCCAATTAATACCAACCAGGCTCATATATTTAAATTTCTTGAAATTCACTATATCCTGATTTAAATATTTCATCAGAGCGGGAGCAAATAAATCTCGGCCATGAAACGACTTTAAAATTGTATCTAGCCCATTAATTATTTCATAACAAATTACGTCTTTAGCCTGTTGAACCACGAGACTAAAAAGACCATTGTCTGGGCCACAATATACAACCTCGTCGGCAATAATTAAAACTGGACGTCGATGTTCAGAACCGACTCCAGGATCAACAACGGCAAGGCAAGCATCTCCAGCTTGAAATCTTCTGCTCAATGCTGCCAATAAGTATGCACTCGCTCCAGGGTTATAATTCGGGGCGTCGTGCATTAAGTCGATGACCAATTGTTCTGTGCAAGAGTGATTTTTGAGAACAGCTTTCAGTTCCCCTACATAAGGTCCCTGGTATCCATAGTCTGTAAACAGGTAAATCATTTTCAACGAAGAAAGACCTTATAAATACGGAAATGTTTCTTTTTATTAATATTAATAGCAAAAATCATTATAGATTCAATATTATTGACATCCATTTTTCTATCTCTTGGCGAATTATATAAATCAATTATGGGTATTATAATTTCTCTATAACCAGGAGCCAGATTGATTGATCTATTGAATCTATCAGAATGCTGATTATTATATTTTTTATGATGTTTATCATGCAATCTTAATACTAAAGGTATATCTAACTCCATAGTATTATTCAACTCAATAACCAGCTCCCTGTATTTTTCCCAGCCTTGACCAAATGAATTCAAGGCAACAGAAGAGTATTTATTTTCGGGAAGTAAGACAACATCAAGCACGGTCAAATCTTTTTCTTTTACCAGCACCATATCAGCATCACTGCTTTGCCAACGACCTGACTCAAACGGGGTTGTAAAGTCACTTAATACTGGAAATTGTCTGCTAATGTTAATTTCATCAATAAATATTTTTACGGTTGGCCATATTAATACAAACACTACCAAAATGAATATAACAACAACACCATATGACATTTTACGAAATGTTCTGTATCGTAATATGACAATAGACATGGCAATCATAGTCCCAGCAATATTGAGGCCAACATCTTTTACTGAAGCAGATCGTCCAATATAATGCTGTATAATTTCGATTGCAGCACTCGCCGCCAGCATAATCAGAAACACCAGCCCAACTCGTCTAATTGAATCGGGGTAAAAAACTGGAAAAAGATTTATCATAAATAACCATAGAATCAGGAAACCAAATAGATGCCCCAGGTTCCATATTTCTT
>UOFR01000029.1_pt1 | contig 81495 bp, 71 predicted proteins | sample 1988501 | NCBI WGS metagenome assembly UOFR01 (sample SAMEA4712194, study PRJEB27164) | hydrothermal vent metagenome | biome: marine basaltic hydrothermal vent biome; feature: marine hydrothermal vent; material: mineral | place: Pacific Ocean | collected 2011-06-14/2011-07-23 | depth 1689 m | reverse complement strand
TGGCATTATGCCTATTTGTTATCGACTATCTCTTGGAGTGATCGGTCGTGCAAGTGGTAAACGATACGTAAACGTATGGAAAATCACTCGCAGCACGATAGCTACCGCGAAGCGGTTTAGTTCAACATTTATATATCACGCTCGCAGTAATTATACCCTTAAAGCCCAGAAATACCCCTCGCAGTAATTGTACCCTTAAAGCCGAATATTACCGACGCTGCTCTATTTATGTTCATTTATATATGATTTTGCACTGACTCTATTCTATTTGTCTATTCAATAAGCCTTTATTAGCTAACCCTAATGGATGAATTTTAATTAATTACCATATTATTTGTTACGTTTTAAGGTTTCGAAGACATCTTCCATTGAAAATATAATCACAAATATACGCAGTTGCCATTTAGGATCGCGAATACAATCGATGTTTGCTTACCGTGATTTAAGTACCTGGCAGTATGAGGAATATTTAATACAGGAACAATCGCGGTCGGAGCCCGCGCCGACAGGAAATCTGTTATGTGATTTCTAAAGGTTAATTGGACTGCTATTCAGGCACCCGCAATGGTCATTTCATCGATCAACCATGACCCCGTGCACAAGCTACTGCGCAGGTCGACGTCATTGCCGACCAGCATCAGGCGTTGATACATCTCCGCGAGATTGCTGGCGAGGGTGAATTCTTCGATGGGATATTGTATCTCGCCGTTTTCGACCCAGAAGCCGGTGCCTCCGCGTGAGTAATCGCCGGTAACGATGTTAACGCCCTGCCCCATGACCTCGGTGACTAAAATCCCGGTGCCCATTTCTTTTAATAACCCGTCCAGATCATAGTCGTCGGTGTTGATGAATAAATTATGCATGCCGCCGGAGTTACCGGTGGTGACGCTATCCAGTCGTCGTGCCGCGTAGGTGTCGAGCACGTAACTTTGTATCACGCCGTCTTTGACTAAATCATGCGCCGAGTTTTTTACCCCTTCGCCGTCAAATGGTGCGCTGCCGATCGCCTGTTTTAGATGCGGACGTTCATCGATATGGATTCGATCCGGTAAGATTTTTGTGCCCAGTTTGTCGACTAAAAATGATGCGCGTCGATACTGTGCGCCGCCGCCCAAAGCCCGAACCAGATGCCCGAGTAAGCCACGCGCGACTTCGGCGTGAAATACGACCGGGACCTTTTGTGTTTTAACCTGGCGCGCATTTAAACGTTGCAGTGCGCGCTTTGCGGCCATCTCGCCAACCCGATCAAGGTCATCCAGCTTGCTGGCATTGCGGGCAATGCTGTACCAGTAATCGCGTTCCATGCCTTCGCCTTCTGAGGCGATGACGGTACAACCGTTGCTATGACGCGTCGATGCATAGTCACCCACAAAACCATGGCTGTTAGCATAAATACGATAACCCTGGTGCGCCGTGATGTAGGCGCCTTCGGAGTTGGTAATGCGCTTGTCGTATTCAAGTGACTTCGCTTCGCACTGGGTGGCCATCTCGATGGCCTGTTCGGCGCTTAGTTCCCAGGGATGGTTTAGATCTAAATCGGGATAATCAAAGGCCAGTTTGTCTTTTTCTGCGATACCGGAATATTTATCTTCTTCGGTATAACGTGCAATGTCACACGCCGCATTGACCGTGTCGATCACGGCCTGTCTGGAAAAATCGGTGGTACTGGCCGAGCCTTTGCGTTGACCAAAATAGACGGTAATCCCAAAGCTGCGATCACGATTGTATTCAATGGTTTCGACCTCGCCCATTCTAACGGTAACGGATAATCCGGTCTCGACACTTAACCCGGCCTCGGTGGCACTGGCGCCTTTGCTTTTAGCCTGTTGCAACGTGAATTCAACCGTTTCTTTTAGACTGTTCGTATCAAACGGTTCGGCATCACGGCTTGCCTGTTTTTCGATGGTCTGGCTCATGTGTTGGTTCCGCCTACGGTTAACTTGTCGATCAGTAAGGTAGGTTGCCCAACCCCGACTGGTACACTCTGTCCTTCTTTACCGCAAACGCCCACGCCGGTATCGAGCGCCATATCATCTGCCACCATGCTAATCAGGTTCATCGCCTCTGGGCCGTTACCGATCAAGGTTGCGCCTTTGACCGGGTAGGTAATTTTACCCTTCTCGATCATGTAGGCTTCACTGGTTGAAAAAACAAATTTGCCGGAGGTAATGTCGACCTGACCACCACCAAAATTAACCGCGTACAAACCTTTTTCCACCGAGGCGATAATCTCCTGTGGATCATGATCGCCGTTGGCCATGAAGGTGTTGGTCATGCGTGGCATCGGTAAATGCGCATAGGATTCACGACGACCATTACCGGTGGCAGGGACATTCATCAGTCGCGCATTATGTTTATCCTGCATGTAATTTTTTAGAATGCCGTTTTCGATCAGAATATTTTGCTGGGTCTGCGTACCTTCGTCATCCACACTCAGCGAGCCGCGGCGCGATTGAATGGAACCATCATCAATCACCGTACAATATTTAGAGGCGACCTGTTCGCCCATGCGGCCAGAAAAAACCGAGCTGCCTTTACGATTAAAATCACCTTCCAGACCATGACCCACTGCTTCGTGCAATAACACGCCGGGCCAACCCGGTCCTAACACCACGGGCATCGAACCCGCCGGGGTATCTTTGGCGTCGAGGTTTACAATGGCCTGACGAACCGCTTCGCGCGCATAACCCAGCGCACGATTCTGTTCGGTAAAATATTTGTAGGTGACTCGACCACCGCCGCCCGCACTACCCTGTTCACGTCGACCATCCCGTTCAACGATCACACTGACATTCATGCGAACTAATGGGCGAACATCGGCGCTTAGCGTGCCATCGTTAGCCGCCACCAGGACAACTTCATGCACGCCCGAGATAGAGGCAATAACCTGTTGCACACATGAGTCAATACTGCGTGCTTCTGCATCGACCGAGCGCAGTAATTCAATTTTTTGGTCGGCGCTTAATACACCAAGTGGATCATTCTCCGTATACAACGGCGTAACCGATGTAGATTGCCAGGCATTCATGCCACCACTTTGTCCCTGTTTGGCAATGGTACGCGCGGCATCGGCCGCCGAGGTCAGTGCCGGTAAGATTAAATCATCGGAATAAGCGAAGCCGGTCTTCTCACCACTGATGGCCCGAACACCCACACCTTGCTCAATGTTGTGCTGGCCTTCTTTGACAATACCATCTTCTAGCACCCAGGATTCATGCCGACTGGATTGCATATAGATATCCGCATAATCAATGGCATGCCCCATCATACTGCCGATAACTTTTTCCAGTACCGATTCATCCAGCTCGGCCGGTTGCAGCAGGCTTTGTCGGGCAATGAGTAAATTTTTATCCGTCATTTTTATTTCCAATGGTTATACGTCGATGTGAAAGCGCCGGGAAATTCGCGCGGATTGACTGAATCTGTTTTAAATCGATATCGGCCAATACAAAACCGGAACCCCGTACCAGTCGATCAAGGATATTACCCCAGGGATCTACAATCATGCTGTCGCCGTGTGTCTCGCGGCCATTGACATGATAACCACCCTGGTTGGCGGCAACAACATAACTTAAGTTTTCAATAGCCCTTGATCTTACCAGTGATTCCCAGTGTGCGGCGCCGGTGGTGGCGGTAAAGGCCGATGGAATCACAAATATATCAATATTGTGTTCCATTAATTTTCGAAATAGTTCCGGAAAACGTACATCATAACAAATCGCTACGCCGATCCGGCCCAGTGGCGAATCAAACCAGACCAGCTCATTACCGGCCTTAATGGTCTTCGACTCCAGATAATTTTCCTGCGTTTCAGTGAGCTGGACATCAAACAGGTGATATTTGTCATAGCGGGATACGAGCTCACCTTTATCATTAAAAACCAGGCATGATGCATACACTCGAGCACTATCATCTGATTTTATTGGTAATGTCCCGGCAACAATCCAGACCTGGTTTTTCCTCGCCTGCTCTGCAATAAATTCCTGTACCGGACCTTCACCTATCGTTTCAGCAAGTTTAATCTTATCTTCTTCTTGCATGCCCATGTGGGAAAAGTTTTCTGGCAGAATTATTAGTTTAGCTCCCGCGTTAACGGCCCCTTCCATCAGGCGTGCAGCCTCAGTGAGGTTACCCTGCACATTCGAGCCAGAAGCCATTTGAATTGCTGCAATACAGTTCATATTAATATGGATAGTAGTTTGTAACGTGAAATCAAGAGCTATTAACTTTAATAGGGCGGTTTAATAACGACAAGTTCAATTTGATTTGGATTTGATGAGCCTGGCACTAACTCGATAAATTTTTCACTGAGCCCAAGCGATATAAGCCAGCTCCTGAGTTCATGTGCCCACAAGGTGCCAACGTCCCCACCAGGATATTTAATCAGCATTTTACCCTTTTTATTAGACTGGAGGTCATGCATAGCCGCACGAATGGCAGACATTTCAATAATGGATGAAGCCTCTCTGGGTATATTCCATTGTTGGCTGGTTAAAATGTGAATTTTTGAATCAGCAAAAGCCAGATTTTGGCTATACAGAACAAGCACCACGGCCAAAATTATATTATGGGTCAAGTTGTACATACGCATTGATTATAGCGCCTATTCCTCATCACTGTCCTGATTTTCTTCTGGAATATCTGGCGTTAGTTTAGTGATTACCGGATCGTCCCATGAGCCTGTCATGGTGTATTCTGTAGCGAGTGTGTCATTCATCTGATCCCCAATCAGAGTATCTATTAAAAAGGCCAGTGCGCCAATTTGTCCGCCCCAGGCTAAAAAGGTAATAATAGGAATAGTACCTGATACCGCTGGACTCACCCGTATCAGTTGATCGTAATCTCTTTTTGCGAGGCCGGTTCGACCTTTAATGGTAATAAGCGCAACCGGACTTATGATCGTGACGTTATCAGCAAAGGCATCACCATTTTTTATCTCAAGTTGAGCGATGATCTGTTGAAAAGCGAGCCCCTCATTCAACTCGCCAAAATCCAGCAACAGTCGGCGGGGTAATTCTGAGACACTAAATAAACCTAATAATCTTCCCGCACCTGGTTTCACTTCTCTAATAACGCCGTCATCAATAACCACGCCGATATTGCCATTGAGTTTTTCAATTTCAAAACGATTAGGCGCATCATACCAATGAGCCTGAATCACCGACTTGGTACTGCCTTCTTCAACGGTAGCCGAAAATCCAAGTTGCGTCAGGGCGACTCCAATGTCATCTGCCGTCAGTACTACAACAAAATTTGTTTGTTGTCTGCCATCGCGAAGAAACCAGCTGCCTTCTCCTTCAACATGCATATACGGGGCATCGATATATATCTCACTAATTCGAAACCCGTCCGGATGACGCTCAACTTTGGAGCGGATATGTCCATATATTTTATCGTTATACTTAAACGACTTAATATCAATTTTGAACAGGGATATCCTGCGCGGATCTTTTGCCGGTTTAAGTTCTTCCTCTTCATCCTCATCCGGGTTGGTTACCATTTTTAAATAATCCATATCGAAATTTATTGGAATATTTAGATCGACCATACCCACGTTACGAGTTTCAGAATTCTCATCCACAAGCTCGTACCAGTCATCAATATTAAAACTGGAAAGATGGCCGCGAACTCTTAATTCCTCAGCACCCGGCAAAGAAGCTCTAAGCTTGTCTAATTTTTTTTCGGTGTTTTCTTCGTAAAATATTATTTCGCCGCGTTGCAGTGGTTTAGTTTCCAGAGTATCCAGGTTAAAAACCAGAGCCGTTGACAGTTTGTCTGCATAGTTAACCCTTACTGGTAATTTTTCATCTACCGGGAATTTAATCTTAATGTCTAATCGGCTAACATCTTCAGGATTTTTGTTAAGTGGGGCGGGAAGGTTAGAACGGATCCCCTTAAGCTGTGAAATATATTGAAAGTAACCCGGTTCGTCTTCGTTACCTATGTTTAGCACGCCTTGCCAATTTGTTTTACCCGATACATTTTTAAATAGTGGAGCCGGTAGATAATCACGTATCTTTTCGGCGAGCATCTCCCCCTGCATGGTGATTTTTATTTTATGCTTCTTTGCAACAGTTTGTGTATAGAGCTTGCCTTTTGTTGGGCCACTATTTAATAAAAATTCGAGATTATCTGAAAACACTCCCTTTGGGTTAAAATCGATATCGGCATTAATTTTTTCAGAGATCAGCTTGCCATTCCATGTATCAATTTTATTATTAGTAATTTTAACTTTTCCTTCATAGTACATACCATACCGAGATTTTACTGCGTCGGATAAGGGTATCTGGAATCGTCCTTGCCCCGTACTGCTACCGGATATTACGCTTTGGCGAACGATGGTTTCCGCGCCAGGTGCTACCGGACTGCTTATTAGAAATTCTGCTATATCGGTAGTATTACCCTTGTATCGACCACTTACCTTTAAAAGCGGTAAACTAAAATCCTGTATTCGAACTCTGAGCTTGCTTAACTTACTATTATATAAAGTCGTATCATTTGAGCGAGCGATAACACCGAGGCTGGAAATTTCCAGATCTGCATCATTAACATAAACATTAGGCCAGCCTTGCTGGTAATATACATCGACGTCCTTGACATTGAAATTAGCAAACAGCGTCCCCGAACTATCTTCGTAAGGGAAATCGCTTAATCGACCATTTAGAATCACACCCCCCTCGGTTATGCTTCCTGATAGAAACGCTTTATCAATCCAGTTTACTAATCCCTCACTCATTACACTTACCGGTAAATAGTTTTTCGTATTTACCGCATTACCATTCCTATAGGCGACTTGAAGATCAATGTAGGGCGAGCCTTTGTCCATTGGGACCATGACATAGAAACCGAAATCAGCGCTGATATCATCGGAGTCGAGGACTAGTTCACTGGAGCGGAGGTGTACTGCATTATTTTCTATAAACCAGTTAATATCACCATCGATGGAATTGGTCATGATAGGCAGGCGGAACATGTGTGGTAAATTGACACTGGTTTTACGGCTAGCAAGTGATAAGCTGCCCTCCGATTCGTTTAACACCAGTTTACCGGATAGTCCCTTGAGACCGGGATAATCCTGCCATTCTTTGATGGCTATAGATTCAAATTGTGTAGCCACATAGTAGTCTTTCGAATCTTCCGCAAAGGAATACTTAGCGTGTACATTGCTTAAAATACCCTGAGGATCCAGGCGTTCTAACAATGAATTAAGAGTATTGTCCAGTAACCTGCCCTTTAAAAATACTTCTTTAATGTCCTCAATCTTTAAATAGCTCGCATAGGCCGAAATGGTTTCACTGTTTTTATTGTAATTGACCAATACATTCGATGCCGGCCATATGTAATCAGACGCTAAATATTCAAATTTATTGATATTAAGCTTCCATCCTGAATTAACGCGGCTCCAGTCGACTAAACCATGTAGCAGCTCAATATCAAATTTCTGTTTAACATCACCCAGATTTAATGTTACATCTTCCGTTTTCAGATCGGCGGTAAATGAATTTATCTTACCTTTTTCCCATTTACCCCATAATGATAGTCCTAATAAACCTTGCTCCAGACTTATATGTTTAAAACTGGGTTTAACCCCCCAATTTACCAGGTTTAAACTATCAGCCCGGGCAAATACATCTCCGCTCCACTCACGTGGATTTAAAATATTACCGGAAAAATCAAAGGCTATTTCTAAATCATTGCCTAAATCTGGGGGTAACGTTACCGTACCGGTAATCTGATGCCGATCATCATCATTTAATAAATTAAAATTTACATTATCAAATTGAATTCGTTTATTAGTTTCTGAATCGTCCCATACCACGGTGCTGTTTTGAATAGCGAGCTTGCTTCGTTCAAAAAACCATCGAGCCAGGTCTTCATTTTCATGCGAAGGTTGCACAGCTGAAAATTGATCACCAAGCTTACCTACATCTAACCCCTGTATAGTAAAATTACCCTTTTCATTTCGATGTATTCCAAGCTGAACACCGATAACGGTAAAGCTGTCTGGTACCAGTTTAAAATTATAGATACTGCGAAATAAATCAATGGTCAAACGCGCCTGTTCGAAGTGAACAATGGTTCGAGAACCGGTCTCATCAAGTAAATAAACATCATTAAATATTATTGTAGGTGTGAAGCCGCTTAACCTGGCTTCCATCGAATCTATTAAAACATCTTGTTCAAGAATGGAACTAGCGAAATCTTCGATTTCCTGTTTATGTTCTTTTACATCAGGAAGGTATAAGCGGATAATTGAGATACCAACAGCAATGACCAGAATAAAAGCCACCACCGAGTACCAAAATGTATGGTAACAGAAGTGATAAGTGGTTTTAATCCATTTCATATTTAACTTTTAAAACCCAGTTACATTAAGACGACGTCAAACTGTTCCTGAGTGTACTCAGATTCTACCTGTAACTTTATGGGTTTTCCGATAAATTCTTCAAGCTCGGCGAAGCTAGTTGATTCTTCATCGACCAAGGTATCAATTACTGATTGAGATGCTAGCACCAGTAATTTTTGTGCATCAAACTGGCGCGCTTCACGCAGTATTTCACGAAATATATCAAAACAGACGGTTTCTGCCGTCATTAATGATCCGCGACCATTACAGGTCGAGCAAGGTTCGCATAATATATGTTCAAGTGATTCACGCGTTCTTTTGCGTGTCATCTCAACCAGCCCGAGTGACGATACCTCACTGATATAAGTCTTGGCGTGATCTTTATCTAAATTCTTTTCCAGCGCGCGTAAAACCTGACGACGATGCTCTGCATCGATCATATCAATAAAATCTATAATTATAATCCCGCCAAGGTTGCGCAAACGCAACTGACGAACAATTGCCTGAGTTGCTTCAAGATTGGTTTTGAAAATGGTTTCTTCAAGATTTCGATGACCAACGAAGGCGCCGGTGTTTACATCGACTGTGGTCATTGCTTCAGTTTGATCAATAATAAGATATCCACCCGACTTTAACTGAACTTTACGTTGCAAGGCTTTGAGGATCTCATCTTCAACACCGTAAATATCAAAGATTGGACGTTCCCCTGGATAATGTTCAATGCGGTTGGTTAAATCCGGGATAAATTTTTCGACAAATTTGTTAACCCTGTCGGATGTTTCTCGTGAATCGATTCTTATTTTTTCTAAATCCGTATCACCGAGATCACGCATGGTTCGCATAACCAGTGGTAAATCTTCATGCAGCATTACACCTGCCGATTCAGAATTCAGTTTTTCTTCAATGGTCGTCCACAGCTTTTGTAAAAATAATATATCCTTGACCAGGGCTTCTTCACCCACGCCTTCCGCTACCGTTCGGACAATATAACCGCCGGGTTTATATTCCTGAGCGTGATCCTGGATAATACTCTTTAACCTTTGCCGTTCATCAGTATCTTCAATCTTTTGTGATATACCAATATGATTTGCCCCCGGCATGAAAACCAGAAAGCGTGATGGTATCGAAATCTGCGTCGTTAATCGCGCCCCCTTCGTACCGATGGGATCTTTAACCACTTGTACGACAATATCCTGGCCTTCACTTAACAGATCGACAATCTGACCTTCTGTCTTCGGACCAGGCACTGGATCTTCTTCATCGATCTGGTGCGCAATATCTGAGGCATGTAAAAACGCGGTACGCTCTAGCCCGGCATCAATAAATGCGGCCTGCATCCCAGGTAATACTCGACTGACTGTACCTTTGTATACGTTTCCAACAATGCCCCTTTTGCTGGAGCGTTCGATATGTACTTCCTGTAGCACACCATTTTCTATATACGCAATGCGTGCTTCCTGTGGGGTAATATTTATTAGTAGTTCTTCACTCATAATCTATTCTTGCCATAGTGGTATATTATATTCTGTTAACAACTGGGCCGTTTCAAACAAGGGTAAGCCCACAACACCTGAAAAACTGCCTCTGAGCTGGGACACAAATGTTGCCGCCCTGCCCTGAATCGCATAACCTCCGGCCTTGTCAATCGGTTCACCCGTTGCCCAATAATTGTCGATCTCCAACTGACTCAATTCCCGAAAGCTAACCTGTGAGACATTAACACAAACTGAATGCCTCTCACTAATCAGGGCTATTCCGGTAACCACCTCATGCTCGCGACCAGAGAGGGAACGCAACATACTTGACGCGGAGGCTTGATCGACAGGTTTGCCTAATATTTCACCGTCCAGGCAAACAATGGTGTCCGCACCCAGCACCGGTATCTTCGTAGTCTCAGACAACGAGCTCCAGATAGCGTTCGCTTTCTCAAAAGCCAGGCGTTGCACATGCTGGCCGGGACTTTCATCCGGAATAATCGTTTCATCGATATCGGCGATTTTGACCGCAAACCGGACCCCAATTTGCTCAAGCAATTGTCGGCGGCGGGGGGATTGTGAGGCCAGGTATAAATCGACGTCCATGTGTGCCTTTTACTTATGGTAGGGATGATTGTTAATAATAGAATAAGCCCGGTATATTTGCTCAGCCAGCATGACGCGAATGATCGGGTGCGGAAAAGTCATGGCGGAAAATGACAATTTAAGCTGTGCCTGTTGCAACAGTTCAGTGGTCATTCCTTCGGGCCCGCCGATCAAGATACTGATATTAGTGCCGTCCTGTTGCCAGCCGCGTATCCTGGCTGCGAGCGTCTCGGTTGACCAGCTCTGCCCGCCCTTGTCCAGCGCAATGATATAATGATCTTTGCCAACTGCCTGCAGCATACGTTGCGCTTCTTTTTCCAGAATTTTGGGTGTATTCGACGATTTATTGCGCTTCTCGGCACTGATTTCAACCAGGCTGATTGAAAGACCATTGGCGATACGTTTTACATATTCCTGATAACCTTCCTGTACCCAGGACGGCATCCGCTCACCGATTGCAATAATCTGAATACGCATCTAACCGGTATAATCCGCCTTCCGATTTTCTGACGAATCAGGACTGTCATCTCCCCATAATTTTTCAATGTTATAAAAATCTCGAATTGATGGCTGCATGACGTGAACGACCACATCCCCCAAATCGATTAACGCCCATTCTCCGATATCCGTGCCTTCTACTCCCAGTGGTGGCATTTCCTTTTCCTTGCAGTGCACCACAACCGAATCCACCAGTGCCTTGACCTGTCGACTACTGTTTCCAGAGGCAATTACCATTACATCAGTAATGGTCGTTTTATCCTGTACATCTAACACTTTAATGTCGATGCCTTTAATGTCTTCGAGAGCACTAACAACCAGCTCAGTCAGTTTCTTACTTTCCATACATTTTCTCTTAATTAATACAGTTGCTTTTGCAACAGGTAATTTATTACCGAATCCGGTAGCAAATAATTCAGTTCACTACCCCTTTTTACCAGCTTACGAATTTTCGTCGCAGAAATATCCAGTTGGGTAACAGGACAAAAATAGCAATGCCCTGACGCACCCTCCAGAAATTCATCTTTGTCTTTAGTTTCAGCCGCGAGGACATAATCTTTCAGTGCTGAATCCGCGATGGAAGCCAGATCAAACCTGGGCCGGCAGGTAACCACGATGTTGACTAGCTCCAGGATGGTTCGCCATTCTCGCCACGCCGCAAACCCAATAAAGGCATCCATTCCAACGATTAAACAAAATTTCTCGTTTGAAAAATCGGCCTGCAGGCTCCGGATCGTATCGATCATATAGGAAGGTTCATCGCGAGTAATCTCACGATCGTCGACACTAAGACCCGCGACATTCTCGGTCGCCAGTAATAGCATTTGATAGCGATGTTCTGAACTTGCCACAGGCATATCCCGATGCACAGGTACACCGGCAGGAATGAAACGTACTTCAGAAAGGCCTAGTTCAGAATAAACATCGACCGCAGGTCTCAGGTGTCCAAAGTGCACAGGATCAAACGTACCACCGTAAATTCCAATCATGAAAATTGCATTACCACTTTAGCCACGTATATGGCCATCACCAAAAACCACGTACTTTTGCGACGTTAAGCCGAGTAAACCAACCGGTCCGCGTGCATGTATTTTATCGGTACTAATACCAATTTCAGCCCCCAGGCCATATTCAAAACCATCGGCAAACCGGGTTGAGGCATTGACCATGACCGAACTGGAATCCACTTCGGTTAAAAATCGACGTGCTATGCTCAGGTCTTCAGTAATAATAGACTCTGTATGGCTTGAGCTATGGTGATGAATATGATCAATGGCTTCATCCAGGCCATCCAGTATTTTAATTGAAAGTATTGGGGCCAGATATTCAGTATCCCAATCTTCATCCGTCGCGGCTTTAATGTTTGAACCAAGGGACTGCGTTTGAGCACAACCTCGTAATTCAACCCCTTCTTTTTCATACAGGTCGATCAATTTTGGTAAGACCTCGGCCGCAATCACTTTATCAACCAACAACGTTTCCATGGTATTACAGGTTCCGTAGCGTTGCGTCTTGGCATTAAAGGCAACCGAAATGGCCTTGTCCAGGTCTGCCTTACCATCTATATAGACATGACATACGCCATGAAGATGTTTAATAACCGGGACACTCGCATCAGCACTGACACGTTCTATTAAACCTTTACCACCACGCGGTACGATCACATCTACATAGTCAGGCATTGTTATTAATTCACCTACTGCCTGACGATCGGTAGTTTCAACAACCTGCACCGTTGCCGTTGGAAGCTCGGCCGCCTTCAGGCCCTCGGCAATACAGGTCGCCAGCGCCTGATTAGAACAGGCCGCCTCAGAACCACCACGTAGAATCGCCGCATTGCTCGATTTCAGACACAGCGCCGCGGCATCGATGGTCACATTGGGGCGCGACTCATAAATGATGCCGATGACACCGAGCGGTACTCGCATATGCCCAACCTGAATGCCAGATGGCATGTATTTTAAATCACTAATCTCACCGATAGGATCTGGCAAGGCGGCAATTTGGCGTGCGCCATCTGCCATGGAAGCAATACGCTCATCATCCAATGCCAGACGATCCAGCAAAGCCGCATCCAGCCCTTTTTTAGCCCCTGCATCTAGATCCTTTTGATTTGCAGACAGCAGCGTCGTTTTGCTTGACTCAATGGTGTCGGCAATCGCTAACAAGGCATGGTTTTTTTGATTCGTCGTTGCCTTCATCAACTCGCGCGAGGCCTTTCTAGCCTGCACGCCCAGTTGCTTCATGTATTGCTTGATATCGAATTTTGCGTCCATCGAACTTCTCTCAATGATATTCTATATATATGTCGTTTTAGTAGCTGGTTCAGCCATAATCAATACGGTGATAACCGTTTTTGACCTGACAGAAACCGGGTCCAAAATCCAGACCGGAATCAAGCCGGGGCAAGAAGTGGCTGTCCCGCTACCTGTAAGGCCAATTCTAACAATTCATCCCAGGCTTTGCCTGCCCTTTGTCCTTTTATTATACGATCTAATTGTTGGCATTGTTGCAGCCATTTTCGTGATTTCGCCAGCGAGCCTCGCTGAATCGCTCGACTTATCAAGGGCTTACGTTTATCCCAAACGCGTTGCGCGGCCATTGCACTATTCAGGTTACTGCCCTGCGACATATCCTCCTGTATCCGGTACAGAGTGCGTATCTCTCTTTGCAAGGCCCACAGCATCAATACGGCTTCCACTCCCTCTGCTTTTAAGCCGAATACCAGTTTGGCAACACGCTCAGGATCTCCTGACAAGCTTGCGTCTGCAAAACTGAAAATATCATAGCGGGCACTGTCACTGACCGCGGACTGTATCTGTTCCGTCGATAATGTCCCTTCGCCATAAAGTAACAACAGCTTTTCAATTTCCTGATCAGCTGCCAACATGTTACCTTCAATACGATCAGCAAGAATTTTTATCGCATCCGCCGGAGCCGATAGCCCGCGTAAGCTGAGGCGTTGTTGAATCCATTGTGGTAATCGGCCAATTTCAATGGGCCAGATCTGTAACAATACGCCCGCTTGCTCCAGACTTTTTACCCACTTAGATTTAGTTTGTGATGAATCCAGTTTACCGGCACTAATTAATAATATTGTATCCTCAGGCAGTGACTCGCTATATTCCTGTAATGCTTTGGTACCTTCGCGACCTGGTTTGGCGGTGGGAATTCTCACTTCGATCAATTTTTTTTCGGAAAATAAGGAAAGATTCATTCCTTCCGCTGCCAATGAAGACCAGTCGAATTTTTGATCTACATGAAATATCTGGCGTTCACTAAATCCTTGTTGCTGGGCCGCTGCACGAATTAATCGACAGGCTTCATCGACCTGAAACGGTTCATCACCGCTAACAAAGTATACGGGCAATAGCTGCTTATCTAGATTTGCGTTGAGTTGTTGAAAGGGAATTTTCATATTTACAAAAAATAGAAAAACTAATTAGATTGGTCTCTTTTTAACTGCGAATCAATTCGACGCATCATTTGCCTTACCGAGAACTTAATCATATCTGTACGGATCTGTTTTTCCTCAGCACCTTTAGCAAGGACATTATTTGGATCGAATTTATAATCACGAGTGACACTAACGGATTGACTCGGGATAATCAGTTCATTGTCTACGTTGGTGATAGAAAAACTATAACTATAATGTAATTCATATTCCGATGCTCGCCCGATTGCATCAACCGACAGCACGCGACGCCAAAACCTTTCGCCCTGAATAGTAATAATAGAATTGGCGTTCTCAGCACGACTCCGTATTTCGGAACCTGCGCGTTGTAAAACACGTTCCAGTTCCTGATTTAATTCCGAGAACTCTGCAATACCGGTAATATGAGTTTGTTGAAGTACATCCGGAACGGCAACACTGCCGCGCATACGAAACCCGCATGCTGATATTGACAACATCAGGCTAAGCAAGAGAAAGACTCGAGAAATTATTTGTATGTTATTTAACAACGATATTCACCAACCGGCCAGGTACAACAATCACTTTCGCAATGGCCATGCCATCGACAAAACGTTTAACATTGTCATCGGCTAATGCCGTTTTCTCGACTTCATTACGATCGGCATCCGCCGGCACATTAATTCGTCCACGCAATTTACCATTCACCTGAACGATTATCTCCAGTTCGTCACGCTGTAAGGCGGACTCATCAAATTCGGGCCACGCTTGATCTTCGATGCTTACGCTTCCCGGTGACAACTCAGTCCACAGACTATGACAAAAATGGGGAACAATGGGTGACAGCATCAAGATGATCGATTCAAATGCCTCTTGCAAGATTGCACGAGACATATCGCTGCGATCATCAAATTTTCCGATACTGTTCATCAGTTCCATTACCGCTGCAATCGCCGTATTGAAGGTAAAACGCCGCCCAATGTCATCCGATATTTTTTTGATGGTAGTATGTAATTTGCGGCGCATGGCCTTTTGTTTGTCGTCCAGTTGATCTACATCTAACTTAACCGTCGGACCAGATTGAACGTGATCAAACACCACCCGCCAGAGGCGGCGCAAAAATCGAAACGAACCTTCGACCGCGGTATCCGACCATTCAAGACTTTGCTCGGGGGGCGCGGCAAACATAATAAACAGGCGAGCCGTATCCGCACCGTATCGTTCAATTAATTGTTGCGGGTCAACGGTATTACCTTTTGACTTCGACATCTTGGTACCGTCTTTTAAGACCATACCCTGGGTTAGAAGATTATCAAACGGTTCATCGTTTGCAACCAGGCCAACGTCGCGCATTAATTTGTTAAAGAAACGGGAATATAATAAATGTAAAATCGCATGTTCAATGCCACCTACATATTGATCGACCGGTAACCAGTAGTCGGCACGTTTATCAAGCATGGCCTTGTCATTATCAGCACAGGCATAACGCGCGTAATACCATGATGATTCCATGAAGGTATCAAAGGTATCTGTCTCACGTTCGGCCTTGCCTCCACACTTCGGACATTTCGTGTTATAAAATGAAGGCATTTTTTTGATTGGTGAACCTACCCCGTCAAACTCGATGTCCTCGGGTAATTTAACCGGTAAATCTTTATCCGCCACCGGCACTTCGCCGCATTTTTTACAATGGATAATAGGGATCGGTGTGCCCCAATAGCGTTGGCGTGACACACCCCAGTCACGCAAACGATAGGTAATACGTTTATTGCCTTTATTTTGTTTTGATAACTTATCGGCAATTCTGTCAAAGGCCTCGGCAGAACTAAACCCGTCGAATTCGCCCGAGTTGATCAAGATTCCCTTGTCAACAAAAGCGGCCGATTTCAGATTAACCTCAACCACACTGTCATTCGGTTTAATTACCTGTTGAATCGGCAAACCATATTTAGTCGCAAACTCCCAGTCACGTTGATCATGAGCCGGCACCGACATTACCGCCCCTTCGCCATAGCCCATCAATACAAAGTTGGCGATAAACACCGGCACCTTTTGCCCGGTGACAGGATGAACGGCCTTGATACCGGTATCGATGCCTTTTTTCTCGGCTTTTTCAATCGCGGCTTCGGCCGTGCCCACTGCGGCACATTCTTTTATAAAGTCGGAAACATTACTGTGTAACCTGGCGGCCTGATGCGCTAACGGATGTTCGGCGGCCACGGCGACATAGGTCACGCCCATCAAGGTATCCGGGCGCGTGGTAAATACTTTTAACTTATCTTTTGAATCGACAATATCAAAAACAATATCCACGCCCTGGGATCGACCGATCCAGTTACGCTGCATGGTCACTACCTGTTCCGGCCAGCCGCTTAAACCGTCCAGATCATTTAACAACTCTTCCGCATAATCGGTGATCTTCATAAACCACTGCGGGATGTCTTTACGTTCAACTTCTGTGTCACAACGCCAGCACTTGCCATCAACTACCTGCTCGTTAGCCAGCACGGTTAAATCATTTGGGCACCAGTTAACCGGAGAGGTCTTTTTATAAACCAGACCTTTTTTAAACAGGCGGGTAAACAACCACTGCTCCCAGCGATAATAGTCCGGATCACAGGTAGCCAGCTCGCGATCCCAGTCGTAACCCAGGCCCAGCTGCTTTAACTGATCACGCATATAATCAATATTTTCACGCGTCCAGGCGGCCGGCGGTACATTATTTTTAATCGCCGCATTTTCAGCCGGCAGGCCAAACGCATCCCAGCCCATCGGCTGTAATACGTTTTTACCCAGCATACGTTGATAACGACTGATCACATCACCAATCGTGTAATTTCGCACATGTCCCATATGTAAACGGCCACTGGGATAGGGAAACATCGACAGGCAATAATATTTCTCTTTGCCAGGATCCTCTTTAACGCTGAAAACCTTGTTTTCCTGCCAATAGTCCTGCGCAGCCTGCTCAATAATTTTGGGTTCGTAGTGTTCTTTCATTTTTTATCTTTATGTCTTTCGGTAATTAATTAATGTTTATAGGCCCGTAACGGCCTAAATATACCTGATAGCCGGACTGAAATCAGCCTCAACGTGCCCGCAGTTGTACTACCCTCACCAGTAAAGCCAACAATACTATCAACATGAAAATCAGCACCGGCCAGTTACCCCAACGTACATAGGGGGTGGCACCCTGGCGTGGTTGCACCGTGCCAGTAAGAATGGTTTGTTCATGTAGGTTAGTTGATTGCATTAACTGGCCGTATTCATCAATCAGCGCGGAAATTCCCGTCGTCGTCGAGCGAATGGATTGACGTTGTGTCTCAATCGCCCGCATTCGGGCTATCTGTAAATGTTGGTGCGCGGCCCAGGACTTTCCGTACCAGGCATTATTGCTACCATTAATTAACACCGTGGCCTCGGGTAAAAAGTCGATAAGCTCTTCACCAAATGCATCTTCATAGCAGATGCTCGGCGCCATTTTTTGACCGGCCACTTCGAGCCCGTCCTGAACCTTGTCTCCGCGACTAAAACCTGACATCGGTAGCTGAAAAAAGCCGGCCAGTTTTTTTGCAAACTCGGGTAATGGAACGTATTCACCAAAAGGAACCAGATGGCGTTTATGGTAAACAGCCGGTTTTGTTCCCAAGACAATGATTGAACTGTAGTATTTGGTATCCACATCACCATAGGGCACGCCGATAACCAGCGCCGTATTGGTTTCAACCGCACGATCCTGTAATTTATCCTTATATAATAGTGGTGCATCCTGCCATAAAATGGTCATTGCATTCTCGGGCCACATAATAATTTCATATTTGCCCCATAAAGGTTCACTCATCTGGGCATAAACATCCATACGGTGCCTGATTTGCTCTGGATCCCATTTGGTAATCTGTGGCAGGCTGGCCTGGACAATCGCCACCTTGATTGGCTCGCCGGTTTTTTCGGTCCATTGAAAAGAAGTTAGACTCCAACCCGTGACGAATAATCCCAGTACAACCCCGGCCGCCAACGGTGTCACTATTTTTTTAACTGGCCATAGCGAACACAGGCTTGCAGAAATAAAAAGTGAAATTAACGACAAACCATACACCCCTAGCACGGGCGCAAATCCAATCAACGGGGTATTAATATGAGAATAGCCAAGATTCAACCAGGGAAAACCGGTCATAAACCAGCCGCGGATCCATTCAAACAATAACCAGCACAGGGCAAATACAAACGCTGCGGCACCAAACGATAAACCACGCGCTAAAACAACCCCGAGCAGAGACTGTAGCGCTGGAAACAAGCCCAGAAAGGCAACAAACGTCAGTGTCAGTAAAAATGCAACCGGTGATGAAGTGAAGCCAAAATCACTAATCGCAATATAGATCCACGAGGCGCCAACCGCAAACAGTCCAAAACCAAATAGATAACCACGTCGGAAGGCTAATTTTTTGGGCGAGTCATATATGATCCAGAATAAAAGACTCGGAATTATAATGCTGAGTGGATAGATATTTAGCGGCGCAAAGGCAAGCGGTAGTAACATGCCAAGGACAAGCGCAAATACATCAAATCCGTAGTGCGACTTATCCATAATACAACTCGTCAGGCATTATCAGTTTGATCTTCAATGACTGATTGCGCTTGGTCAATCGTTTTGGTTACCTGTAATAAGTGAATCCGCCGGGCATCAGCACGTAGTACTTTTAAATCGTAGCCGGCAATCGAGGTGCTTTCACCGCGCTTGGGCAAATGCCCCAACGCATTCATGACCAGCCCACCAATCGTATCAAATTCACTGCTCACTACTTTGGTATGGAAGTGCTCATTAAATTCGTCAATCGGGGTAATCGCTTTAACCGTGGATTTCGCGGCTGAATGTTCCATGATGTAGATGTCATCTTCAAAATCGTGTTCGTCTTCGATTTCACCAACAATTTGTTCCAGTACATCTTCAATAGTGACCATACCGGCAACGCCACCATATTCATCGACAACGATGGCCATATGATTACGGCTGGCACGAAATTCTTTTAACAGTACGTTTAAACGTTTGCTCTCAGGAATAAATGCCGCCGGACGCAGAATATCACGCAGGTTAAATTTATCTTCGGTACCTAGCTGAAAATAAGGCAACAGATCTTTAGCTAACAGGATGCCAATCACTTCGTCACGATTATCACCAACTACGGGATAACGTGAGTGCGCGGCATCAACCACCATCGGCAATACTTCCTGCATGCTCATTTCGCGCTCCAGGACGATCATTTGTGAGCGTGGAATCATCACATCACGTACCTGCATCTCTGTTACCTGTAATACGCCTTCGATCATTACCAGCGCATCGAGATCAATAATATCTTTATCCTGTGCTTCACGCACGACACTGACTAACTCATCGCGATTTTTTGGATCTGAGTTTAATAAGTGGGTTATGCGTCCAATCCAGGAGCGCCCGTTTTTATCTTCCTTGTCAGCCTGCCCATCCGGGCTACTCGATCGTTCCTCATTCATGAGTGGGTTATTACCTCGTAGGGGTTTGGAAAATCCAGTTTTTGCATGTAATTAATCTCTTTTTGTTCCATCTGTTCGGCCTGATCCCTTTCAATATGATCGTAACCCAGCAAATGCAGGCAGCCGTGTATTACCATATGCGCCCAGTGAGCGGTTGACGTTTTATTCTGCTCGGCCGCCTCGAGGGCCACCACCTCGGCACAAATCACCAGATCACCCAACAGTGGAATGGCCACGGGTAAATCTTTATCCGCTGGAAACGATAAAACATTGGTTGCTTTATCCTGATTCCGGTATTGACTGTTCAACGCTGTTATCTCCTGTGCATCCACGATGCGTACCGTTAGTTCGGCTTCAGCCTGGTGCGCACCGACTACCATCGTGACCCAGTTATTGATATCTGCGTCTGCGGGTAAACCAGTCTTATCGACAGCCCATTGCACATCAACAACGACTGATGGTCGTTCATTCATTGCTGCTGTTATCGGCTTGTTCATACGCGGTTACAATTCGTTGTACCAGTGGATGTCGAACCACATCCTTGGCGGTGAAAAAAGTAAAGCTGATACCTTCGACGTCTTTTAATACATCGACGACATGACGCAGCCCGGATGTTTGACCGCGCGGTAAATCTATCTGGGTGACATCACCCGTTACCACCACGGTGGAACCAAAACCTATCCGGGTTAAAAACATTTTCATCTGCTCAGTCGTGGTATTTTGCGCTTCATCTAAAATAATAAATGAATCATTTAAGGTTCGGCCCCGCATGTAAGCCAACGGTGCAACTTCAATCACGCTGCGTTCAATTAAACGTGCGACCTTTTCGAATCCAAACATCTCGTACAGGGCATCGTAAAGCGGGCGTAAATAAGGATCGATCTTCTGGCTTAAATCGCCAGGTAAAAATCCAAGCCTCTCACCCGTCTCAACCGCGGGCCGGGTTAAAATAATCCTTCGCACCTCGTCACGCTCAAGTGCATCGACCGCGCTGGCCACGGCTAAATATGTTTTGCCGGTTCCGGCAGGACCCACGCCAAAACAAACATCGGTATCTCGAATACTACGCATGTAACTACTTTGATGGGGGCCACGGGCACGAACGGTTCCGTGGCGCGTTTTGATAAGCACTTCGTTATGCGCATCAACTATATCATCCAGCAAGGCATCGACCCCGGATTCCTGCAAAGACAAATGTACAAATTCTGGTTTCAGAATCTGCTCGGCCGTCTCATCGTAAAGTAATTTTAAAATTTCTGAGGCTGCAGCAACCGAGCGCTGCTCGCCAATGACACGGAATACATTTCCCCGATTATTAATCTCGACGCCCAGGCGCCGTTCGATCTGTCGCAGGTGCTCATCGAACTGGCCACAGAGATTCGCCAGCCGTTGATTATCAGCGGGGTCGAGGACGAGATCAGAAAAGTTTGCTGCGGTACTCAAAGTGGGATCGATATTTAGGCTATAGGTTTCAGGAATTAGAGAGTGTTTTGTGCTGCAATATTTTTCGCCGTCGCGCTGTTACTGTCCACAGCGCTGACAACCGTATTGGTCTCGAGCCCTTCGCCACGAAGCGAATTGGGTAAAGCTTCAGTAATAGTCACGTTAATAAAATCGCCAATTAAACTGGAATCACCCTCAAAGTTTACCACACGATTGTTCTCTGTGCGGCCAGAAAGTTGGCCCGGATCTTTCCTGGACGGGCCCGTCACCAAAAGCCGTTGGGTACTGCCGACCATTTTGCGGGAAATAGACTGGGCCTGCTGATTGATCCGCATTTGCAGGATCTTCAATCGCTCCTTCTTTGCCTGCATCGGCACATCGTCTGGCAGGGCGGCAGCCGGAGTCCCCGGACGGGCACTATATATAAAGCTATACGAAAGGTCGAAGCCGACTTCGGCAATCAATTCCATTGTCGCCTCGAAATCCTGATCGGTCTCACCGGGAAACCCAATAATGAAATCGGATGATATGGTGATATCGGGGCGTACTGTCTGCAGCCTGCGAATGATGTCCTTGTATTCAAGCGACGTATGCTTACGTTTCATTTGTGTCAGGATACGATCCGAGCCACTTTGCACCGGTAGATGCAGAAAACTGACCAGCTCGGGCACCTCAGCATAAACCTGGATCAGGCTCTCGCTCATTTCAATCGGGTGCGAGGTGGTAAAACGAATCCTGTCGATACCGTCAATGGCAGCAACGTATTGAATTAACAGGGCCAAATCAGCAATACCGCCATCATGCGTCTGTCCCTGATAGGCATTCACATTTTGCCCCAGCAGATTGACCTCGCGCACACCCTGCTCGGCCAGCTGAGCCACTTCAGCGATGACATCATCAAATGGACGACTCACCTCTTCACCGCGCGTATAAGGGACCACACAGAATGTACAGTATTTTGAGCAACCTTCCATAATGGAGACAAACGCCGAGGGACCTTCCGCCACTGGAGCCGGTAGATGATCAAATTTTTCGATCTCGGGAAAGCTGATGTCGATAGCAGGACGATGTTTCTCAAGCACCTCATTCACCATCTGTGGCAAACGATGCAGGGTCTGCGGGCCAAACACCAGATCCACAAATTTTGCCCGTTTTATAATGGCCTCACCTTCCTGGCTCGCCACACACCCACCCACACCAATAATCAGTTTGGGGTTTTGCTCTTTTAAAGGCCGCCACATGCCAAGCTGTGAAAATACCTTTTCCTGGGCCTTTTCACGGATAGAACAGGTGTTGAGCAACAACACATCCGCTTGTTCGGGCTTATCGGTCAATTCCAGCCCGTGCGAGACCCGGAGTACCTCGGCCATTTTGGTCGTATCGTACTCGTTCATCTGGCACCCGAAGGTCTTGATATGCAGTCGTTTCATAATTGGTCATATTGCGTACAGGACGCGCATGATACCGGCAAAATGCGGACAAAGACAGTGTCCGAGCACCGTTTAGCAAGGAATATCGAACCCGTAATGCGCAATTAGCATGGCTAAAATCAACATAACTCGGTCCAGCCATAAAGGGAAAAGGAGCTAAGAGCCAACATCCTTTCCGAAGGATCGATTTTGAAAAAGCTGGCAAACATATTCACCTATGTTTGCCAGCATGGTAATTACAATTTACAAATACAGATCGACAATCTCACGAATGGGTTTTTCAGTATATTCATCTGATGATTTAATTTTCTTAATAAAATCTTTTGAATCCTGAGTATCCAGATCACCAATAGATTTCAGCGCCATATATTTAATTGTATTAGAGTTTTCTGCGTAAAGTGTTTTCAGCAACTCGAACTGATCTGTGGCCTGTAGCATACCCAATGCGGATATTGCCGTCGCCCGCAGCATACTATCAGTATGTTTTGTTAATTTGACTAAATGAGGAATTGCTTTGCTGTTGTTAGAATAACCTAACTCGAGCACCTGAAAATATATTAATTTCTCTTCGGAAGTGGCAATGGCTTTAGCTAAACTCGCGACTTTTTCATCTGAGGTCTTAAGTTTAAATACTTTTCGATTTATTTTCGTCGCAATTTCTTTAACTAAAAGACTCAGCGGAATATTGTAGCAAGGCTCTTCGACTTCAGCAAAACTCCAGACCGGAACCTTTCCATTTTTAAAATAACCGGTAATACGATGAGTTTTACCCTGATACACAAGATCAGCACTGAACGTTGTATAGGTCAAATACGGATGAAAACCAGATGAACGTTGATTGCGAATTCGATATTTTATAACGTTCAGTTTTATATTCGAATTATCAGCCGCAGCAGAGTAGTTTACATTGATACCACGTGACTTTAAGGCCGCCTCCAGATTCTTACCTAAAAATTCTATTTCGTCTTTGCCTAGCCCACCTAAAATAGCGTTTAAACGACCCACACTAAATTTTTTATCATCCTTACTGCGGCTATCCTGAATAGATAATTTATTATCCGAACCAACCTTCTTGGAATAGGTTATTGACGATGGTGTTGGTTCTTTAATGGTAAATGATTTGTTAATTGAACAGCCTGACAAAAAAACAAGCGGCAATGCACCCAATAACACGATTAGTTTAAAATACTTATTCATTAATTTTTGACTCCATAAAAATATTGATTAGAAATATTCTATTAAATGTAGCTTATTATCACATTTATAATGCGGTTCATAAATAAAACGTTAACCCCTCACTACTATATTGTAAACAGCGCAGAACGGTCGTTTATTAACCATACTGTAATGCAAGTTCATGATATCTACTGGCACTGAACATTATGCGGCCACCAGATAAGGATGGTATATCGGGTTTGTTTAACGCGACTTTAGTACAAAATGAGCATATTGTTTCGAGCTCACAACACCGGGGAGAAGAGCCTGGCAATCCTGGTCAGTAATCTAAACCAGATCGGGCGTTGTTCAATGTCTTTCATTTCCATTCTACGGCATTGACTAAAATCATTTTCAAGCATGGCCTCAACGTCATGAACACATGTTTTATCGGCAAATAATAAAGTGATCTCAAAGTTCAGTCGAAACGATCTGTTGTCAAAATTGGCCGTGCCTATACCCGCTAGCTCGTCATCAACAAGAACAACTTTCTGGTGCAGAAATCCAGCCTGATAACTATAAACATGAATATCAAACGGCAGTGTTTCATATAAATAAGTAAACATGGCCAGGTATATTATGTAACTGTCGGCCCGCTCGGGTAGCATTATGCGTACATCCACCCCACGTAATGCTGCAAGCTGTAATGCACTGATGATAGTTTCATCCGGAACAAAATACGGACTCACGATCCAGATGCGTTGTCGTGCAGAATGAATGAGTTCGGCAAACAATAAGCCGCAGGTATCGAACTCATCCGCCGGCCCGCTCGGCAACACCAATACACGTTGATTAGAATCAACATGTACATCGCACGGTTTAGAACTGACTTGTGCAATCTCCTGTGTAGCCCAATACCAGTCTTCTAGAAAGGCAAGCTGGATGCCTAACACTGCGGGGCCACAAACCTCGACATGAGTATCTCGCCAGGGTCGTAATCTGGGCGATGGGCTCTTGCCAACATATTCATCACCAACATTATGTCCACCGACATACGCCGTAGTACCATCAACCACGACAATCTTTCTATGGTTACGAAAGTTGATCCGGAAAAAATGTCCCTTGCCATGGCTACTGCCACTGAATACGGCCGTCTTAACTCCGGCAGATTGTAATCTAAATATATATGCCGCGGGTAAGGCATGAGAACCAATCGCATCGTAAAGAAAATAGATTCGTACCCCGGCTTGAGATTTTTTTATTAATAATTCCTGCAGAGTCCGACCAAGCTCATCATCTTTGACTATATAAAATTGAACCAGCACATATTCGTTTGCCTGTTCAATTTTATCAAAGATGGCTTTAAATGTTTTTTCACCATCAATTAATAATTGACATCGGTTACCGGCAAAAAAAGGCATACGTGCCAGGCGTGTCAGAACTTTATGATCATATTCATCGTCACTAAATTTGGCCAGGATGGACTGGGGTAACGTCTCTCTCGCTTCCTGGACTAAACGCTGTAACGGCTGGTTACCACTGCGTCTAGCATCAAGATAACCTGTGAACTTACGCCCACCAAAGATTAGATAGGCAGGCAGACCCAACAACGGAAACATAACCAGAAATAATGACCAGGCGATTGCGCCTTGTGAGGTTCGCGAATAGAGCAATGCTTCTAACGCCGCAATAATTGCAGCGACCTGTAATGCGATATACATCACGGGGAGTAGATAAGGTAAATAGTCGTTCATTGTTTATTCTGCACGTAATGCTTCAACCGGATCAAGTTTTGCCGCATAAAGAGCCGGCACCACCCCTGCGGCGAGGCCAATCAAAATGGCCATTGCCTCAGCCATGATGACAAAAATCCAGGGCGTGTGTATCGGTAATGCAGGAAATATAATCCCTAACAACTGCCCGATCCCTATTCCCAGGATCAAACCAAACAGACCACCAATTGCCGACAATACAATGGCTTCACCTAAAAACAAAAACAGGATTTGAGAATGTCGACCACCCAATGCACGAATCAGCCCTATTTCTGATATGCGTTCATTAACATTGATTGTCATTATAGTAATAATGCCGATACCGCCAACAAGGAGTGAGATACCCCCAATCGCACCCACCGCAATCGTCAGCACATTCAATATCGAGCCGAGCACATCCAGCATTTGCTCCTGCGTGGTAATGGTATAATCTTCGCGACCATGACGTGCCGTTAATACCCGTTTAATTCCGGCCACCACTTTATCGACCGGTACACCTTCACGATAAAGCATATCGATCTCAACCAATCCTTCACGGTTAAACAAACTCAGACCTCGAGCCAACGGGATATACACCGTGTCGTCTAAATCAAATCCCAGCACCTGACCTTTTGCTTCCATCACACCGATCACACGATAACGATCACCGCCGATTCGAATGCGTTGCCCTAAAGGATTTTTGTTGCCGAACAATTCCTGTTTGACCTTGCTACCCAGTACCGCAAATGCTCGCGGCGCAATCGGATCATCTTTGGGCAGAAAACGTCCCAGCCGAACCGGCATATTAAAGGTCTTCGGAAAGTCTGGCCCCGAACCATACACGGTGGTTCGTCGCGTACGTTTATTGCCTTCTATCTCGGCATTGCCCTGCACCAGACCGACAACACTTTCGGCAAAGGGTAATCGTTTTAAGGCCTCCGCATCTTCTATCGATAACGGTCGCACACTGCCGAACACCCCGACACTCAAACCCATGGTAGTGGTTTTACCCGGATTGATGCCGACAATCGTGGTACCAAACTGAGTGAATTCAGCAAGAATATATTTATGTACACCCTCGCCTATTGAGGTCAGCAACACCACGGCAGCAATGCCAACGGCAATACCCAGCATAGTTAAAAAACTACGTAGTTTTTGCGCCCATAAAGAAGAGCTGGTGAGTTTAATAAAGTCGTTTAATAACATGTTATCGTTTTGCCAGGGCAAGCACGGGATCAAGTTTTGCTGCTTTGCGTGCCGGAATTAAACTAAACAGCGCGCCGGTGATCATCGCAACTGAGAACGACAGGATTACAGCCCATATCGGCGGATAGGCCTGCAACTCAGCCACCGAACTTCGTATACCCCAGGCACCCAGTTGTCCAAGGATTAAACCAATAAGGCCGCCGATGGTCGATAATAACAGGGCCTCGGTCAGGATAAGAATAATGATCTCGTTATGAGAGGCCCCCAGAGCCTTTAATAAACCGATCTCAGAAGTCCGTTGCGATACTGCAACGAGCATAACATTCATGATCAATATGCCCGCGACAACCAGACTGATTCCGGCTATGCCGCCAAGGGCATAAGTCAATACACTTAAAATATTGTCGAACGTCGCCAGTACCGCATCCTGGGTCACGACCGTAATGTCTTCCTCACCCTGATGACGGGCTTGAATAGTATCCTTGGTGAACTGAATAACCTTTGGGATGGCATTTCGCGTTTTTGCTTCGATGAATATTCTAAACAGTGATGGCGTATTAAATAAGGCCTGGGCTGAGGCAACCGGTATAATCACGACTTCATCAACATTGATTCCTATCGACTGACCCGAAGATGACAAAACTCCGATGATACGACACCGATTATCTCCAATGCGCACCCATTGACCCAGGGCATTATGGGCCGCAAATATTTCATCACGTATTTTATTACCTATCACACAAACCGGAGACGCCCGTTGCCAATCCGTGTCGGGGAGAAACTTACCTCGCGACAAAGACCAGTGACGGATACTCAAAAGTTCACGACTGGTTCCCATCACCGTGACTTCGCGTTTGCGATTTTGCCATGATATCTCGGCACCACCGATGTTTAACGGGGCAATCTGTTTCACCTTAGGATGACGTTTCAGGGCTTCGGCATCACTCAGAGTTAAATCTCTGGGCGTCGTACCCATCATGTTGCTCAACCCGGCACCGGAGGTTTCACTGCGTCCCGGTATAACAATAATGAGATTAGTTCCTAATGATGAAAATTCGCCGCGCACATATCGACGCGCGCCTTCACCCAATGACGTTAACACCAGCACCGAAGCGACACCAATGCTCATTGCAATTAACATTAGAATGGTTCGGGTTCGATACCCTTTTAAGGCCTGCCAGGCAAAATCAATAACGTCACGAGACCGTAACATGATCTGTTTTTTGATGGTTGTCAGATTCAATCCGACCGTCGATCATTTTTATTGATCGCATCGATCGATCACCCAAAGCCTGATCATGTGTGACCATGATCAAGGTGATACCGCGTTGATTCAATGCCTCAAGGATATTCATCACATCGTGTCCGGATTTTTGATCCAGATTTCCGGTGGGTTCATCGGCTAACAACACCGCCGGTTCGGTAACGGTCGCACGGGCTATCGCGACACGTTGCCGTTGTCCGCCTGATAATTGCTCGGGTTTGTGATGTGCCCGTTCAGTTAGATTCAGGGACTCAAGAGCTTGCGTCACCCTGGTATTTCTTATTGAAGGCTCAACACCGGCGAGCATCAGCGGTAATTCTATATTTTCAGCCGCACTCAGACGTGGCACGAGATGAAAGGCCTGAAAAACGAAACCAATACTTTTGTTTCTTATTCGCGCCTCTTCAACTTCATCAAGTTCGGTGACGTCTTTATCATTCAAATAATATTGACCCGAGCTTGGGTGATCGAGCATACCAATAAGGTTTAACAAGGTTGACTTCCCGGAGCCGGATGGCCCCATGATTGAAACATATTCACCTTGCGCTATCTCAATATTAATATCATCCAGCGCGTGTACAGTCTGATCACCCACTTGAAAATTGCGATGAATATCATGCAGCTTGATCATAAGGCGTCTTAGTTACTTCGCTTTCTCAATCTTGACCCGGGCACCATCACTCAAACCATCACGGTCAATAGATAAAACAATCTGTTGTCCTTCTTCAAGACCGCTTTTGATTTCTGTGAACCGCCAGTTACTCAGCCCACTCACAATTTCAAGCTCGGTAATGGACTCATCTCCCGTGTCATACAAATACACACGATTGCCTTCGAGTATCGCTTCGCTTGGAATGCGTAAGACCCTACTGCGAGCATCGATGATTACTTCAACATCGGCGGTATAGCCCGGAAGCATGTTTGCGTTATCTTTTTCAGATAGAAAATCGACCTCAATATCTACCGTGCGCGCCTGTTTCTCAATATCGAGCACATACGGGGCAACCCGGCGCACCTTACCATTAAAATATTCCTTGCCGAAGGCATCCAGTGTTATTCGTGCCGTCATGCCAGCCTTGATCTCGGGCGCATCAACCTCGTCGATCGGTGCGGCCACATACAGACAACTATTATCAATGAGATCAATTGCGGGCTGTGTTTGCACACCGACTGGTGATGGGGTGACATACTCACCGAGCTCACCATTAACCTCGGCGATGGCGCCCGCAAACGGGGCTGTTAACTGCGTGCGATCCAGTGCCGCCTGGGCCACCGCAACACGCGACTGGCTAACCTTGATCATCGACGTTGCCGCATTACAACCAGCGCGTTTTGATTCGGCCAGTCCAACGGCCTGATCGACTTTCTCATCCGAGGTCAGTGCTTTTTTGCGCAGTTGCGTTAAGCGCTTTGCTTCCGTTTTTGCGACGTCGGCCAGCACACACGCCTCTTTTGCGCGAGCCCGGCTTGCCTGAAGTTCGCTTTTGGCAAGTTGCATCTGCGCCTGTAAATCTTCGTTCCAGATTTCAAATAAAATCTGACCTGTTTTAACGGTATCACCGTCACGCACGGGTAAATTTGATATCTGCCCGCCTATGGACGGGGACAAACGCGCACGTCGACATGCCTTGAGCGTACCTGCACGCGTGTTGGTTACGGTTCGCTCAACGGGGCCCGTTTCAACCGTGGTAAGTATCACCTCAATCGGTTTAGCGCGTTTGAGCACAAGAATAGAAAAACTAATAACGACTATCAGTACCGTGATGATTACGATAAGTCGTTTACGGCTGAACATCACACTCTCCTATGTAAGTTAATAATGACTCTACTACAGCACTCTCACATTCGAAAGCGGAATTATTTATAAATTCCCGTATTAACCTGAACATTATCTTGCGCCTGAGCGAATATAAACAGCATAAATATTTTCTCCAAACAAAATGGGTGCCGAAGCACCCATTTTTAACCGTATTAACAAGCTCAATCTTCTATAAATTATAACCCGTCTCTTCATGCATGGTGATATCGAGACCTTCCTGTTCTTCTTCAGGACTGACCCGAACACCCACCATCATATCGACTACCTTGAGAATCAGCCAGGTAATGAGACCACACCAGATAATGGTGGTCACGACGCCGATAGCCTGTATACCAAGTTGATCGATTATTAGCGAAGCAACACCGGTTTCACTGTCCTTTGGCTCATTGATACCGCCCGCGGTAAAGGCAAACACGCCTACTGCCATCATGCCCAGAATTCCGCCCACGCCATGCACAGGAAACACGTCGAGTGAGTCATCGATTTTGAGCTTACGTTTTATATAGTGGGTTGCGAAATAACACACCACACCAGCCGATAAACCGATAATCATTGCGCCCATCGGACCCACGTGTCCGGATGCCGGTGTGATTGTACCCAAGCCGGCCACCATGCCGGTGACAATACCCAGCACACTGGGTCTGCGATATTTAATCCACTCCATTGTCATCCATGCCAACGCACCCATCGCCGCACTGATGTGCGTCACCAGCATCGCGCTGCCCGCATCGCGGAATAGATCGTCTCCCATCACAATTGCGCTACCGGCATTAAAACCGAACCAGCCGACCCACAACATACCGGCTCCGGCAACGGTCATGGTTAGATTATGTGGTGGCATCGCGGTATCGGGAAAGCCTTTACGTCTGCCGATATACACGGCCGTCACCAGAGCTGCAACACCGGCATTGATATGCACCACCGTACCACCGGCAAAATCGATCAGGCCTTTTTGTAATAACCAGCCATTATCAGACCATACCCAGTAACACACTGGGACATACACCAGCAATAACCAGAAGGCACTGAATAACATCATCGCCGAAAACTTCATCCGCTCAGCAAAACCACCCACGATCAATGCCGGGGTAATAATGGCAAAGGTCATTTGAAACATAACCCAGACATTCTCAGGTATCTTGTCTAAAAAGATTGAATCTCGAGTGACGCCATCCAGAAAAGCCTTGTCCAGATTACCCCAGAAAGAGTTATCGCCATTTAAGGCCAGACTGTATCCAACGGCAACCCAGATAATGGAGGCCATTGCGGTGATGGCAAAGCATTGCATGAGTACTGAAAGCACATTTTTAGATCGTACCAGGCCAGCGTAAAACAATGACAGGCCAGGAATGGTCATGAACAGTACCAGTGCAGTTGCGGTTAGCATCCATGCGGTATATCCCGCATCAAAGGTCGCGGTCGCGGCCATCGCGATATTGGGTAAAACCATCACAATGAATAACAGGCTGAGTCGCCCACCCAGGTTGGTCGTCATGACACCTCTCCTTATAATTTTGCTTATTGTTATATTTTATTTTTGTCGATGTTATACCACCGTAAAATTTGATGCAGGCCTTTTTCAATAAAATTGAGCTTTTACGGTGCGCTGGCTGCGCTATATTTGTGCGATAGCACAATATCAATAACTTATGACGGAGTATTTCAGTGCATTCTTATGTTTACTGCACGTATAAAGCGCTCAGACATGCGACGGGCTAATAAACGTTCATATATTTCGCTAACTGATTATTGTTTATCAGTTGCAACGGTATTCTTTGCCTGCAACCAGAGTGTTTCCCACTGAGACTCAGATAACTCGGCTAAGGGCAAATCTTTTTGCCTGGCCAGAGATTCCATAATACGAAATCGCTGCTCGAATTTTTTATTTGCCAGACGCAGGGCCTGCTCAGGATCAACATCAGCATGCCGACTCAAATTTACGCAGGTAAACAATAAATCCCCGAGTTCCTCGCTACGCGCATCATCGTCATTCCAGGCCTCACGACATTCTTTAGCTTCTTCGTCGAGTTTGGCAAATACGCCCTGTTCAGATGGCCAGTCGAATCCAACCCGTGCCGCACGCGACTGAAGTTTTCGCGCCAGGCTCAGGGCAGGCAGACCATTAACGACCCCATCTAACTGGCTTTGTTCGCGTGCCGTTTTAGCCTGACCTTCTTTGGTCCGCCCTTCTTTATATTGACGTTCTTTGGCTTTTGTCGCCTCCCAGTGTGCGGTTTGATCTTCGGCGTTGGTAAATTTCATATCAGCGAATACATGCGGGTGGCGGCGAATTAATTTGTCCGATATGGCCTCGACCACATCGATAAATTCAAAGCGAGATTCTTCTTTGGCAAGCTGAGCATAGAAAACGATTTGAAATAACAAATCACCCAGTTCATCCCGTAATTCATCAAAATCTCCCCGCTCAATCGTATCGGCAACTTCGTAGGCCTCTTCTAATGTATGCGGCACAATAGATCGATAAGTCTGTTTTTGATCCCAGGGACAGCCAGATTCAGGATCTCGAAGCCGGGACATGATATCCAGTAAAGGTTGTATGTCAGTCATTACGTTTCTCTAAATTAAAATGCATAGTTTCAAACAGACACGTACAATAACACGCTTAAATCCACGACAATACTTTACTCACTGAAAAATATGACGCCAGAACGCTTTAAACGATTGACCACCATACTGCAACGTCGCCAACTGGATCTCAGCGTGGTTATGGATAAAGTCCACAAGGGTCACAACCTGTCGGCGGTGGTTCGCACCTGCGATGCGGTGGGCGTATTTAACGTGCATGCCGTCGTCCCGGATCCCTGTGTGCGCACGTCAAGATACATAAGTTCGAGTGCCGCTAAATGGGTCAAACTGCACCGATATAATCGTATTACTGAAGCCGTTACCGCGGTTAAACAACAGAACATGCGCGTCTACGCCGCGCACTTATCGGATAACGCGCGTGATTTCAGAGAGATTGATTTTACCCAACCCTGTGCAATCATGTTAGGAACTGAGCTGTTTGGCGTCAGTGATGACGGACTGGATCTTGCGGATGAACACATCGTCATCCCGATGCTAGGAATGATTGATTCTCTCAATGTTTCGGTCGCAGCGGCACTAATTTTATTTGAAGCACAACGACAGCGATTGGCCGCCGGATTTTATGATCGACAACAACTTGCACGAGCCGACTTTGATAAAACGTTATTCGAATGGGCACATCCAAAGCTGGCCGAATTTTATACCCGAAAAGGTCTGCCCTATCCACCTCTGGATGAAGAAGGTGAAGTAATTGAAAGTTCGACTCATAGTCAGGCTCGACTCAAAGGCTCATATTAAAACCGAGTTTTGCTAACAAACTTATTTCTTTTGCCGATATTGAACCACTTGATACACGGTAATAGCTAAATTCTCGACGCACGGGATAATGCTTACGCAATAAGTCGAATTGCTGCGCCCGTTGTTCAGCGTCTAATGTCATTGTATCAATTAAACGTTGGCTGTCCGCTTCGATCGAATAAACCTCATTTAGTAATGAATACAAGCCCGCGACATCTGCGATTCCTTGCGCAGCATAGTGCAAAATATTATCTTTAGTTTCACTTGCCAATACTAACGAAGGATCCCACGTGGCTTGAACATTTAACTGTTGGCAGGCCGCCCGATAGATCATTTCGGTGCCGCGCAATTTCCCATCAAAAGAATAACCGGCGATGTGAGGTGTCGAGATCTCAGTTTTTGATAGCAAAGTCGTATCGATTACAGGTTCGTTTTGCCAGACATCGAGAAGTAAATTTATTTTTTTTGTTTCAAGTTGTTTTAATAACGCGGCCTCATCAACCGCCGCTCCGCGCGAGGTATTAATAAACAAGCTGTCTTCAGCTAATGCGGCAAAGAACTCCGCATTAAACATTAAGCTTGTTGGGTAATCACCTTGTGTCGTCAGTGGCACATGCGCGGTGATCACATTACACGATTTAACTTGCTGCCAGTCAACATAATCCACGTCCTCGTGTAGTAAAGATCTAGGTGGATCGTAGATAAATGTATTTATGTCCAGCGCATTTAATTTCTGTACCACACGCGAACCGACATTACCGTAACCCACCACAGCAACCTTCATTGCAGACAACGATACGTTATTCAGGCACGCATGATTCAATAAGCCACAAACAACATACTCAGAAGCTGACGTCGCATTACAACCAGGCGCATTTGCATATGGAATGTTTTCAGAATCAAGATATTCCAGATCAATATGATCGGTACCAATGGTTGCCGAACCAACAAATTTAATTTTGCTACCCGTCAGCAACGTTTTGTTAACCTTCGTCACCGAGCGCACCATTAATATATCCGCATCAAGTAATTGTTCGTTCGTTACCGCACGACCATCAAATAAAACAACTTCGGCATCAGTTGATAATGTCGAGAAGGCTTCGGTAGCAAAGGGGATATTTTGATCCGCAAATATTTTCATACAATTTCAACAATATGGAAAACAGCGGAGAATCTACCATGCTGGCGCTAGATTGGGAAATTTTGGCGGGTATCCCGACGAGATAACTCGGATTTAAAACAATAATAACTGACTAAATATTAACGTGACTAATAGGGTCGATAACTACGGGGTAATATTGATTCCAGTGCCTCACTAAACAGGTTGCCGGCATCGTGAAATATATCATCCATCACTGATGGATCCAGGTTGGTGGTTTGCCAGGCGTAATCTGATATTTCTCCAGTCTCGCCGTACAACTCCAGTCCATTTTCAGCCATCAGGGTCATGCCATTGGCAATATGGATCAAACACACATCCATAATAGCCTCATCCGCCTCATTCGGCTGGTGATGATGACGAACGGCCTCCTCAAGTGTTTTAGGCATCTGCCATACCTTTAATAACTCACCGCCGACTTCAGTATGATCAAAACCAAAGACTTCATGCTCAATTTCATAATCCGGCCGGTCTTCACTTTTACAACGTTCAACCACGATGGCCATTTCTTTGGGCAGGCGATGACATAAGATCAGTTTACCAATATCGTGCAACATGCCCGCAACAAACAGGCGTTCACTGTGCAAAACATGACAACGCTCGGCCAGCAGTTGTGCCACTACGCCACAATACACACTATGACGCCAGAACTTGACCATATTGAGTATTTCGTTTGGTATTTTCGAGAAGGCTTCAACCGCCGAGGCCGCTAGTACCAGTCCACGTAACTCCCGTAGCCCAATCACCGTGACCGCACGTGAGACCGTTTCGATGCGAGATGGAAAACCATAAAATGCACTGTTTACAATTTTCAGCAGTCGCGCGGTCAGGCCCGTATCCTGACAAATAATTTTACCAATATCGCTGGCATTGACACGCACATCTTCCAGCATTTCATTGACGCGAATACACACTTCCGGCAATGAGACCAGACGGACCACTCCCGAAACCAGTTCGTATGGCGTAGTTTTAACTTTTTTGGTCGTTTTTGTGTGGGCTGATTGCATGCGGTTAAATCTCACTTAACACTAATAATATGGCCAAGCCACTGCCTGACCTGACTTATATAGCGACAAATACGTGAGATTGCTTTAGGGGCCCAAGATAATAGTGGGATCTGAAGACTGAAAATAAAACGTGACTATTTATCGCTCATTTCGTCCTTAAGTCGTTGTAAACCCACGAATGCGGCTTGTGCGACCTCCGGTTGTGTGTCCTTACTCAGGGTTTCCAGGGTCGGTTTGCTGGTATTAAGGTTCTTTGCCACCTCTATTCGTATATCCGTATCGGTGTCATTGGACAAAATAGCCAATGCCTCGACCGGCACGTATTCAAAGCGAGCGACCACACTGCGAACCTGCACATCCGTATCATTAGCTAGCTTGAGAAAGGTTTTAGTATCGGTGGCCAGATTAGTGGCGGTCGCAATCCTGACCTGTTGATGTTTATCACTGGCCAGCACATCAAGTAATTCGATCGGCGATTTGCGATTCCGTGCCAGATATTGTCTTACCTTCCAGTCAGAATCTTTGCTCAGTTCCCATAACTGGCTAACGGATGTTTTCGGGTGCCCGGCAAGTCGACGACGATCATCGGCGTCTTCGCTGGCAGACGATACCGATATAACGACAAAGAAACTTAAAATGGATAATAAATGAACAATATTTTTCACTCGAATAACAACTCCTTGATTCATAAGCCTGTTACAAATGACAAACTTGAGCAATGCGCTATTATTTAGAAATTAAACAATAAAAACAAATCTACTGGTGCCAGAAAACACATCCCTACCCCGAATACTTGCTGCGGATGACTCACGAGTCATGCGTCTGGCTATGAGTAAAATTCTTGGCAAGCAATATGACGTCATAGAAGCCGAACACGGTGAAGACGCCTGGACACTGTTAATTAATGACAATTCTATCCAGGTTTTGTTCACCGACCTGTCGATGCCCTATCTTGATGGTTATGGCCTGCTGGATCGAATGCGGGCCAGTGATGATCCGCACTTACAAAATATGCCCGTCATTATCATTACCGGTAAAGAGGATGATGATGAAGCCAAACAGCAGGCCATAGATCACGGTGCCAGTGATTTCATCAGTAAACCGTTTGAATCTATTCAATTGCTGGCACGTGCCAAAGCACACGTTAGTTTCCAGCAAACCTCGACAATATTAACCAGTACCCAGGAAAAACTTGAACGGCAGGCCGCCGTCGATGAGGTAACGGGATTAGCCGGGCAACGTTATTTCTGTAAGGCCGCGGAAGAAACCCTTGCCTACTCAGCAAGACATGGTGGGCAATATATTTTAATACGCATGGATCTGGATAATTTTGACCACATTTTTATTAAAAATGGAAAAAAGGCCGCCGACGCGATACTGAATTCGATAGGGACTCAGCTACTCGGTATGGTGCGTAAGGAAGATATGCTGGCCCGTATTGGCCTGGCAAAATTCGCCATGTTATTACGCGATACCCCAATGGATAAAGCAAAACAGTTAGCCAAACGGATAACAGGCGAAATTACTAATTTACGTTTTAAATTAAATAATGGTGATGCGGCGATTAAAATTTCACTTAGCTTTGGAATATATGAGCCCGACATCAGTAAAGAACCTTCATTTCCTTTACAACTTGTCAGCACCGAAGAATATTTACAACAGGCGGCTAAAAAAGAAGGTAGTCATTATGTCGCCTATTCCTCCGTCAACGAAATTAGTAGCAATCAGGCCAATCTCGAGACCGCCCTCAATCATATTAAACACAATGAAACTGAAATACTTAAAAACCAGGTTCGAGCTCTGGCCCGACGGATGGTACCTATTCTTGACTTTGTCGCAAAACATTTTGGTGCCGAGGCCATAGAGCTGGTTAAGAAATTGAAATTGAAAATATTATCCTAATCCGCCCACCATAAGCGTAATCTTAATCCCCAGGGTGTGGTGTAACCTACTTCACTGGCAACGATTTCATTTTTGCTATTCACTACAAAACTGGCGGGGACGCCTACCACGCCATAACGCGCAACAAACGTTCCATCCTCATCGTTAATAACTTTAAAAGTTAAATCATGTTCCAGTAAAAAGGCTTTGACTTCATCGTCACTGCCCGACTGCATGGCAATGGTCATGACATTATAATCTTTACTCAAGCTATCAATACTGTCCTGCTCCAGTTTGCAGATACCACACCAGGTCGCCCAAAAGTGCACCAGAACGGGTTTTGCATTTGACGCATGTAAACTGAAAGCCTGTTGCTCGATAGTGGTGGCCTGAATATCCGGTGCCAGGCCGGAAATCATGTCTCGTTGCATATAAGCACGCAGGGCAAAATAAAGAACAACAAAAAACAAAATTTCGAGTGTCCACTTTACCCAGCGCTTTTTTAATATCGGTTTAATATTCATGAGGATTAGTTTGTTAAATAAGAAAAAAGTTTCAATTTAATGCGCTTCAGAATCAATCAGAATTTTTATAATTACTTTTGATACGAAATCCGATAAATCGCATTGGCCTGATCATCGGAAACAAGTAGTGAACCATCCGGTAATTCTTTTATATCGGCTGGCCTGCCCCATGAAATCTGTCCCTGTAACCAGCCGCTGGCAAAACTTTTATATGAAATCGCGACATTATCTTTTAACGTTACGAGTGAAATACGATAACCGGCTTTTTTGCTTCTATTCCAGGAGCCATGCTCGGCAATAAATACCTGGCCATAAAATATTTCTGGAAACATTGAGCCTGAATAGATTGTCACCCCCAGTGAAGCCACATGTGCGCCCAGATTCTGTACTGGAGACACATAATCGGAACATGATTTACCTTTACCAAACTCCGGATCTAATAATACGCCGCCATGACAATAAGGATAGCCAAAATGCTGACCAATTTTAGTCACTCGATTTAATTCATCCGGTGGCGAATCATCACCCATCCAGTCCCTGCCATTATCGGTAAACCAGAATTGTTTCGTCTGCGGATGCCAGCTAAAGCCAACACTGTTGCGAACCCCATGCGCCACTATTTCAAAACCACTACCGTCCAGATTCAGACGCGCAATTTTTGCATAACCCGGTTCGTCACAAATATTGCAGGGTGCACCGATAGAAATATAAAGCTTGTTATCCGGGCCAAGATTTAAATAACGCCAGCCGTGATGTGTTTCCATGGGTAAATCGGAATAAATGAGTTTGGCTTTTGGTGGTTTCGATAAAGACGCATCAATATTTTCAAACTTGATGATGCGGCTTATTTCAGCGACATAAAGATCACCCTGATGGTAGACAATGCCATTGGGCATATTTAAATTATCGGCTATGACATACTTTTGATCGACCTGATAATCACCATCACGATCCACCAGGGCATAAACCTTACCCTCTCCCCGAGTGCCGACATACAAGGTGTCTTTTCCATTCCAGGCCATCGAACGGGCACCGAGTATCTGTTTCGCGAACAGACTAATCGAAAAACCCGTTGGTAGCTTTATTTGCTGAAGAGGAAGTTCTGCGGAATAGAGCTTAGACGAAGTTATCAGAGCCAGCGAAATGCTCAGAAAGAGACTAACGCGTCGTTTCACCGATATTTAGCAAACACCAGGCTCGCATTAGTGCCACCAAAACCAAAACTGTTCGACATAACACAATTTAGGTTGGCATTATCAATTCGTTCACGCACCACCGGGAATCCTTCTGCAGCAGGATCAAGATTCTGGATATTAGCCGAGGTACAGAGAAAATCATTTTTCAACATGATTAAAGAATAGATTGCCTCGTTGACACCCGCCGCACCCAGTGCATGACCAGTGAGCGATTTGGTTGAACTGACGGCCGGTAGCGCCTCAGCAAACACATCTTTTAATGCCTCAAGTTCTCTTATGTCACCAACGGGCGTACTCGTGCCATGCGCATTGACGTAATCAACTTTATGATCGGTTGTGGCCAATGCCTGTTGCATACAACGAACCGCACCTTCTCCCGAAGGTTGTACCATGTCATAACCATCTGAAGTCGCACCATAACCGACCAGCTCAGCATAAATATTCGCACCACGAGCCTTTGCATGCTCGAGTTCTTCCAGGACCAGAACACCGCCACCGCCACTTATGACAAAACCATCACGGTCGACATCATAGGCACGTGAGGCCAGGGTGGGCGTATCGTTATATTTTGAGGACATCGCGCCCATCGCATCAAACAACACACTCATGGTCCAGTGTAATTCTTCACCACCACCGGCGAAAACAATATCCTGTTTATCAAACTGGATTAGTTCCGCACCGTGCCCGACACAGTGTGCGCTGGTAGAACAGGCCGAACTAATTGAATAATTCACGCCTTTGATTTTAAACGGTGTTGCCAGGCAGGCTGAGTTCGTACTCGACATGGTTCGAGTCACCATATACGGACCGACACGACGAATACCTCGATCGCGTAAGATATCGGCTGCATCAACAATATTTGATGTTGAAGGACCACCGGATCCCATCACCAGGCCAGAGCGTGGATTAGACACATCGGCTTCTTGCAGACCGGAATCTTCGATGGCCTGTTGCATGGCGACATAGTTATAAGCCGCTCCATTACCCATAAAACGTTTCAGTTTTCGATCGATTAAGGCTTCCAGATCAATATTGACCGAACCATGGATACGCGAACGAAAACCAAGCTCGTCATATTCCGGTGCAAACTCAATTCCGGAGTCACCATTTAATAATGACTTTCGTACCTGTTCCTGATCGTTGCCGATACTGGAAACGATCCCTATACCTGTTATGACTACTCTACGCATTTGATATATCTTTTCTTTTGCTGTTTATTAATTAGTAAATAAGCCCACACGCAAATCCTTCGCGGTGTATATCGTTTCGCCGTCGACTTCAACTTCGCCGTCGGCAATACCCATGAATAACCTACGCATAATGACCCGTTTCAGGTTGAGCCGATATCGCACCAGTTTACTGGTTGGCATAACCTGACCGGTAAATTTGACCTCGCCGGCGGCCAGCGCACGACCATGGCCCGGGCCACCCAGCCAACCAAGATGAAAACCAACCAGCTGCCACAGCGCATCCAGTCCTAAACAACCAGGCATAACCGGGTCATTAATAAAGTGGCACTCAAAAAACCACAGGTCAGGGTTAATATCGAGTTCAGCAATAATCTCGCCTTTACCATAACTGCCGCCGGTTTCATTGATTGTGGTGATGCGATCAAACATTAACATGGGCGGTGCCGGTAACTGCGCATTACCAGGGCCAAACAATTCGCCACGGCCTGACTTCAGGAGTTCCTGATAATCAAAACTCGCTTTTCGTTCCTGTACTTCTAGCTCGGTTGTGCTCATTAATTACCAACTTTTCACTTCTTAATATACTGAATCGGTACAGTCCATGTGATAACAACCTAAACCATCACAAACAGGGTGACACTATAGGATTAGGAACTATCTGATTTTCTGAATAGAACCAGAACCGTTGATTTAAAGCCACGGACTGAAATTTTGCGCTATTTTACCCATCTAACTCGACTAAAACAAAGGTTGGAGGTACATATTTACTTACCACGGTGAAATCCGCGCTCTGATCGAGCTATAAATGCACACAATTCATCGCATAACGCATGATTAAGAGCTTGAATTGCCGCTAAATTGTCCTCCTGGGCTCCACCACGAAATAGCAGCCGGTATGCTTTTTTGAGCATTTTTATATCATTCACATTAAAATCTGCTCGTTTCACACCGACCAGATTTAATCCACGCACACTGGCTGGGTTGCCATCCGTAATCATAAACGGCAAGACGTCCCGGGTGATTTTTGCGTTACCGCCCACCATGGCAAACTGGCCAATTTTACCAAATTGATGCACCATCACCCCGCCGGAAATAACCACCTTGTCAAATATCTCAACATGGCCACCGATCCCGGTTGAGGGCCCCACGGTAATATCATTAGCTATGAGGCAATCATGGCCAATATGCACGGCATGCATGAGAAAATTACGATCCCCAATGCGAGTGCTCTCGCCTTTATATATCCCACAATTAACAGTAGTACCTTCACGAAAGATATTGGCACTGCCAATTTCAAGGTAAGTCTCAATGGCTTCATCAAATCCAGCGTACTGTGGCGTGCCGCCCAACACCGCATGCTCGAAAATCACATTATCATTCTTCATGCGAACGCTGCGCTTAATCACTGAATGTGCCGCCATTCGATTGTTATCCCCTAATACAGCCCCGTCTTCAATGACGGTATAAGGTCCGACATTATTATTTTCACCGAGCTCGGCGGTACTGGCGACAATTGCGGTAGGGTGAATCAGGTTGCTCATATATTTTTCAGCTTAATTAGGTATCCGGGCCTATAACCCTTTGTTGTTCTCAATTATTACTGATAATTTTAACACTTCGAACCCCGTGATGTTAAAAACTCGCGATAAACTCAACTTAGACTACTATTTAGCCCTACTTCCAGCTGACTTCTATAGCAAGTCCACATCTCGGCCCGTTTTTAACTTTCCCATTTAATAAAGTGACCGTTAATCATTTTCATACTTCTTCAATAAAATACCCTCGTCGCCACAACACGATGCTGCACACTTTTTGACCTGATGTATGTCGTTCAGATCGGCCGACAAATAGTCACTGACACTGAGATTTTCATCGGCGCAGTCACAACCTTTATCATCATAGACATAAACATTTTTCAGGCCCACCTGTTTGGCCACATCATAAGCCTTATTCATGATCTCGATCGGAGTGGTAGGCAGGTCGGATAATTTGTAGGCGGGAAAAAATCGGGTGATATGCCACGGGCTATCACTGCCAAGACGATCGTAGATCCATTGCGCGATACCCTTCAACATTTCAAGATCATCGTTTTTGGTTGGGATGATATTGGTACGGGTTTCAACATGCATGCCGAGTTTATTCGCCATTTCAATCGAGTTTAAGATGTCCTGCACTTTGGAAGCACGACAGATGTCCTGGTAAAAATCCTCATCGAGACTTTTTACATCTGAACACAACACATCGACATGCGGCGCGATTTCTTTTAAGGCCTCGTCAGTGACAAAACTATTAGATACATACACGGTATACAATCCAGCATCGCGCGCTAACTGCGCGACGTCACTCACATACTCCAGCCACACCGCCGGCTCTGAATAAGTAAATGCAATGCCCTGCACCTGATGTTTCTGTGCAACTTCGATCATCTGTTCAGGTGAAACGTACGCCTCAGTCGATTCGCCTTTGGCTAATCCATCCAGCGCCGACACACCCCAGGAGATATCCAGGTTATGACAACCCCCACAACGAAAACTACACCCATAACTACCGATCGACATCACCTGGCTACCCGGCTGAAAATGTTTAACCGGTTTGTCTTCGATAGGGGAAACATCGATGGCCGAAATAATGCCGTACGACAGGTTATACAACGTGCCATTGCGATTCACATGCGCCTGACAAAAACCGCGTTGACCGTGCTTGAGTCGGCAACGCCAGCTACACAAGTGACAACGCGTGGTGCCGTCCGGCATTTTTTCCTGCAGACGTGTCTCCTGCAACTGGTAACGCTGCGTCATTTTTTCAGGACTGATATTTATGGAACGGCTGGTATCGGTTGGCATAGTTTTTTAACTCTTAGCTGATTTAACCCGCCTTACTGAGTTTCCAGATTGGGGCGATTACAAAATTTAAATGTGCATGCGCAGTTCGTAACGCATATTCTACTTCATCCGTGGTATCGGCATAGGCAAAAATAAAACCTAAATAACTTGCACCATCCGGTAACGGGATCAGTTCATGACCCTCTCGAATCTGTATACTGATCTCATCAATATGTGCAACGGCCTGGGCCGCTAGTAAACCTTCCACGCGTTTTAATATACCGGCTTTTGGGATTGGTATCATCAACACGCCCGCGGCCTGTTGCTGTGGTTCAGGAACCAGGCGCTGTCCCATTGCCTGCGTTAACACAATCTCTTCCAGGCTATGGCCGGTGCCGACATTGAGCAGTCGCGCACACAATCCACCGATGGTTCGTGCCGCCACTTCGATAACATAAATCTTTCCATCGCGCAGCCGGCATTCGGCATGGATCGGTCCGTCGCTTAAGCCATAGGCATTACAGGCCTGCTGCAAAACATCGCTTACCTGTTGTTTAACTGAGCCTGGTAATTTACTCGGACTTATATAATAGCTTTCTTCAAAATAGGGGCCGTTCAATGGTTCGGGCTTATCAAATACGGTTAATAATGTTAACTCACCTTGATACAACATCCCCTCGACGGCAATTTCATCCCCAGCAATAAATTCCTCAACCAGTACATAACGAATCGAATCTGCAGGCAGATCATTCATCGAGTGTAATAACCGACGAATACGATCAACCGCATTTAATAATTCTGTTTGATCATTCGCACGAATCACTCCACGGCTACCGGATAAGGAAACGGGCTTAACGACGACTGGATATACAATTGAATCCAGTTGCGGAGCAAGATCTGATTCGAGATCAAGCCGCCAGTGGACTGGTTTACTCACCCCGTGCCGTTCTAGCTGGACTCGTGCCAGATCTTTACGTTGGGTAAGTAACACCGCAGCAGGATCGTTATGTGGTAAATCCAGTGCCTGGGCAATGCGTGCGGCCAGTTCCGTTGTATAGTCATCCGTTGCGATGACCCCGACCACGTTATAATCCTGAATCGCATTCAGTAACTGCGCGTAAAGTGAATCCGGTTTGGTGAAATCAAGATGAACACCCTGAGCATACGCACTGATCAAAGAATGCTTTCCATCGGATGCAATCAGGGTCTTTATCGCAAGTTGCTCTGCCGCCTGAATAAAGGCAGCCGTTCGATAACTTCCATGCGGGGCAATAATGAGCACGCGAGGCGCGCCATTATTGAGAGGGTTCATGGTAAAAATTCGTTAGTTCTAAAAAACGTTTACAGGTACGCTTATTTGATTAACCGCAACCACCGCCGCCACCGCTCGAACCACAGGCACTGCAGCCGCCTGAACCGCCGACACTTTTAAAGACATTATTGAACACAAATGATTTATTCGGGCCATTATCAACAAAATCAATGTCGCAGCCATCCAGATAGGCCAGTGCAAAGGCATCCACCACCACCTTGAAACCTACACCATCAATCACTTTATCGGTTGCGGCTACCTGCTCGGCATAGGTCATACCATAGGTCATACCACCGCAGCCACCACCACTCACGAAAATTCGAATACCTTCGATATCTTCTTCGACGCTATCGACCAGGTTTTTTAATTGTTCCGCAGCCAGAGGGCTGATCTTGATCTCTGATTCAGAGACTTGGGTCTGATAGGCGGCTTGTGACATAGGAATTCTCCGTAAATTTTATGGATAACCAATATATATCTATAAACTTGGCAACAATGTATTAGATATCTATTATACTAGCAAAATTCAAGCACCATCTCGATATAAAGATTTAAACAGGAGTTCTCATACGATGCGTATGGTTAATTGCGTAGTACTGAAAAAAGAAGCCGAAGGCCTTGATGCCCCTCCTTATCCCGGTGAACTGGGTGAGCGGATCTATGAAAATGTCTCCAGACAAGGCTGGCTCGACTGGCTTAACCGGTTAACCATGATCATCAATGAAAATCAGCTCAGTACCGCGGATCCCGGAAATTTAGCCGTTATTGAACAACACATGCTGGGCTTCCTGTTTGGCGAAGGTGAAATGGGCGGCACCCCCGAAGGATTTTCCGCCCCAGGTGGTAAAAAATAACTGATGCGATTGCTTAGCGATTACGCCATCAAGGATCTCAAGTTGGTCTATCAACTACTGCATAACCGACTACCAGACGATCCCATGCTAATGGATAGTGACCTGCTGCAGGATTTACAAACCTATTTACAGCAACAGGCTACCAACGACGGCATCGACGTCTCGTTACACGCACAATGGGCAAGCTGGTTGAACGGCGGTGTCCAGTTAACGGGGCTTTAAACGTTTTATGAAATTCTGTAGTTCATGTGGTCATGGTGTCACCCTTCGGATACCCGAAGACGACAACCTGCCTCGCTTTATTTGCGATCATTGTGACACCATCCATTATCAGAACCCCAATATTGTTACCGGATGCCTGCCGGTTATTGGCGACAAGGTTCTACTCTGTAAACGCGCGATCGAACCACGCCATGGCTACTGGACACTGCCGGCCGGCTTCATGGAAAACAGTGAGACTCTGGAAGACGCGGCAATGCGCGAATCAGCGGAAGAGGCCTATGCCAATGTCGAACTGGAACAACTCTACACGGTGTTTAGCCTGCCTCATGTCAACCAGGTCTATATTCTGTTCCGTGCCCGTCTGCTGGATGAGACCTTTAAGCCCGGCATCGAGAGTCTGGAAGTAAAATTATTTTCAGAAGACGAGATACCCTGGGATAACCTGGCCTTCCGGACTATTTATCATACCCTCAAATATTTCTTTGGCGATAGAAAAACAGGTCAATATACGATGCGCTCACACCTGATCGAGCCGGCTCCAAAATAACCGGCTAATTCAAATACCCTGCAATCGGATCACGCCATTTTGCGCGAATCACAAACCACTCGCCGTCTTCTTTTAGCCACTCCGACTCAACCGTCAATACCCGTCCTGTCTCAGGCAAGGTTTGATTCCGACCCGCCAATACTACGTTACAGGTCACCTTTGCGGTTTTTGGAGCCGGTGAGTCAGCCAGGACAATATCCAGGTTATTCACCAGCACATGTACATTTTTATTGCGGCGAAAATGCAGCAGAATGAGTCCCTTTAGATTGACTCGACGAACGTGTGCATTACCAAGAAAATCCTTATGCACTGGCTCCAGAACTCGGCCTGGCTCTTTCGCCTCGGTCGCTGCCGCCATAGAGTCAATACGGGCGCGGATCTGAGTTTCATCGTCAATCGGCTCACTGCATGAGATCACAAGATATCCCAATATTATTATGGTTATTTTCTGTACATTTCGCATCTTGAGCTCTACCCTCTATAGATTGTTACAAAGTGTTAAATATACTCAGATTTGACCTTGTGTACGGTCACACAACATACGTTTTGTGATAATGGTCGCCGAGCTGAGGTGAATATTCATTAATCTTAGGCTATCAACCAATAAGTAGTGTAGTAAGGAACCTGTAGCAACCATTTAATTTAGACACGAAAGCATAGGACACCATCATGATCAGTTTCTCAAATCCATTTACTGCAAAAGGAATAAGTCAGGCTCTCGACGGACTGTTTGAGAAACAGGAAAAGATCTATTTTGCCATTGCCGCATTGGCAACCGGCCTGGGCTATTTCATGCTTGCCCTGTTTCCGCTGATCGCTTTTATTGGTATTTTCAAAATTCTTGGTGGCATGGCCAGTGCTTCGACCTTTTTTGGCTGGTTGGGCGTGCTAATCTGGATGGGCATCACCGCTGCAGCGGCCGCCATCACCTATTCCATGGCCACGGTAAAAATTCAAATGCCCAGCGGGCTGGGTCTAAAAGAGGACAAGGCCCCTCGCTTGCATGAACTGATTAACGAGATTAATCAGACCTACAGCGTACCGAAGATCGACCGCATTATTGTGCATGACCACTGTGAGCTAGACATGATTTCAGTGCCGCGTTTCGGTCTGCCCTTGCTCAACACAAATGTTCTGTATATTGGTTTACCCGTATTGCAATGCTTGTCACCCGCTCACTTTAAAGGCGCGCTGGCACGCAAACTCGGTCAGTTCTCAGCCCAGCACAATCGCTTGACCCACTGGATTTATCGCTGGCGCCAATACTGTTTTCAATATCAGCGTTCATACAACCGCACCAAATCACCGCTGTTTTTGCCGCTCAAATTATTTTTTAAGTACTATATCCCAATGCTTGAAGCCTTAACGGTACATGCCGCCCGTCGTGATGAGATAGAGGCAGATATGTATGCGCTGCAAATTCTTAATGACGAAGAGCTCGCCGATGTCATATTACAAATTGAGGTCTCCAAACAGTTTCTAAAAACAAAGTATTGGCCAAAACTGTTTGCAATGCTGCGTAAAAATCCACAAAATCCGGAGCGATTGCCGCATATAAGCATGCCCGGTGTGCTACGCAAGGCACTGACTGAAAATGAATTCGCGCAAACCATGAAAGAGTTATTGAATAACGAACCCACCTGGCGTGATGGCGTACCCAGCTTGATTGCACGACTGGAGCACATCGGTCAAACCAAACTCAATATGCCGCCTCCTGTTATGGAGACCGCCGCTCAACGTTACCTGGGTGATGCCTTTAGCGCCGTTGTTAAATTACTTGATAAACAATGGCTGGCTAAAAATGGCAAAGTAAAAAAATCCAAAGCTCATGATGAGCACGCAATAAGCTTTGATGATGAACCTGCACCTGCACCTGCGGTTAATTCGAAATCAAAAAAATCGGCGAAGCAGAAACAACCGACTCAAAAGCAAAAAACACCCGCCACGCCACCGACCGTAAAAAACGATGAAAGTATGCTGGAGACCACCGAGGTAGCCGAAGACCTGCCCATTGACGAGAAAAATTTCCGCTCACTGCGCAGTAAAGCGACTAAAAGTATGCTTAGCAAGAGTGAAGCATTTGAATATGCCACCCTGACTGAAAAATTCGAAGGCAAAGCTGCGGCCATCCTGATGTATCAAAAAATTCTTAAACAGGATTCAAGTCATGCGAAAACTATTTTTGCCGTCGGCCGAATCCTGCTTTCGCAAAATGATCAAAGTGGGGTAAAGATTCTGGAAAAAGCCATGCAACTGGACAAAGGCTGCATCGCCCAGGCCTGCTGGATGCTGGCGAAGTATTTCAAATCAACCGGCAACTATGATTTATCGAAATCGTATCTGGAACGGGCCGCAAACGTGAGTGCTGCGGCTTAATCTAACTGGGATCAAAGACGAAAAAAAGAGAGGGTCAGAGACGTATTAATTATCTTCTAGTTTAGAAGATAATTAATACGTCTCTGACCCTCCCTCTTTTTTTTCTGACCCCAATTTAATTTTTCTCTGCCACCAACGGCGCCTGATCCGAATGCAGGAACCAGCGTTCGACCACATAATTGCGCACAAACCAGTGTGTAGTGAGCAGAGCACCGGCTAACGACTGCTTCAGCCAGCTCGGTAAAAAATCCATGATTTCCTTAGCACCGCGTTTGCCCAGCCGGGCTTCAAGACGTTGCTGGTAAGCCATCAAGGTAGTATGTGAGTAATCACCTTCAGCCGAAGCAATGACCTGTGCGGCCAACATCGCGGATTCCACCGCCGGGCGGATGCCTTCCCCACTCTCGGGATAAGCCAGACCGGCCGCATCGCCAATAATCATCACTCCGTCCTTTAAAAGGGGCCGTGTGGCTCGCGGGTAGAGTATGTAGGCATGACCATGAAATTTAAGGGGGGTTTCAGCGGGGATCTTTCCGGAATCGACAAGTTGCTGTCTAAATACGCCGACGTGCTCTGAGAGCTTGTGGTTATCCTCCCGACCCAGGCCAATATTAAGGAAATCATCCTTTCGAACCACCCAGCCATAACCTGATAAATCTTCACAAAAAAAGAGTTCAGGAACATCGGCCTGGACTGGGCAGGCGGCGGCCTGTTCAGGCGTCATCTCAAACTCAATCTCCTGAGCAGCAACGATGGTTTCGGTGTTGCCCAGTTTGGCCCCCATCGCACGTACCACCGGGCAAAAATGTCCACCCGCGCCAACCACGAGTCTGGCCTTATGGGTTCCGTTAACCAGCCAGTAACCAGCTGGTGTCACCTGAGCTTCTACCTTCTCCATGGTCTTGAATTTCTCGCCTAGAATCAGCTCCACATTGGCAGTATCTTTGGCTCGCTCAAGCAGGTAATGATCAAATTCACAGCGCCGGATACTGTAACTCACCGGCGTTTTGTCGCTATAGCGGGTCTCGATCTCACGTTTGCCAATTTGACTGACACGAAAACCGAACACGGGTTGCAGTGTGCGTCCCTGTTGATAGTCTTCTAGATCGAGTTCCAGCTCTTCCATCACGGCCGGGGTGACCCAGCCGGCGCAGATTTTATCACGAGGAAAAGTGGCTTTATCAAGGATGGCTATTTTGAGACCGCGATTGCGCAAGGTCCACGCCAGGGTCGAGCCCGCAGGCCCACCGCCGACGATGAGCACGTCGTAAATATTCGTGTTCAAATTTAGTGGCCTTCTTCGTATATATGTGAACGCGACGAGGATACGCTGTTATTGAATTCACGGGTAAATACGACCTGGAATAATTGCAATTGTGCAGTGGTAAAGGCCGTTATTGAACCCGCCAGGTACAGGCGCCAGGCACGGACAAAATCGCTATCAAACATATCGGTAATTTTGTCTTCATTGGCATTAAATCGTTCGAGCCAGTGAGTCAGAGTCTTTGCGTAATGTAATCGAATGTTTTCGAGGTCCAAAATTGATAAATGATTAGGCTCAAAAATATCCATCATTTCTTTGAGGGAAGGTGGGTAAGCGCCAGGAAAGATTCGCTTCTCAATCCAGGCATTCATCAGGCCGGGACGATTCCGACCGATGGTATGAATCAGTCCAATTCCATCTTCACGCAGACAACTATCAACCACGCTGCCCAGGGTCTTGTATTGTCGTTTACCGACATGCTCCAGCATGCCAACCGAGACAAATACGTCATAGGTACCGGTAATATTGCGATAATCATCTTCAATATATTCGACCTTGTCGTCGACACCTTCTTCACGTGCCTTCTCAGTAGCAAATCGTACCTGTTCATGTGAGATATTGTAGGCCTTAACGTTTACCCCATAATTTTTAGCAAAGAATCGCGCCAGTCCACCCCAACCACAACCTGCTTCAACTACCGTCTGACCCGGTTCGAGTTTAAGTTTACGTGCAACATGATGCAGCTTGGCAACCTGCGCCTGCTCCAGGGTCATATCTTCACGTGGATAATACGCACAGGTATATTGGTTCTCATCCTGATCTAACCATAACGAGTAAAAATCATTACCGATATTGTAATGATGATGAATATTTTTTTGTGACCCGCTAAGAGAATTTAGTCGCGGCGGGTGACGCAGGAACTGCAGTAGATCAATCCATTTATTACCATAACTGCGACAGTGACGACTATCTGTTTCCAGAAACTCAACCAGATCGCCGGTCAGAATCAAACGGTGGGTCGAATAGAGTTCACCAAAATAAAATTCTGGATCGTATGCAACCAGCCAGAGCGCCTGGCGATCAGTAACAAACAATTTATGCGTATTGCTGGCACGGGCATTGATCTCGGTACCGTCCCATAACTGCATGGTGAAGGGTGGATGGCCGCTCATCGCAAACAACTTGTTAACCAGCCAGAGATCAAACTGATTGACCTTGCTTGAGCGACGAATTTTACCAGATGAACTCTGTACCACCCGGTGATTAGTGTTTATCGACGCATCTTCTAACGCGTCCTGTGTTGTTGATTCCGCACCCATCTACTTCGCGACCCCTTAAATATTATTAGTTCCAGCACCAAAGTCCTATCCTACGAGATTCGTGGCCTCGGCTCAATACAGTTTAGTATTAACATCCCCTAATATTAGTACCAGATTGAGGCGAAAATCTGCATTACCTTGGCATCGAAGGCATAAAAAGATTCAGTGCCCGCCGCAATCCCATCATTTACGTTTTCGGTGGCATCGCGGAAGTTGTCGTACTCAAAGGAAATCAGGTCATAGGAAAAATTCAGGCTGCCCTTGTCGATCCAGCCCCAGCCATTCTTGGCAAATTCATAACTCACACCAAACCCGATCGCGGTACTTGAATAGGTGCTGAGCTCTTTATCGCGTGCCATAAAGGTAAACTGGCCTTCTCGATCAAACAGATCCTGATAAAAATCCGCCTGGGTCTGACTATAGACTCGATAGCGTAATTCAAGCACAAAGTGGCTAATAGGCTGCACATAGGTCACACCGATGTTATTGGCCCGGATCCCCCAGGAGTCCTGAAACATTCGATATTCATAATGGATCGCACCCTTCCAGGGCAAGAAATAATTTCCGCGTAATGACATCGCATTACTGGTGCGTGTGCTGGGATAAAGCTCAAACGCAAAACCACGTACATCTGGACTGCCATCTACTCGATAACTGTACTGCCGATAAGGATTGTTTAAGGTCGTCGTCGAACCGGGAGCAGACGTTGCCTCGTCGGTTATGGTTTCAAACCCCACCGAAATGGTCGCATTCTTGGTCAGGATCTGCGTAAACCCTAAGCGATAATTATAGCGGATGACGGAGGACCTCGCCTCAAATTCAAGCGGATCATTACCGACTCTAGCAGAGATATCATCATTACCCCGTGCGAAGCCCATGGTCAGGGTCGACAGATCTCCAAAAAAGTCCTGGCTAACCCCAAGCGATATCGTACTCGCCTCATAATCATTTTCAGTACTGTCCGTAATGGAAAAATTCAGGGTTGTCTTTCCGCTAAGAAAATCCACACCGAGCGTCTGCTCGGTACGCGACTCTTCATATGCGCTACCACTGATCTGAACATCAATCGAGGCACTGGTGATATTATCGGTATACATGTTATAAAAAACCGAGGTACTGCTGCCGATATTTTTTCGTATCAGTATAGCCGGCCCACTGACTTCCAGCTCACCACCGTCGTAGGAATGCTGCATTAAATCGGCACGCTCGTCCGGCAGCACGGCGGCACTCACCTGTTGCACATAAGCAAACAGGCTAACAAGACAAACTAATATATAGGATGGATGCCGCATACGTATTTTAATTAACTTGCCTGGTTATCCATGTTACGTTAGTTACAGCCACAGCCACCGCCAGATACTGAACCGGCACCACGCGCGGATTCACGCGTTTCAAACACATGATGATGATAGGCCGACACCACGGGATCGCGTCCGACATTCATAATCGGATCAGACAAGTTTTCCCGCTCATAAGGCTTAACCCAGGGTTCCCATGAACTGCAACCAGAAAACACAAATGCGGCAACTAAAATCAATAATGGTAAACGTTTCATTATCTATTCTCGGATAAGTTGTTTGATCTGTTTTTTATAATCTTTTTCATAGCCCGGTTTATATCCATGATGTTTAAAACGCATATTGCCGTTCCGATCGATCATTACCGTGGTCGGCATAGCCCTCACATCGTAAAGTTTGCTCACCTTGCTGGTATTATCATACAGAATCGGAAACGAAACCTTGATGTCACGCAAATAAGCCACGGCTTTGCTGGTGTCCTGTTCCACATTCACACCAACGACGGTAAAACCAAGCTTGCCATAACGTTTATGTAACTGCTCTAAAATAGGCATTTCCTGACGACAGGGACCACACCATGAGGCCCAGAAATTCAACATCACTACCTGGCCACGTAAATCACTCAAGCGAACATTCTGGCCACTGCGACTTTTTAAGGTAAAGTCCGGTGCCTTGCCTGAAATTGAACTTGCATTACTGGCTGACGCCACAAATACAAAAACTAATAGTGTAAAAATTCGAATGAGCTGTTTCATGTTGTACTCCTTACGTTCTCTTTAATCAGAAATAATAGTTTAGGCCGATTGTTGCTTCCAGATTATTCGTGGTCTTCTCTTCTCCAGTCACTCCAATATCGAAGATGTAATCACGAAAATCCAGATGTATCGCCAACCAGCCATTTGCCGTAATCGAATAACCTGCACCCCAGACAATGGTAAACAGATCATCGCCTGCAAATTCTGTACTGCCTGCACCGGCGATTAAATAAAATGATGTATTAAATGTGGTGTTCTTGGTAATAAACGCCTCGCCCGGTAATAAATTATATCCGATTGAAACATTGTAATAAGTGTACTGGCGCTGTTCATCCGTTAATAACTGCAGTCCGCCGCTTAGACGTTCAAAACTGGTGGTGCCGGCTTCAGATTGCCCATACGACCCCTGTATAAATAGATCTTCGGTTATATGGTAATCCAGGCGCAAGCCATAGACTGGGGCTGAAGCAAAATCTTCGATACTGATAACCCCAAAAAAGGCTCCAATCTCAAAGTTCTCAGTATTAATATCCGACTCTTTCACTTCGCGCCGTTTGACATCCGGCTGAATAACCGGATCGGTCTGAATAATTTCTTTATCGGGATTGGGTTCAGTGCCGACTTGCTCAGCAGGTGTCACCGGGCTTGCGGACGGAGTAGCGGACGGATTTATGGCCGTAGAACTACAACCCGCACTGAGTAACACCATACTTAAAAGAAAAAACCGAAGCCTGCTTTCCATTCTTTTATTTCCTCGTTATCGTCACGGCTGGTAAAGACAACATATTCTTTATATTCAGCACGTAATAAAAATCGTTTGGTTAAATGCATTCGAACGCCAAACCCGAAGTTAGCATATTGATCGGTGCGATCTCGTGTCGCCACCAGGGTCGACTTCGGTTTGGTCTGTATCCAGCCAGTACCTAAAGTAAAAAACGGTGAAACGGTCCAGTCCGGAAATGGCTCATGAACAATATTTAATAAACTCAATATCGTTTTACTTGACGAGGTCCCGGATGCCTGCGAGAAAATGATTTCATTGGAGATATTCTCAGTAAAATGGTATCCACCATAGAGCGTGATTACCGCCAGACCATTGTTGATCTCACCGAAATCGGCTCCGAAACGCCCAATCGTGACCCCATACTCCCAGTTGCGTACGACAAAATCTTTTTCATCGGGATCTTTAATATCCACTCTCTTTCCGGATGGATTTAAGGTCATCGCCAGTTGCCCTGCACTCACCCAGCCCTGCTTGCCATCCTCGCTGCTTACCTGAAACCAGTCGGTCTTCCGATAGAGTAACTGCACCCACTCGCCACGAGGAATAACATAAAAGATAGGATAACCACGGCCCGGCCCGGTATGCATCTCGATATAGGGATCGGCCACTTTGACAAAATGCTCATCTTCCTCGGCAATAGCCCCGGTACTGGCCACGCTGGCAAATAGAAACAACAGGAGTGTTAGTAAGCAATTTCGCATATTTATTATATAAAGCAGATTCTAAGCCCGTTTTCTTAAAGCAAATTCTAACCCCTGCGCGATCCCAGCGCCAATTTATTCCTTAACTATATAGCTGAGGGGTTAGAAAAGGCTAATTTATAGGCGCGACTAAAGGATTGTTATAATATTGAGCGCCAAGATCAATCCATTCAGATATTATTTTCAATTCACCGGTGGTTAACCAGGCACCACCCGCGCCTGCATTCGCTCCCGGATCCCAGTGCGGCACAGGTGCATTGGGGTCATTTGGATCAATCGCACCCACATTAGCGTCATAATAGGCCCGCGAGAAGATATCAAAGAACGGGTTACTGCCGTTGGCCTGACCGCTATTGGCAATCTCAATCAGCCCCGTACCCTGGAACACAGAAATTGGCCCGGCAACATCGACCAGGGCCGCTCCCATCACTTCTAACTGGTTATCCGGCCCCAGTAACTCGACATAAGACTTCACATAGTCTGCATCCTGTGTATCAATTGAATTACCATTCGCATCCGGTGAATTGGTGGTTAAATCGAGCTGATATCGTCCCAGTGGCACCTGGATCAGCATATTCACAGCATCATAGGTGGTATGACAGCTTATGCATTGACGGCCAATCGCACCACTATCCACCCGAGCCAGCTCCCAGATCGGTTGCACGTGTGCTGGGTAATTAATAATGATTCGACAGTTTTCGTCCCAGACATTGAGACAGGCACCCCGATTCAATGGACGCGCCGTTGCTTCCACCGAGTTATAACTGGCGACGGTTGGTGCATCAACAGGACGACCAGCCGCGGCCGCATCCGTCCAGTTGTCAGTGAAATTCATATCAATGGTTGGGGTTAACCCCAGAGACTCGGATCGAATGTAAGCCATCGTTTGGCCAACACCGACCACATAGGTATTCACCGAATTGGGGAAGCTTAAACCCAGGGCACCGGGATTCACCGCTGTCGCCGCCGCATTGATACCTGATGAACTGAGAGACTGACGACCATGTGGGTTTCCTGAGCCATGATCATGGCAGCCATTACAGGTCAATTCTTCACCTGGACGCACGACCACCCAGTTATTATGCCGCTGACTGATTCGATGCCCGTCAGCGTCCAGAATACTAAACGATAAAGGCACATCCGATGGCACGTTCACACGGACCGAACCGTCCGGCTCAATCGGCGCATAACCAATAATCTGACGCATTAATTGTCCGGTCGGATCCAGTCCATAGGCCGCACCATCGAAATCAATAATACTATCATCGGGCAAATAGGTGCCTTTGACGATCCGCAGGAATTTGGCCGGCCGCTCTATTAATGCTGGATTATTTGCCGCATCAAAAGTAGAAATCGCCGGATCGATAAAATCGTTTAAATCAGTCGCAGTACTGCCCCTTGGATCAAATACCCCATCCAGGTCATACACACTCCTGATATGCAACGTCCCTATCTTCGCTGTGTTCGCAATGTCGAATGAATAATTGAGTTGAGTGCCCTCTGTGTTAAAGCCTTGTGCAATGGCTAAATCAGTAAAATAGGTATTAGGCTGGGCCAGGGTAACCGGCAAAATGGTATTGCCACCCAAATTTAGAACAAAAACACCGTAGCGCGGCGGAGCGACAGCTTGATTGGGGCCTAGCGGGTTATTAACCAGAGGATCATTACACAGCACCGTTGTCACGGCCATAGTCCCCGGATTGGTAATATCGACAAAACAAAGACTGTAACTTGCCAGGGCACGGTTGGTGCCATCAAGAATCGGCAGCACCGAACTATAGCGACCGGATAATGAGAGCGTAAGATCTGTAGAAACCACACCATTTGATACCGATGACTGACCTGGGCCACCACCTCCCGGATTCGAATTACTCCCAACCGTATTATCGACATAACCGCTGACATTGACGATCACGGGATCACCGCCATCCTGGGTTTGATCAAAGGCACGCCCTAACACCAACACATCGCCATCTGATGTCTCGTGCGGCTGTGAAAATTGCATCGCCGAGTTAGCTGTCCCCAGATTATTGCTGTGCGCACCATATAAATGGATCATTTCGGTACCATCCGGGCGCATCGCATACAGGCTCATTTGATTGCGACCCGGAGAATTTTCCCAACGGGTGAACATTATCTGCCATTGCAAATTGGGTATGCTACGAATCATCACCGGATCCAGATCATGACTCATATTAAAGGTAAGTTGTTGCAGGTTGGCGCCATTCGCCGCGTCCATGGAATGTATATTGAGCGCCAGTGTCTCTGAATTATTGGCTTCAATAGTCGGTGAAAAAGCACTGCCGCCCTCGTCTAATGCGATCGAACCCGTGCGCTTGGCGCGAGTGGATGAAAATATGATGCGATTACCTGGTAAATAGGACGGACCAATATCGTGACCCAATATAGCATCGTCAATGATCATAATACGGCGAGGATTTTCATTACCGGCTGACTGACTTAAAGGCTGCGTTAAATTATACTCATATATATCCCAGGTCTCATCCGCCCCCATGTTGTCATCTTCCATAAATAAGGAAAACACCAGCCTGGTACCATTATAGTTAAATTCCGGATCGCGAACATCACCGGTATCGCCAATAATTGCCGCGGTCACATCAAGTTCGGCTGCAGATAACGAGGCAGCCGCTTTTACGATTAAATGTGCACCCGGCCTGAATTCAACGGGATCCCGTAGATCGCTCTCAATCAGGTTATTATTATTGTCTAGTGGCGCGGGGCGTCGCACATAGGCTATCGGCAGCTCATCAACGGTTGGATCAAAAAATCCACCACCAGAACCACCCGAGCCTCCATTATTACCATTGCCGCCCGTATCAGCGCTACCGCCTCCGCAAGCGGATAGAATGGCTATTAATACACTGGCGGTCAGCAGGTTTAACCGACCAAATAATGTGAACTTGTTCTCATTTTTGTGTTTTATCATTCTACGCTCGCTTAAGACTCAGGAAAACTGTCTACTTGTTAATCGTCACTCTGCTGCATTATCTATAAGATTAATGCCATTAATTAAATCAACGTCACAAAAACAACATCTAATTTTCAATTGATCTGTATCAATGTCGAAAAAGACTAAGATTGATCTGAATCAATGACAAAATAGATTATGTACAAAATTTATTCTTCGATCTGTGAAGTAAATCATGAAAAATTATCCGGTTTAGTACTAAATTAACATTATGAAACGTTCGTGTCGTGCTTTGTGACCTGGATCACATTTTGCCAGCAGGACATATTTTTTAAATGTACGAATAAAAACAACTTTGGGAAGAAGCATATGAGCATAGCAAACTTGCTAAACAAACAAATGGGACGATTTGCGCTAGCGGCAACGACCTCCATCTGTGTGTTTACCCTCGCCATAAGTAGCGCATCAGCAGGCGATCGTGAAAAAGCTAAATACATCCATGACCGGATTGCGGGCGTTGCTCCTACCAACGCCGTTCTCGCAAATATGACCAGTGATATTGCTGCTAATATTGATAACGCTATCGATACCGCCATGCAAAATCCCAACTTCCTGAATGTAACCGTTAAGAACATGGTCATCCCATGGACGAACAAAGACGAGACCGTCTTTTTCCCCTTTAATGATGCTGCGGCAACCATTATCGGTTATATACGTGATGGCACAGATTTCCGTGGAATCCTGTCTGATGACGTCATTTATACTGTAAATGGTGTCACACCGGCTTATAGCACAGCAAATAATAATCACTATGCTCAGGCCGAACATCAGAATGTCGATCTCAGGACTCAACTTCAAAGCGGAGTTCAGTCGAGCGTAACGGGTTATCCTGCTGAAGCCGTTGCCGGTGTGATGACGACTCGCGCTTCGGCCCGCGCCTTCTTCTATGCCGGTACCAACCGAGCGATGTTGCGTTACACCATGCTCAATTACATGTGTACCGACATGGAACAAATTAAAGACGTCACTCGCCCCCCCGACTATGTACACCAGGATGTAACACGCAGCCCAGGCGGCGATAGTGATGTGTTCCTGAATAACTGTGTAGGTTGTCATGCTGGCATGGATGGACTGGGCGGTGCCTTTGCCTATCATCAGTGGGGTCCTGCGATATTTGACGCCAACCTTGATCCTGAACCACAAAGCATGACCTACATCACCACCCCGGTTATCTATAACATTGATGGTGTGGCCATCACGTCTCCTACTCGCGTGGCTCACAAGTTCCGTCAGAACCCGACTAACTTCGAATTTGGACGTATTGCGGCTGACAATAGCTGGAAAAATTACTGGCGTACCGGCATCAATGCCAAATTAGGCTGGAGCAACAACACACCCCAGGCGTCCGTCAATGGTGCTGGCGCAGCCGCGTTAGGTGCGGAACTAGCTAATACAACCGCTTTTGCCCGTTGCCAGGTCATCAAAGTTTATCGTCATGTCTGTCATAACGATCCATCCGAGGCATCACTGACAGCGATTACTGCAAGCTTTACTGGTAACAACTACGACATGCGGACCGTATTCAGAGAATCGGTTAAAGTTTGCATGAACGCGAACCCAAATTTGTAACGTCACAACATTGAGCTTAGGTTTCTGGAGACAAAACAATGAATCATAAAAATCAACTTAAAAACAGTTTAGGAGTGACGATGCGAAAGCTAATACCAGGCATAATATTTGCCGCAGCCTTTGTACTGTCCGCTTGTGGCGGTGGTGCAGACAACACTGAATCTGCCAGCAACGGCTCAGGTTTCAATGGTGGCGGTGGTGCCAGCCCCTATACTGGCCCAAGTGCCCAAAATGACGACATTCAAAACTTCCGTGTGAATTTCTGGGAGAATATTCGAGGCGACAACCGCTGTGGTAGCTGTCACGATGTGAATGGCACGGCAAATTCCGACTTTGCCAATAACAGCAATGTCAACAGCGCCTACGGCATTGCGATTGGTCTGGTCAATACCAACGACATTCCTAATTCCACTTTCGTTCGAAGATTCAGCCAGGGTACGGGCCATTTTTGTTGGGAAAGCACACAATCAGCCTGTGCCACTCAATTAGAGTTGTGGATAGGTAACTGGTTATCAGGCAGTTCTGGTTCTGGTGGTCGTAGTGTGGTGCTAACACCACCGGCTGATGAAAACCCATCACCCGCGACAAGCTTTAATGCAAATGTTGACCCCAGTTATTTCTCTGGAAATGGTGGTTTGAACATCCACACACTAATAACCGCTAACTGTGCGGGTTGTCACGTACCAAATTCAACTTTGGGTCCAGCACAACAGCCATACTTTGCGGTAACTGACACACAGGCTTCCTACGATAGCGTCAGTTCAGTTCCCTTGATTAACCTATCTACTTCGGCATTATCACGTTTTTACACTCGATTAAATAACGATGGTCACCGCTGCTGGGACGCAGGCAACGGCATAAGCTGTGCCGATTCGGCCGCACAAATGCTGAATGCAATTAACTATTATATAGATCAGGCCACCCAGGCACCTGACATGACTGAATTGAACAGCATGGTCAAGAGTCGGGCGGTAACCCTGTTGGAAGATGGCATCGTCGCTTCTGGCGGTAACCGCTTCGAAGCCAGTCAAATCGCTTTATATGAGTTTAAGCTGGGTAGTGGTGACACTATTATTGACCGTAGTGGCGTTTCACCGGCGATGAACCTGACCTTGTTTGGTAGCGAGGGCGTGGACTATGAATGGTTAGGCAGCTACGGAGTTCAATTTAATACCTCGATAGCGAAAGCTCAGGCGGATACTGCAGATTCCAACAAGTTGCAAACCATGATTAGCTCAACCGGTGAATATACGATTGAAGCATGGGTCTTGCCTGCCAACGTTTCGCAGGAAGATGCCACCATGGTCGCTTACGGTCTCAATTCAACTACCCGTAACTTTATGCTGGCTCAAACCCTGTATAACTACGAGATGTATAACCGTAACTCATCAGCTCAAACCAACCCGGATGCAACACCGTTACTGACAACGGACCCGGATGATGAAGATGCACAGTCGTCACTGCAGCATGTGGTCGTGACGTATGACCCAACCAACGGTCGTCGCATTTATGTGAACGGTACCTTCCGCGATGATGTTGACCCGTTAGCAGGTGACGGTTTATCTAACTGGGCAACCGGTGCGGCATTAGTGCTGGGTAATGACGTTGGTCTGGATCGTCCATGGGCTGGCACCATGCGCTTATTGGCCGTCCATAACCGCGCATTAAGCGGTACTCAAATTCGTCAAAACTTTGATGTGGGCGTTGGTCAGAAGTTCTTCCTGATGTTTGAAATCAGTGAGCATCTACCACAGTGTCAGGGACCGGATCCCGATCCTGGTATCGATGATCCAATACGTGACCCAGATTATGCACCGCTGTGTTTTGTCTATCTTGAAGCCGCGCAGTTTGATAACTCAAGCTTCCTGTTTGCCTATCCGCGTTTCGTTACCCTGGATAACTCCATCAATGTTGATGGCGTTCGGATCAGAAACATGCGCGTTGGCATCAACGGTCGTGAAGCGTCTAGCGGTCAGGGATTTGCAAGCATTGATGTTACGCTTGGCCAACCCACCGCATTCGACCCCGCGGTCGGTCAGGCTCTCTCTGATATAGGCACTGTCGTTGCGCTGGAAAATGGACCGTCTGGAAATCCAGTGGATCAATTGTTCCTTACCTTTGAACAGTTGGGCGCCGTTACCCCGACAAAAGATTACACGGAGAACTTTTCAACGACTCCCGATCCGATGAACCCTGTTGAGGTGTCCGCAGTCAACATTCGTAGCTTTGAGCAAATCAATGCCACCATGTCTGCAATGACAAGCGTTGATCGAACTACGGCGAGGGTTAATCAGAACAATGTGGTTCAGGGCGGTAATGCGGCCAACAACGGCACTTACACGAAAGTGAAACAGGCCCTGCCGGGTAGCGCGGACGTCACCACTTATGTTCCGTCAAACCAGATGGCCATTACCCAGTTATCGATTGAGTACTGTAATGCCCTGGTCGACGGTGTCGGTAATACTATACCGCGCGGAACTTACTTCCCTGGTGTAACCTTTAACGACACGACATCGCCTAACATGGCCTTCTCTACTCAGCCTGAACGTGATCTGATTATTAACCCACTGTTAGAACGTGTGTTTAATGTCGATGGCGCGACTGAGTTGACCACCATGCCAAGCGCTGCGAATGTTCGGGCTCATCTAAACACATTGATGGCCGATCTCACCGCAGTTTGTGTCGGGAACTGCGAGTTTGCTCGTACCCAAATTATAATTAAATCAACCTGTGCCGCAGCTATTGGTAGCTCGGCCATGTTGTTACAGTAACTTGATGAACTGAGGTGATAACAAATGGCTAAGAAACAGAAATCTCTACACCCAGATGCTCCTTTGTTGCATGCGGATCATCCACGTCCTGTAACGCGACGCGACTTTATTCGCCAGGGCTTTATGACAGGTGGTGCAGTAGTCACCAGCGGCACTTTATTTAATGCGCTGCTGTCTGGTAATGCTCATGCCGTATCCCCATTATCAGCGGATGTATTGGCAATGGACACAGGTAACAACTGTGTGGTGGGCGCCAGTGGAGCGTTAAAGCTTCCCTTCATGTGTTTTGACCTGGCCGGCGGCGCCAACCTGGTGGGCTCAAACGCCATCGTCGGTGGCCCGGGTGGTCAACTCGATACCGCCGCTATTTCAACCCAGGGTTACAGCCGTTTAGGTGTACCGGGCGATCGACTGCCCGACCCCAATACCCCGGGATTAAACACGAATAGCACGGTTGGACTGGTATTCCATTCTGAAAGCGCGTTACTGGCCGGCATGCTTGATAAAATGTCACCGGAAGCTGCTGCCATGACCAATGGTGCTGTCATACCGGCTCGTTCTGATAACGACACCGGTAATAATCCGCATAACCCGATGTACGGTATTGCCCAGGCAGGTGCCAGTGGCGGTCTACTAACCTTAATCGGCTCGCAAGCATCCGAATCGGGTGGTCGTTCGCTCGCAGCAGGGGGTTCAGACCCTGCCACAGCAAATATATTCATTAACCCTGAGATTCGTCCCACCAAGATCGACCGCCCAAGTGATGTAACCGGCCTGGTCGATACGGGTGAGTTGCTTTCTATTCTTAACCAGCAAGATGCGACCAAGGTAATGGAAGCGGTAGCCCGTATCAGTGATTCCCAAATCACTGGCGTTGATGGTGGTTTCCAGGCCAATAACGCGGCGAACACACTTGCCCTGCAACAACTACTACGTTGCGGGTATGTGAAATCAGCTGACATCGCTGACAGTTTTGCTGACCCACAGGCGCTTAATCCTCAGGCAGACCCATTCATCGTAGATGACGCCACCGGTATCTTCACCAATGCTGAGTTCGATGGTAGCGGCGAATTCCGAAAGGTCTCATCAATAATGAAACTGGTTGTCGGCACAAACGCGGGTGCCGGTACCGTCACTATGGGTGGCTATGACTATCACACTGGCGATCGAGTTGCTGGTGAACGTCGTGACATTCGTGCTGGACGTTGTATCGGAGCGGCGATTGAATACGCTCATCGCGTTGGTCGCCCACTGATGGTCTATGTGTTTAGTGATGGCTCGGTCTTTAGTAACGGCAATGCGGACGGTACTCAAATCGTTGATGGCAATATCACCCTGCCAGGTGGTAAAGGGCAATGGACTGGAGACAACTCAGGTGGCGCCGCCTCTCTGATATTTGTTTATGATCCCCGTGCTACAGCCCGCCCAACCATCCGTGGCGGTACTCCTGTTGAACAGGCTGCACGCCAACAACTGGGCTACTTCCGTAACAATGGTTCGATTGAGACCTCGGCCCGTACTCCAGGTGGCTTCCCTATTCTGGCCGCGAACAACGTTTCCAGCTTGGTTGAAACGGTTATTCTTAACTACATTGCCTTACATAACCCAACCGATGGGGCCGCAATAGCTGAGTTTAATACCATGTTTCCCAACCACTCACTAGGCAGCGATGCGGCATTGGCCGAATTGATGATCTTTAATTCTCTACCATCAATTGCAGCTGGTCAGATACTGGCGGCTCTACCGCAATAAGCATGTTCTAAACATAACTTTTTTCTCTCTAAAAAGTACCTTTAAACACCCGGCTAGTCCGGGTGTTTTTTTGTCTGCAGGAAAGTTAAATCAGGAAGAAGTATCTCAAAGCTAGAACATGATATTTTGTCTGCGATAAAACCTTATCCAGAATTAATTTTTAATCACCTTTAGTGTCTGCCCCATATTTTTCATTAACTCACTGGGCCGACAGCAAAGAATCGTAGAGGCAACTCCAAGACCTGATGAGGTGGCACCGGATAGACCGTGTGCGGTGGTAGACGCCCCACAAAGAAATAGATTTTTAATTTCTGCACGACCGCTAAAACTAAACGGGCCGAACTGACGCAAAGTTTTTTCTGTTCCGTAGCAACTGCCGTTGGTCGATTTAACATAGTGATCGTTCGTTAAGGGTGTGCTTAGGTCACAATAAACCAGATGATCTGAAATTCCAGGAATAATATGTTCAATGGCTTTTAGCATCGAAGCGGTCAGTTTTCGTTTAAGCGCATGATATTCTTCAGGCCGGTTATCGAAAGAAGTATGTTGCCAGGGTCTAAATACGTCATAGGATATAAAACTGACCGCTTCGATAATGTGATGACCATTCCTGAAGCTGGTTGGATCTTTCATGCTGCTAATGCCGAAAAAAATCCCCGGACACTCATCCGCCTCCGCCACGTCTGGGTGTTGGGCTTTACGATAATATTCCTCAACATCGTCATAACCCGTATACCAGTAGTTTCCAGAATCCAGATTCATGCCGGCCAGATCGAGATCCGTCGCTATATACAACACCACCGCCGCCGTGGTGTAGGTAAACTGATCCAGTTTTCGCAGCAGTTTTTTGCTCAAAAATTCTCGACCGATCAATTGCTCATACGTGATTTTAGGCGAGGCATTCGAGATTATTTTTTTGGCCCGCAATTCTGTACCGTCAGCCAGTCGAACACCGACGGCCTGATATCCTTTTTTATATTTTTCGATAATGATTTTTTGCACCGACGTCGACAGCAGTATTTGCCCCTGGTTTTTTCTTAAGGCACGCACAAAAGCTCTGGGGATCGCCCGCCCACCGCCTTTAGGATAATAACCACCTTCAAGATAGTGCCCAGTAACGGCCGCATGCAGGGCAAAAGGTGTTCGGGAGGGAGGCAAACCATGATCGCCACATTGAATCGAGAGAAAGGCTTTTAAAACAGGATTAGACATTCGATCATCGAGGGTTCTTTTTAAGGAAAACAAACCGTATCGCCCCATATCCCGGGTTCGAAACGGTACCATCAGAAAATCCTTCAAGCTTCGAGTCTCAGATATAACAGGCAACTGCTGAGTTATTTTATCCACCAGAGAAAAGTAGTCTTCAATCCCGCTCGTATCGGCAGGAAAGCGTTGCCTGAAACGCTCGATAGTCGCCTGCTGGCCACTGGGAATATCCATAAAATGCGAACCGATCTGGATATGCTCATAGCCATCAGGATTCATCTCAAAGAAAACAAGATCCTCGGCCACCCCCAAGCCTTCGTAAATATGACGTAGCGCGCCACCTTCACCAAGCTGGCCGACATAATGAATGCCGGGACTAAAGCGATAACCATTCTTGCGGAAACTGTGGCAAAGTCCTCCTGGCACAGTATGTTGTTCGATAACAATGACCTTTTCGCCCGCCTGAGCAAGGGGCAACGCCGCCGATAATCCGCCTGCGCCTGACCCAATTACGATAATATCTGCGTCCAGCTCCAAATCCCGGCACCCTCTAAAAAACCAACAACGATAGTAAGAGTCAGCTGGGCAATAAACAATGACTTATTACTACTCCATATCGTCAAGCAATGTTAAAAACACGACTCTGAACCAGATTAAATTATCAGTTATCATGCTCGCCATGAAGTCGTTCCCGGTATATATACTATCCCTGCTACTTATCAGCCCCTGCTACGCCGAGTGGTTCAAACAGAGCCAGGGCATTATGGGCACACCGGTGATTGTCGAATTGTGGTCAGAATCAAAGCAACAGGCCGAATCCTGCACAAAACAGGTCATGCTCGAAATGCATCGCATTGACAAATTGATGAGCCCGTATAAAAAAACAAGTGAACTGGCCCGCATTAACTCCAAAGCCAGCCAGCACCCGGTCAAAATAAGCCAGGAGCTGTTTAATCTGATCCAGCGTTCTATCCAACTGTCGGAGCTATCCACCGGGGCCTTTGATATCACCTTCGCCAGCATTGGATACCAGTATGATTACCGCAGGGGTGATACCCCCTCAGATAAAACCATTGCCAGCCTGCTCGACCGCATCAACTATAAAAATATCCAGCTCGATGACAAAGTATTAAGCATTCAATTTTCAAAGGCCGATGTCAAAATCGACCTGGGTGGCATCGCCAAGGGTTATGCAGTTGATAACGGTATTCGGATTCTACAAAAATGTGGAATAAAACAGGCCTTAATCAGTGCCGGGGGCGATAGCCGTATCATTGGCGATCATAGAGGCCGCCCCTGGATGACGGGAGTTCGAGACCCTCGCGCCGAAGACAAGAAGGAGTCGATATTGGTGATTCCGCTCAGTGATACGGCTGTCTCAACCTCCGGCGACTATGAGCGCTATTTCATCAAAGATGGGATTCGTTATCACCATATAATCAGCCCGAAAACCGGGAAATCGGCCAAAGGTGCTCAAAGTGTCACCGTTCTAGGGCCTGACACGGTTACGACGGATGGATTATCAACTACTCTTTTTGTATTAGGGGTCAAGCAGGGTCTAGCTTTGGCCGAAAAACTTGATGGGATCGACGCTGTAATTATTGATGCAAATGGTAAAATACATTACAGCTCGGGATTGATGCCACCGAAATCGGCACCGCATTAAAATAACAAACAAGGAGCCTGTACGGCCCAGTTAGAATTGATGATTTTGCGACCTATTTATCAAACAGTCGACTCTGTACTGTATTATTAAGCTGATCCTCAATATTATTAAGGCCTCACAAGCGATTGATCTATAATCTAAAAATGTATGACCTCGGAGACTCTCAGATGAGTAAGTTAGTACCCACTTTTGCAGGCCAGGTGTATTTCTGGCTAGGCCTGACCTTCGCTTTACTGGCACCTCAGGCCATGGCCGAAGAACCCGGTGATGCAGCGCAACCTGCTTCGCAAGCCACCGTAACGACCCTGGATACTCAGATTCAGGACCTTAAAAAAGAAGTCCTCGACCTCAACCGAGATCTATTTCTTCTGGAGGAAGATTTATTATTTCCAGCCAATACACAATTTACCGTATTCGTCTCGATGGACATTGGAATGACTTTTGATCTGGATGCGGTTCAGCTGCGACTCGATGATCGCATAGTTGGCAACCATCTCTACACGGAACGTGAACTCAAGGCCCTTAAACGTGGCGGAGTACACCGTTTTTACACCGGCAACTTAACTTCGGGAGAGCATGAGCTGATCGCCTACTTTGTTGGTAAAGGCCCCAAGGATCGCGACTACAAGCGCGCCACAACGCTGAAGGTTACCAAAGGCACTGAACCCCAGTTTGTTGAACTAAAGATCAGCGATAGCGAAGCCAAACACCAACCTGAATTTAAAACCAAGGTCTGGGAAGCTGAATAACCCGAATAAGAAACCAGCATGAAACAACGCACGCTTTTAACCCTGCTGTTTAGTCTGCTCAGCTTCTCTTGCCTGAGTACGCCCGGCTATGCAGAAGAAAAAAAGGAAACCCTGCAGGCCACCGAGATCTACGACCTGCGCTACGGTGAAACTTTATTTAACTATTTCCAGCAAAAATATTTTTCAGCTATTACTAACCTGATGGTGGCCAACGTACGTGACCCCATTCAGGTTCAGGGCGAGGATCCTAATTTATTATTAGGCGGTTTATATCTCGCCTATGGTATGCACAACGACGCCAGTGTACTTTTTCAGGAATTACTCTCCAGTGAATCATTACCGGCTACCCATGATAAAGCCTGGTATTACATTGCTAAATTACGTTACCTGAAGGGCTACACTGCTCAGGCCGAACAGGCGCTCATAAAGATAAAAGATACCCTGCCGGAAGAACGTGAGGCGGAACGACTGCACCTGCTTGCCAACATATACATAAATCAAAAAAAATATCCGCAGGCAATCGAGTTACTAAAAGATTTTGACGGTAGCTCCGAATGGGAGGCCTACGCACAATTTAATCTAGGCGTCGCTTTAGTCAAAGCAGGCCAACTCGAAGATGGCACCGAGCTGTTAAATGAAGTCAGCTCGCTCGACCCTTTTAGCATCAATCATGAACTCAATGCATTACGTGACAAGGCCGCCCTGGCATTAGGATTTACCTACATGCGCGCCAACCGCCCAACTGATGCCGAAACTCAATTCAAACGTATTCGCTTAAACGGCCCACTGTCGAACAAAGCTCTGTTGGGTTTAGGCTGGTCTTTTACCAGTCAGGAAAAATACACCGCGGCGTTAAGTCCATGGCTGGAACTGCAAAACCGCAAGGCACTTGCAACAACTGTGCAGGAGTCGATGATCGCGATTCCGTTTACGATTGAAAAACTCGGAAAAAAACGACTGGCAATGAAACATTACCAATACGCTATTAATGCCTATGGTGATGAAATTAATCGACTGGAAGATGTGATGGTCGCCGTACAACGAGGTGAATTAATTGAAGCCATGCGTCCTGCTAACATTGATGATGAAAGCTCATTGCCATTAAACAGCTTTGGCTTACCTAAATCCGTCTCCGCTCCCTATCTGAATCAAATGATGGCAACCAATACCTTTCAGGAAGCCTATAAAAACTACCAAAGCCTGATTCACCTGAAATACATATTAAAACGCTGGTGGTCACAGTTACCCGCTTATGAGTTAATGCTAAACGAGCGCCGAAATGCCTACTATAAAAAATTACCTGAAGTTGCCAGCGATGCGCGCTTAAAAGGCATCAGCACCATGCAGGACACTCGCAACAAGTTTGCTACCGAGATAAAACGAATTAAAAAAGAGAGCGACGGATTTGCCCTCGTCACCGAGGAAGAAGAAGAGCTTGTATTGATTTTAAAAAATGTCGAAACGAATCTGGCGTTATTATCAAAAACTCAGGATATGAGTTACGAATACGAGAAGTTTAAATTATTAAAAGGCGTGCTCGACTTTAAGCTGCAAAGCGAATTCATTCCAAGACTATGGTCGGTACAGAATAATTTGAAGGAACTAGATCGAGCTCTTGACCAGACCCGAAAATCCAAACGCAGCCTGGTAAAAACGGCCAACAATGCTCCCAAATTTTTTGAAGGCTATGATAAAAAAATTGCCTGGTCAAAAACTCGCATCACTAACCTGGTATCCCGTCTCGATACATCGATAAAACGACAGGAACAATATATCGAGAAAATCGCCCGTGAAGGTTTAATTAAACGTCGTCAGCAACTCGAAAACTATCATGTCAGAGCGCGCTTCGGTATCGCCCGTCTGTACGACAGTTTAATTATCGATAAAGATAAAAAAGCAACCGAAGCTGCCCTAAAACAAAAAGAAGCCGAACAGGCAGATGATGAATTAGCGGATGAGAGTCCCTCAGCTCCAAATGAATCTAGTTCTGCACCGGAAGCTCCTGCTCCGACTGATGAAAACTTAACAAAGGAGGATCAAAATGCACAATAAGATCCTGCTTTGTCTGTTTGCCGTTCTGACCCTGTCAGCCTGTTCTTCTAATAGTAAAAAGCTGGCAACGATTGATAATATTGAAGATCGAAATATTGATTTGACCGAGCCGCAAGGTGCGTTACCGATTGATGAAGATACCGCCCGAAAGTATTATCAGGAATTTCTGTCTATTACTACCGACTACACACTCTACAGTCAGGCTTTACGTCGCCTCGCTGACTTGCAACTGAAAGAAGGTGAGGAACGACTCTCTGCCGACAGCGATAAAGCCGTCGAACAGGGCCAGCAAGATACCCAGGCATCTATACGTTTGTATACCACCTACCTGGAATCGCATCCCAATCACCCGAATAATGATCAGATCCTGTACCAGCTTGCCAAGGCTTATGAATTAAATGGTCAACCCAAAAAGTCACTCGAGATTCTGGATCGAATCATGCACTTTTATCCGAATACCAATTATCGAGATGAAGTGCAGTTCCGGCGTGGCGAGATGTTATTTTTACTGCGCCGTTACGCAAGCGCTGAACAGGCCTACTTTGATATTGTCAAAAATAATCAGGAATCCCTATTTTATGAAAAGGCCCTTTATAAATTTGGCTGGACTCAGTTTAAGACTAACCGTTATAAAGAAGCGCTACATAATTTTTTCATCATCCTTGATCGTAAATATCAACAGGGGGTTCTAAAAACAACGGCTTCCTTAAACGATCTGGCCGGCCCCGAACGTGAACTCATATTAGACACCTTACGCGCCGTTAGTCTGAGTTTCGCTTATCAATACTCTGAACTTAACATTACAAATTATTTCGCACAAAATGGAAATCGAGCCTATGAACCACTGATCTATCTGAGTCTGGGTCGACTACACATGGAAAAAGAACGCCCGAAAGATTCAGCAGATACCTATATGGCCTTCGTGCAACGCTACCCGGCTTCACCACTGGCACCGGAATTTCATACAGAAGCCATCAGTGCCTATCAAAAAGGCGGTTTAACTTCACTGGTCTTACCGGCAAAGGAAAAGTTTATCACGCTTTACGGGGTTGGCTCTGAATACTGGAACAGTCAAACGCCTGAGGCGCTTGAACAGATCAAGCCACTGCTGGCCAAACATATTGTTGAGGTCGCTAACCATCATCACTCGCTTGCGCGTAAAACCAAAAAATCAAAACAGTTCCTGGTGGCAGCGAACTGGTATGATCTTTATATCAAAAACTTCCCGCACGATCGCAAAACGCCACAAATGAATTTCCTGAAAGCTGAGGCCCTGTATGATGGACGTTATTTTGTACAGGCTGCTGAAGAATTTGAGAAAACCGCTTATGGCTACAATGTTCATGCGAAGAGTGCTGAAGCCGGTTATGCGGCAATCTTGAGTTATAAACAAATTGAAAAAGCCCAGCCGAACAAGTTTATCCAGAAAACCATCATTGCCGCCGCACCTGTCGCCGCGGCGGCACAACAAGCCAATGCTACCAGCAGCACGACGTCGTCAGCGCCAATAAGTCTGCAAGACAAGGCAATAGCTGTATCTCTACGTTTTATAGAGCAATTCCCTAATGACAAGCGTGCGATATCGGTCATGGCCAGCACAGCTGATTATTTGTTTAAATCCAAAGACTACTTGCGGGCCGCTTCAGTCGCCCAGAAACTGGTTAAAAAGAATATCACCGATCCAAAAATAGCCAAGACCGCATGGAATGTACTAGGTCACTCTGAATTTGAACTTGGAAATTATGCCGAGGCCGAAAAAGCCTACCGCGAAAGCCTGCGACGTTTATCCAAGAAAGATAAAAACTATCGCGGCACTTATGATCGACTCGCGGCCAGTATCTACAAACAGGGCGAACAGGCACGTGCAAAAGGTCAGGCCTCAGCTGCAGTTGCACACTTTCTTCGAGTCGGTCAAGTTACCCCGGCTTCGAGCTTAACCGCAACCGCTGACTTTGATGCAGCCTCGACCTTGATAGAGGCCAAAGACTACAAACGCTCATCAAAATTATTAGAAGATTTCAGACGTAAATATCCCAATCATAAATTGACTCGGGAAATCCCCGTCAAACTTGCACTTATTTATAGCGAGACAGGTCAAAGCGGCCGCGCCGCTCGAGAAATGGAACGTCTGGCCGCAGCCAATGCCCGCACCAACAAACAATACAGTGCGGACCTGTTATGGAAGGCCGGTACCTTCTATGAGAAGGCTCGCATGAACAAAGACGCTACTCGCGTTTACCGGCAATTCGTAAAACAACACCCCTACCCGCTTGAACGTTCAATGGAGGCCCGTCAAAAACTGGCCGAGCAGGCACGTAAGTCTGGTAACAGCAAAGTATGGGGACAGGAATTACAGGCCATCATTCGCGCCGATGCCCGTGGTGGATCGCAACGCACACCGCGCACCCAGTTCCTGGCCGCCGATGCCACCTTTAAACTGGCTGACGGTCATTACCAGTTATATAAACGCACGCGCATTACTCAACCCATTAAAACCAGCATCAAGCGCAAGAAACAATTAATGCAAAATAGTATTAATGCTTATAACACGGCGATTAAATATCGGGTCGCCGAAGTGACTACCGGCGCAACCTATCAGATTGGCGAAATCTATCGTGACTTTGCCACCGCCCTGATGAAGTCTCCTGCACCCAAAGGACTGTCTGGCGATGCGTTGGATCAATACAAGTTGCTGCTGGAAGACAAGGCCTTTCCAATTGAAGAAAAAGCGATTGATATCCACGCGGCCAATGTCAAACAGATCGGGGATGGAATTTATGATGACTGGGTTAAGAAGAGTTTGAAAAGGTTAAGAAAACTCTCCCCTGCCCGCTATGCTAAAGATGAGAAGGCTCAGACCTATGTCGAAACTGTTTATTAATCTTATATCTGTTTACATATTAGCCAGCTTACTAGGCTGTGCGAGCGGACCGGCAGGTGATTCAGGCGCGAGCAGCTCAACATCGTCGACACCGATGAAACCTGCCGATGTTGATTCATCCACCGCGGCGGCTTTTAATAAAGCCGTTAACGCGATGAAAAACGGACGCGATGACACCGCCATGAAACAATTCCAGGCCATTGCCCAGACTCACCCTGATCTGGCGTCAGCTTTTGTAAATATTGGCTTGATCCATTTAAAGTACAAACGCTACGAAAAGGCTGAAAAAAATCTGTTGCAGGCAACCACAATACAACCGGCTGATCCGGTTGGCCAAACACATCTGGGTCTGGTGTATCGACATCTCGGCAAGTTTAAAGAAGCGCAACAGGCATATGACCAGGCGTTAAAAAGCGATCCTAAGTACTCGTTCGCACATCTTAATGCTGGAATTCTATATGATATATACTTGAATAATCTTTCTCGCGCATTGAATCACTATCAACAATATCAGGCGCTCACTAACAACACCGATAAAAAAGTCGACAAATGGATTATCGACCTACAACGACGAGTAAAGAACAATGGCTGATAAAACAATCTATTTTCGGATAAATACGCTTATCATGTTAATTGCAGCATTTTCCTTCAGTGCCACTTTAAGCGCTGCTGAAAAATTAGACATGGAAGGCACGCGTATCCGGGGTAACCAGGAACTACCCAAAGTGTTGTATATTGTCCCCTGGAAACAATCCGAGATCCCGGATTTAAGCCAGCCACCGCTGGAAAGTTTAATTGATGAGGCCTTAACTCCGGTGGATCGAGAAGTGTTTCAGCGCAAAATTCGTTACTACGATGCTCTAAGCACACAAGAAGTAGGGAATAATGAGAACTAGTCTATAGTTCAATTACTTAGATTCATGAGCTAATAACAACATTGAGATAACTCAGACTATAATATTATAAAGACAGAATTCGTAACCGTGACGTACAAAAAACACCCATCCAAACTATTTATTTATTTTAACCTGACCAATTTCAGGAGGTCATATGTATAACGACGTTGTCAGCTTCTTTCAGGACGGCGGCAATTTCATGTATTTGATAATGCTTGTATTCGCTTTTGGTATCGCCATTGCTCTTGAACGTTACCTTTACCTCACCGTAGCCAAGGCCAATAACCGTCGCATGATGTCGAAGGTTATGCCATTACTGCAACGTGGCGATTACAAGGCAGCCTATGGTATGGCCAGCAAATCAAATCATGCCGTAAGTCGAATGTTATCGCAGGGTCTATCTCGCTATAAATCGGCCAGCAACCGAGACGATATTGAGACGGCCATGGAAGAAAGCATGATGGAAGTGATCCCGCGACTTGAGAAACGCACTCACTACCTGGCGACCTTTGCCAACATCGCTACCCTGCTCGGTCTGCTTGGTACCATCCTGGGTTTGATCAAAGCCTTTACCGCTGTAGCCCAGGTAGATGCCTCGTTAAAAGCAGAAATACTTTCGACCAGTATCTCGGTCGCGATGAATACCACGGCGCTGGGTCTGATGGTGGCGATACCGTTGTTGCTCATCCATACCGTGCTAACCACCAAGACGACTGAAATTGTAGACAGTCTTGAAATGGCCACGGTTAAGTTTATTAACCTGATGATGCAACGCAAAAGTATTAAAGACGCCAAATAAATGAGGAAACGTCGTAGTCGCACACGGCACAAAGAGGCCGTGGAGTTAAACATAACTGCCTTCATGAATCTGATGGTGGTACTGGTTCCGTTCCTGTTAATGACGGCGGTATTCTCGCAGCTGTCGATAATTGAATTGAACCTGCCGAGTTTAGGCGACGCGAAAAAGAACAAAAAAGATAAAACGGCTTTTAACTTGCAAATTACTATCCGCAAAAATGCCCTGGTGGTAGCCGATGACAAAGGCGGATTGATCAAACGCATTCCCAAGATTAAGAACGGGCACAATTATCGCCAACTGACCTCCACCCTGAAACAGATAAAAGCACGTTTCCCGGACAAATTAAATGCCACCGTGTTGGCCGAGCAAAATACTGAATACGATGCCCTGGTACAGACAATGGATGCAACACGCATGTATTTAGCCATTATCGACGGCGAGATTGAACAGGCTGAACTATTCCCTGAAATTTCAATCGGTGATGCGCACAGGTAACTATGATGAAAGAATCCCGTCGCGCATTACGAATGATACGTCACCACTCCCGCAAAAAAGCGGCAAGTTTAAATATGGTGTCGTTGATGGATATCTTTACCATCCTGGTGTTCTTTTTATTGGTCAGTGCATCGGATCAGGAAAGTCTGCCGAGCATGAAAGATATTAAATTACCTGAGGCCTACGCTGATCAAAAACCAAAAGAAAACATAGTCATTTTAGTCAGTGGTAAAAATATTGTGGTAGCCGGTGAGATTGTTGCCGATGCACGCCTTGCAGTTCGCGCACGTAACTCAATAATTCCTGGTCTTGCCCAAAAACTGCAGGCTGAAGCCGTTCGTCGGACCTCACGTCGTGCCAATGAGAAAAAAATCAAGAAACGTGGGATCACTATCATGGGCGATAAAAAGATCCCATATGTGTTACTGAAAAAAATCATGCTCACCAGTGCCAGCGCGGACTTTACCAATATATCCCTGGCGATTGCGAAAAAACCCCCGGCCATGGAAGAAGAGAACTAAGCATGGCTTATACTGCACTCTGGCAAGATACCCTCCCCTGGTCGGATACTGAACGCGATCGCAAACTGATTAGCTATTTATTTATTGCCTTTGCTGCCACCACGGTTATTTTCCTGATCCTGAAATTCCTGCCGCCAATGGAACAGGACGAGAAGAAACTAGAAGAAATCGCACCCCGACTGGCTAAATTAATCATCGAGAAAAAGGCGCGACCTAAACCTGTGCCCAAGCCAAAAGCAAAGAAAAAGGAAAAGCCAAAACCGAAGGAAAAACCCAAGGCAAAACCCAAGCCCAAGGCAAAAGACAAACCGAAGCCAAAACCCAAGGCAAAACCAAAGCCAAAACCCAAGATTGACCGGGCTGCGCAAGCCCGTAAAAAAGCCGAGAAATCGTTTAGTGCGGTCGAAGATGCGTTAGCCGATATGCGAGATTTTGATGTCGCTTCGCTTGATAAAAACAAGCCGGTCACCAGTGGTTCAAGCAAAAGTACAGCAAAAGATACGACCACGGCGATAATCGCCTCGAGTGCGGCCAGAAGCAGTGGCGGCATCAATACCAGTCAGCTGAGTCGTGCCACCGGCAGCGGCGGTAGTCTACAAGGCCGCTCGACGACCAATGTGAAGAGTTCAATAGGATCCGGCGGTGCTAAACGTGGTTCGCGCACCGGTGGTGCCGGCGGTCAAAGCAGCCGCCCTTACGAGGAAATTGAACTGGTCTTCCAGAAAAACAAAGGTCGTATCTTTAGTTTGTATAACCGCGCTCTACGCAAGGATCCTTCGTTACAGGGCAAGATCGTCCTGGAGTTGACCATTCAACCCAATGGGCGTGTTTCCAAAGTTAGAATTATATCCAGCGAACTCAACAACCCCACTCTTGAGAGTAAACTCATCAGAACAGTCAAAGGCTTTCGCTTTAAGGCGCGAACAAATGTCGGCACACTCGTGGTGAAATATCCGATCGACTTCTTACCAACCTGAAATATCTCCTCAGGCTCCCAATCTATATTAGTCTTACATTATATTATAATTATCAATAATTTGGCTGAATCAGGACAGGGAAGAAAAACTCGGCCAAAACCGCAATAAACGCCTAGATTTTGATCAGATTGATAGCCTTACCGCCTATATTGGATTACAATAAAACCCTGACCAGTGTGGTCAGATTGTTTGTGAATTAATGAAGGGTTCACGGCAAGGAGGCAATTTATTTTCATGCGGGGATTTGGCAGTTGCTGAACATGAAAATTATAAAAATCGTAACAGTTGTGAGCAGTGTGAATACACTCACAACTTGAGCAAAAATAAAAGACTATCCTTATCCAAAGTCTGTAGGTGTTACGTTTTTGGCCGACTATAACTATTAGAGAAATCAAGAGCATACCCTCACTTTAAGTAATGAGTTTGGAGGCTTCTTGTCCGTGTTAATTATGGTGATAGATAGATGAGTGGCGCTAGAGAATATTTGCAGGTTAAGTTTTTAAGGACACTTGAGCCGTTGGGCTCGTTAAGTGTTGATAAACTTGAAGAAATTGCAAACAAATCCCATGTAGAAGAACTTCCTCCCGGTCGTGTTGTATTCCGTCAGGGCGAAAAAGATGCTCGCTCAACCTATTTGCTGTCCGGCTCGCTCGAACTACAGGTCACTGGCAATCCCCGTACTGAAGTTCTAAAAGCCAAAACCGCCGATTCTCGTTACCCTATTGCCCAGGAATGGCCCCGTCCCAGCACCTGCCGCAGTAAGACCAATGTCGTGTTATTACACATCGACAGTGATTTGCTTGAAATCCTGCTCAGCAATGACCCCTCTGGTACCTATGAAGTTACTGAAATAGGCGTTCACGAAGACCCAGAAAGCGACTGGATGCTTAAGTTCCTGCAATCGCCCGCCTTTCTGCAATTACCTACAGCAAACATTCAGGCAATCCTGGTCAAGCTGGAAGAAATGCCGGTCAAGGCCGGAGACGTCGTCATCAAGCAAGGCTCAGCGGACGACTATTACTATATTGTTAAGCTCGGTAAGTGCAGCGTCTCACGCCGTCCAGCACCCAAAACCGACGAAATTCGCCTCGCCATTTTAGGCCCAGGTGACGGCTTCGGTGAGGAAGCTCTAATCACCAACGGCAAACGCAATGCCACCGTTACCGCGAAAGAAGCCGGCGTATTAATGCGCCTGAGCAAGTCAGATTTCCATGAATTGCTCGTCACCCCCATGCTGCGTGAAGTTGATCACGCCACCATGATGAGCAAGGTCAAAGCAGGTGCAGCACTGCTCGATGTCAGGACAAATAAAGAATTTAATACGAATGGTATTCAGGGCGCTCAAAACATCCCTTTATCCATGATGCGAGTGAAATCAAAAAATCTAAATGCCACTCGCGAACACATTATCTATTGCAATGACAGCTCCCAAAGTCGCGCCGCCGCATTTTTACTCGCACAGCAAAGTCTGGATGTTTACGTTTTACAGGGCGGTCTCAGCAAACAGGACAAACCCTTTAGCCCGGCAACAACGGCCAAATCAAATTCACCAATAGAATCAACTCCAGCCCCGGTTAAAATTGAGAATAACAAAGCAGCTAGCATCGTTACAGAATTACCTGAATTAAATGACAAAACCTACACCGAACACAAACAACACGCGGTACAAACGGCCGCGAAAGCAAGCGATGCTGAATCTACTCGTCAATCAGCTGCTAAAAAAACTGATAAACTAACTGAAAAATCAAATGCCCTGCTTGCTCAGGCCGATCGCCTGGCAAATAAAACCGCTCACGCTGAACAGGAACGCCAGAAAACTCAGGTAGAAATAGATTCGCTAAAACAGGAAGCACTGGAACAGCGCGAAAAAATACTTGCCTCAGCTAAAAACGAAGTTGAAAAAGGCAAGGAGTTTGCCAAGCAACAGGAACAGGCAGCCAATAAAATACGTGAAGAAGCCGAACAAGCCCGACAACGTGCTGAATCAGAGTTGGCGAAAATTAAGGCCGAAGCACAATCCGTTGAACAAAAACAATCCGAGCTCGATGCCGAACTAAAGCGCGCCGGGATTGAAAAACAACAGGCTGAACGCGCCGCTGACGTGGCAAGACTCATGGCCCAACAGGAAGCAGATGAAGTAAAAGCCGAAGCTGAGGCGGTCAAGCAAAAAGCACTTAAAGAAGCTGAACGTATTCGTAGCGAACTCGAAGCACGTAAAACAAAAATGCTTGCGGAAGAAAAACTACACCAGGAAACGGCACTTACCGAAGCGCGCCGTAAAGCTGAACAATCGGTTGCTGACGCCTCTAAAGCCGCTGAAGAAGCCCGTCGCCAGGCTTCACTGGAAGCCGACGCCATTCGTAAACAGGCCCTGAAAGAAGCGGAAAGCATGCGTATTCAGATGGACCGCGAAAAACAAAATGCCGCTGAGCAGGCCGCCCGCAGTAAAGCGGAAGAAGAACTCAAACGCCAGGAAATTGAAGACGAGCGCCGCAAGACACTTGAATCTGCACGCATTCAGGCTGAAACGGAAGCTGACGCCATTCGTCATAAGGCGATACAGGAAGCTCAGATTCAGGCCAGAGAAGAAGCCCGTCGAAATGCTGAGGCCGAGGCCCAGGAGATTCGTCAAAAGACCATTAAACAGGCTCACCATGAGGCCCGTGAAGAAGCGCGCCGCCTGGCTGAAACTGAAGCCAGAGAAATGCGTAAACAAACCCTTGAACAGCTCAAACTTGAGCGTGAGCAAGCTATCAGGGTTGCCGAACTTGAAGCTGAATCCATTCGCAAGCAAACCATTGAAGAAGTTTCCCGTAAAGCCATGGAAACGGCACAACTGGAAGCCGATGCTATTCGCCGGGCCGCGATAGAAGAAGCGGGCCGCTTACGTGCTGAAATGGAAGAAACCCGTCAATTAGTTGAAACTGAGGCAGCTCGTGCCCGGGTCCAGATGGAAGAAGAATCCGCTGAACATGCCAAGCATATAGCCCAGCACTCCGCGCGTGAGACTGCCGCTATCGCAGCTCAGGAAGCCGAACGCCGCGCGTTTGACCTTGAGTCAGAGCAAGAAACCAGACGACAGGCCATGCAATTTGAAGAACAACGTATTGCCGAGCAACAGGCACGAATTGCCGCCCAGGTTGAACAACAACGCCAGGCTGAGGCCGCTCGCTTACAACAGGCTAACGATCAGGCTAAAAAGCAATCTGACCAACGCTCGCAAAAAGCACAACAAATGGCTCAGTCGCTCCGCACTAAACTGGATCAGCACGAAACCGCGATTCAGGAAGATGAGTTCAATCTTAATATGGGACGTGGACCGAAACTGGCCAAAGCCAAACTCCACGTTGTCAAAGGTAAAACGATCCTCGAAGGTGAAGAAGATATTTTTGTCTTTAAAGCCCCTTCGGCCCGTCCACCTAGCCGTGAAGAAGCGGAAAAATTATTGCAACAGGCAGAATCTCAATTAGCCGAGCGCACACGCAATGAATTACCTTCGTTCGATCTGGATTATGCTGATGAGGACGACGACGAGCTGGTAATCGAACAGGAGTCTGAATTCAGCGATTCAATTCTGCTCGAACTTGATAATATAACAGCGAGTTCTGCGCCCTCACCAAAAGTTAAAACTTCTGTCGAAGACGATCATTTTGGTCCCATCAAAGACGCCGTTGCCGATGGTGGTGGTAAACGTCGTCGTAGTCGTAGTTCACTCATTGCACTGGCCGCAAGTGTTGTGGTCATGGTTACCATCAGCGTGGTGGCTATCACCCGGCCGACTTATCTTGAAGTCGATCAAGTTGCAACTGTTTCCGAACAGCAGCAACCTACTCGTGGTTTGGCCGCGATACGGGCGCGTACTGGTAATAATAAAACAATCCTGGAAGATAAAATGAAGTCAGAAGCAGAAGATGACTTTAACAAGATGCTATCAAAGTGGCGCAAACAAAAATAGTAACGCCACCTTACTAAACGAAATAATCTAACGTAAATTAATAATCGCTGAACTCTCGCCCTGGTTACTTTTTACATATTGAAAGATCACGGCCTTTAATGGGCAATCGTCTTTATCCGTAATCACAACCGTCCAACGTCCTAGCATCGACTTGTCCAGTTTATTGAGCGAATATACGCGCCAACGTGGCCCCTGCACTCGAAATATCTTTTCCTTAATTACCCGTCCTTCATATTCCCAACGGTGCTTGACGGTCTGTCCCTGTAAATGACGTAAATCACTGAAAAAGTAAAGTTGCGGGAATTTATTCTCAAGAATAAGAACCCTATCGATCGGCTCCCTGTCATCTATCTGAGTAGTAAACATAGCTCTTGCAATTACTCCAGGCGCAAGCTCACAAAGGTCGCCTTTCGCATGTAAAGGTAGGGCAAACATCAAACCAATAAAGAGTAATAATAATCTGTACTCAAATATCATGTAGTACATCTCAACATCTCAGAACGCATTCAGCTATAAAACAGGGCTAAGTATACCTGTTTTCAGCCCGAAGTCTTGCCTGAATAAAATCGCCATGGCTAATATGCAGTAACTCGGCGACCTTACGGATCAGGTGTTCCTCATACTTATCCTTGTTTTCGTCTGCCAACGCAATGCACCACATCCCAAAAACGATATTCTTTTTTAGTTGCTGATCTCTGGTCTCATTAATAATGCTTGTCATTTCATGTAAGGACACCAGTACATCGTGTTTGTCTCGGGCAAGTCGCATTAATTCCTCAGATTGCTCGGGATTAATATGAAACAGTTCCTGTAACGAACTAAGCAGTTGCTGTAATTCAGTTTCAGCAACCTGATGATCAGCCATCATGGCTTCAACGAGCAAAACCGCTGCCGCATGTTGAATCTGTTCCTCGCTCAAACCTGCACCGGCATTCATTTCACCAATCGAATCAAAAAATATTCTAAGCTTCGTTAGCATACGTCACTACTCATAGAATTCCACCTAAATACCAAATTGAAAATGCAATGGCAGCCAGTCCACTTAGCACGCCCAACAGCAATCGCTGCTTATCGCCCCGTCGAAACAGTATAGATTGTTTCATGTTGACTGCGGGTTCTGCCTGAATTATTAATTCTTGCCACTGGCTCTGTATTGCCGGTATAACAATTTTGTTTTGTTGTTGTTCCGCTATCACTTTTAGATCCGAAAAATCACATACATCCGCAGGCTTGCCTTTTGGGAAATGGCTGCCTTTGGCAAACACGACCAATCTATTAATAGGCGTATCCGGCATAACCGCTTGCAGGGCCTGTAAGTCTGTTTCCTGTTGATGCAATGGGTTTGGAAACTTATAGCTATGATGACCTACCACCTGGGTCCATTGATCGATCTGCTCTGCAGCAAATATATTGCCACGAAAAGGTTTTATGGTTACCAATAATAATCCATCTGCCTGTAAAATTAATCGCTCAACATAGATCACGTCACCCAGACCATCGGGAATATAAACGTTTTTCAATTTCTGTAGTCCAATCTGTTTTAACAGACGACTCAGACTCCAATGCGATAAAAGTTGTTGCACAGGTGCCCAGCTGAAAAACAAAAGCAACCCCACTAATATAGCCAACACGACCCCGGGAACGACAGGATGTTGACTGTTTAGAAATTCGTTTATTAATTCCATATCTATTTTAATATTCGCTGTAGTTATTGTTCTAACAAATTGTTACAAACTTGTTCATATCTTGT
>UOFR01000013.1_pt1 | contig 88782 bp, 90 predicted proteins | sample 1988501 | NCBI WGS metagenome assembly UOFR01 (sample SAMEA4712194, study PRJEB27164) | hydrothermal vent metagenome | biome: marine basaltic hydrothermal vent biome; feature: marine hydrothermal vent; material: mineral | place: Pacific Ocean | collected 2011-06-14/2011-07-23 | depth 1689 m | reverse complement strand
ATTGCTCCTGCAATATCTGCATTCCCGCCATCCCTGGCGGTCAATCGATGCGATCGTTCTTGGCTTTGCCACCGTGGATAGCTTTCATGTATAGGGCGTGCCCGAGGATGAAATCAATATCCAGAACCTCACAGCACCCCAGGGTGTCTTCTCATGCTCCGCAATTCACCTTAAAATCGGCAACCCAGTACCAGCAATGCATGTTTGGGTTTCGTCACCTTCAGTTTAGCGAATATCGCCAAGCTGAGGGAGGAGGCTCAATGAGTATCAAACCGCTCAACCGGACGTTGTGACATCAAGCCCTCTGTCAAACGCAGGTTAGCTAAAACGTTATATTTCTCATTGATCTCCAGTTGACAGGTGCTATAATTAGACCTGTTAACAGCACCTAAAAGGCACATCTCAATGAAAACACGATTCTCTCAAGATGTAATTCCCTTATCCGAGCTAAAAATAAATCCAGGAAAAATTGTAAATCGAGCTAAAGACACTCATAGACCCATATTACTTACTAGCAGAGGCCGTGGTGTCGCCGTTATGCAAGGCCTGGAAGAATATGAAAATCATGAAGAAGAACGTGCTTTTGTAAAAGGAGTTGCACAAGGTTTATTGGAAGTAAAAGAAGGTAAAGTACAAACTATTGATGATGCAAAGAAAAAACTCGGCATCAAAATTTGAAAATATTATTATCCGACTCGGCATTCAGCGATCTAGAAGCAATAAAAGAATACTATATTGAAGAGGGTGTACCTCAAATAGGACTTGAGTTTGTTATCGAAATTATTAAGCATGCCGAAACTCTGCCAACTAATCCAGAAATTGGACGTATGGTGCCAGAGTTCAACGAAAAAAATATTCGTGAATTAATTCATCCACCTTTTCGCATCGTTTATTTAAACGAAGAGAGAATTATTCATGTCATCAGAGTATGGCGAAGTGAGCGGTTATTGAATTTAACAGATACACCAGCAGATGAAAAAATATAACACATCATCCATATCGACGCCAAAAGTCGGCGCAGGTCATTTTAATCGTTAGCTCCTTCTATAGCAAAAATCGAGGAAATGATATGAAAACCACTGAATTATTTAAGCACCCAATATTCATAGTAATTATTGGGGTCACATATTTCTTTCTGCTGCAATCGTATATCCCAGAAACAAAGGCAAACAATGAAATTCGTGCCGCATATCAAGAGCTTCAAGCTATTTCAAAAAAATTAGCAGAGTCAGAAGAGCCTGGGCATATAAAAGAGGTCATACAAAACTTTTCTAGCCAGGTGGTTGATGGTTTCAAGTCTGGATTTAAATCTGACAACAGCAGACTTATTAAATTCAATGAGGCAAAATCTAATATTATTTTATCCGATATCAAAAAAGCTAAAAGCTCATGGAAATCAAAAGAGAAAATTACAAACAAATCTAAATATTCAATTGCCCAAATAAAAATCAACTTTGCTAGCTTTTCAAAAGATGGAAGGCTAATTGATGTAAATCATAAATGGCTGTCAGGCATTAAAATTCTGAACCCTAATGAGTCTGTCTTTTTTGAAATTGATAGGAATCCAGGCGAACACACAGCGAGCGCGGAAGAACTTAAAGCAAACGAATCATACTCATATGAGCTTAGAATCAATGACTTCGAGATAAAAGAACTTATTGACGGTAAAGAGAGTTAACACGACGCCAAAGAACGGCGCGGCTTAGCTTAGACGTTAAACGGCAAAAAACGGAAGTAGTCTCTATGCCTAATATTATTGAACTTGAAACGGAACGATTGATATTGAGGCAATGGAAAAACAGTGATTATCAGATTTTCGCTGAAATGAGTTCTGATCCAGATGTAATGAGATACTATCCGAGTCTCATGAGCCGGCCAGAGAGTAACGAAATGGCCGATAAGATCAGATCACTTATTTCAGATAGAGGGTGGGGTTTCTGGGCTATAGAGGAAAAAGATAATAAGAAATTCATTGGGTTTGTTGGGTTGCACGAGCCTGCACCAGAATTACCATTTTCCCCATGTGTTGAAATTGGCTGGCGCATAAAAAAAGAGAGATGGGGAAAGGGCTTTGCTACTGAAGCCGCGAAGGAAGTACTAAAATTCACCTTTGATCTGCTTAAGCTTGACAAAATATATTCGTTCTCAACAGTGAAAAATCAAAAATCCAGGGCGGTAATGGAGCGCCTGGGGATGGTTAATACACACAAAAACTTTGAGCATCCGGACATACCACCAGGCAGCCCGTTGAGAGAACATGTTCTGTATGAAATGAGGCGAGAGCAGTGGTATAAAACCGTATAACAAGGCCAGTTTACACGGACCCGCTACGGCGGCCTGATCTATCACCACTTTAATGGACAGTCATTGATACAGGTTATGGCTGGGATTACCGTTTCAATATTTATTGAAACTGGTAATCCCATTTATAGATCATATTGTAACTTAACCGGCAACTAGTCTTTATTTCCCGGTAAAGTCGGAGGCGCAGGTCGGTCAGGATTGAGTGGCAGCGGCGATGCTTTCCAAAGCCCATCCGTCACATAACAAGTCCACGCCCATTTGCTCCAACGTATCACCGCCAATGCTAACCACAAGGCCCAGAGCAGCATGAGTGCGCGATACCAGATAATCGATACCGATAGCACCCAGGGTTGAGACAACGCATTCGACACCCGATCGTCATACCAGATCAGATTATAACTGCTTGAACCATTACCCGCGATTTGCATGTCGGGATAACCCAGCAGTCCCTGATGAATGGATACAATTAATATTATACCTGCGACCACCGTCAGAATCGCAATCCCGATTTGCATGATATTAAACAACCAGGGTTTGAGTTCGCCGGCCGATTGCTGTCGATAGGCCAGCGCAAAGAAACTACCCAGAAAGATTAGCGCAGTCCAGATTGAAACCTGCATCAAACCAACCGCCAGTAAAAACCAGTGCCATGATTTTAATGGAACTGTTTTGATACGACCGAGACCAATCGAGATCAGGGCGAGCACGATCAACACACCCCAGAATAGTACCGCCGGCCCGAGTTGTGGGCCACCGACAAACAGCACCCAGCGATCGCGATTCATCTGGATGTAGGTGCGGTTGTTGGTGCTCTCTATACCGAGTTTCACCTTTGGCGTTTTGAAAAAGTTACTGAACTCAGCGCGCAGGCGCCAGATAATCTCAACCTGTTGTTTACCGGGTGTAATTGGTAAGGTCAGGATCTGATCTTCAAGACGGATCGGCATAGCACGATTATTAATTTTAACCGATTGCAACTCAGTGCCTTCCGGCATGACGAACTGATGTTTTCCGCCCTGACTGCTACGAATGGTCACCCATAATTTATAGGCACTTGCGCGCTTACTGGTTTCGATATCAAGACGACTGCTATCGATGGTCAGGGTATTACCCGCAATCCCGGTTGGTCGGGTTAAGGTGAAATGCACGCTCTCACTTGGCCAGGGATGCCATTCGGGCAACCATTGGCGTGACGCATCATAATGCGATACCGGTGCAATGCCTTTTAATTCAGCGTGCCAGATAGGACTGATATCCGCACGCCAGACCTCAAACCAGTCCGGGTTCTCGCTGGTGCGCAATGTGAGTTTTTCGCCCTTCGTCAGGCTTGAGCGCCAGACGAATACCTTTTGCTGCGGTGACATGTTTACCACAACCTGATTTTCCTGCACATTAATATCAGATGTGACCGTCTCGCCCTTGATCAAGGGTACATTTAAAACAATCGCCGCACCGACCGGTGTGGCGCGAATCACTTTCGTTTCAATCGTCCAGTCAATCCCAAAACTCAAGGTACGCTCGACATAAACAAAGGCCGGTAGACTGGATTGTTCAAATTTAATATCCGCCTTATTTCCGACGGTAATTTTTCGAGAAAACTGGATCTGAGAATCGACCCGGCCACTCTTATGGATACCATCCAGTCGCCAACCTGATATTTTGTGCGTTACCTGTTTCGGTATAAGTGGTAGCTCAACCGTGAAGTGCGCCAACTTTGGAATAGGACCATGCAGGTTAAGTTTATGTACGCCTTTCGTTAATCGAATCCATAACATACCACTGTTATCACGCTGCAATGCCGTAGCCTCTTTACCATCGACTAATACTTTTGATGGATTCCAGGATTTGATGCTACCTGGTAACGGCACCGCGACATCTTCGGCCGCGTGTATCTGTAGCCGTATTTGTAATGATTTCGAGTTCGCGTTCATATGCATGCGCGATGCCTGCGCACACTGCGGCAAACAATTAGGCGGCGATAATAATCTATCGCGTAAGGTTTTTAGTACGTTTTTATCGGGAATAGAACTTTCTGCGTAAACGGCAGGCGAGAATCCAGAGCTGGCGACAAATAATACTGTCACTGCAATGAGTGATGAAACGGTTGATTTGTTAACACGCAGCAGGCCTTTTAGCTTACTAAACGAGTATCCAATCAATAACATAAGCAGGCTGGCAATTAATGCGATACGCAAAAAACTCAAGATGCGATTTAATGCCGGCGACACCAATAACAAACGAAATTCCTGCTCTTTCACCACCGGGCCATTCCAGCTTAATTTGAGTACCCGCCATGACCAGCTAGGCAGGCCATAGCCTGTCTGGATCGTTGCCGATGGATCGATCAACTGATAATTTTGTGCCTGCTTTAGTGAGCCAAGGGAATCGCCAGCAAGGCTCCGGGATAATCCAGGTTTGAGTTTTTTCCTTGGCACTGATGAGGACTGTGGCGCCTCCCTGCTTTGATCTGTTTCACCATCGCTAAAATTATTAAATAAACCATAGATTCCAGCTTCCTCTTCTGGCGGCTGTGATCCCGCCACAACAAGACTATAGTTTTCATATGAATCTCCTAAACCGTAATGTGCGGCAAGTTGCGGATGCAAACCAATACGCGCCTGCTGAATTACAAATGGCAGCAGGAATAAAATCAACAGGATCAAACTAACATGACGATACGCCCGCACCCAGACCGCAAAACGATTTACCGGAAATACTTTCACCAGGGCAATGGCAATCAACAGGTTTAACCAGGTGTAATGCGGCGCATTGGCTTCATGCCAGATCAGTGACATGGTCAGCAGCGCCAGCACACCCCATGGCCATGACCACATGCGTCCAATAATCACGCTAATCACTAACACCATAAATAAATCGAGCAAGGTCCAGCGCTGCACAAAGGTGTTTGGCTGGTTATCCGTTCCCATAGCGTACAATGCCGACCAGCCTGGCGGTAAATGCAGCTTTGTATCAATACGCGTGAATTCCTTATCCCAACCGGTTACCGGTAACCGACGTTGATCCGACATGATGCGCCCATCCGCGCTCAACTGCAGTTGGCCACGTCGAACTTCAACACCGCTTCGTTTCGATGATTTATTCAGACGGGTTATGAATTGCGGTTCACCATTGATACTAACTCGACCCAGGTTCAGCAGCGGTTCGGTTTCTAACCGCCAACCACTGGTAATCTTGCCATTGATATTATCCTGAAAGGTATATCCTGCACCGTCAAAGTCCAGCCACAGATTGCGCTGTAATCTTAGCTGATCGGGCTCTGGCTCAGAATTGCCGCGTCGGATCGTCGTCATCTTGAATTCATCGCCCCGATTCATCAGGTAGGCTGGAAATTTTTTCCAGTTGTCGGGAATATTGGTCTGGCGTGATTCGATGCTCGGCTTTTGTATATCCACTAACCGATAATTATTTTTAGCTTCAAATACCCACAGCTCCTGCGATGGCCAGGGTTCGGCGATACCTCTGAAGGTCAGTCGCTCCATTTGCGCAACGGATCGAGTGACGATATTTACCCGCCATACACCGGGTCGAACCTGGATGCGCAGTAAACCGTCACTCTCCAGTTGCGCGGGTAACTGACTGTTCAGTGATTGCGGAATAAAAAAGTTGACCGGCATGGGCCCTAATGTGATTTCGCGTTGCTTACCCGTCACTTTCAGGATCAAATGCGTCTGCACATTCATCGGTATGTTATCGGTTATTTTTCGAAACACCTGGATATCTATCGTGTCACTCTTTGTCTCACTATCACCGCTGCTTGATTTACTCAACCATAAACGATGCTGATCATCTATAACCGGAAACGAATTTGATTTTCCATTTAAAGTAAGCGACACCAAACCGGTGTTCGGCGGTAACGACAGGGTTTCAGGTAGTTCGGACCAGACGAAATCGCCTTCGATCGTTAGACGACCCTTTTTAACAAAAACCGCCGGATTACCCGAGGCATCCTGGGTAACACTAATCGTTTTACCATTGAGTTTTACATTTTGTGGCCAGTGTTTTTGATCACCGGGAAGCCGCAACCAGCTTGGCGCGAAAACCTGCCAGCGTTGGGAGAATTTACCACCCTTTTTACGCAGCTTGACGTTAAGTTTAGTTGCCCAGGCGCACACGGTTTTATTATTTTGATTAAAGATATGCGGGCAGGTTCTGGCCTCCTGGCCATGTAATGCCCAGGGAATCCAGCTTTTTAACGGGTCGGGTACATCACTCTTGCTGAATGGAAGGGTTTCGCTAGCCTGTAACGTTAAACTTATAAAAGTGAACACTAATAATGTGAGTGTCTGGACGTATTTCACCTGCCTCTCCTTATGCGTGTACTTGTGCTTAATTAGCCCTGAGCCTGCGGTCAAAACTAATGTATTTTTCTTACAGGATAGTAACGTGTTTCATAGTGGAATGGTGTTAATGCGATCAATATTTACATTGAATTTACATTTTAATAATCGTAAGCATAAATTGGCTGTGTCGTGTTGATAATAAACAGCAATAAATTAATAAGCGGTTCATTAATCTATATTAGTATTAGATTTTAATCTAATACTAAAAAATCAAAACACCGGTATAATTTAGTTTATGAGTTAAAGCAACACCACTGGCAAACGTTTGGTCAGGGCGGGTTTCTCACTGACCGCATCGCCCATTAACACAAAGCCCAAAAGCGCATCGCCCTGGGTAAACAAAGCCTTTAATCCTTGCCCGGTCTTTTCGATCTGCCATTCACCTTCAGCATCACGCGCCGGGGCGGAAACCACCGTTGATAAAATCGGTGTCTTGATCAATACCGGCATCGCCGGGTAACTGACCATTGTATCTTCACCGCTTAAGGTCGCCGCCAGAGCTCGGGCCGATTGCATTAACGGCATAACAAAGGGTAACAGCAGTCCTTCGACCTCAGCACAATCGCCGAGCGCGTGAACATGGCTATCACTCGTTTTTAGATTTCGATCGACCACGATACCGCGGTTACATTCTATACCTGCTTCGTTAGCAAGATTAATGTTTGCGCGCAGTCCAATCGCAGACAACACCACATCCGCCTGAATTGTTTGGCCATCACTTAAGGTAAGCTCATAAGCATGGTCTTTTTTGTTTACGGCCGAGACCGTTTTTTGCAAATACCAGTTCACTCCGATCGAACTTAATGCTTCCTGTAAAGCAAGCCCAGCCTGTGCCGGTAACAGGGTACTCATTGGCGCTTCGTCCGGCCCGATCACACTCACCTGGTAATCATTGGCAGCCAGATCATTTGCAAACTCACAACCAATCAATCCCGGCCCAATAATGGCGACAGATTTTTTGTCTTTCAGCTTATTTCTAAATTCGCGATAGTCATCCAGGTTGTTGACCATTAATACATCGTCGGTGGCATCGCCCTGCATCGGAAACTGAAATGGACTTGCCCCCACCGCCAGCACCAGTTTTTTATAATTTAATTTTTCGCCATCGGCTAATGACACCGCTTGATCACTGACATCGATAGAAGTAGCGACTTGTTGTGTGATGATTCTCGCACCAAGATCGTTTTGCATCTTCGTGACATCGCCCATCGGCAGGTCGTCCGGGGCTTTTTGTTTCGCCAATGCGTTAGAGAGCATCGGCTTCGAATAAAACTCTCCGTTATCTTTGCTGATTAATACCAGCTCGGTAGAGTCATCTTTTTTACGGAATTCACGTGCCAGATTATAGCCCGCCAAACCGGTACCGATGATGATGATTGGGGTATCTGACATCGCGCGACCTCTAATCGTGACCCGATTTAAACCTTAACCATATCAAAATCTGACTTGGCCACACCGCATTCCGGGCATTGCCAGTCATCCGGGATATCAGTCCATTTTGTTCCTGCCGCGATACCCTCTTCTGGTAAACCAGCCGCTTCATCATAGACAAAGCCACACACCATGCACTGCCACGTATCCATATTGCTACTCCTGCTTAATTAGTTACTAAAATATTTTCTATACTATATATACGTCGTATAATCAGATTATTCTCACTGTGGCTAATAGTAGCAAATTATTCTATGACTAGACGACTAAAGTATGTCCCTATAAGTTTGTTGTTATTTGCCGCATTTCTCCCTCAAAGCCTTGCCCGTCAATCGATTAGCATAAAGGTCAATGCCGATGTCGACATCAGCGTAGACATCTTTACCCCCACAAATAAACCTGACGGCAAGTTATTTATCTGGCAACCGCATGAAAAAGGCCTGCAAAACCCCGACTTTCAGCTCGCCCAACAACTTGCTGATATGGGCATCGAGGTGTGGCTACTGGACCTGCTGCAGGCCTATTTTCTGTCCAATACCGCCAGCAACATGAGCACACTGAATGGTGATGGCTTTAACAAGCTCATCGCTGCGGCACACAAAACGGGTAAGACGATTATCGTTGGGGGCAGTGGCCGCGGCATCGTACCTGTACTCCGGGGCCTACGTGACTGGCAATTGGCGAATAAAGATCATTCTCGATTTGCTGGTGCGGTCCTGTTAAGCCCAAAATTTTATACCCAGACCCCCGAACCGGGTACACCCGTCGTGCTGTTACCCATCGTCAAGGCAACTAATTCAAGGTTATTTATTCTGCAACCCGATAAGTCACCTTATTTCTGGCAATTAAAACGATCGGTCGATGCGCTACAAAAAACCGGCAGTGATGTCTTTGTTAAAACGCTGCGAGGCGTACGTGATCGCTTTTATTTTCGTGCCGATGCCTTTGCTAAAGAACAACAGGCAAGTAATAGCCTGGCGCGTGATCTGTCTAACGCCATAAAACTTTTATCAATCCAGCAGGATAACTTTCGGCAAGCCGTTGTTAGCTTATCAAAGGCGACAAATGTTCCAGCAAAAAAGAAAGAGCGTGGACTGGAAATATACCGGGGCGACCCAACACCTCGCCCATTAAATCTGCCAAAGCTTAACGGCGATTTTATCGATTTAAAATCACTAACGGGCAAGGTCGTGATCGTCAACTTCTGGGCGACCTGGTGCCCACCCTGTGTTCATGAAATGCCGTCGATGCAACGTCTTAATAACCATTTCAAAAACAAACCCTTTACCCTGTTGGGGGTCAACATGGCCGAGACCAATGCTGAGGTCGCCAAGTTTTTAAAAACAAAGGTCGATATCAGCTTTCCGATTGTGATGGACTATGATGGCCGCGCGCTGAAAGACTGGGGTGTGTTCGCCTTTCCCACCAGTTACGTTATCGATAAACGGGGTAAGATACGTTATGCCCTGTTTGGTAGTGTTGAGTGGGACAATGCTGATATAGTTAGCAAAATAGAACGACTCATTAATGAATAGAGATCATGTATGGATGTAACACACTTTGTCTGGAACCCCAGCCCAATTCTACTTGATTTAGGCCCGCTGCAATTACGCTGGTATGGCCTGCTGTTTGTTTCAGGTTTTATGATCGGTTATTACATCATGCAATGGATGTATCAGCGTGAAGGCAAGGATACCAAACAACTTGATCGCCTGCTTTTTTATATGTTTGCTGGTGCGGTCATTGGCGCACGCCTTGGCCACGTTATTTTTTATGAACCCGAATATTACTCGCAACACCTGTTAGAAGTCTTATACATATGGAAAGGTGGCCTTGCCAGTCATGGCGGTACGGTCGGCATGTTAATAGCGACTATGTTATTCCAGAAATATTCAAAAGAACCGTTTTTATATTTTACTGACCGGCTCACCCTGCCAGTAGCGCTTGGCGCAACCACCATTCGCCTGGGTAACTTTTTTAACTCTGAGATCCTGGGCGTTAAAACCGACAGTGTGTTTGGTATTATCTTTTCACGGGTCGATAATGTGCCACGTCACCCTGCGCAGTTGTACGAATCTGCAGCCTATTTATTTACCTTTTTACTGTTGTTCTACCTGTATAAAACCAAAGCCGGCAAATGGGCTAACGGATATTTAACCGGCATCCTGTTTACAAGTATCTTTTCCTGGCGTTTTTTAATCGAATTCATAAAACAGGAACAGGCCGATTACAGCCTCGGCCTTTATTTTTATACCTGGCAACTTAATGTCGGACACCTGCTTAGTATTCCATTTATTATATTCGGTATCGTGCTGATAATTCGCAGCATCAAAAACAAGCCGGCCTAAAAAGAGCATAAATATCATGCCCAAAGTCGAAGTCTTTAGTGCCAGCTCCTCCACCGAGGCGCATTTGGTACAGGGCCTGTTAGCCCAGTTCGATATTGATGCGGAAATAGTCGGGCAATATCTACAGGGTGCATTCGGAGAATTACCGGTTGCCGATATAATTCGTTTGATCGTAGAGAAGCACGCTGAGCTACGCGCAAAAGATATAATTGAACGTTATGAGCGTGGTGATTTTGCACAAGATGAAGAAAATGAACAAACGTAATTTAATTCTGCCCATTCTATTTTTATTCATTAGCGCCTGTGCTAATGATCCCTATGATAGTCAGCAAGAAATAAATGAGGCCTGTCATTTTGAGTTGCAGGCGGCCCTCACTGCGATAAAACTTCGCGATAAAGGAAAACCAAAAACATTATTGTTATCCAGACTTACCCCGCTTGAAAAAGATAGCTCACGACTTTTGGTCAATATGTATCAAATCGTAGACGAGGTTTATGCTAATAGCTGGATAAATAAAAATATCTATTCAACTTATCGTTTCGAGCTGTGTCAACGACAATTATTGTTCAAGCCATATTCGTTAACAATAAACCCGGCATTACCTGCGTTAAAGCTGTGCCAGCAACAATTTTCTACTGAGTCTTCAGAAAAAAATAACGAATGTATTTCAATGGCAATTGGCAGCAATACTGCCAATAAAAAATAGTAACCATGCATCCTGTAACCAAACGAAGCCTGTTATTAATTATCTCTCTCGTTGGCACATTTATATTTTTACGGGTGTCATTGTATATCTCGCCCAACAGCAACTTTGATGTAGCCGGATATAATATTCACCATTTGTATACTGGCATTGTGGTACTCACTCTTGCCGTCATTCCCTTGCTCTTGCTCAAACAGGTAGGGCGAGTAATTGATATTTTAATTACTGCTTTTGGCGTTGGTTTGAGCCTGGTGCTTGATGAATGGGTTTATTTAATTGCTACCGATGGATCGGATGCTTCCTACCTGACCCCGATTTCGTTCTGGGGTGGTGTTATTGCAATTGCTATCACCGTTTTTTATATAATTTTGATCGCGTTGTTTGCGAAAAAAGAATAGCAAGAATAGGGGTCAGAGACGTATTTTTCCTGACCAATATACTTCTTAAGCTGACCCGGCAGAAAAAATACGTCTCTGACTCCTATTCTCTCAATATACCATATTATTCTTGATGTTTATTTGCTCTTATATTGTTCGATTCAACCATAAAACCCAAACTAAATATCCCTCCTCCCAGTAAAACCCCTTGTGCCCTAAAGAAATGTATGGTCTTGACGTTATAACTAAATACTTGATTAATTAGCAGAGTTATTAACGGTACTGCAAACAAAACTGAATATATACGAAAGGTAAAATAATAATGAACAACAAAATATTTAATTCGATTGGCGTACGCGTTATTCTTGCCATCACGGTCATCCTGATCGTCATTGAAGTCATGGCGCTTGCCGCGTCAAGCTACGGAATACGTGAAGTTCAAATGCGTGCGGAACTGGAAGACGCCAATCATTTGATCCTATTGTCCGAGTCGGTGCGGGAAAATATGGAACAAAAGTGGCAATTGGGTGTTTTCTCTCCCGAGATTCTACGAAACTTTTCTAAAGACAACCCTGAAGAGCGTAAGGCCAAAATACTGGCAACCGTACCCATTGTTACCGCCTGGGAAACGGCCAAAGCCAAGGCCAAAGTAGGGGGGTACGAATTTCGCACTCCGCGAGCCAATGCCCGCAATCCTGCAAACAACCCTGATAACGTCGAGCAAACCGCATTAGAATTTTTCAAAAGCAACCCTGACGAAATCGAATATCATGTAGTTGATGAGAAAATGAATGCCATTCGTTATTTTCGTCCGGTACGACTAAGCGAATCGTGCATGAACTGTCATGGTGACCCGGTTAACTCAGAAAAAATTTGGGGAAACACTGATGGAATGGATATCACCGGATATAAAATGGACGGTAAAAAAGTCGGTGACCTGCACGGTGCCTTTGAAGTCATTAAATCACTCGATCGGGCTGACGCGGCCTTTCGCAACGCGCTCATTACCGGGATTATCGAGGGCATTATTATGATTGCCATTGGATTAGCATTAGTTTACTGGGTTATTAGCCGCCTGGTAAGCAAGCCGGTCTCACGAGCATTACAGGATATTGCCAGTGCTGAAGAGAATAATGATCTTACCATGCAGTTATGTGAGGACGGCAAGGGCGAGATTACACAAATGTCGATAGCCTTCAATCGTTTTACCACGCGCATTCGAGATGTGATGGGTGAAGTAGTGGGGGCTGCAAAACACATGTCTGATTCGGCCACTCAGCTCTCCCAGATCACACAAACCACATCACAAGCCGTGGACGATCAGCAGGCCGAGACTCAGCAAGCCGCAACCGCTATGAACGAGATGACTGCAACGGTTGCCGAGGTTGCGCAAAATGCTGCTTTGGCCGCTGATTCAGCCAATGCGGCTACGATTGAAACTCATAAAGGCGAAACTGTTGTCAAGGAATCGAAAGATAACATTAGTCAGTTAGCCAATGAAGTAATGAATGCCGCACAGGTAATTACCCAGCTGGATGCCGACAGTAGTGCTATTAGCTCGATTCTTGATGTGATTAAAAATATTGCGGAACAAACGAATTTACTTGCTCTGAATGCCGCCATTGAAGCCGCTCGTGCTGGCGATCAAGGACGTGGCTTTGCGGTGGTTGCTGATGAAGTACGCACCCTGGCACAACGAACTCAACAATCGACTGCAGAAATTGAGGCCATGATTGAACGACTACAAAGTGGTGCCGAAAAAGCCGTTGCGGTTATGGAAAAAGGACAAGCGCAGGCTGAAGTAAGCGTCGAACATGCCAACAAGGCAAGTGATGCACTGCAGGCAATTGCCCAGGCGATTTCAACTATTGATCAAATGAATACTCAGATAGCTACTGCGGCGGAAGAACAATCGTCGGTAGCCGAAGAGGTCAACAAAAACGTCATTAACATCAATCAATCTTCCGAGCAGACGGCCGAAAATACTCGTCATCTCTCAACGGCATCAGACGAGCTAAACGGATTAGCTCAACAGTTAGATAACCTGGTTTCCAAATTTAAAATTTAAAAGTAATAAAAAGAATTGGGGTCAGAAAAATTGGGGTCAGAGACGTATTTTTCCTGACCAATGTCGTTCTTAGATTGATCTCTCAGCGAAAAATACGTCTCTGACCCCAATTTTTTCGTCTCTGACCCCAATTCTTCGTCTCTAACCCCGATTATTTTTAATCGTCTGAATTAAGTTCTTCACGCAGCATTTCTATTACTGAGGTAGTCTCCGGCCGCACGTCACGCCAGATATAAAATGATTCGGCCGCCTGTTCGACTAACATACCCAGGCCGTCGGTGATCTGGCTGGCACCGTGTACCGCCGCCCAGGCCATAAACGCCGTGGGTTTTGCACCGTACATTAAGTCATAACACATGGCCTGATCGGCTAGTAACTCGTCCGGTAAATCAGGCACTTCGCCTTGCAGGCTGGCGGCGGTGGCATTCAGGACCAGATCAAATTGCAGTTCATTAAGTTGACCATAACCACAACCCTGCACCGTACCAAGCTCTGAAAAGTGTGTCGCTAACGCGACCGCTTTGTCGGCTGTTCTGTTTGCAATAATAAGTAAACTGGGTTGTTGTTCTAAAATTGGCGCGATCACGCCGCGAGCGGCACCACCGGCACCCATTAATAAAATAATTTTATCGCGCAGTTCATATTTAAAATTATTTTTAAGGTCATGCACCAGGCCAATGCCGTCGGTGTTGTCGCCAAAAATTTGATCGCTTTCAAGTTTTAAAGTATTCACAGCTCCCGCCAACTCGGCACGTTGACTTCGTTCCACCGCTAACTGCCATGCCTCTTCTTTAAACGGTACGGTTATATTCAAACCTTTGCCGCCACTGGCTTTGAAGTTACCCACTGCCTGACTAAATCCGCCCAGGTCAACCTGGATAGCCGTGTACTCAACAGCCTGATCGGTTTGTCTGGCAAACAGGGTATGTATTTTCGGGGACTTGCTGTGGGTGATCGGGTTGCCCATCACCGCATAGCGATCAATTCTTTCACCAAAATCAAATATATCATCGGACATGTTGTGTTTAATCTTTTTTATTTATAGAAAAAAACCGGGGTCAGAGACGTATTTTTCCTGACCATTGCCGTTCTTAGACTGATCTCTCAGCGAAAAATACGTCTCTGACCCCGGTTTTTCCTGACCATTGCCGTTCCTAGACTGATCTCTCAGCGAAAAATACGTCTCTGACCCCGGTTTTTTTATGATTCTTTTAACCACTGCGCTACTTGCTTCGCGTAATACGTCAGGATGCCATCCGCGCCGGCGCGCTTGAAACCTAGCATCGATTCCATCACCACCTGACGCTCATCCAGCCAGCCATTTTCGGTAGCGGCTTTTAACATCGTATATTCACCACTGACCTGATAAACAAAAGTCGGTGCACCAAATTCTTTTTTCACTCGATAGACGATATCCAGATAAGGCATACCCGGCTTGATCATCACCATGTCGGCGCCTTCTTCCAGATCAAGCGCGACTTCCCAAAGAGCTTCATCGCCGTTGGCCGGATCCATCTGATAGGTGTATTTATTGCCCGCGCCTAAATTAGCCGCCGAGCCCACCGCATCACGAAACGGGCCATAGAAACTGGAGGCATACTTGGCCGAATAAGCAAGAATACGGGTATGAATATGGCCGGCCGCCTCCAGTGCCTGGCGAACCTGGCCAATGCGACCATCCATCATATCGGACGGCGCAACAATATCGGTGCCCGCCTCGGCATGGGATACGGCCTGCTTGACCAACACCTCCACCGTCTCGTCATTCATGACATAACCGGTGTCATCGATCAGGCCATCCTGACCATGAGTCGTAAATGGGTCTAATGCCACATCGGTAATCACGCCCAGATCAGGAAAAGCCTGCTTCAGTGCACGCACCGCTCGTTGCGCCAGACCATCGGGATTATATGCCTCACGCGCATCGTCGGTTTTTTTATCCGCCGCCGTTACCGGGAACAACGCCAGCGCGGGAATACCCAGGTTCAGCAACTGTTCAGCTTCTTTTAGTAGATTGTCGATACTGACACGTTCAACGCCGGGCATGGAGGGTACTGCTTCACGCAGATTATGACCGTCAAGTATGAACATGGGGAAGATAAGATCATTTGCCGTAAGTTGTGATTCGCGCATCAGGCGACGGGAAAAGTCGTCGCGGCGCATACGTCGCATGCGTACACCGGGAAAGGCTCCGCGGCTGGTATCAAATTGGCTCACACATCCTCCTCGGACGCAAAGGGTTTGCTATAGTTTAAGGCTTACCATAGCATATGCAATCCATGAACTGACCAACGTTCATTGTGTCAAACACATTATCACGTCTACTTGATAGACATGGCATTTAGACCAGATTGAGACAGGGGACACCATGAGACATACTATCCAGCGCAATACTCGGCAAGTTCGTCAACATACGATCGAGCAAGCTAAAGGAAATCAAGTCAGCCGCTGGGTATTGGCCATGCTTGCCGCCACCCTGATGGTTCTGGCAATTAACCTCGCGCACGCCAAAGATGACCAAAACCCCAAAGTGTTACTTGAATCGATTTCAACCAACATGATTACCGCGCTCAATGAAAATCGCGAGAAAATTAAATCAGATCACACCCTGACTCAACAGCTCATCGAAAAGAACCTGCTACCACACATCGACTTTATCAATGCCTCCAAAGAGGTGCTGGGACAGCACTGGGACACCGCCACAAAAAAGCAAAAAATTGGCTTTATTAAGGCTTTTCGTAGCCTGTTACTGAATTTCTATTCGAGTGCGCTTACCGAATATTTAAACAGTCATGATGATCTGCTGGACCCAGATCTGATGGAATTCCTGGATCCAGGCAAAATTAGCTCCAAACACGTCACCGTGCGCTCGTTAGTCCGATCCGGTTCGGGCAAGGCGGTACCGATCAATTATGAAATGACCCTTGGCCGCAAGGGCTGGAAAATCTTTGATGTCAGCGTTGAAGGGGTTTCGGTGATTACCACCTACAAATCCAGTTACGCCCATGATATTGAGCAAAAAGGACTGGATGAATTAATCAAAACTATCAATTCCCACAACCAAAAACTGAAGACGGCCCAAAATTCTTAAATAACCATTTTAATCAGCTACTTAACGCACCAGCTAAAAAATTAATGATTGATTTCCGCTAATATCCTCATTATTATTACCGTTAAAGATCAGACGACCGGGACCGATACATAATTAGTAATAATTGGTTAGATTCCCGCCAGGGAATTGCCAGGCATGGAGGCATAACCCATAGAATAAAAAGTTATGCAAGAAATTCTATTCATCGAACATTCCGCTACCCTGCGACATGCGATGAAACAAAGCTTGATTAATCATAGCTACGTGGTCGACATCCATGAGGATTTTGAAACCGGCCTGAAGAAGCTCACCGAACACCTCGATCAATATGAGGCCATCATCCTCGGATGGCCGGAAGAAAATAATACCAGCACCGATGAAATGCTGGCCATTCTATGTGAAGCCCCCTACGACGAGATTCCGCTGGTCGTCCTCTCTCACGAGGTCGATTCAGCCAAAATTGGTTGGGTCTCCAGCCGCCTGAATACCGCCTTCATTATGTGGGATAGCTTTGAAGATACGGTCAAAACACTGCCGCAATTATTAACCCATCAATTTGTCGAGGAGCCCTTTTGTGACATCGAAACCGATCTGCCCATTACCATTTTGCTGGTCGATGATTCGCCCACGGCGCGAGTAAAATTTCGAAAAATTTTAGATTCCTGTGGATACCTGACCACCACCGCATCCAGCTCAACGGAAGCGTTCGATCTGGCTACTCAGCAAAAGTTTGATATCGCCATAATCGATTATTTTATGCCTGACGAAAACGGCGATCTGCTGTGTAAAAAACTACGCAATAATACCCAAACCGCCAATATCAGGTCGGCGGTACTCACCAGCACCTATTCTGATCGTGTTATCCAGAGTGCACTGTCCGCCGGTGCGATTGAATGTATGTTTAAAAACGAACCCGTTGCCCTATTTAAGGCCAGGGTCGCAGCCATGAGTCGAGGCATACGTATTACCAATCGAATTGAGCAGGAACGCACGCGACTAGAAGGCATCTTAACCTCCGTTGGTGACGGCGTATATGGTGTTAATACTGCAGGTATAATTACTTTTGTTAATCCGGCGACACGAAATATTCTTGGTTATCGTGCTGATGAAGAACTCATTGGATCTCACCCCGATGCCCTGTTTCACAAATATGAAAGTGTAAACACCTACGCCAGCACCATCGATTTGCGTCACCTTGGACTGGCTATCAAAGAAGGTAAAGAACTACAGGGTGTCGAAACGATCTTTACTCGCACCGATGGTACACCGATACAGGTCGAACTAACGATATTCCCGCTACGTATTGATGGCAAACATGAAGGCGCGGTCGTTGCCTTCCGGGATGTTTCGATAAGAAAATTACTGGAAGAAGAGCTAAAATGGCAAGCCAATCACGACCCATTAACAAAATTACTTAACCGAAAATATTTAGAAGATCAGCTGGACCATGAAGTACAACGTCTAAAACGCTCTGATGAAATTAGCGCGCTGGTCTATATTGATCTGGATCGATTCAAATACATCAATGACACCATCGGCCACGCGGCCGGCGATCAGCTGTTAATTGAGATCAGCCAGCAACTGCTAGGTCGGTTGCGTAAATCAGATCTACTTGGACATCTCGGTGGCGACGAATTTGGAATTGTTTTACGCAACGTCGACCATGATAATCTTTTTAGTGTAGCCGATAATTTTAGGGAACTATTTTCCAGTTATGACTTTGTTCGTGAAGGTCGCTCCTATAAAATTCACGCCAGTATTGGTGTCGCGATAATCGACTGCGAAACGGTGTCCTACGGTGAAGTACTGGCAAATGCCGATATAGCCTGCCACATCGCCAAAGGGCAAGGACGTAATTCAACGCATATTTATGACCCGGATCATCATGAGAAATCGGTCATGGATTTAGAGCTCGGTTGGTCTACGCGTATTCAAACCGCACTGGAGAAAGATAGCTTCCATTTATATTTTCAGCCGATTATGCCGCTGGCCGATCTTGATCTTGATGATTTACCGGAAGAAGGCAATCTACTTGAATACCTCGTAAAAAATCAGTCCAATCATTGCAGTACCTATGAAGTCTTATTAAGACTACATAACGGTCATGGTGAGCCGATATCTCCGAACGCCTTTATGCCAACGGCGGAACGATTTAATATGATGCCCGATATCGATCAATGGGTACTCAGCGCCGCGATGAAACGCATGGCCGCACTTGAACCCGAACTTGAAAACGTCACTTTTACCATTAATCTGTCAGGCCAAAGTCTTGACCCCGACATACTGGTTCCCTTGTTCAGTGAAGGCATTAAAAAATACAAGCTCGATCCGGCCCGATTTTTATTTGAGATTACCGAAACCACGGCAATTAACGATACCTTTGCCGCCAACAAACTCATTAGCGAATTAAAAAAACTGGGCTGTCGCTTTGCACTTGATGATTTTGGTAGTGGTTATTGTTCTTTTTCACATCTAAAGCGCCTGCCCGTTGATTACATCAAGATCGACGGCATGTTTGTGAAAGACATTTTAAACGACACAATGGACATGGCCATCGTGCGGTCGATTACCAATATCGCACACACCCTTGGCAAAGAAACGGTAGCCGAATTTGTTGAATCTGCTGATGCTATTCGCTTACTAAAAGACTGTGGCGTTGATTATATTCAGGGCTTTTACATTGCTAAACCAGCACCGGTTATTTTTAAAAATAACCTTCAGGAAACTAAAAAAAAACTGGGTTGAGTTAACTTAGTTTTCAAACCAACTGCATTCATTCTGTTATAGTCTCCAGATGATTTCACTACTGCGCTTCACGGCCCGATACATGGCCGCCCTGACCCTGCTCGCCGCCATTCTTGCCTACCTTTTTCCTGAAGCATTCACCCTGTTTGGTTATGTATTCAAAGAACTGTTTGCGCTGACCATGTTTTCATTAGGCATAGTTCTTAATCGCGAAGATTTACTGGTAACGATCAAAGAACCTGTACGTATCGGCCTTGGTGTCCTCACCCAGTTTGTTGTCATGCCAACGCTAGCCTTTTCATTAGTGAGCCTTGTCGGCCTACCACCTTCATTAGCGCTGGGTTTTATTATTGTTGGTAGCGCGCCGGGTGCCATGGCCTCGAATGTCATTGTTTATTTAGCTGGAGGCGCACTGGCCTTTTCCATAACACTGACTACCGTAGCAACCTTTTTATCGCCCGTACTTACGCCTTATTTAATTGGGCTACTCGGTGGCGAAACGATCCCGATTAATGCGATTGGGCTTATGTGGACTATATTCTATATATTAGTTATTCCGTTAAGTGGCGGAATGCTGGTTCGTTACTACCTTGATAAAGGTTTTAGGCCATCCGTTCTTGTTATCCATGTCATCATCTCCGCCCTGATTCTTGGCCTGTTCTTTTTATTTTCCAGTCTGGCTGGCTGGCAAATTTTATTGTTAAGTCTGTTTCTGGTCTGGCTGCCTATGTTGGTTGCATTGATGCCACGTCGATATGCACCGCTTACATTTACATGGATGAAAGAGATCGCACCGGCTCTGGCTGCACTCGCCATTATTGTCATCTGTGCTTATGGGTTGGCTAAAAATAAAAATCAGATTGCCGAAGCTGGTCTGTGGGTGTTCGCTCTGGTAATACTGCTCAATCTACTCGGCTATCTGGCTGGTTGGTGGTTAGCAAAACTATATCGCTTTGATCGCACCCATAAAATTACCCTGTCGATTGAGATTGGGATGCAAAACGCCGGCATGGGTGTGGCCCTCGCACTGGAACATTTCAAGGATCAACCGGAAGTAGCCTTACCTGGTGCATTGTTTGCTGTCTGGAGTGTGATCACTGCGGCTGGGGCAAGCGCATATTTTCGCAAGACTAAAAAAATTGTTTCAATTGACAACTAAACCAGGTGGGGGCATCAGCTGCGTTGTGACTTTCGAATATCAGTAAGAATTTATTGGATCATATTTTATGTAAGGTCACTTTAAATACCTGTTTTTAACCGTGGCGCTAATTTGCGCCCCGCTGATGTGGCTAACTTCTTTTAGTCTCCATGCGTTCAAGACAGTTTATTGATCTACCGCAAAGCAAATCTCAGAAAAAAGTGTTTTGATAAAAGGCTACCTTGCATGGAGAATAAATATTGTGGGTATCGAATGGTTGATCGTTCTTATTGTGTTGGTCATTCTGGCCGCTGTCGTCGTGATGGTTATGCGCCGCTCATCCGAAATAAATGGCTTGTCCGGCCGATCCTATTCTGCCAGCGTAAACTGGCATACTAAAAGCGCTGAATCTGTACTGGAATTACTCGATACAAGCCTGGCGGGGTTATCCACACAGGAAGCAACACAGAGACTTGGTAAATATGGGCCAAACCAACTTCCCAATGCAAAAACGCATGGCCCACTGCTACGATTTCTATACCAGTTCCATAATGTATTGATCTATGCGCTGATTGTTGCTGGCGCGGTTACCGCCAGTCTCGGCCACTGGGTAGACACCAGTGTGATCTTTGCGGTGGTTATACTCAATGCAGTGATTGGTTTTGTGCAAGAAGGCAAGGCTGAAAACGCACTGCGTGCAATACAACAGATGCTTTCTCCAAATGCAATGGTGATGCGTGACGGCCGACAAACAACCATCCGCGCTGAGGCTTTATTACCTGGTGATATTGTCTTGCTACAAACCGGTGATAAGGTTCCGGCGGATTTACGTTTGCTGCGAGTCAAGGGGCTTCAAATTCAGGAGTCAGTACTAACCGGGGAATCGATGGCCGTAGAAAAGGTTACCGATCCCGTTGCAGATGATGTCGTGATTGCTGATCGGCGCTGCATTGCTTACTCGGGTACCTTTGTCACTCATGGACAGGCAAGCGGTGTCGTCGTAACGACCGGTGCACAAACGGAAATTGGTCGTATTAGCACATTGGTGTCAGAGGTAAAATCAGTAACGACTCCACTGTTACGTCAAATGGATCAGTTTGGTCGATGGCTTACGGTTTCTATTCTGGGTATCGCTTTTATTACCTTCGCGTTTGGCTCATTGTTTCGAGGTTATGCACTCTCTGATATGTTTCTGGCTGCGGTCAGCCTGGCAGTGGCCGCCATTCCTGAAGGACTACCAGCCATTATGACCATTACACTTGCGATTGGCGTACAACGTATGGCACAGCGTAATGCCATTATTCGCAGGCTGCCTGCGGTCGAAACGCTCGGTGCGGTAACGGTTATTTGCTCAGATAAAACCGGCACCCTGACGCGCAACGAAATGACGGTACGTACCATCTCAACGGCTACTGATCTTTTTGAACTAGGTGGTACGGGTTATGATCCTCATGGTGCCATTTCCCTGCACAACCAAGAAGTGCTTGTAGAAGAACGCCCTCTCCTGTTAGAAACCCTTCGCGCAGCCATACTTTGTAACGATGCATCATTGGAAAAAGTTGACAACGAATTCCTGATCCATGGCGATCCGATGGAAGGTGCATTGCTGGTGGCAGGTTTAAAGGCTGGTCTTGATAATGAGACTGAAGTGAAACAATACCCTCGCACCGATCTTATCCCCTTTGAATCTGAACACCGTTTTATGGCGACACTTCATCACAGCCACACCAATGAGGCATTTATTTTTCTCAAAGGCGCACCTGAACATGTATTAGAGATGTGTACTTTTCAGAAAACGGTTAATGGTGATCAATCACTGGATAAAAATTACTGGCTGGCCCGTATTGAAGAAATGGCAAAGCAGGGCCAACGCGTACTGGCAATTGCCTTTAAGTCAGTAAACCACGAGCAGACAGAGTTAAGCTTCAATGATGTCGATAACAACCTGACCTTGCTGGGCATGTTTGGCTTGATCGATCCGCCCCGCGCAGAAGCAATAGCAGCGGTGCAATCTTGTCACCGAGCTGGCATTCGAGTGAAAATGATAACCGGCGATCATGGTGCCACGGCACGCGCTATCGCCCAACAACTAAAACTTGTTAATGCTAATGACGTAATTACCGGACAGGAAATAGATTTAATGAGTGAAGATGAACTTCGCCAACGCGTACAGGATGTTGATGTCTTTGCGCGTGTGAGTCCGGAACACAAATTACTGCTGGTAAAACTAATGCAACAACAAGCTTCGATTGTTGCTATGACGGGAGATGGTGTAAACGATGCTCCGGCACTGAAACGTGCCGACGTCGGTACCGCCATGGGCATGAGCGGTACTGAGGTCGCCAAGGAAGCGGCCGAAATGGTGCTGGCGGATGATAACTTTGCATCGATTACACATGCTGTCGAAGAAGGCAGAACGGTCTATGACAATCTGAAAAAAGCCATTCTTTTTATTCTCCCTACCAATGGCGGTCAGGCGCTGATTATTCTGGCCGCCATTTTGTTAGGTTTTCAACAATTACCATTGACCCCTGTGCAGATCCTCTGGGTTAATATGGTGACGGCGGTTACCCTCGCCTTGTCGCTGGCGTTTGAACCTCCCGAACAGAATGTAATGCGGCGCCCGCCACGTAATGCCAGTGAACCTATGTTAAATTCTCATCTAATCTGGCGTGTGGCATTTGTCTCGGTAATACTAATGGGCGGAACATTCGGACTTTTTTTGTGGGAGATGGAGCAAGGAGCCAGTATTGAACATGCACGTACTGTAGCGGTGAACACACTGGTTGTATTCGAGATCTTTTATTTATTTAATTCCCGATACATCACCGCCTCAATATTTAGCTGGTCAGGATTTTTCGGAAATCGTTATGTGCTAATTGCCATTGGTATGCTTATAATATTACAACTTGGTTTTACCTATTTTGCGCCCATGCAATCTTTATTCGGCACTACTGCAATTGGTTTCACTATCTGGTTACGTATTTTTCTTATCTCATCCACGGTACTATTTCTGGTTGAGCTGGAGAAATATTTTGTGCGACGCAGGAATAACTATAAATATGGCAAACCATAATATATAAAAAAGTACTGCATACTGCTCATTCATCATCACCAAACATATTACCAATTTGTGACTCACAGGGAATCCATTTGTGCCTGCTATCAAAATTTATCCAACGTGAGCTGTCTTTTACTTTTTCAAATAACTCATTTGCAACCACCAGCCCTTCGATAGCCGCCACCTCAACAACCTGACCGGCTTGATCGTGTTTTAAATAGTTACTTAAAAAACCAAGTTCCCAGCCAACCAGTGCCATCTGGTACTCCGGTAAACCTCTTATGAATTCATACATGTGAAGTGATAATTTTAGTGCCTCCTCATCATCAACATCATGGTATGGCGCGTCATCGTCAAATGACACGCCCATACCAACGTTTTTCGGGGTCACACTAAGTTGCCCCTGATAAGGGCCATCCACAGTTATAAAACTGTTTTTCAAAGGATGGAAATCTATATTTTTAAACGGCTTAATGGTTGGAGCCAGCTGCTCTAAAAATAGCTGAAGATCATATTCAACATTTAAAAAACTAATCTCCAAATCAAAACAAATGGCCATTTTTTCGTACCTTCAGATTTTTTTCATATCGGCATACCGGTGTCACAAGCCGCACCGGTTTTCACCCCATTAAACGCCCATATACGGATAACGGGTTACCATCTGGATCATTTGAGGGATTAACCGCGGGCCCCATATGTGTGTATAAATGACCTAAAAACCCTGCGAATTTCATGGATTTAAGGCTAATTTTACCGCCAAAACCTTGTATATGTGCTGAGCCACCCCTATTTAAATGGTCAGGGTTAAACAAGCCAGATTAACTGGTGTACAATCGCAGCCCTTTTATCTGGGAGTTCATTTTGGAGCCATATCACGGTACGACCATCCTGTCGGTGCGACGGGGCAATAAAGTTGTTATTGGCGGTGACGGTCAGGTCAGCCTCGGCGATACCGTCATGAAGGCCAATGCGCGCAAGGTACGTCGGCTCTACCACGACCAGGTGCTGGTCGGTTTTGCCGGTGCCACTGCCGATGCCTTTACACTGTTTGATTATTTCGAGGCTAAACTGGAAAAACATTCTGGCCAACTCACCCGTGCCGCAGTAGAACTCGCCAAAGACTGGCGAACTGATCGTACTTTGCGGCGGCTCGAGGCCCTGCTTGCAGTAGCCGATAAAGAAAGCTCGCTGATTATTTCGGGGCTCGGTGATGTCATCGAACCGGAACAGGGCGTAATTGCGATTGGTTCGGGGGGTAACTATGCCCTGTCCGCTGCGCGGGCCTTGTTAAACAACACTGAAATGGACGCGCGCGAGATAACCGAAAAATCGCTGGGTATCGCTGGTGATATCTGTATTTACACCAATCATAATCACACGATTGAAGAACTGGAATTTTAACGCCATGTCTCAAATGACTCCTCGAGAAATCGTCCACGAGCTGGATAAACACATCATTGGTCAGGACAACGCGAAACGCGCCGTAGCCATTGCCTTGCGTAATCGCTGGCGCCGTAGCTGTGTTGACGAATCACTACGTAATGAAATCACCCCGAAAAATATTTTAATGATCGGGCCAACGGGTGTCGGTAAAACCGAGATTGCCCGACGTCTGGCAAAATTATCCAACGCACCTTTTCTAAAAGTAGAAGCCACCAAGTTTACCGAAGTCGGCTATGTCGGGCGTGACGTTGAATCCATCGTGCGCGATCTGATGGACATCGCAATCAAAATGATACGCGAACATGAAATGCAAAAAGTCCGAACCCGCGCCGACGATGCGGCCGAAGAACGCATTCTTGATATCCTGTTGCCCCCCGCCCGCGGTACGACCTTTGGCTTTAACGGTGAGGGCGAAGAGACAGAAACCGATCGCCAGTCTGAAACACGGCAGAAATTTCGTAAAAAATTACGCGAAGGTCAGCTCGACGATAAGGAAATCGAGATTGAAGTCGATGCTCCCGGCGTTGGTGTCGAGATCATGGCCCCTCCCGGCATGGAAGAAATGACCAACCAGTTACAGGGTATGTTTGCCAACATGGGCGGCGGCAAAAAGAAATCACGTAAACTCCCTATATCTAAAGCACGAAAGCATTTAATTGATGATGAAGCAGCTCGTTTAATTAATGAAGATGAAATTAAATCGCGCGCGCTAGAACAGGTTGAACAAAATGGTATCGTCTTTCTTGATGAAATGGACAAGATCGCCAAACGTGGTGAAGGCGGCGGTGGCGCCGATGTCTCTCGCGAAGGTGTACAGCGGGATCTATTACCGCTGGTTGAAGGCTCTACGGTAACCACAAAGTACGGTATGGTTAAAACCGATCATATCTTATTTATAGCTTCCGGTGCTTTCCATGTTTCAAAACCATCGGACCTGATACCTGAGCTGCAAGGTCGCTTTCCGATCAGGGTTGAACTTAATGCCTTATCAACGGAAGATTTTGTGCGCATCCTGACTGAGCCTGACGCATCACTGACCGAACAATACTGCGCCTTACTTGAAACCGAAGATGTGAATCTGGTGTTCGAAGCAAAAGGTATTAAGCGCGTTGCCGAAGTGGCATTCCAGGTAAACGAGCGCACAGAAAATATTGGCGCGCGCCGATTGCATACCGTAATGGAGCGCCTGCTGGAAGAAATTTCATTTAGCGCATCGGACAGCAATGGTGAGACCGTCACCATCAATGTTGACTATGTCGACGGACACTTAAGCGAGCTGGCAGATAATGAAGATCTGAGTCGCTATATTTTATAATTCAAGCTTCTGCTTATTGAAGCTTGTAACAAAATCTATTTTTTGAGGTAATACCCATGGCTGAAAAACATATTCCAACAAACCTGACTTACCACTCTCAGTCTCATACCCTTGAACTGGAATTTAACACCGGTGAAAAATACGAACTCAGTGCGGAATATTTACGTATAAACTCACCTTCTGCTGAAGTGCAGGGCCATGGTCCGGGTCAGGAAGTCCTGCAAGTAGGCAAACAGGATGTCAACATCACCAAGATCGAACAGGTTGGCAATTACGCTGTACAATTATTTTTTGATGACAATCACGATACCGGCATTTATTCATGGGATACCCTGTACCAGCTCAGCCAGGAACACAGCACATTATGGCCAAATTACCTTAAGCGTTTAAAAGACGCAGGTCACGAACGCCCCGAACCTCAGCACCTGCAGTAAGCTAAATTAATAACATAATGGCAGGCATCTAGCCGCTTTTAATTCGGCTCAAATCTACGACCAGGAGACTCGATTTCCATTGGTATGGCCAGTGATACATCATTAATTCAAGCCAACAAAGCCTTCGATACGATAATTCAAAGGTGATGTTTCACTGGGCAATATTTTGCTATATCCTCAATTATTATGGCACGAGATACCCCTCTTTATCCTAACGCCGCCCGCTTATCAGCACATAAGCTCTGCGCGGAAAAACAGGACCGCTGGCTGTTTGAGAATCTCAGCTTCCAGCTTGAACCGGGTGAAATGTTACACCTGAAAGGTGCAAATGGTTCCGGTAAAACCACCTTGCTGCGTATATTATGTGGCCTGACCACCGCCGATCAGGGAGAAGTCAGCTGGGGAGACCGGTCTATCAAGCAACGGCGTGATGAATATCATACGCAACTCAGTTATGTGGGCCATTCCGATGGCATCAAGCAGGATCTAAGTGTTTCTGAAAACCTGAAAATTGCCGCCGTGCTGGCTCGCGGCAAACAGCAAAAACCAAAACCCGTTGATCTCGATCAGACATTAAACACGATGGGTTTAAGCAGAAAGAAACATACCTTCGCACATGATTTATCCGCCGGGCAGCGACGCCGACTGGCACTGGCACGTTGCCTGCTAAATGACACATCGATCTGGGTGCTTGACGAACCGTTAACCGCACTCGATAAAGATGGAGTGAGCATTGTTGAGACCATGATTAGCGAACACCTGGACCGAAATGGCATGGCCATCGTGACCTCGCACCAGGATCTAAATATTAATAAAGATCGTTGCAGAGATCTCAGTCTCTCCTGATACTTATTATGAATGTATTTATTACAATCTTAAAACGTGATCTGTTGCTGGCCATTCGCCATCGTGCTGAGCTGCTTAACCCAATGTTGTTTTTTGTTTTGGTCATCGTGCTGTTTCAACTTGGCATGCGCGCCAAACCTGTGGTGCTAATCACACTTGCTCCGGCCATCATCTGGATCGCCGCCTTGCTCTCGGCCTTACTGAGCCTTGATCACATGTTTCGTTCAGACATGGAAGACGGCGCACTAGAGCAAATGATCATTAGCACCCAGCCCACTTCACTTTTAGTGTTGGCAAAAATAATCGCCCACTGGATTATTACCGGTCTGCCCATCACCCTGATCGCGCCGATCCTGGGAATGATGCTGGGATTAACATTTGATGCAATCAAAATTCTATTTTTAACGCTGTTAATAGGCACGCCGATTTTAAGTGCAATTGGCTCTATTGGTGTTGCCCTTACGGTGGGTCTTCGCCGTGGTGGTGTGTTGTTATCTATATTAGTATTACCCTTGTACGTACCCGTCCTGATCTTCGCCAGCCAGACGGTTACTGCCGCAATGACCGGTTACCCCATTGTTGCGCCCATCAGCGTAATGATGGCCATGATGGTTTTGTCGCTGAGTCTGGCGCCATGGGCCAGTTCGGCGGCACTAAGAATGAGTGTGAGTTAAATGTATAAATGGTTTCATCAATGGGGATCACCTCCCACCTTTTATAAATGGTCCGGGCAATGGTTGCCGTGGCTCACGTTTTTTTGCGTGGCACTATTTGCCATTGGTTTATACGGTGGCCTGGTGTATGCGCCGGCTGATTATCAACAAAAAGACAGCTTTCGAATTATCTACATACACGTACCTGCCGCGTGGATGTCTATGTTTGTTTATGTCGTGATGGCCGTCAGTGGTGCCATCGCCTTAATCTGGCATATAAAATTATCTGAGATCATGATGCTAAGCAGCGCCTCGATTGGTGCCAGCTTTACCTTCATTGCCCTGGTCACCGGCTCGATCTGGGGAAAACCGACCTGGGGCACCTGGTGGGAATGGGGTGATGCGCGTCTGCTCTCTGAATTACTATTATTATTCTTATATATAGGTATCATTGGCCTCTACAGTGCCATCGAAGACAAACGCAAGGCGGCTGAAGCTGTTTCTATTCTGGCGTTGGTGGGTGTAGTGAATATTCCGATCATTCATTATTCCGTGATCTTCGTAAACACCTTGCACCAGGGACCTACGGTTTCTAAATTCGACAGCCCGTCGATCGATATTCGCATGTTAATCCCGTTACTGATCATGGCGTTGGCCTTTAAGTTATTTTATGTCATTGTGTTGTTACTGCGCAGCCGCAATGAAGTGCTCTGGCGTGAACGCCGCAGCCAGTGGGTAAAAAATATTATTATGGGTACAGACAAATGAATGAATTTTTACATATGGGTGGTTACGGTGGATACATCTGGTCGGCCTATGCCATCACCGCCGTCATGCTAGCACTGAGTATCGTGTTGCCGATTATGCACGGCAAAAAAACCCGTAAACGTATTGAACACATATTAGAACAGGAGCAAGACTGATGCATCCAGCCCGTGCCCGTCGCTTAAAACTGGTTATTATTATGCTCATCGGTGTATTTATTGCCGGTGGTTTTGCTGTTTTGGCCTTTAAAGAAAATCTGATGCTGTACTTCACTCCAAGCGAAGTCGCTGCAGGCAAAGCCCCAACCGGGCAACGTTTTAATGTCGGCGGCATGGTCGTCGATGGCAGCGTGATCAAGTCCACTCAGTCGGTTAACGTTCAATTTGATGTAACCGATTACGAAAAGACCATTACTATTAAGTTTGCCGAAATCCTGCCTGACCTGTTTCGTGAAGGTCAGGCGATCATCGCCAAGGGCAAATTAAATTCCGAAGGTATATTTATTGCCGATGAAGTTCTGGCTAAACACGACGAGACCTATATGCCTCAGGAAGTAGCCGACAGTTTAAAGCACAAGAAGAAACCCGGTTATGGTAAAGAAGGCTACGCTAAAGAAAAGGAAACACCATGATACCTGAGTTTGGACAATTCGCCTTAATCGTTGCGCTGATCTGTGCGGTGATCCAGGCGGTACTGCCCTTGGTCGGTACGATCACCAACCAGCCCAATTTGATTATGGTGGCACGCCCGGCGGCGCAGGCCCAGTTTTTAGCCTTATCGTTTTCCTTCGCCAGTTTGGTCTATGCATTTGTTACTCACGATTTCTCCGTCGCCTATGTCGCCAACAATTCTAATTTCGACTTGCCGCTGTTGTATCGAGTGTCTGCCGTATGGGGTGCGCACGAGGGCTCCTTATTGTTATGGGCGCTGGTGTTAAGCATCTGGACCTTCGCGGTCACTATTTTTAGTCGCCAGGTTCCACCGCTAATGCTGGCACGCGTTGTATCAATAATGGGCTGGGTTAGTATTGGTTTCCTGCTATTTATGATTATGACGTCGAACCCATTTGAACGTCTGTTCCCGATTCCTTCACAAGGGCGTGATTTGAATCCGCTGTTACAGGACTTCGGGCTGGCCATCCATCCGCCAATGCTATACATGGGTTATGTAGGCTTGTCAGTTGCGTTTTCCTTTTCAATCGCAGCACTGTGGGCTAACCGACTCGATTCCGCCTGGGCACGCTGGTCAAGACCCTGGACCAATATTGCCTGGATCTTTCTAACCCTTGGCATCGCGCTGGGCAGCTGGTGGGCCTATTATGAATTAGGCTGGGGTGGCTGGTGGTTTTGGGATCCGGTGGAAAATGCCTCGTTCATGCCCTGGCTCGTCGCCACGGCTCTTATTCATTCATTGGCCGTTACCGATAAACGCAGCAGCTTTAAAGCGTGGACGGCACTGTTAGCGATTTTCGCCTTTTCATTAAGCCTGCTCGGCACCTTTCTGGTTCGCTCCGGGGTACTGACCTCGGTGCATGCCTTTGCCAGCGATCCGGAGCGTGGCGTATTTATTTTACTGTTCCTGGTAATTGTCGTCGGCGGCTCACTCGCCCTGTTTGCAGTTCGCGCGCCACTGATTAAATCGCACAGTCAATTTTCCATGCTTTCACGTGAGACCGCATTATTGCTGAACAATGTATTCCTGGTGGTTCTTACCATTGGCATATTAGGCGGCACCCTGTTTCCAATCTTCACCGTGGCACTTGATCTGGGCAAGTACTCGGTTGGCTTTCCCTTCTTCAACTTTATATTTGTGTTACTCGGTACACCGCTGGCCTTATTGCTGGGCTTCGGACAACTATTACGCTGGAAAAAAGACTCGGCCAAACAGCAAGTCACAAAACTTATCCCATTGGCCATTAGCTTCTTGCTTGCTATCGGCAGTGTATTAATGATGTCGTATTTTTCTTTCTACGCTTTGCTCGGCATGACCCTGGCATGGTGGGTTTTGATCATGACCCTTACCAGCTTCATGATGCGTTTTAAAAATCAGCCGCTGTCATTAGCATCATTGAAAAAAACCCCGCCCTCGTATTATGGCACGCATATCGCACACCTTGGCGTGGTTATTTTCGCTGTTGGCATCACCCTGACTTCAAATTATTCCAGCAAGAAAGATGTGTTACTCAAGCCGGGCGAGTCATATCTAATGGATGGCTATACTTATAATTTCAATGGCGCCAGAAAAGTTACCGGGCCAAATTATCGTGGCCATGAAGGTGACATCGTCATCACCCAAGACGGTATAGTCATCGCCGAAATGAAACCACAAAAACGTATTTATCATTCGCAAAAAAACCCGATGACCGAGGCGGCGATTGATGCGGGACTTAGCCGCGACCTGTTTGTTGCGCTGGGTGAACAACGTGGACAGGCCGGTGCCTGGACACTTCGTCTCTACTATAAACCCTTTATAAGATGGATCTGGTTAGGTGCTATCATTATGTCGCTAGGTGGTTTGGTGGCCAGCTTTGACAAACGCTATCGTCAAAAAAATAAACGCAGGCAAACCGAGCGCGAAAAAGATCACCTAACCGGGGAATTATCCTGATGCTGCGCTATCTGATCCCATTAGGCATTTTTGTCATTCTGGTTATCTTCCTTGCCATTGGCTTACAAAATGATCCTCGCTACGTACCGTCACCGTTAATCGGCAAACCGGCGCCGGACTTTACTTTGCCCCGATTATTTTCGCCCAACACCACGTTTGGCCCAAATCAATTAAAAGGCAAGGTGTGGATATTAAACACCTGGACATCGGACTGTGTCGGCTGCCGTCAGGAACACCCCTATCTGCTCGAACTTTCAAAAAATAAACAGATAAATTTAATCGGTCTGAATTATCGGGACTCAAATATCCTGGCCATTAATTTACTTAAAAGGCATGGCAATCCTTACCAGGTGGTCGTCACCGATCTGGATGGCAGCGTCGGTATCGACTATGGCGTTTATGCGGTACCGGAAACATTTATAATTGATAAAAAAGGCATAATTCGCTTTAAGTACATCGGGCCATTATTTCCTGATGAAATTAACAAGACCATACTCCCGCTAATTAAAAAACTAAATGGGGAGATGGGCTAATGAGAAATATTATATTTCGACCAAAAATTTTCTCTATTATTTGCCTGATATTAATTTCTTTATCGCCCGTTAGCAGGGCAGGCGTTGAAGTTCGGGTCTTTACTGACCCTGCACAGGAACGACGCTACCATCAATTAGTAGATGAACTGCGTTGCCTGGTATGCCAGAACCAGAATCTTGCTGACTCAAACTCTCAACTCGCACTGGACCTGCGTGATAAAATTTATAATATGGTCAGCACCAACAAGACTAACCAGCAGGTCATTGATTACATGGTAGATCGTTATGGTGAGTTTGTATTATATAATCCACCGCTCGACCCGGTTACCTCTTTTTTATGGCTTCCACCATTTATCTTACTTATCGCAGGCACTATTATTCTACTAATCTATATTAAAAATCGGGATAAGGCTAAACCCGTTGAGCTCAGTGAAGCCGATCACGCACGCAGCCGACAATTACTTGAAGACGAGGACAATAACTCATGATGGGCTTTATCTTCCTGAGCTTCTCGCTACTGGTAATCGTTATCTGGTTGATTGCCCCGGCGTTACTCGGTCGCAAATTTGATAATTTTGATGACAATAAACAGCTCAACATTAATATTGCCAAAGAGCGTCTGGCTGAACTCGATACACAACTTAAAAATAATGAAATAGATCAGAACCAGTATAATCAAATTAAAAATGAGATCGAAGCATCCTTATTAGATGACACTGATGAGCAAAAAGACGCAATAATAAACAAAGAATTACCTGCTCACTACAAACGAACCATTCTGGTTCTGTTAACCGCCATTCCGTTTAGTGCCTTTGCTCTCTATCAATACTGGGGGTCGCCAGATACGCTAACAAACACTGCTGCTCCAGTCCAAATAAGTACTAATCAAACCACCGGCTCAGATACGTCACAAAATAAACATTCCGGTAGCTTATCTGAGGCCATCACCAAGCTGGAAGCACGTTTAGCGGCCGAACCCAACAATCCGGATGGCTGGTTCATGCTGGCACGCAGTTACTCGGTGCAAAAACAATATCAGAAGTCCGCTGAAGCCTTTCGTAAATTACATGCACTCGTCGGTGATCAACCCGTCGTATTACTCGGTCTGGCCGATATGCTCACGATGTCACGCAATGGTGACATGAGTGGCGAACCCTTTGAACTAGCCAAAAAAGCACTCGCCATCGAGCCTGATAATATTACCGCTCTCTGGCTAACAGGTATGGGCTACAATGATGCCGGTGACATTCCCCGCGCACTCGAACTATTACAAAGGTTGCTACCGCTGCTCAGCGATGATGCAAAATCAAGCCAGGAAATACGAATTCTGATCGCCAATGCGCAGCGTAAATTAGGCATTAAGGCAGAGCAGACAAATGGCGCCGCCAATACAACTACACCATCCACTCAAACAGATCAAAGTACGGCAAGGTTGATAGTGAAAGTAAAGATTGATCCGGCGTTACGTTCATCGCTTGCAGATAGTGATTATGTAATGATCTATGCCCAACGCGTAACGGGTATGAAAATGCCGCTGGCCATTGTTAAGATGCAGGTTAAGGATATGCCCATGACGATCACGCTCGATGATAGCCTGGCGGCTGGCCCAATGGGTAAATTGTCTGATGCTGCACAGGTAAACGTACTGGCGCGTATTTCAAAGTCCGGACAGGCGATCAGGCAAAGTGGTGATATTGAGGTTAAACGTGGCCCCTATATAAATAATCATGCTGAGCCAATCGAAATAACTATTAAATAAGAACGCGAGCATAAGCTACAGATTCTTCGCATTCTTTACATAGTTACCACATCAAATCATCTGGCACTTTATAGTCAGCATATTCATCATCCTCGTCACTAACCTGATTTGTTTCGTTACAGACAACCACAAACTCGCTATCACGTTGCATGATCTTTTCGGCGACAATTTTAGGCACCAGCTCATAGCCTTCATCCAGGCTGACAATCGCTAATCGACCATTGACGATTTGCTTATGCAGCTCATCGGTGACATATATCCGTTTAATCTTGTTTTCCACTTCAAAATTATAAGCCGTCTCGCCTTCATCTTTTGCGATACGGTTCATTTCCACTAGCTGCCTGATTTGTCCGGCAATGGCTTTTTTATTATCTAGCTCTACTTTCTCACGATTCAATTCCCGATCACGCTCCTGCTTACTCAGCGCAGCCTGTTTTACCTGTTGCTTTAATTCATCCGCATCAGTTTTACTATTTTTTGGTTGCTGTTTTGCCTTTTTGTATTTGGACTTGTTACTCTTATTAACCTTGTCTTTTGACACCAGGCCGGCCTTGAGTAATTGTTCCTGAAAAGGATTTGCCATCGCTTCATCTCCAGCCGCAGGGCCCATAGTAAAACCTGTTACACCAGGCCCCATACATAAAAATTAATATATCTAAGAATCTTAAATCATTTACTCGTGATACATAAGCTGCATGCCCTGCAAAAATTGTCGCAAGATCTGATCTTTACATTCCCGATAATGCTTATGGCCTGATTTGCGGAAAAAGGCACTCAGCTCGTGTTTACTGATACTTACGTCATTTAACGCAAGAATCTCTAACACATCTTCGGCCTGTAATTCTAAGGCTATCTTCAGTTTCCTGAATATGATATTGTTATTTATCTTCTGCTCAGGCTCGGGTTGAGAGCCGTCTTTTTTGCCTCGTTTTTCGATTATGAAACCATTTAGGAAAATCGCCAATTGAGTATCACTACAAGCTTCAAATCCAGCATCATCTTCTTTTTTTAACCAGCCGCAGATCTCTTCCCGACTGACCTCATGATCGGCCAGACCAAACAGAGCCATCATCTTCGAATCGTCAAAATCGAAGGTATAGCGTATACGGCGTAATATATCGTTATTGTTCATAATTGTTGCGACTCTAACACGCAATCTCCTCGCGCTAATTCATTATCTAGCAGGTAATAATTCGTTAACCATGTCATCAATTTTATCCTCTACTCGCCCGTGCTTAGCTGGACTCGCGAAGGGCGCATTGTATTTAGCTTCACCGATAACAAGCCCTTTATGATAAATCTTCAATTGAGAGGTTGCCAGGTAAACCCCCCAGTGCTGACCATAGGTTGCACTATATGTAGAAGTAAATTCGCAATTTACGGCCTCATCACTGTTAACAATTTTCACCCTATAACCATTATTCTTAATTTGCCGTAAGTAGGCGGTGGTAAAATCAGGATTAACACCATTGTTTTCTATAACACATATTTCATTGTTTCCGACATTATGTGCCGGTTTTACATTGAGCGATGTACATCCAGATATAGTCAAAAACATAAAGAGAATAAAAATTACTTTAATCATAAGTCCCCCCAAAATAAATAATTTTGCATAGCATTTATAATATGTGAATTATTACCCGCCGTAAATGTGAAAAATATTAAGTCTAATCCCACTTCCTAAAAAGCACCGGACCTAACTGGTATAATTGGTATATGGTGACTAGATGGCCACACCTGAATAGTATATGGAACATCCCCTATGCGCTCCAGGCTTCGCAAACTGGACAATTTTCTCCAACCCGCTGATTTTCTGAGTATTCGGTGGCGCGGCAAAAGACAGGTTTTGCCCTAGAAACGGCTATCCATCGATGACGCGGTGGTTTACTATTTATACATGAACGACAAAACCACCCATTTTGGCTATGAAGACGTCTCCTGGGATGAAAAACAGGGCAAAGTAGCCGGTGTTTTTCACTCAGTGGCGCAAAAATACGATGTCATGAACGACCTGATGTCGATGGGCGTGCATCGGCTCTGGAAGCGTTTCACGATTGAATTAAGCGGTGTCCGTGCGGGTCAGAAGGTACTGGACATCGCCGGCGGCACCGGGGATTTGGCGGCTAAATTCTCCCGATTAGTTGGCCCTGAAGGACAGGTGGTACTGGCCGATATCAACGAATCGATGCTCAAGGTAGGACGTGATCGCCTGGCAAACATGGGTATCGTCAATAATGTTGCGTTTGTGCAGGCCAATGCCCAGCACCTGCCCTTCCCGGATAATTACTTCGACTGCATCACCATTGCCTTTGGGCTGCGAAATGTTACTGACAAAGACGAAGCACTGCGTTCGATGTACCGTGTACTCAAACCCGGCGGCCAGGCCATGGTGCTGGAATTCTCCAAACCCACCGTCAAACCATTAAATCCAGTTTATGATTTTTACTCATTCAAATTGCTACCGCTGATCGGCAAAGTCGTGGCCAATGACGCCGAGAGCTACCAGTATCTTGCCGAGTCTATCCGTATGCACCCGGATCAGGACACGCTAAAAGACATGATGCAGCAAGCCGGCTTTACCAATTGCGAGTATCACAATCTCACTGGCGGCATCGTCGCATTACACCGCGGTTTTAAGGCCTGAACGCCTGCACTAAATAGCCTATAGCGATGCAAGCCAAAACTGAACTGAAATCTGAGATCGCGATGGCGGTGACTGCCGCGATGGAAACGGCGATAAACGCTTATCTAAAAATGGACCCTGATGCCTCCGGGCAATTCGCACGCTTCAACGACAAGGTCATTGCGATTGAACTTGTGGACATGGGCATCAAGCTTTTTTGCCTTCCATCGGCACAGGGTATCTCGATCATGAGCCAGTATCAGGGTGAAGCTGATACCCTCATTTCAGGCCGGCCCCTTTCCATGGCCAAATTAGCCCTGATGAATGACACCCAGGTGATGTTTGATGGTGAGGTGAAGATTTCAGGTGATGTGGAGCTGGGACAGAAATTCAAAAAGGCTATAGAAGACATCGACATAGACTGGGAAGAGCATTTATCGCGTGCCACTGGTGATGTCATTGCCCATAAGACCGGGCAGGCTATACGTGAGATGGCCAGCTGGTGGCGCAATAATAAAACGCGAGCCCAGGCTAATGGTCGTGAATACCTGCAACAGGAAGTCGATGTACTGCCCATGTGTGATGAGGCAGAGACGTTATATCAGAATATTGAGACCTTGCGCGACGATACCGCACGAATTGAGGCTCGTATTAAACAGCTAGCGGGTAAAAACAAAGAATCTGAATAATCTGCACTGTATCGTCTAAGCCTCTTTTGCTCTTTATCATTCTTTTCCAACTCTGAGTAATCATCCCCATCCTCTAACCGTCAATCCCCCTACTCCTGTTATTCCTTCCTGCTGCCGTTATACCTGTGGGTAACGTACCCCGCTGATAAAGTCGATAACCGCCACAAAGATCATAAAATCAGGCATGCAATTGTTAGCATAATCGAGTATCCTTTGCGGCCCAAAAACTGCTGAAAAACACTGTTTTTTATGTCAAATAAACGTCCACCTGATTTCACCAAAGACGAAGTGATTTTGATTACCGCGACGCTTCGAGAACGTTACGGTCGCGGCATTGAGGTTGAGCAGGCCGATGCCGAAATCCGACTCAACCCAGCCATTCCCGAACTCACAGAATGCCCTATCGTGTATTGGGAGGCGGACAAGTGCCACTTTATAATTGCACGCGCCGATAAACATCATTGTTCTCTGCCATTTTTACTATCGCCTCTACCAGACCTACGGTACCGAGAAACGGCGTTATGACGATCTGTTCGATTGTGTCGTCAGCCTACTCAAGGCTCAGGCCGATTATGAGGAAAAAGAACGTGCGCAAAATTCAGAGTAATAAAGTTAAAAACCAGATAAATTCAACATCATAATTTTAATCATTCGTACAAAAAGCTAAACGGAGCAAATTCAATGGCCACGAAAAAGAAAACCAAAAAGAAAGCTGCTAAGAAAAAAGTAGTGAAAAAGAAAGTTATCAAGAAAAAGAGTGCTAAAAAGAAACCGGCAAAGAAAAAAGCAGGAAAGAAAAAACCGGCTAAAAAGAAAGCGGTAAAACGCAAGAGCAAACCTAAAGTACCTGCCAAGAATGCCTTCTACGCACAATCTGGTGGTGTGACTGCCGTTATAAATGCCAGTGCCGCCGGTGTCATTGAAGCTGCACGTAAAAGTAATAAAATTGGTAAAGTCTATGCCGGTCGTAACGGCATCATCGGTGCATTAACCGAAGACCTGATTGATACCTCGAAAGAATCAGCAGCAACGATTAAAGGATTGCGCTACACACCTTCCGGTGCATTTGGCTCATGCCGTTTCAAATTAAAATCATTAGAAGAAAACCGTCGTGAATACGAACGTTTAATTGAAGTGTTCAAGGCACATAACATCGGCTACTTCTTCTATAATGGCGGTGGTGACTCAGCCGATACCTGTTACAAGATCTCTAAACTGTCGGAAGAAATGGGTTACCCTATCCAGGCGATTCACGTACCTAAAACCGTTGATAACGATCTACCTATCACCGATAACTGCCCCGGTTTTGGCTCAGTTGCCAAATACGTTGCCGTTTCAACCCGTGAAGCCTCGTTTGACGTGGCCTCTATGTGTAAAACTTCTACAAAAGTATTTATTGTTGAAGTTATGGGTCGGCACGCGGGCTGGATTGCCGCTGCCGGTGGACTCGCCTCAACCGACGACACCCCCATCCCAACCATCATCCTGTTCCCGGAAGTTGAATTCAACCAGGAGAAATTCCTGGCGCGTGTTAATGACCTGGTTAAGAAGCACGGTTATTGCTCGGTTGTGGTATCAGAAGGTGTTCATTATCCAGACGGTCGTTTCCTCGCCGAGAGTGGTCTGAAAGACGCGTTTGGTCATAGCCAGTTAGGTGGTGCAGCCACTGTGATCAGCGGCATGATTCAATCTGAATTAGGCCTGAAAAATCACTGGGCAGTAGCAGATTACCTGCAGCGTGCAGCACGTCACATTGCCTCTAAGACGGACGTAGATATGGCCTATGCCATGGGTAAAGCGGCGGTAGCTTATGCAGTGAAAGGCTTTAATTCAGTAATGCCAACCGTGGATCGTATTTCCAACAAACCTTTTAAATGGAAAGTGGGAATGGCGGACTTAAGTAAGGTCGCTAACGTTGAAAAAATGATGCCGGATAACTTCATTACCAAAGATGGTTATGGAATTACCAAAGCCTGTCGTACCTACATGGAACCATTAATCAAAGGTGAAGACTACCCACCTTATAAAGATGGCATGCCAAAATATGTGCGCATAAAAGGGGTTGCTGTAGCGAAGAAACTCAAAGGGAAATTTGAAATATAATTTATATTGAGTATCAAATTAAAGGGGCCGCATTAACGGCCCCTTTTTTTTAACTGACAACGCGCAATGTACCATCATCACCACGTTTAATAACTTTCTCAATAGACTCAGGCCGCGCAAAAAAATAACCCTGCAATAGTTCACAACCCTGTTCAATTAAAAAATCACGTTGCGCAGCTGTTTCAACTCCTTCGGCTACCACTTGTAAACCTAATTTATGTGCCATCGCTATGATTGCCGTACAAATTTCAATATCGTTTTTATCGTTTGGGATGTCTCTCACAAAGGATTGATCAATCTTTAGCGTTGTTATTGGAAATCGTTTTAGATACGACAACGAACTGTAACCTGTACCAAAATCATCAATGGACAGGCTGCAGCCTAAATCACGTAACGCCTGCATAACCTCAATCGCCGTCTCCGTATCACCCATTACAATTGATTCTGTTATTTCAAAATCAATCTGTACAGGATCGACCCCGGTATCTTTTAGTATTTTTCTTACTTCAGGCAGAAAGTTTGGCGAGAAAAATTCAAGCGCGGATAGATTAATAGAAATTCCGTTTATTCCCACCTTACTCAGGCGTGAGCCATTTGTACTCAAATGGTAACAAACTTGCTCTATCACATATCGGCCAAGGCGATGAATTACGCCCATACTTTCCGCTAGCGGAATAAATCGTGAAGGTGGTATAAATCCCTCATCTTCATCTTGCCAACGTAGTAATGCCTCAGCCCAAACCAGTTTATTTTCTCTTGATGAATAAAATGGCTGTAAGTACACTTCCAGCTGATTGTTATTGATCGCATTGAGTAGCTTGCCTTCGAGGCGAAGATTCTCTTTTATTAATTGATCCAGTTCTTTTGAATAGAAATTCACCTGGTTTCTGCCCTTGTCTTTTGCGCTATATAGCGCCATATCGGCATTTTTAATTAAATCATGTGATGTTACTCCGTCCTCAGGATACACTGCCGCTCCAATAGACCCGCTAATCTCAAATATATGTCCACTTATATCGATTGGTTCTATAACGGTATCTAATATTTTCTGTCCCAGGATAGCAATCTTATCTGCATTCGTATCTAATATTAAAAATAAAAACTCATCACCACCCATTCTAGATACGACACAGGCCTCAGGCAGAACCGCCTGCATACGTTCAGCAATTATTTTTAAAAGACTATCGCCAGTATCATGCCCGAGCGAATCATTCACTTTTTTAAAGTTATCGAGATCCAGCATCAGGATACCGAGTTCGGCTTCGCTCCGCTTCGCATCGGCAACAATGTAATTTAAATGGTCACGAAAAAATCGTCTATTTGGTAAGTTTGTAAGTGGATCATAAAAAGCCAGCTTCTCCAATTCAAGCTGAGCATTTTTTAGCTCGGTTACTTCCAGTAAAGTCCCTATATAACCAACCGCATTTCCTTCAATATCATACAAACCCGACACATACTCCATAAATGCCTGGGTTACATTACTATTTGGATTTTTATAACCAAATTCATTGATCAATGTACCTGAGCGCTCTGCAATATTTTTCCAGACATTTTCGTACTGGCGTTTATATGTATCAAGAATGTAACTTGAGAAGTTATCAAAAGCCTGGTGATTTAGTCCGGTAATATCAAACCAACGATCATTGGCATATAGCATCCGTCCATTGATATCTTTCTGGAAGATCCCAACCGGTGAACTATCGGTCAATGTTCGAAAACGTGCCTCTGATTCGGTTAGTGCTTTGTTTTCTTCTGCAATCGAATCCAGCATCTGATTAAATACTTCAACTAATTCACCAATCTCGTCTTCACTCTGTTTTACTGCACGAGTTTCGTAGAGCTGATGATAGGCAATATCTTTTGCAGTTGAACTTAACTCTTCGAGTGGAATCATTAATTTGGTTAATGTCCGTTTCGCCATATAGGTCACAATGATCCACAAAAGTAAAAATATAACTAATAGCGTTAAGCCAAATTTTAAGATCGAATTATATATTCCTCGCTTATTACTATATATAACAATATGGCCAACTATCTCGCCCCGATCAGTGATCGAACGGCTAATTGAAACACTATCAAACGTCGTTGCAACTCCTGTCTTCTCGCGACCCGGACCTGCTTGCCAGGGAGAACATATATGTTTACTTGAATGTACCTCATATTCTGCAAATAACTCGCCTGATTCTGAAAACAAACAAATCAAATCTATGGCGTGATGAAAGCGGGCTGAACTCAGATTCTTTTTAGCCGATTCAACGTCTTTAAATACTAAGGCCGCTACAGAACGATTACCAAAAATATTGCCCAGCACTTCGATATCATTCACCTGCCCCTGCTCATCACCTTTGTATTGAATCAGGCTGATCACAACAAATATAATTGCCAGCCCAACTATAATCGCCCACCTGAATTCTTTTAGTAGTTTATATTTAAATGAACTTTTAATATTGGGATTCGCCATCAGTCCTGCCTTACCTCGATGGCCAGTTCTAACAAGGATGAACTGAACGTCATTCCATTCTTTTTCGCCTGTATGAGATCGACCTCAAAACCAACCCTGTTTTTCTTACGTAACATATAAACCATGACACTGGTGAGATCCGGCTTACAGTTATCGCATATAGTCAAAATACCAAATGCTGATTTACTACCGAGAAATCTGGAAAGAACAGTTTTTTTTATATGCGGACCGATAACAATAGCGTTACATTTTGAAATATCTGGAGCATTCGCATTCAGCACGATCGTCGAAATGGGCTTATCTTTGTATTCCCGCTGTCCGCTGATCTTAACTAACGTGCTTTCTGAGGTTGGATTACCCAGAGTGCACAAGTTAAACGCAGATGCCATGCGTACATCATTAGGCCAACTGCTGAAACGAAGAATACCCAGCACAATAGCGGCCCTGAGTTTGGTTTCATCGGCGGTCACCGTCACATCATTTGCGCGCACACGATGAGGCTCGACGAGCATTAATACCGCCAGCAATATCAGGCACATAGCGGTAATAACTACTCTACAAAATGATCGTTTCGTCTCTTGCATTAAGATGGGTACTTCGATCCTTAGTCCGGCTTTTCAGGCTAAGTGACACAGGGGATTAGCCACACAAAAAAAGTGTAATATTAATTAAACACTCTTGAAAACTATAGCGGTAAATGACTAAACTACCATGAATTTTCATACTTTTGAGTACACTATGACCCTTGATCAAGCCCGTAAAATGCTCCTAACCAAGATTGGGTTCGGCGGCGGTTATAACCGAAATGGTGCAACATTAATTTGATCGAAGTACAGTGCGATCATGGCATAGGTGTCTATGATAGGCGGGTAAAAGAACTCGATATTGAGACGCATTTTGGCTTTAAGCCAGCTGAAAAATTAAAAATCTAGCGCAAGTATAAAATTAGTGGGCAGCTGAAAATATACTCCGCTTTAGTAATAAAAATTATACACATAGCGTTAGCCTTTTTGCTTCATTTTAACCTCTGCATAGCGAAAACAGGAAACCAGATGATCATTCACCATTCCTGTTGCCTGCATATAGGCATAACAGGTAGTCGGACCTACAAACTTAAAACCCCGCTTCTTTAAATCTTTACTCATAGCCTCAGACTCCAGGCTTGACGTCGGCACCTGTGACATTTTTTTCCAGGCATTAAGTTTGGGAACACCCCGAACAAACGACCATATGTATTTATTAAAGCTACCGAACTCTTTTTGCACAAGCAGGAATTGCCGAGCATTTTCAACGGTGGCATTTATTTTTAGCTTGTGCCGTACGATGCCTGGATCTGACACTAACTTTTCAAGTTTTTTAGCAGAATAGCGTGCTACTTTTTTCACATCAAAATTATCAAACGCCCTCAAATACCCCGCACGCTTGCCTAAAATCGTTGCCCAGCTTAATCCCGACTGAGCACCCTCAAGGATCAATAACTCGAATAATAACCGATCATTATGAACTGGCACCCCCCACTCCTTATCATGGTACTTCACCTCTAACTCATTTGAATTTGCCCAATCACATCGTTTCATAAAGTAAATCCCTTTATAAAGAATACAAATTGAAATCACGAACAATACTATTTGCTCGCTAACCAGAATATACGACACAATCAGCTAAGGCTGGTTCACCTCTACGTGTGCCCACCAATCGAAAATTTTAATACCCTTCCTATTTCGGGTTTTTCGTCGTGCCTTTCTCTGCAATAATCATATACTATATATAACATGGTCAGCAGAATGAAAGCACAAGCCCTAAAACCCGAAGAATTCATTATCCAGGATGAACCCTATTACGAAGCCAAAAGAAAGGCGAGTCATTAATGAATCGAGCTATAATGGATTTGGAGAGCACTAAGCGAAACAAAAAACTCGTCAGATCCTTTTTTGAAGAGAAAACAATATCCTTTGCTGCTGCCCAGGTAGTAAGTCTCGGATTTACTTATCTCGCTTTTGGTGTATTGCTTTCGGCTACTGACAGAGGTTATGCACTTACTATACGAATTCAGGTCTTATGAGTAACGCGAAGGTTGTATTAATAGTACTGGTAACGCTTTCATTTATTATGGGCGGGTATGAATCTATTCTTTACAGCGAAGGATTAGAGATTAGCTGGTCATTGAATTACATATGGGTCTTTGTATTTTTTATTCTAGTTGCGTTATGGGTGGGTGAAGACAGCAAGTCATACCCAGCCATTTATAGACCGTATGAATTTGGATTTTTATTTTTTAATTCGTCTATATTCCTTACTATTTGTTTAAAACAAGAGACTTCGTAAAAGGCACGATTTATTTGGTAAGTTTATTTATATTACTTAATATTGCCTGGCTACTACAATGGCCAATATACCGGGTAAGCTAACAAACAACTCTCTGTTCGTCTGGAAGGTCGCTTTGTATTATTGTTTAACTAGAATAGTTTCTGAGAGGAGAGAAAAATATGCCTGAACTCTGGATCATAATATTAATACATCAATTAATATTTCAAGGAATGTTCATAACTAAAAACATTGTCCTGGGTAAAAAAATAAAAAAACAGATCCGCGGCAACAATGTAGAGGCTAAAATATCAATAATTTATTTTACTTCGATAATAATCATTACTTTTATTTTCAGTATATACAATATTTCATTTGGCCGAATATATTTACCCGGTGAATCTCTCGTTACACTAACTGGACTTACCCTTTTAATTTTAAGTCTTGTCATCTCGGCTGCATCATTAATTAATCTAGGCGATTCCTGGCGGGTGGGTGTGCTCGAGGAGCAAAAAACAGAATTTGTTACGTCAGGAATTTACCGATATACACGTAATCCTTACTTCCTGTCTTATTTACTCATGTTTGCTGCATACACTATTCTTTTACAAAATTTAGTATTACTCGGACTTTCAATTGTTGCTATATTTTTTGTGCATAACATGATTTTAAAGGAAGAAAAATATTTGCTATCTATGCATCCTGAAGCATTCTCACAGTACAAAAACAAGGTGGCCAGGTACATAATTATATAAACAGATATCAGGTTTTTTATTTGTCACAATAAATTCATTAGCCAATTAATAATTATTCGGGAAAATGCGATGAAGTCTGAAATAGAACAAGTACAAATATTTTATTATGAAGTATGGAATAAACAGAACAAGGCTGCTATTCCCGATATTCTTGCAGATACGTTCATTTTTCGGAGTTCATTAGGCATTGAAAAAACGGGGCACGCTGGTTTTATTGAGTATCTTGATTTTATTCATGATGCTCTGGGTGAGTATAACTGCACAATAAAAGAAACCGTAGTACAGCCTGAAAAAGTTTTTGCCAAAGTTACATTCTCTGGCATACATCAGGGTGAGTTCATGGGCGCCCGACCTTCAGGCCGACGGATATGCTGGGATGGCGCCGCACTATTCAATTTTAAAAACCGTAAAATCACTTCACTTTGGGTATTAGGTGATCTCAAGTCCCTGGAGTTTCAACTCCATGAACTATAAACTCATGTCTTTCTGTATAATGACGGTTAATAAGGCTGGATAGTTTTCAGTAAAAGGACAGCAAAATGAATTCATATTTTTTGTGGGCCGCCGTTGTAATGAGTGTTATCACTTTTTATGTACACACTTTTATTGGCAGCCCAGTTGTCGCTAAACCACTACTGGCCAATACCGATCTTCCTGTTGCTTCGAAATGGCTGAATTATTATTGCTGGCACGTTACCACTATATTTACGTTACTAATGGGAACAGGGTATGCTTATGTTGCACTCAATCCGGATCGACCTGAACTGGCCGTGTTTTTAACGATCAATACCGCCGCCTTTTCTATTTTAAGTGCTGCTGTCGCGGTTAAAGGAAATATAAACCCATTTCGTTTTCCATCTACCTCGTTGTTTGCTTCCGTAGCCTTACTTGGGCTAGCCGGATTAACCCTTTCGGGATAAGTTATTGTTTAATTCCGTAATTCTTGAAAAATGAGCGATCAACTGAAAATATTTACTAACATTCGCAATGCGCTCAGTCGCGATAATTATTTAGCTTACCCTGGTTCGACAGAAGGCGGCATTCCCGAAAATGAAATTAGCATCCAGAATTCTGTAGTATCCTCGTACACACTGATATAATTCCAGGGCTAAAATAATTAATTTAAAAATAATACAGCAGGAGCCATCATGAGTGACCAACCTATCATTGCCGATAATAAACCGATTAATGTCAGTTTGACTAAAGGTGAGGAGTATTATTTTTGTACCTGTGGCCGGTCAAACAATCAACCCTTTTGCGATGGCTCGCATGCCGGTACCGAGTTTAACCCAACACCATTTACCGCTGAACAGGAAGGTGAGGCCTATTTATGCCAGTGTAAACAAACCCAAAATCCACCGTTTTGTGATGGCACACATAAACAATTCTCTGATCAACTTGTAGGTAAGCCAGCACCAGACACAAATACAAGCAACCAATCTACAGTAAAACCCACTCGCGAAGAACCTACCGTCAGTTTTATTCATCAACTGGCGCGTGAAGGTCTAACAAAACTGGGACATCATGGCCCGATGACCTCGATGGGTGTGCCTCGGCATGAATTACCGCACTGGGATGACTTACAGATCATGGCTACTCAAATGGCCACTAAACCCTTGCTCGAAGAGCAGGATGTGGGCACTGCGCTGATCATTGGACCTGAATGCAAAAGACCATTAACGTTGGAAATTCCTTTATTTGTTTCGGACATGAGCTTCGGCGCACTCTCAGAGGAAGCCAAGATTGCTCTTGCCAGAGGCGCAGAATTGTCAGGTACAGGAATATGTTCGGGTGAAGGTGGCATGTTGCCCGAAGAACAGGCAGCAAACTCACGTTACTTTTATGAACTTGCCAGTGCCGAATTTGGATATAAAGATGAACTGCTAAAAAGAGTACAGGCCTTTCATTTTAAAGGTGGCCAGGGCGCAAAAACAGGAACCGGTGGTCATCTGCCTGGGCAAAAGAATAAAGGTAAAATTTCGACGGTGCGGGGTATACCGGAAGGAGAGCCCGCAATATCTCCACCCACCTTCAAAGACCTGGCCACGGTAAAAGATTTTAAACATTTTGCCGATCGAGTTCGAGAAATCTCAGGTGGCATCCCCATCGGCTTTAAACTAAGCGCCAATCATATTGAAAAAGATATTCAATTTGCGCTGGACGCCAGCGCGGATTATATCATTCTGGATGGACGCGGCGGCGGTACGGGGGCAGCACCTGAAATGTTTCGCAACCATATTAGTGTACCTACCATACCTGCACTGGCAAGAGCACGCCGTTATCTTGATGATCAAGCTGCAAGCGGCCGGGTAACATTAATCATAACCGGTGGCTTACGCGTGCCAATTGATTTTGTAAAGGCCCTGGCTCTGGGGGCAGATGGTATTGCCTTATCAAATAGCGCAATGCAGGCCATTGGCTGTGTTGCCGCAAGGATGTGTAATACCAATAATTGTCCAGCCGGTATTGCAACGCAAAAATTAGAGTTACGTAAAAAAATTAATATTGAGCAATCCGCTAAACAATTACATAATTTTTTCAGTGCTTCTGTGGAATTAATGCAGGTTATGGCGCGTGCATGCGGGCACGATCATTTTGCAAAATTTACCCACGAAGATCTGGCCACCTGGAATCGTGACATGGCCTTTTTATCCGGAGTAAATTATTCAGGCTTCCAATTGAAGTAAGCTTTTACTATATATAATAATCACAGCACTTTTTAATTTCTACGCTCCTTACAGCTAAGCCCTTGATCTTTAATTAAATTGGTGATCCACCTTCCCTTATAGTATATTCTTTTCAACGTTTATCATGCTGGGAAATAATAAATAAAAGTAAGGTTCATTATGCTGCATAAAATTTTTCCTTTTTTAAGCTGGATTCACGAGCTCAAAAATCCTCATATTTTACGCGCCGACATGCTTGCCGGTCTGACCGTTGCGCTCGTGTTAATTCCGCAATCTATGGCCTACGCTACTCTGGCCGGGCTACCTGAGGTCTATGGTTTATATATCGCATTCGTTCCTGTTTTTGTTGCCGCACTCTGGGGTTCATCCCGCCAGTTAGGCACTGGACCGGTTGCGGTTGTTTCTACCATGACCGCGACGACACTCGCACCGATTGTAATCATGTCTTTACAACCCGGTTATACCCATGAGCAGTTTATGGCCGCCTATATTCCAATGGCCATGCTCCTGACACTATTGGTCGGTATTTTTCAGTTCTCCCTTGGTGTGTTCCGGCTTGGTGCCATTGTTAATTTTTTGTCCCATCCTGTTATTGTTGGTTTCACTAATGCCGCCGCCCTGTTTATCGGCTTAACCCAAATATCGAAAATATTTGGGGTCGAAATGCCTGGCGAATCCAGCGATCATTTTATGTCGGTTCGCATCTGGGGCGTCATTCAGAATTTATCGGATACGCATATACCAACACTTATTATGGGCATCTCGGCCTTTGCGATTATGATCGGGCTTAAACGATACCTGCCTAGATTCCCCGCCGTACTGGTCGCCGTGGTCGTTACGACCCTGGCAAGTTATTTCCTCAATTTTGAAGCAATGAATGGCCGGGTCGTGGGTTCGATTCCCGAGGGGCTACCCGCTTTCAAGATGCCGGCCTTTAGTTATGACGCTGTATCGGGCCTTCTGATTGGCGCGGTTATTATTGCCATGGTCGGATTCATGGAAGCTATTTCGATCGCCAAGGCAATGGCGGCAAAAACAAAACACCGTATCGATCCTAACCAGGAGCTAATTGGCCAGGGCCTGGGTAACATTACCGGCAGCTTCTTCCAGTCTTACCCCTCATCGGGTTCATTTTCCCGCTCTGCAGTTAATCTAAATGCCGGCGCCAAAACGGGATTTTCCTCGGTGGTAACCGCGGCTCTGGTTGTAATCACGCTCCTGTTTTTAACACCTCTATTATACCACTTGCCAAAAGCAACCCTTGCCGCCGTGGTGATTATCGCCGTATTTGGTTTAATTAATTTTAAATCGATTGAACATATCTGGAAAACCAACAAACATGACGGGGTTGCAGCCCTGGTCACATTTGTAGCTACGCTCGGCGCTGCACCCAAGCTTGACCACGGCATTATGATTGGCGCGGTACTGGCCATTATTTTATATTTATATAGAACCATGCACCCTCGTGTCGCCGTATTAGGTCGCTACAAAGATGGCACGCTGCGTGATGTCGAAGTCTATAAAGATTTACCCGTCGATGAAAATATTACTGCGGTTCGATTTGATGGTTCACTCTATTTTGCCAATGTATCTTACTTTGAAGATGCCATGTTAAAGGCCGTCGCCGAACACCCCGATGCAAAATACCTGCTCGTTGTTGGTGACGCAATTAACGAGATTGATGCCTCTGGCGAAGAGGTATTGCATCATCTTGTTGAACGTCTCAACGAAAACCAGATCACGATCGTGTTTAGCGGTCTCAAACGTCAAATCCTTGATGTTATGCGTGCAACGAATTTATATGAACTCATCGGCGAACAAAATATATTTTCCAATGATGACCTGGCGTTGGATGCTATTTACGAGTGGCTAGGCCTGGATGCCTCCGGTGCAGCCTGCCCGTTAAAACGTTATTAAAAACTATATAACTGTTCCGCAAAGGTGTCGACTTTAGACATGGCAATTTACCAGACAGGTTCATGTCGGGGCGGGCTCAGACCGCGATTATATGACTATTTTAGATTTTATCGCGGTCTGAGCCCACTCCTACAATAAAAATAATTTTAATACGTTCAGTAGTTATCGAAATACATGACTGAAACTGGCCGAAAGTCATATCTTTACACCTACATTTAAATTCATGATCGCTTGATGTCAGTAGTGACGGACACGGTGTTTTCAATTATGCTTTGTATCAAGCTAAGTTAGAAAACATTCGCCAATAACAGGCCAGGCAAAGTATTCGTATAACCAAAGCCAACAACAAACACTAAAACCACATAAACAAAGAATACTGTTTTTATGCCCGAACCTTTGAAAAATTTATATACCCCCGCATTGATCGATAATTTATCAACGTCTATAAAAAAGCGTTATGCTGATTTTAATACTCGACATTTTAAACAATATGTATTTTCTCCAAACTGGGAACAACTGGAACTAAAGCAACGCCTTCGCCATGTAACTGAAGGGCTACACACGTTTTTACCCGATTCTTATACGCGCGCACTAAAAATCCTCAAACCTGTTTCCAGAAATTTCACCGGATTTGAATATATGTTTTTCCCCGATTATGTAGAGTTATACGGCATAGACCATTTTGATGAGTCAATGATTGCACTCGAACACTTTACTCGCTACTCCACATCCGAAATGGCAGTGCGCCCGTTTATCATCAAGTACCCGAAAAAAATGATGGCACAAATGCTTCGCTGGTCTCGTTCTGATAATTATCATGTACGACGCTTATCCAGTGAAGGTTGTCGGCCGCGTCTGCCATGGGCAATGGCCTTACCAGAATTTAAACATGATCCAGCCCCGATCTTAAAAATTCTCGAACGCTTAAAACAGGATGATAGTGAATACGTGCGACGCAGTGTTGCCAATAATCTGAATGATGTTTCAAAAGATCACCCGAAACTGGTTTTGAAAATAGCCCGCCAATGGCATGCAAAACATCCTGATACTGACTGGCTGGTAAAACACGCCTGCCGCACCTTACTCAAACAGGGTGACCCAGCTGCTATGCGACTATTCGGTTTAAAAAAGCCCTCACATGTTAATCTTAAAAGTTTCAAGCTTGATAAAACGGTCAAGCGAGGCGCTTCGCTCGACTTTTCATTTACATTAAGCACCCAGGAAAAAAAGCTCGGCAAACTGCGTATCGAATACGCAGTGGGTTTCCTGCGCGCTAACGGCCGCTTGTCTGAAAAGGTGTTTAAAATTTCAGAAACCGAGTATCAGGATAATAATCGTGACGTTAATAAATCTCATTCATTCAAAACCATTAGCACTCGACGATATTACCCAGGTAAGCACAGTATCACTATCATCCTCAATGGCAATAAACTCACCAGGCGCTATTTTCACCTGAAATAATTAGCTACTAGAGCCCTTTAAAATTTCAGCATGCTTATCGCCGGTTCACAGTCTCCTGCTTACTAGATATAATTACGCCGCTATAAACTGGGAATCTAGATGATACAAGTACAAAACTATATAAATGGCCTACATTTCAACAATCTTCGTGGAGATATTTATGGTGGATTAACCGCCGCCGTCGTGGCCCTGCCTCTGGCACTGGCGATGGGAGTGGCATCAGGCGCAGGCCCGATCGCTGGAATGTACGGCGCCATTTTTGTTGGTTTTTTTGCCGCCCTTCTCGGCGGCACACCGGCCCAGGTTTCGGGGCCCACCGGGCCGATGACCGTGGTGATGGCGGGCATTTTTACTCAATTCACAAGCTTATTCCCGGGCGATCCCGCTACGGGCGCCGCATTAGCCTTCACCGTGGTTATTATGGGCGGGCTATTTCAGATCGCTTTTGGCATATTAAAAATTGGCAAGTACATTCAACTAGTACCCCATCCCGTGGTATCGGGCTTTATGAGCGGTATTGGGGTAATTATTATTCTAATTCAGATTGGACCTCTATTAGGTCATGCCCCCACGGCAAAGCCACTGGCCGCCGCATTAGCCATGCCCGAGCATTTTGCCAGACCTCAGCAAGCGGCCATGGTATTAGGCTTGCTCACCCTGGCCATCGTTTATTTAATACCGAAATTTTTACCAAAGTTGAATAGGCTCATGCCATCGCCGTTATTAGCCTTGATCGTAGGGACCGCCTTTTTCCTGCTCTTTATGGATCATGAATCAGCCGCTACGCTTGGCAAGATTCCATCCGGTTTACCCGATCCCAGGTTACCCACCATCATGCTCGAGCACCTGATACCGATGATCATTGCCGCCCTGATACTGGCCGCCCTCGGCTCGATTGATTCGCTACTTACCTCGCTGGTGGCCGACAATGTTACTCGTACCTACCATAAATCAGACCGCGAACTAATTGGCCAGGGAATCGGTAACACCATTGCGGGAATTTTTGGCGGCCTGCCGGGTGCAGGTGCCACTATGCGCACGGTCGTAAACGTTAAAGCAGGCGGCCTGACGCCGCTATCCGGTGCTCTGCATGCCGTTATTTTGCTGGTTATCGTACTCGGTGCAAGTGGGCTGGCCTCACACATACCCAATGCCGTGTTAGCTGGAATCCTGGTCAAGGTTGGCACCGACATCATTGACTGGGAGTATCTGAAAAAGGTACACCGCGCCCCACTTGCCGGAGTGGTGATTATGCTGGTCGTTTTAGTTATGACTGTATTTGTTGATCTAATGATTGCGGTCGGAACGGGCATGGTGATGGCCAGCCTGGTCTTCCTGAAACGAATGACCGACCTGCAAATAGAATCATTGAAAATCACGACCTCTGAACAATCAGAGATGCCACTTAATGATAATGAAAAAGAGTTCATGACCAATGCCGGCGGGCGCATATTATTGTTTAGCCTGGGTGGACCAATGAGTTTTGGCTCGGCCAAAAACATGGCCAAGATGTTATCGACTTATAAAAATTATGATGTAATGGTTATTGATGTTAGTACCGTACCGTTGATCGACTTTACCTCCTGCAAAGCTTTAACCGAAATCATTACCGATGCGCAATCTTTACATCGACACGTCATGCTGGTGGGAGCACAGGGCAAAGTGCTGATTACGCTAACGAAACAACAAATAGTTGGCTTAGTCGGCCCGGAAAATACATTCCAGTTTCGCGAACCGGCTTTAGCCAAAGCCTTTGAGTCGGTTAAAAATAGCGGTAATATTGAGGATTAACGTATAATAATAATTTCAGGATATAAATAGTAATGGACTATCAATTTAAGCTTGATTTTAAGGTTCGTGACTACGAATGCGATTTACAAGGTGTAGTCAATAATAGTGTTTACCAGAGTTACCTGGAACACACACGGCATGAGTTTTTACTCAGTACCGGAATTGACTTTGCCGAACTTACCCGCCAGAAAATAAATTTAGTGGTGGTGCGAGCCGAACTTGATTACAAATTACCGCTCATCAGTGGCGATAAGTTTTGGGTTGGTTTAAACCTGCAGCAATCGTCAAAGCTACGTTTTGACTTTTTTCAGAATATTTACCGTAGCACAGATGACAAGTTAGCTTTAAAAGCCAAAATTACTGGCACGGCTGTCAACGAGCGTGGTCGACCATTTGTACCAGAAATAATTGAACAACTTTTTAACTAAAAACATTATATGCAATTTTACCTGTAAAGGATCGCATTATGGATACGAAGAAAAAACCCGGATGGGTAACCGCAGTCGCTATAATTGCCATAGTCTTAAGTGGTTTTGGTGTCATGGGGGGTATTCAGGAAGCACTCACACCGTTCATGCTGGATGCCCAACGTGCCGATTATGAGTTGATGATCGAAGAACTTAACAACATAGCCGTAGAAGTTGAGCAAAGTAATAATGTTGAGCAAAATACGGATATTAAACAAATTCCTGGTCCGGAACAGCAACAGGTTGTCGATATGTTTAAATCCTTCGCTGGATTATTAGAAAAAATACTTAATATGCCTGAATGGTATTTAAACTGGTTAGTCCTGTCTGGCATTATCTCAATACTAATTCACGGCTTTTACCTGTTTGCCTCTATCTGGTTAATGCAGTTAAAACCCTACGCGCCGCGCTACCTTGCTATCGCATTACCACTGAGCATCGCCTTTGCCCTTGTCCGCACCACCATTGCCGTGCAGGCACTGGATAGCATGGCGCTGTTGCTGATGGGAGGTACTTTGATCGCGATGTCGGTTGAAGTAGTGCTTTTATTGGTATTAATAACTAAGGATAAATCCGCCTTTAAACAGTTTGAGGCTTAAATTTATAAATCAATATGACGAATTCCGAACCACAACAGGAGAATGAAATTGTCTATGTTGGGTTCTGGTTACGTTTTGCCGCATCAATCATCGACACCATTGCAATCACTGCGATAATCCTGCCAATTTTACTTTTGATCTATGGCAAGGGCCTGTTCACTCTTGACGTAGATCCTGATCTAGTCCAAACATTACAAAACTTGACTCCAGCCTTCGGTGAATTTGTTATAAAATATATTCTACCCGCCATCGCTGTGATTCTGTTCTGGATGTTCAAGTCAGCAACCCCTGGTAAAATGGCCATTAACGCACAAATAGTGGATGCGAAAACATTCGGTAAACCCACTACCCGACAACTCATCATTCGATATCTCGGTTATTACGTATCTATTTTTCCACTTTTGATTGGCCTGTTGTGGGTCGCCTTCGATCGTCGCAAACAGGGCTGGCACGATAAACTGGCCGGTACGGTGGTGATTGAAAAACGCATCTAAATCAACTAAATCGCTGTTTTAGCCCGTAATTACTGGCTAATCAGCATCGTATTCTCTAGACTATTCAAACGCTTAGAATAAATCAGTCAACTTACATGTCAGCATTAACTCAATTTCCACGTTTCCTCTACATCGGCTGGGTGCTGGTACGCTACCGGCTGGATATCTTGCTGCTGGCCAGTCCATTGTTTCGACCCATCAGCTGGGTTCAGCATGCCTTACCGTGGAACTGGATTCGCGGCAAACCTGCGGCTCGTGGCACCCGTATCCGTATGGCACTGGAAGAGCTCGGCCCTATTTTTGTCAAGTTTGGTCAGATTATCTCAACCCGGCGTGATTTAATTCCGGATGATATTGCCACTGAACTGGCAAAATTGCAGGATCAGGTTCCGCCCTTCGCTGACACGATTTCGCGCCAGCTAATCGAGTCGGCCTATGGGAAATCAGTTGATGAGCTGTTTGCCAGCTTTGAAGCCACCCCGTTTGCCTCCGCCTCAATAGCACAAGTGCATGGTGCGGTATTACACAGCGGTGAAGACGTCATCGTCAAAGTGGTACGACCCAACATCCTGCCGACCATTCGACGTGATATTAATTTGTTGTATGCCATCGCCGCCGGCGTTGAACGCCATGTCAAGGCAGGCAAACAACTGCGTGCCATTGAGGTGGTCGCCGAATTCGAAAAGACCATTCTTGATGAACTCGACTTGATGCGCGAAGCGGCTAACGCATCGCAGCTGCGACGTAATTTCTCTGACTCCAGTTTGATTTATGTGCCAGAAGTACACTGGGAATTTTCTCGCAAGTCTGTGCTTGTCATGGAACGTATCAGCGGCACGCCCATCAGTGATATCGACACACTAAACAAAAATAACATCAACATGCAACAACTTGCCGAACACGGTGTTGAGATCTTTTTTACCCAGGTCTTTCGCGACAGTTTCTTCCATGCAGACATGCACCCCGGTAATATCTTTGTTTCAGAGACGGGTAAGTATATAGCTGTCGACTTTGGTATTATGGGCAGCCTCAATGAATCTGACCAACGTTATCTGGCTGAAAATTTTCTCGCCTTTTTTAACCGCGACTATCGGCGGGTTGCCCAATTGCATATTGATTCTGGTTGGGTTGATAAAAACACGCGGGTTGATGAGTTTGAAGCAGCGATTAGAACCGTACTTGAACCCATCTTTGACCGGCCTATAAAAGATATTTCATTTGGCCAGTTATTATTACGTTTATTTCAGGTCGCACGTCGCTTTAATATGGAAGTACAACCTCAGCTCGTGCTGTTGCAAAAAACCCTGCTCAATATCGAAGGTCTGGGTCGCCAACTGTACCCTGATCTTGATTTATGGAAAACCGCAAAACCTTTTCTGGAAAGATGGATGTCGGAACAGATTGGGCCGCGCTCGTTCGTTAAACATTTAAAAGAAAATGCACCGCTCTGGGCCGAACGTCTGCCTAAATTACCTAATCTTATGTTTGATGTAATCGAGCAGGCGAAATCTGGAAAATTAAAGGTTAGTCTGAATGATGAACAATTTAATGCATTACAGGATCAATTAAAACGTAATAGCCGGCGTAACTTTGCCACTTTGCTAGGTACTGGGCTGTTCTTATCGGCGACAATTATTTTTGCCCTGGACGGCTACACCAAATCCATGCTCTGGGATGTACCGTTGACATCCTGGGTACTTGGCGGTGTCGGCATCGCGGCTTTAATAGCAGCATGGCCCAGTGATCCACCAAAGTAATCAAGTCTAATACTATAACTGAATGTAGCTATGGTATACCTGCATACTTCCCGCTAACACTGCCAGACTAATAACCCATACGATGATATAGATAACCATAGACTGACGCGCGTTTTGTTTATCCAGCCAGGTTCGAGGTTTTACGCCTTTAAATAATAAGACTAATTTAGCCGCCAGGTTTACACTCACCAGATTAACCGCCAACAATAAAGCCGCACCGAGGGCAAGTTTATAATTTCCATGGGCAAGCGTTAAACCTACGGCCGTAGCCGGCGGCAACAGGGCGACGGCCACCATAACCCCTACCAGAGTACTTGAAATACCCGTGGTCATAGACAGCACACCTGCCGCCCCGGCAACTAGCGCTAATACCATAGCGGGTATGGTCACATCCGTTCGCGACAATAACTCCTGGCTGGTTATACCATCAGCCCAGATCATTCCCATCGCATACGATAAAACAAGTGTCAGTAAGATACCGGTAAAATTTGTCTTCAGGGATTGATAGATTAGTACTTTATCACCCAGAGCAGCGCCAAAAGCAAACGCAATATTTGGTCCTAATAAAGGTGCGATTACCATCGCGCCAATCACGACCGCAACATTGTCTTCAATTAAACCAATCGCAGCAACGATGGTCGAAAATATAACGAGTAAAATAAAATTAGAATCAAGTCTGGCACCAGCTTCGACCTCGTGATAAAGCTCTTCACGACTGCGGCTACCACTATACTTTTTGTCGTCTATGATCTCTTCCGGTCGTGGCAGCGCACCTTCTATCGGGTATATTATAATCCTCCAGCCTTGCACCGCCGTTAACGCTTGCTGTACCGCATCAATAACCGCCTGTTGTTTTTCCTGGCGAACCAGCAGACGCATACTACACCGATCTTCTTCATCGCTTTTGGCCACCCAGCAATCCATAATCTCATGCTGCTCGGCGATACCTCGTACGGTATCAACGTGACCACAGTCACCTAACACTTCAATTAGTCGCATAAGTCCACCTTGCTGACACCCTGATTAACTAATATGACTGGGGTGAGGATAAAGTAAAAAAGATAAGAAAAATAAACGATCAAAAGTATTTTTATAGAATAATATTTAAACCGCTGAACGCAGCAACGGTTGTTCAACCTGTATACGTTTTTCTGTTCCGGCAATTATTTCTATCAGCTTCAAAGCAAAATCCATCGCCGTACCGGGCCCCTGCGACGTGATCACCTTACCATCAACCACCAGCGGTAATTCAGATATTTGCATACCCGGTATATCAAGTTTATCCAGCACACCGGTATAGCCGGTCGCTATTTTATTATCCAGCAGGCCGGCACTGGCCAGCGCCTGAGGCGCAGCACAAATTGCGGCAACGTATTTATCCTCTGCCGCTAATTCTTTTAGTTTCTGTTGCACTAGTGGGTTGTCACGTAAATGCTCGGCACCCGGCAGACCACCGGGTAACACCATCATATCAAAGTCTTCGGACATAATAGACTGCATAGTAGTGGAGGGAACTAACACCATGCCGCGGCTTGCGGTTACCGGTTGATCATCTAAACCTGCCGTTACGACTTCAAATTCTGCGCGCGTTAGCAGATCAGTGATGGTCACGGCCTCAAGTTCTTCACAACCCTGGGCTAGTGGGACGAGGATGCGGGGTCTTGCCATGCCAGTTTGCTCCGGTTATGTTGTCGCCAGCGAATTAACTCAGAAACACTCATAAGCACGTAATCGTGCTCCAGTGTCTTTAACTGCCGGGTTAAAAAGGCAATCGTCTCTGGATATGGATGCGCAATCATCACCGCACTGCCTTGCTTGTCAGCTAACTTTAAATAATAACGCCACTGCTTCGCCATCGCCTGACTGGATTTATCGTTATCCAAAAACACATCGCGGGTAGCATGATCAATACCCACCTGCTTTGCCATCGCCAAAGCCTGGCTGGTATCAATCGTTCGACTATCGACAAAATAAAGATTGCCTCTGGACTGTAAGCCTTTCATTAACCAACGCATCATTTGCGTATTTTGGGTAAGTCGACTGCCCATGTGATTATTAATGCCACGAATGTTTTCAAGTGATGCCAGGCTTTGATCTAGACTGGCATTGACTTGCTGCTCTGTCATATCCATGTACAAACCAGCTTTGCCAAGGTAGCGATGATCAATTGATTCCATCGGTAAATGCAGCATGATCTCCTTGTTGTGCTGGTTAGCAAGACGCGCCAATTTACGTGCGTAAGGAGTATAAGGAATGATACCAACGGTTATATTGCCGTTTAAGGCAATGACCTTGCGACCGTCTTTTAAACGGTCACCAAGGTCATCAATAATAATAGCAAGACGTGGCTTTTCACTTAAAGATAATTCTTCGGCAACAATCGTGGTGCTACCAAGCAGTGTTAAAACCAGCAAACTGATACAAGTTCGCATAACCATCCTCAATCGCTCACCGCGACGATTAGAAGTTATCGCTGACTAACCAGATACAGACCTTTTAACAGGTTTAAGGCTTCATAAAGCGCATAGTCTTCACTCAACAGCTTTTTACCATTATCTTCTTTTTTGCCCTTGTCGCCTTTTTTAGCCTTATTCTTTTCATTTTCAAGGTGGCCATGCAGGTCAACCTCTTTAATCTGTTCGATATTCTTTTTATCGTTCTCAGTTAGTTTTACATCGCGAATAATAATATCAGGATCAATGCCCTTCGCCTGGATTGAACGACCAGATGGCGTGTAGTAACGGGCCGTGGTTAACTTGATAGCCGTATTGTTGCCTAATGGCACAACCGTTTGCACCGAACCCTTACCAAAGGTTTTACTCCCCATAACGATGGCTCGTTTATGATCCTGCAGCGCGCCGGCAACAATCTCAGATGCCGATGCAGAACCGCCATTAACTAGCACAACGATAGGCGCACCATCAAGCATATCGGCCGGTGTCGCACTATGAACAATCTTCGAACCTTCTTCACGGCCTTTAACACTGACTATTCCACCTTTGGTAATAAAAATGTCAGAAATTTCAACCGCTGAATCAAGCAGGCCGCCCGGATTATTTCGTAAATCTAATACAATGCCGTTTAACTTGCCGTTGTTATCTTTTTTCAGTTTTGAAATTGCTTTTTTAAGATCACTGCTGCTACGTTCCTGGAACTGGCTAACACGAACATAACCAAAACCTTTTTCCAGGGTTTTTGATTTGACACTTTTAACGCGAATTTTATCGCGGGTAACATGATAGGTAAGTGGCTTATCCGCACCCTCACGTACAATCAATAATTCAATCTCCGTTCCCGGACGACCACGCATGATCTTGACCGCATCATCCAGGCTCATGCCTTTTACAGGTTTTTTATCCAGGCGGATTATCAAGTCACCCGCTTTAATGCCTGCCCGTGATGCCGGTGTATCATCAATCGGCGAGATAACCTTTACGAAGCCGTCTTCCATACCGACCACAATACCGAGGCCACCAAATTCACCGCTAGTACCTACTCGTAATTCCTTGAACGCCTCCTTATCCAGATACGTTGAATGCGGATCCAGTCCCGTCATCATGCCGCGAATCGCATTTTCAAGTAATTCTTTATCAGTGACATCTTCTACATAATTATCTTTAATCTTGCCAAACACTTCGCTTAATGAACGGATATCTTCAATCGGTATGGTTTTTACCCCATTGCTACCACGTTCGGCATGCACACCGATGCCTATTGCCAGGGTGATACCTGCAATCAAGCCGGTAGTTAATATGAGAGTGTTGCGCGTAAAGTTATTCATGTATGTCCTTCCTCTACCTCGTATGATCGGGCTGGTTGCAAGTCGGAATTAAGTAAAACAATAGATTACCGCATTTAGCGCGGGATCTCATTTAATATAGCTAACCTGAACGAAACCAGCGAACCGGATTGCTGGGTTTGCCATTGTTGCGGATCTCAAAATACAGACCTGAATGTTTTTGCCCTCCGCTGGTGCCAATACTGGCGATAGTTTCACCAGTTTCGACCCATTCGCCTATTTCCTTATATATAGTTTGGTTGTGTCCATACAGACTCATATAACCATCACCATGGTCAATGATTAACAATAACCCATATCCACGCAGGAATTCAGCAAATGCTACTCGCCCATGTGAGACCGCCTTCACATCCTGACCAACCTGAGCCATGATCATGACCCCATTCCATTTGACGCGTCCGGCTTTGCGTTTTTTGCCATAAATATTTCTCAGCTTGCCTTTAGTCGGCCAATTCAATTTTCCTTTTAGTTTTGCAAAGGGTGTGCGATTACCCGGGTCGGTTAAAATCGCCGGCATGACTTCATCCAGCTGCCTGATCAATTTCTGTAGGCGCCGCTCATTTTCAACTAATACCGATAAATCCTGCTCCTGGTTACGCAGCTGCTTATGTAGCTCGGCGACCACAATGGCGCGTGACTGAGTGACTATTTTTAATTCTTTTTGTTTCGTCGTTTGTTGCGATTTCGTTTCTTTGAGCGCCGCCGTTTGCTTATGAATCTTTTTTTCGACGGCCGCCAGCGACGCCAGGGTATTTCGAGATTTTTTGATTCGATCTAAACGAGCCTGATTGAAGTAATTATAATAGGTCATCGTACGGCCAATCGATGAAGTATCTTCCAGGTTTAAAATAATCTTCAGGTATTCCTGCTGCCCCATCATATAGGCCGACTTAACCTGGCTTGCCAATAATTTATGCTGCGTCTTCAGATCTTTTTTGAGGTTAGTGCGTTTTTTCTGTAGCTTATTCAGCTTGCGTCGCTGCTTACGGATTTTTGATTTAACACGTTTTAATTCTTTTGAAATGCTGGCAAGCTCAATCTCCAGCTTGTGCACTTCTTTTTGCACCGAGTCGCGAAACATCTGAGTTTCACGAATCTCTTTTTGCATCCTGCCGATGTCACGGCGCACCTTGTTTAAAGCGGCTTCATCGTCATCGGCATACAATACAGCAGGTGAAATTAGCGCTGAGATAAGCAGACTGAGAAGACCGCTAAGTAATACGGTTCGCCATTTCAGGTTTGAGAACATCATGTACTTGAGTGTACCTGAGTAAAACGATATGCGCACCATGGCGTATGAAAAATGCGGTTTGATGACAAAACAACTATGAAATAGCCGTTATTTCTTAATCTTCCGCCGGCTCCGCTAACTTAACAAGTGAACAGCCACTCATTTCGATTGGCTGATCTAATCCCATAAGATTAAGCATGGTCGGGGCAATATCGGATAAAACCCCCTGATTTACCAGCTCATGTGACTGGCCCACGTAGATCAACGGAACCACGTTGGTAGTATGCGCTGTATGCATCTCACCGGTCTCAGGATTAACCATCATCTCAGCATTGCCATGATCGGCGGTTAACAACATTTCACCATCGCATTTCTCGATTACTTTAACAAGCCTGCCAAGACACTCATCGAGCGCCTCAATTGCCTTGACGGTTGCCTTTAGATTTCCGGTATGACCTACCATATCTGGATTAGCATAGTTACAAATGATCACATCGTATTTGCCACTCTCAATTGCGGCAATTAATTTGTCGGTTAATTCCGGCGCGCACATCTCCGGCTGCAGATCATAGGTCGGTACATCCGGTGACTTAATTAAAATTCGATCTTCAAACTCAAATGGCTCTTCACGACCGCCATTAAAAAAGAAGGTCACGTGCGCGTACTTTTCGGTTTCGGCTATGCGTAGCTGGTTTAAACCTAGTCCACTAATATACTCACCAAACACCTGTTTCAGGCGATCGGGTGGATAAGCAACCGGCACATCAAAATCAGACTTATATTCAGTTAACGAAGCAAAGGTCGCTATCTTAGGCACGATGCCTCGATCAAAATCATTAAAGTCTGGTTCGATATACGGGCGGGTTATCTGGCGGGCGCGATCGGATCGATAATTCATGAAAATGACACTGTCACCATCTTCAATCCTTACCGCTTTATCACCGGGCGGAACCACGACGGTAGCCTGAATAAATTCATCTGTCTCATCACGATTATAAGCCTGGCCCAAACCCGCCAGCGCAGACTCGGATTCAAAATCAGCTACGCCATGGGTCATCAGATCGTAGGCCTTTTGCACACGTGGCCAACGGTTATCACGGTCCATGGCAAAGTAACGACCTATTATCGAGGCGATTCGGCCCACGCCCAGTTCGGCAAATTTTGCGTCCATTTTTTTAATGGATTTAAGCGCACTTTTCGGCGCGGTATCGCGACCATCGAGGAAGGCATGCACATAGATTTTTTTCGCACCCCGTTGTACCGCCAGCTCGACCATCGCATGGATATGATCCTCATGACTGTGCACGCCACCGGCAGATAACAAACCCAGAATGTGCACCGCCTTGTCTTTGTTTGCCGCAACTTCAACGGCATCAACCAGGGTCTGGTTATTAAAAAACGAGCCCGTTTTAATCGATCGGCTCACCCTGGTAAATTCCTGATAGACGACACGACCGGCGCCTAAATTCAGGTGACCGACCTCAGAATTGCCCATTTGATCGGCTGGCAAACCTACCGATGCACCAGAACCATTTATAAAGGCATGAGGGTACTTATCCCACAAACGATCCCAGTTTGGCTTGTTGGCGATGGCAATCGCATTATTTTCGGTTTTTTCTGAATAGCCCCAGCCATCAAAAATGACCAGCAGCATTGGTTTTGCGTAATTTGACATGAATTTCCGGGTTCTTTCTTTAAATCTTCGATAAATGCAGGCGTAATCGGCTCTGTATTGCTATTTTAGACCAAGTCTAAATAAAATCATACTACCCGCTAGTCACATTTATTACCTATTTATCAAATAGTTAGAGGTTATTTGTAAATACGTGTAAGAAAATAGGGTAATACCCTTCTCAAACGGTAGATTATTGTATAATGTTTTGTTAATAAAGGGCAGCTGTGTAAAACTCTATCTATAAATTAGCCCTGTAATACTTAACGTGTCTAACAAATGGTGCACTCAATGATGCAAGAAATCGAAGGTTTGATTACACGTGATGAAGATATCGACCGTGCTTCGCGCTCGCTGAAGGCGATGTCACACCCATTACGACTTAAAATCCTCTGTACCCTGGGAGACAGTGAAATCAGCGTACAGGATATCGTCGAACATGTCGGCACCTCACAGAGTAATATTTCTCAACATCTCGCCATCCTGCGTGACAAGGGCATACTTTCCGCTCGTAAAGATGCCAATCGTGTTTATTATAAAGTCGGTGACCGACGTACCCTACAATTAATCGGGATGATGCGGGAAGTATTTTGTAACACCTCGCTCAACGATTAACGTTATATTATCGCAAAGATCTCCAGGCTTCTTTACTGTTATGGCTTGAATGCCGTACAGGCTGACACTACATTACATCTATGTACAGCAGCCTCGTCGCTGCCCATTTTGCTGAAAGCTTAAATACAATTATTTTTTTTACAGGTTACTTCAATGCAACAATATCTTGAATTTATCTCAAATCACTACATTTTAGCCGGCGGTTGGGCGGCTATTTTCGTCATGCTTATCTATAGTTATATCGGTGCCCGTCTTCGCGGTTACGCCAGCGCTAATCCCGCCGTGGCCACGCAACTCATCAATCGTGAAAATGCCGTGATGGTTGATGTACGCGAAGATAATGAATATGTAAGTGGACATATTATTAACTCAACACACATCCCGCTTAGCTATTTTCGTGATCGGCTGAAAGAACTTGAAAAACATAAATCAGATCCAATTATTGTCGGCTGTAAAACCGGCCAACGTTCGGGCCAGGCCTGTGCTATTTTAAAAAAGGCTGGTTTTGAAAAAGTCTATAACCTCAGCGGTGGTGTTTCTGCATGGCAGGCTGATAATCTCCCCTTGACCAAAAAGTAAAATCAACATGGCTAATGTCGTAATGTATTGCACTCGCTTCTGTCCCTATTGCGTGCGGGCAAAAGATTTACTTGAACATAAGGGGATTGAATACGATGAGATCAGCGTCGATTCTGACCGTGTAAAACGTCAGGAGATGATGCAATTATCGGGTCGTACCAGCGTACCGCAAATTTTTATTGGCGAGGATCACATTGGTGGTTGCGATGATCTCTATGCGCTTGATGCCGCAGGTGGACTGGATACGAAACTTGGCCTCGCCTGATCATGACCGATCCTGTACATATTGTTTGCCCTCACTGCACTAGCACCAACCGCGTCCCTGCAAGTAAACTTTACGCTGGTGGTAAGTGTGGCAAATGTCATAAGATCTTAATCACTGATGAACCTGTCGAACTTGACCAGTCAAATTTCAAAAAGCATATAACGACAAACGATCTACCTGTAATCGTTGACTTCTGGGCGCCCTGGTGTGGCCCCTGTAAAATGATGGCACCGATTTTTGAGCAGGCGACGCAACAATTAAAAGGCAAGGCCATTTTTGCCAAGGTAAATACTGAGGCCGAGCAAATGCTGGCCAGCCAGTTTAATATTCGTAGCATACCGACTATCGCTATGTTCAAAGGTGGCCATGAGATAAAACGCAGCGCCGGTGCGATGGATCTGAATAGCCTGAGCCAATGGGCACAAACACAAATTTAATTTTTAAAGAGTAATTATCATGACAGATGAAAAACAACCCGCCAATAAAGAAGACACTGAAAATGTTTTTAATATTCAGAAAATTTACACCAAAGATATTTCATTTGAGGCTCCCAACTCGCCTAAAATATTTACCGACACCTGGGAACCCAACAACAATCTGGATATAAACACCAACGCCCATAAACTTGCCGATAATGTTTTTGAAGTTGTGCTTTCCGTTACCGTTACCGCCAAGGTAAAAGAAGATACGGCCTATTTAGTCGAGATTCATCAAGCGGGTATTTTCAGCCTGGAAAATTTCTCTGATACGGATATTCACGGCATGTTAGGCAGCTTCTGTCCAAATATTCTCTTTCCTTATGCACGCGAGGCTATCTCAGATATTGTTAGCCGTGGTGGATTTCCTCAATTGCTGCTCGCACCGATTAACTTCGACGCCCTGTACGAACAACATATGCAACAACAGGCTGAGACTGCAAAACAGCAACCGGCAAATTAATTTCATTACGCATGAACTCACAAGCCCAAACATTTAGCGTTCTTGGCGCAGGTTCGTGGGGTACCGCACTGGCGATGCAACTTGCTCGCGCGGGTCATGTCACTTCGTTATGGTCACACCGTCCTGAGCACGTCAAAGAGATGCTTGCCGCCGGCAGTAATGAAAAGTTTCTGCCCGGTATCGCCTTTGATGATAAATTAAATTGCAGCGATGATTTAAGTCACTGCGTTAAAATCGCAAACACTATTTTAATCGTCGTCCCCTCGCATGCCTTTCGAGAAACCATTCGCAAAATAAAACCGCTACTAACCACAAAACATCGGCTGGCCTGGGGCACCAAAGGCCTTGAAAAAGGCTCACGCAAATTATTACATCAGATCGTATGCGAAGAACTTGAGCTGGATATACCCCTCGCCGCTATCTCTGGCCCAACATTTGCCCACGAAGTGGCGCGTAACCAGCCGGGTGCCATCACCATCGCCTCCCAGGATCAGGACTTCGCCAGACAGCTGGCGAATGCACTGCACAGTGAGAATTTCCTGACCTATACCAGCGAAGATATCATTGGGGTTGAGATTGGTGGCGCCGCTAAAAATGTTATGGCCATCGCCGCCGGAATCGCCGATGGCATGGGCTTTGGTACCAACACACGGGCAGCGCTTATCACACGTGGATTAAACGAAATCATGCACCTTGGTGTCGCACTGGGCGGACATCGAGATACCTTCATGGGATTATCCGGTCTCGGCGATCTAGTGTTGACCTGCTCAGATGATCAATCCAGAAACCGCCGCTTTGGTCTGGCGCTTGGAAAAGGTCATGATCTTGAACAGGCCAAACAGAAGATCGCGCAGGTCATTGAGGGTATTGGTACATCGGAAACGCTCTACCAGCTCGCCCTGGACAATAATGTCGACATGCCCATAACCGAACAGGTCTTCAAAGTGTTACATCAGGGCCTGTCTCCAAAACAAGCCGTACAAACCCTGATGAACCGAAATCCAAAACCGGAACTTTGCTGAATCAATATACCGGCTACAGCCCTCCTTTAAAGTCTATTTGTCGCCAGGCTTCATACACCACCAAGGTAGCCGTATTCGACAGGTTTAAACTACGACTGTTTGCCTGCATTGGAACTCTAAGCAGATTGTCACCCAGATCCTGCCTGATCGATGAGGGCAGACCTCGCGTCTCCGGCCCAAAGATAAAGGCATCGCCTGCCTCGAAATTTGCCGCATAGAATGACCGCTGACCATGCGTTGATAAGCCATATAAATTGACCGGTTTGAGCTGTTGATAAAATTCCCGAAAAGACGCATGTGTCTTAACCGCCGCAAATTCATCATAATCCAGGCCGGCCCGTCTTAATTTTTTATCATCCAGATCAAAACCCAACGGCTCAATCAAATGCAACTGACTGCCCGTATTGGCGCATAAACGGATTATATTGCCCGTATTGGGCGGGATCTCAGGCTCAAATAAAACAATATGAAACACAACATTATCAACCAGTTAGTAAATTCAAGACGATAATATACTGACTGTGAACCTTTTGTGATAATAGTTTTCTACTATTAGATCCAAGAATTAGCCAACTGAACCATCATGCCCAACCGAATATTAATCATTGAAGACAATCCGGACATTGCCAACCTTGTCAGCATACATCTGAAAGACAATGGCTATGCCGTTGCAATCGAGAATAATGGCCAAAGCGGTCTTGAACGAGCCCAGAACACAGAATTCCAGTTAATTATACTGGATCTGATGTTACCCAAAATAGATGGCCTGCAAATCTGTCGTGAATTACGCGGCCAGCACATCAACACGCCAATATTAATGTTAACCGCAAAAAGTTCTGAGGTTGATCGAGTGCTTGGTCTGGAGATAGGGGCAGACGACTACTTAACAAAACCGTTTAGCATTCAGGAATTACTGGCACGTGTTAAGGCCATTTTTCGCCGTATCGAATGTTACCAGCAGGACGATGAGACTGAGACAAATAAAAATATCTCGGTTGGTCATATATCGCTAGATGCAAATACTCGAATCGTTAAACAGAAGGATCGTGCGATTGATTTAACCGCCAAAGAATTTGACCTGCTCTGGTATTTTGCCTCCCATCCTGGTCGTGTCTATTCGCGTTCACAATTACTTGATCAGGTCTGGGGTTACGGTCATGATGGTTATGAGCACACGGTCAACTCTCACATAAACCGTCTACGTTCAAAGATTGAAGACGATCCCGCCAACCCGGAATTTATTTTAACCGTCTGGGGTGTTGGTTATAAATTTTCGACTGATACCGATAAAACACAGAACGTTTAAATTAAATGTTTAAAACTCTCTACAGTAAACTGGCCCTTACTCTATTTATACTTCTTAGTGTATTCGGTATCGCCTTTAGCCAGCTGATTCACCATACCAGCGTTCAATATCAACAAGAGGCAACCCAAAAATTAAATGAAGGCCTGGCCGAACATGTTATCGCTGAAATTGAATTTTTTAAAGATGAAAAAAAAGATGCCGCGGCCATAAAAGAAATATTCCACATGATGATGGTGATCAATCAAAGCATCGAAGTCTATCTACTTGACGAAAATGGCAGGATACTTAATTTTGCAGCTCCGGTAAAAAAAATAAAACGCACCCACATCGATTTAACACCCATAAACCAGTATCTAAACAAACAGGCTCCCTATCCTATTTTAGGCGACGACCCGAGAAACCTCTCGCTGCATAAAGCTTTCTCGGTTGCGCCGATAATGAAAAACGGAAAGCTCAAAGGCTATCTCTATATTATTCTTGAAGGTGAACGTTACACCAGCATCCTCGATGTTATTCAAGACAGCTATATCGTCGGCCTCTCGATCTGGGCAATAGCCGCCGTTCTGCTGATCACCTTTGTTGTTGGCCTGTTGATCTTTTACCTGATGACACGTCGACTAAGAAAACTGTCCTCGCAGATGCAGGAATCGATTGAGCATAATGAATTCAATCTTCTCGAAATTAATAATGACAACCACAAAGACGAAGTGGGACAGTTATCAGTACAATTCAATAAGCTGATTAAAACTATCAATAAGCAAATTAATGAATTGAGAAACGTTGATAAAGTAAGGCGCGATCTGATTGCCAATGTCTCGCATGATCTACGCACGCCAATAACCACTCTGCAGGGCTACCTTGAAACCCTGTTATTGAAAAACAAAGAACTAAGCAGCAAACAAAAAGCACAGTACCTTAAAATTTCAATCAACCACAGCAAGCACCTAAGCCGACTGGTGACTGAATTATTTGAACTGGCCAAGCTTGATTCATGTGAATCGATTATATCCGCCGAACCCTTTTCAATAGCCGAATTGATCCAGGATATTATCCTGAAATTTACCCTGACCGCTGAAAAACATGGAATACAGCTTAAATACCACTATAAAAACCAGCCTGGCCTGGTTATTGGTGACATAGGCATGATGCAGCGTGCACTTGAAAATTTAATTGAAAACGCACTTCGTCATACTGATAAAAATGGTACGGTTATGATCACCGTAAAAACCACCGATGATAAAGTGATTGTCAATGTCGCGGATAACGGTTGTGGTATCGATAAAGCAGAACTCAGCCATATCTTTAATCGATTCTATCGTGTCGATAAAAGCCGTACTAATACGGTTGGTTCTGGTCTCGGCCTTGCTATTACAAAACGCATCCTGGAATTGCATGGCAGTAAAATTAATGTCGAGAGCAAGCTTAACCACGGCACTACTTTCTCATTTCAAATCTCAACCTATCAAACTCAACTCACCAGCCAGGCTAAATAAACGAGGCACATTATTAATCAATAATGGGTGCCGTGATAGAAATGTTATGACTGTGTGAAAACTTTGTGACCCCCGTGATGAATACTTACTGTGGTGCTTACTCACCAAATGTATTTAATTCAAATCATGGAGATAGAAAATGAATATAATGAAAAGAATTGTTTCTTCCGGCCTTGTGCTTGGCGCAACATTACTGGTCGGTGTGGCCAGTGCCGATGACAATCGTGCTTTTGAAGTAACCGTAACCAATATAACCAAAGGTGAAGTTTTTACCCCAATTATGGTCGCTGCACATCGACATGGAGTAAAATTATTTGAAATTGGTGAGCCGGTGGATCAGGATCTTGAGATCCTGGCGGAAAGTGGCAACACGGCACCACTATCATCATCATTATTAAACTCAGGTCTTGCGCTTGATGTGGTAACGGCTGATGGACCGCTTTTACCAGGACACAGTGTCACGCTACAGGTTAGCACCAATAAAAGAAATGCCCATATCAGTATTGCTTCAATGCTGGTGCCTAGCAACGATGCCTTCTTTGCAATTAACGGTATTCATGGTCCACGTGGTAAAAAATCAATGACGGTTTACTCTCCGGCTTATGACGCTGGCTCCGAAGTGAATGATGAGCTTTGTGATAATATCCCCGGCCCTCCCTTTGCCTGTACCGGAGAAGGTTTCAATACTGAATCTGGCGAAGGTTATGTCTTCATTCATCCAGGCATACAAGGTAACGGTGATTTAGATTCGGCCACCTACGACTGGAATAACCCGGTAGCTAAAATTACCATTAAACGCATTAAAGCAAATTAATATAGTTTTACCCCCACCCCGTCCTTTTTGTTCTTTTAGCCTGGCAAAAGGGGTGGGGTTTTCCATTCTCCGTTTCGACAATTCAGGACAAAATCCATCGTAATACAGTACAATTCCGAACCAGTGAACTTACGGAACGACTAAATGACTTCGACCAACTCCGCCATGTTAAAGAGCACTTTTTGCGGCATGGAATTTCAGACACCGCTGGTCCTGTTGTCTGGCTGTGTTGGTTTCGGTGAAGAATACACTCGCGTGCAGGGATTTTCGTATCAAGATATTGGCGCAGTCTGTCTAAAAGGCACCACGCTCGAACCCCGACTGGGTAACCCAGCCCACCGTGTCTGTGAAACACCGGCTGGGATGATCAATGCTATTGGTCTGCAGAATCCTGGCACCCAACACGTCATCAACTCGATCCTGCCTGAACTCGATTTTAACGAAACCCGCTTCATTGCCAATCTTTCTGGCTCCTGCGTCGAAGAATATGCGGAAGTAGCCCGATTGTTTGATGACTCACCCATTGATGCGATGGAAATCAACATCTCTTGCCCTAATGTAAAAGAAGGCGGCGTCGCCTTTGGCAACGATCCGGATATGTCGGCGCGGGTTGTGGCCGCCTGTCGTGCTGTTACGAAGAAGCCACTTATCACCAAGATGTCGCCAAATCAGACCGATATCGCCGAAAATGCCCGACGTTGCATCGAAGCCGGTACCGACGGTTTTGCCGTGATCAACACCTTAATGGGCATGGCGATCGATATCGAAACCCGAAAACCCATTATTGGTAATAATCAGGGTGGCCTGTCAGGCCCGGCCATTAAACCCATCGCCCTGCTCAAGGTGCACCAGGTCTACCAGGCCTGTAAAGCACACGATATCCCCATTATTGGTCAGGGCGGCATCACCACTGCCAACGATGCCATTGAATTCCTGATGGCCGGGGCATCGGCAATTGGCATCGGCACAGCCCTGTTCTATGAACCTCTGGTATGCCCGAAGATCAACGAAGGGATTAGTGATTACCTTAAAACTCACGACCTGAGCCATGTATCCGAACTGGTTGGCAGCCTGGAGTTGTTCTCCTAAGTCCGTCTAAATACACGACATACCTGTGTAAAACCACTTTCTATAACATTCTCATTAAAGCTAAGCCCTTGATTCGACGATAAAGTAGCTAACGAATACAATTGTTGGATATTTCTATGGGCGAAGCGGCCCCGAAAAAAAAGATTCGCCTTGGTGACCTCCTTGTAGAACACCAGTTAATTTCAGAAGACCAGCTGATGGCAGCGCTTGATGAACAGAAAAACTCTGGTCTGAAACTGGGTCGCCTGCTGGTCGAAAAAGGCTATGTAAAAGAAGAGCAGGTGCTCGAACTGGTCTCTACGCAATTAAACATACCCTATATAAACCTTAAACAATATAAATACGATAACGAGACCATTCACCTGATCCCGGAAATGCTCTCACGTCGGTACCGGGCCATTGCCCTGCACGAAGAACGCGATGGCAGTTTGCTGGTCGGTATGGCAGATGCAACCGATATCTTTGCTTACGATCATTTAGCCAAACACCTTAAGCGTTCCATCGCATTAGCCGTGGTCAAAGAATCTGACATCGTCGATGTCATCGATCTGGTTTATCGTAAACGCGATGAGATCAGTAACCTGGCTGAAGAATTACAGGATGAGTTGTCTGAGACCGACATCGACCTTGAACTGCTTGTCCAAAGCGAAGATGTTGCCAACGCACCGGTTGTAAAATTACTACAATCCATATTTGAAGATGCGGTACAGATCGGTGCTTCGGATATTCATATCGAACCCGATGAACAAGTACTGCGTATTCGCATGCGTATTGATGGCATCCTGCAAGAACAGGTCATGAAAGAAAAGCGTATTGCGCCTGCGCTGGTCTCACGTTTAAAGTTGATGTCGGGTTTGAACATTTCCGAACGGCGTATTCCCCAGGACGGTCGGTTTAATATTCGCGTGCATGGTCGAAGTGTTGATGTACGCCTGTCAACCATGCCGATTCAGGCGGGTGAATCCGTTGTTATGCGATTACTTGATCAATCCGGTGGCATGTTAAATCTCGAACAACTGGGCATGTCAAAACATATCTTAAACCGCTTTCGTGCCAATATTACCCGACCCTATGGCATGGTGCTGGTCACCGGCCCAACCGGTAGCGGTAAAACCACCACGCTCTATTCAGCGCTAACCGAATTAAATAATGCCGAGAAAAAAATTATTACCGTTGAAGACCCGGTCGAGTATCGATTGCCGCGTATCAATCAGGTACAGGTTAATCCTCGTATTAACCTGACTTTTGCCTCGGTACTTCGTGCTGCGTTACGGCAGGATCCCGATATTGTCTTAGTCGGTGAAATGCGCGATCAGGAAACCGCCGAGATCGGTTTGCGCGCAGCAATGACCGGTCACATGGTGATGTCGACCCTGCACACTAATGATGCCATTTCCACCGTTAACCGTATCCTCGACATGGGTGCCGAAGGTTATCTGGTTGCCAGTGCTTTACGTGCCGTCGTCGCCCAACGTCTGGTTCGTAAAATTTGTGAAAGCTGTAAAACGCTTTATGCACCGCTCGCACAGGACATTGCCATCGTTTCAAATTTAATGAATTACGATCATCGTGAATCGACCTTTTTTCACGGCCCCGGCTGTACTCATTGCAATAACACCGGTTACAGCGGTCGTATTGGTGTATTTGAATTTCTGGAGATCGACGATGCCATGGCCGATGCGTTACGCATCTCCGATGCCAGCGCCTTTGCAAGACATGCCCGCCAAAGTGAACATTTTCGTTCGTTTGCCCAACATGCACTGGAGTACGCCTTTCAGGGGATCACCACGATCGAAGAAGTGTTACGTGTCGCCGGTTCAATCGATGATACGATGGATAAGTTTAACTTCGATAAAGACGACGATGATAGCATGCAAGAGAACACGGAAGAGCCAGGCTAATGCCGCTATTCCAGTATACTGCACGCAATAATACTGGCGAGTCGCTGAATGGCCAGCTGGATGCCGCTACTTTAGATGCAGCCGCAAATCAATTATTGAAAAGTGGTATCACCCCGATAGAAATTAGCGAATCCAAAAAAGGCAAAGATTATTTAAAAATAATTGCACGCTGGTGGAATTCACATCCACCAAAGCTGCAGGATCTTATTTTTCTGAGTCGGCAGATGTATACCTTGATGAAGGCAGGAGTACCCATCACACGCTCAATCAAGGGCGTTGCGGATAACTTAACGAACCCACTTTTAATTAATACGCTCCATGATCTGGTCACCAGCCTTGAGTCCGGGCGTGAACTCTCTGCGGCAATGAGTCAACATCCAAAAGTGTTCAATCGATTATTTGTCAGCATGGTTAAAGTTGGTGAAAGTACCGGCGAACTTGATGGCGCATTTGGTAAACTGTCTGAGTATCTTGAACGTGAAAAAGAAACACGTGATCGCATCAAGCAAGCAACACGTTATCCGGTGATTGTCTTTAGTTTTATTGTTGCTGCACTGGTGGTTATTAATCTATATGTAATCCCGCAGTTTTCCGGGATCTTTAGTAAATTTGGTGCTGACTTACCCTGGCAGACAAAAGTTTTAATAACAACATCTAACTTCATGCAGAACTACTGGCCACATATACTGGTCGCCAGCGCAGGTTTTTATTTATGGTTGCGACATTATTTAAAAACAGATAAGGGCAGGCTGTACTGGGATAGATTAAAACTACGAATACCTCTGATAGGCAATGTACTATATGAAGCCTTGCTTGCTCGCTTTGCAACCTCGTTTGCGTTAACCGTTCGCAGTGGAGTGCCATTAATACAGGGACTTAATGTCACCGGCCATGCAGTCGATAATGCCTATATCGGCGACAAGATTACCCAGATGCGAATCGGCATCGAAAAAGGCGACAGCCTGACAAGAACGGCGGCGAGTACTCAAATGTTTACACCCCTGATCATTCAGATGATCCAAGTTGGTGAGGAGACAGGCTCGGTTGACGAGATGCTTGAAAACGTTGCCGGTTATTATGATCGCGAAGTGGATTACAAACTTAAAAATCTCAGCAGCGCAATCGAACCGATTCTAATTATCGTCATTGGTGCCATCGTCTTAATGCTGGCACTGGGCGTGTTCCTGCCCTTGTGGGATCTTAACTCCGTCATACAGCAATAACCCAATGGAATTACCCGGCCCCAGGATCCGTTTATTACCACAGCAATCCGGTTTTAGTATGCTCGAGCTGCTTGTCGTGATTATTATTATCAGTACCCTGTTGGGTTTCGCCATAGAGAAGCTGCTCAAGCTGCAGGTTCAGGCCGAACGCTCGGCCATGCAGAGTATAATAGGTACCTTGCAAAGCTCTATCGCCCTGACCATCAGTGAACACATCGCCAAAGACCGCATCCCCGAGCTAAAAAAATACCTGAATTCGAACCCGATGGCATTACTGGCCACTACCCCGGTAAATTATCTTGGCAGTTTCGATCGACGACCTGAAAACCCGCAGCCGGCCAACTGGTGGTATGAACAGGATAGTCAGACTTTGGTTTATTACGTCCTCAATCAGGAGTACTTTTCGACTGATTCTAAACAAAAAAGGCAGGCAAAATTCAAGATTATGCCCGTTTATGACGATAATAATAACAATGGACGATTTGATCGTGGCGACACCCTGAAGGGCCTGCGCCTGGCGCCACTGGTGAAATACCACTGGTCGAATAAATCGATTGAACCCGATTAAACACGGTTACCCAGAAAACACTATGTGTTTCTGGCGAAAGAGGATTAAATATGAGTAAGCAAGCTGGTTTTACCTTAATTGAATTAGTGGTCGTGATTGTAATTCTCGGCCTGCTCGCGGCAGCAGCGTTGCCACGATTTATAAATGTTACCACCGATGCACGTATTGCCAGCCTCAATGGCATTGCCGGTGGACTACGCACAGCATCTTCACTTGCCCGTGCCGAATATATTGTTACCGGTAATAATGCCGCGACAACCATTACAATGGATAACCAGACTGTTGCCGTATTAGATGAGACTGGTAATGCCGGCCTTGGTGGACGACCGACTGCGGTTGCACTTGGTATCTCCATTGCAATGCCTAATCCGGATGGCTATGGCGTCACCTATGCAGGTGGTGTTGCAACCTATCAGCCTACCAGTGGAGGCAGTGCCACGTGCCGGGTACAATACACCGCAGCTGCCACAGGTGATCCTGTTGCCGTTACACCTGGCGGGTGTTAACAAGTCACATACTAATTTAGAGGGCGGCCAATGGCCGCCCTTTTTGCTTTAATTTTGTGAAATAAGCGACTACTACTATGGATTCACGCCTCGAATATTTTGGCCAAAATGGATTCACCTTAATCGAGATGGTCACCGTGATCACCGTCGTCGCTGCGCTCGCGGCCGTGATGATCCCACGTTTTTTACAACCTAGTAATTTTGAGTCTCGTACTGTATCCGATCAACTGATCAGCAGCGCACGCCAGGCACAACAACTGGCCATGAGCAAGGCCAACTCGGCCAATGTTACCTGGAGCACCAATAATAGTGCAAAGCGAATACGAATTCAGTATAGCGAAAGCGGAACCCAAACAATTGATATTACTATCCCAAATAATATTTCTATTACTGATAGCAGTATTGCCTTTTTGAAAAGTGGTTCGGCCAGTATGGGTTCACAAGTAGTAATCTCTGTCACCCCTAACGCTCGTAATGTCTGTATAGAAACAACCGGATATACACATGCCTGTTAATGATAAATTAACTTTCAGGCAACGCGGTTTCTCGCTGATCGAGCTAGTCGTGATGATCGTGGTGCTATCGGTTGCGTTAACCGGTGTTACCATTGCCATCAATGAAACCGTAAAACAAAGCCCGAAACCATTAGTACTGACCCGTGCAATGGAGCTTGCCCAAACCTATCTCGATGAGATCCTGGCAAAACGTTTTGATGAACTTAGTGGTCAGGGTGGGCTACCGAGATGCGACTCAAGCGACAATGCCGCACAAACCTGTAGCAATGTTATGGGCGATGAAGAAGGCGGTAACCGTCAATTATTCGATGACGTCGATGATTATCACGGCCTCAATAATAGCCCGCCGGTTTTCGCCAGTGGTACCAGTTTAGCTAACTACAGCAGCTATCAGGTTCAGATCAGTGTTGCTTATGCCGGCAGCGAGCTTGGCTTAGCAAATCGCGGTGCAAAACGAATTACAATCTCGGTTACTACACCGCTGGGCAGTGTTATCCCTGTAAGCGCCTACCGGGTTAATTTTTAAAATGCCTGTCAATAAAAAACAATCGGGTTTCAGTCTGGTTGAACTGGTCATCACCATTGTGGTGCTGGGTATAATTATGGCCGGTAGTGCAACGTACATAAGTAATAGTACCGTCGCCTATACCAATATCGCACAGCGCGAGCAACTGACATCGCTCGGACGCGTTACAATAGAAAAAGTAACCCGTGAATTACGTTCCGCCCTGCCCAATAGTATTCGGGTGCAAAATAACTGTATTGAATTTTTTCCAGTTAAAGCCGGTTCGGTTTATCTAAGCCTTCCTGTTGCTTCTGCCGCCAGTAGTTTCAGCGCCGTTAGTTTTAGCATACCAGCAAGCGCCAGTATCGAACATGTGATTGTTTATCCCTTTAACACCACGGCCTTGTACGCACAAACCAACCCCGGTCCGATCGCCGCTTACACCGGCACAGCAGGCTCACCTACTGCCACCGTCTCTCTAAATAGCAATTACCAGTTTGCCTTTCATGCACCGCATCGACGTTTCTACCTTGCCGAGGACCCGGTAAGTTATTGCGTGGTTGGTACCGATCTAAATCGTTATGAAAACTACGGCGTCAACAACTCACAAAGCTCACCGCCAACAGGCGGCGCACAACTGGTCGCCGAATCGATCCAGACCAATGATGGCGGTACGGTTCTTCCGTTTACCTATTTACCCGGTAGCCTGCAACGCAATGCAATCGTTACTTTAGATTTTCGTTTTTTAATCGACAATGAATGGATTCGATTGAGCCATGAAGTACAGGTGCGAAATGTCCTGTAAATATTGCCGTCCAACACAACAAAAAGGCTTTAGCCTGCCTGCGGCGATTTTTATTCTGGTAATTATGGCTTTGCTTGCCGCAGCGGTAGTTTCACTTTTCGACAAAGGTAATAAAGGCGTCACTCAGGAGGTGCTGTCCACTCGCGCCTTTTATGCTGCGGAAAGTGGAGCGCAATATGTGTTAGGGCAAATATTTAGCTTAAGCGGCGGTGCGGCAAATTGTGCACCAACCAGTAGTTTGTCGTTTAACGCTAATGGCTTTGCCGGTTGTTCCAGCAGTATGACTTGCAGCAGCCGAATCATCAGTGGTGAAATATATTTTACCATTATCAGTAGCGGCAGCTGTGCAGCAGGATCCGATCGTGCCGTGCGCGAAATAGAATTACAGGCGAGAAATCCATGAAACGGCCTATCGTTCAGGAAAATATTATAACACCCGCGCCGTATACACCTTGCAGCAAACCTAAGCTTAACTTTTTACAACTAAAATTAGCCCAGTTATTTATTTTTATAACTCTACTGCTGATCCAGTCTTCTATAACTCTCGCGGCAACCTATACCTCTGGCGCTGAAACGTTTAGCTGGATTGATCCTGCCAGCCATACCGATGTGGTGTGGACCGCAGCACCGGGTGGACCGGCGAATGAATGCAGTGGTTTTTCGATCAATACCGATGATGATATCAGTCAGACCATACCAATGGGTTTTAATTTTAGCTTCGGTGGCACGAGTTATCCTCGTGTACGTATTACTTCTAATGGCCGTATCCAGTTTAATAATACCTATTGCGGGTATGGCACTCAGACGGTCGGCCCGCCACGGACTTATCCATTTCCGTTACCGGATACCCGGCTGAATAATGCTATGCGAATCTATGGTGCGGATCTTGATCCATCTGCTGCGGGTAGTGTTCGCTATGCCGCGCTGGGCTCATCTCCAAACCGTTTCTTTGTTATCACCTGGAGCAATGTTCAAGAGTGGGGCGCTGCGACCAGTAATTTTGATCTACAAATCATCCTGCATGAATCCGGAGACTTTGTATATCAATACGGAACGATAACCAACCCGACTCTCGGTTCAGCACAGGTTGGCTGGCACATTAGCACCAACGATTACCAACTTTACGAATACGGCAATGTCACCAGCCTGCAAAATTCAGCATTACGCTTTTCACCGCATACACCTGCGCCCCTAAGCTATTACGCCATGGATGAATTAAGCTGGAACGGCTCTGCTGCCGAAATTCGTGACGGCAGTGGCAACAACAACCATGGCGATCGAGTTGGCTCGGCACAGACCATCGACTCCGGTTATATCTGTCGCGGCGGTAATATTCCAGCCAATAACGATGCGATCAACACGAATATGGATGTTGATAGCGCTATTGGTAATCGTGGCACGATCACCTTCTGGTTTAACAGTAACAGTGCCTGGAGCTCCGGCAATAATATGCTGGCCGATGCGTCCAGCAATCTTGGCAACGGTAATGCCGACAAATATTTCTTTTTAGTTAAGCGTAGCAGCGGCCGGCTACGCTTTCGGCTGGAAGCAGGTAACGATGCTGACCTACAGGCAGAGACCTCTACCAATAGCTTTTCATCTAACAGCTGGCACCACGTTACCATTACCTGGGATGTTGTAAATGATGCCGACTGGTTACAGGTTTATATTGATGGGGCTCGCCGTGCCACCAGTCGCGGTAACCGTAACGGGCCGCTAAATGTAAGCAATGTTCTTGGCAATCTGCAAACGTTGTTTTTTGGCGATAACCGTAACAGTGGCGTAAGTGGAAGTGGCTACACCGGAACCCCTGCCAACGGAGCATTTGATGAGGCACGCATCTATACCGATGTATTGTCAGCCGCTCAGATTACGAATGATATGAATGAAACCCATGACTGTTTGTACGCGGCGTGGAATATGGATCAGGCGGTCTGGAATAATACTTTAGATGAAGTTGTCGATACCTCAGGTAATAACAATCATGGCACGGCATTTAACGGTGTGCTTGCTGATCTGAGTAACCCGGTTGTAGCCGGCTCACCCGGTACCTGTAATTATGGAGAATTTGACGGTGTTGATGACTATATTGATTTAGGCAGCCTGCCGAATCTGATCGATAGTTTTACTATGACCGCATGGATTAATCCTGTCGTCATCAATCAGGATCAACGCATTTTTGCCGATGATCAAAATAACTCCGGCGGCTTTGCCTTTAGCCTCGGTGACGGGGGTAACGGTCGTTTACGTTTTTTTTCACGCAATGTTAACCCCATCATTCTAGACTCACCTGCGGTAATCAACGCTGGCAGTTGGCAACATGTCGCCGCGGTGCATGATGTGAACGCCAAAACTCGGCAGCTATTTGTAAATGGCGTCGCCGTCACCAGCGCTCAACCATACACCGGCACCTGGGGATCGGATACCGGCACCGCCAGTCTTGGCGGTGAAAATAATTCCGCCGGATCGGAAGCCGTCCCAAGGTGGCGTTTCCAGGGCAGCATTGACGAGGTGCGAGTGTATGCCCGCGCACTAAGCTCCGGCGATATTACCGCGGTCATGAATGAAACCCGTGCCTGCGCAAGCACCTTTGATCATCTTCTTATTGAGCATGATGGCTCAGCACTCACCTGTGAACCTGAATCCATTACCGTGCGCGCGTGCTTAAATTCAGATTGCAGCTCGGTCTACCTGGGCGATGTGGCCATTACCTTAAGCCCGTCGGGGTGGGCCGGCGGCGACAATAAAATTGTAAGTGGCGGTTCTAGTACATTTCAATTACCGCGTACGGCCGCAGGTGCAGTGACATTAGCTATCAGCACGCCTTCGCCCAGCCCCAATAACGGTATTCAGTGCCTAAACACCGCAACCAATAGCACTGACTGCACGCTAACCTATTACGACACGGGATTTATTTATTCAATTCCAACGCAGACTTCGTGCGCAACCTCGAGCAGTATAACGATTAGCGCAGTACGACTGGATGACGCCACTCAGGCGTGCATACCTACATTTGTAGGTCAAACACGCAATGTAGACTTCTCTCTTAACTATGCTAATCCATCCACTGGAACTCAGAATCTGACGCTAAATTATAATGGTACCGACTACGCACCGATAAACACCGCTATCAGTCAAACTGTGCCGATTAGTTTTGATGTCGCCGGACAGGCAAACTTTACGGTCACCTATCCCGATGCCGGACAAATCACATTGAACAGTGTGTATAACGGCTCGGCTGGAACCGGCGACGCCGGACTGGTGATGAATGGTGCAACCAGCTACGTCACCAAACCCTATAAACTCTATGTCAGCAGTGACGATGCCAATGCGAGTTGCGCGGCTGCATCCGCAACCTGTAGTGCCTTCCGACGCGCAGGCGATATATTTAATCTTAAGGTTGCCGGTACCTGTGAAGATAACTCCGTGACCCCCAATTTTCAGTTAACCGGGCTCACCATGGCCCATACCAATATTGCTCCCGCGATCAACCAGGGCACATTAGGCATCAGCAGTTTTAATATCGGTGCGGCCGATAACGGTGAACATACCATTAGTACCCAGACGGTTTCCGAGGTCGGCGCCTTTAGTTTTACCGCCGCCTTACCAGTGAGTGGATATTTTTCAGAAACGATTGGTGATGCCACGTTAAACACCAGCGCGACACTGGGTCGTTTTTATCCCTCGCATTTTTGTCTCAGTGCCGCTGCGCTGCTCAACCGAACCGATGCCAACACCGCGACAAGTTGCACGGATGCCTTTAGTTATCTGGATGAAGAATTTAATATTGCTTTCACACTTAGCGCACAGGCCTTTGCCACCAGTTGTTCTCCTGCTGGCATTACTCAAAACTACAACGGCAACTGGAGCAAATTTGTCACGCCCTTTTCAGAAGACACCAGCAACGCCAACGAAACGGGTAAATGGAATTTTGCCGCCGTTAATAGCCCGCTAAGCTCACCCACTAACCTTAGTAGTCGAATTAACCTCGATACGGTCAACAGCACACCGGGTGATTTTAGCAACGGTACGGCCAACATCAATGCAAACCTAATGATTACTCGCCTGGGTTCCGCACCTGGTTATACCGCCGAAAACCCGTTTAACAATGTACGCATTGGTGTTAACCCGATTGATACTGACAACGTCGGCATTGACAGCACTGATTTAACGATTGGCGCAGATACCTACCGGCAAACCGGTAATACGGAGTTATTCTTTGGACGGCTATTTGCCGAAAATGCGTTTGGCACCAATCAAACCGATGTCGGTTTAGATATGTACGCTTATACTGAATATTGCAGTGCGGTCAGCAGCGGAAACTGCACGAGCTGGCAACGTAAAATCGATGACAGCTGTACACTCTATAATGTAAACCCACCGGCCGGTGTCCAACTGGGCTCCAGCCCCGCCGCTATAGGCACACCAGGTTATTACTTGCGTGCCAGCCCGAGCGTAAGCTCAGCTACCTTTAATTTTAACGATAGTGGTGTAGCAGCAACTTATGCCCGCATACATGTGCCGGATACTAATAATAACAGTGCCGGCTGGCGACTGTTTTATACCGCGGGTGGAAATGGTGGTGACTTCACAATACCATTCACTTTTCCATTCAATTCCGACACCACCGTGCATCCGTATCTATTGGATGTTGATGGCGTTGCCTCGTTTGGTCAGTTCAGGGGTGACGACCGGATTATTTTCTGGCGTGAGGTGCTGGAATGAAACAATGAACTTCATTTACCTACTAATGCATATAGCTACTCAAGCTGCTAATTTTGACCGCAACATTACTGCCTCCGGCGCCCATGTATTTCATTAATAATCCCCTGTCCTCGGCAAAAATCCAGTATTCAGGCATTTTGTAAACGATATATAAGCAAAAGTACCTGCTTTGAGCCCGATTTTGTCATATTTTGTTACTAATCAGATCATACATTAAGTAAATGTATTAACTTGCTGATAATACTGTTAATTTTCTTCTTTATTTTGATAAATCATTCGCACCATAGATTAAAATATGTGATAGAGTCCGCACAACAAATGTGATCTAGTGCACACTTTTACTAAGGAGAAAATGATGTTCGATAAACCGATTTTCGAGACTTTACCCATTACGCTTATCGCAGCAGGTATCTTGCTCGTGACCTTTCTTCATCATCCCCTTTCCATGCTCGCGGGTCTGGCTCTGGTTATTGGCAGCTGCTACGTGGTTTATCGCCGTGTTAACGAAATTAGCTCCAACATCGATGATCAGGACCTTAGTCCTACAACTTGATCAGTTAAAAAGATTCAGTCACAAAAGCCAGCTTTATCGCTGGCTTTTTTTATGGGCAGGTATAATCTACTGGCATGGATCTGGCCACATTCAAAACACAATTACACACTAACCCAAACTCAATTGAGTTTGATGACACCATATCGGTTATCGATCTACTTTATCACTTCGAGGCCGGCGAATTTAGTAATGGTGAGCTGGTCAATTCCCCCGGACAAAACTCAGGTTCCTGCAAACTTTTTGCCTTTGCTCAATTACAGAATTTCAATACAAATGAAACGCTGGCCTGCTTTGGCCGTTACTATCGAGAAGATGTGCTGGCGAATCCCGATGCCGACAACCACCAGAACATTCGTAACTTTATAAAAACTGGCTGGGATGGAATCAAGTTTAAATCAACGGTATTGTCAAAGAAAAGTTAGGCGTATCTACTAAACTCTATAATAACAAGTTTATATCACAATAATATAATCACAGGGAGTGCGACCATGGCGAACTACGCATTAGGTACAAAATCATTAAAAGAACTTGAAGGCGTCAATGATGATCTGATCAAAGTCGTTAAGCGCGCCATCGAACTCACCGCCCAGGACTTTTCGGTGCATGACGGTATCCGAACGATTGATGATCAGAAAAAACTGGTGGCAAGCGGAGCGAGCAAGACCATGAACTCTCGGCACATCACCGGTAATGCCGTTGATTTAGTGCCTTATATTAATGGCCGACTGCGCTGGGAGTGGGAACCCATTTATATCATCGCCGACGCCGTGCGTACTGCCGCCAATGAATTTGATGTGCCACTACGCTGGGGCGGTTGCTGGGATGTAACCTTTACCGAAACCGATGCTTCCCCGGAAGATCTGGTTGAAGACTATGTTGCACGCCGACGTGCAGCAGGTAAGCGTGCCTTTATAGATGGCCCTCATTTCGAGCTTCCACGCTCTGAACGCTACCCGTAAACTTACACAATAAATATACATCGTTTATTTATTCGTCGTAGTAACCTTTTATATCATCAGAGTATTAAAGATAATTTTGGTTTATCAGTTCGCCTGTGTTTCAATTAGCACTGTAGAGTTACCGGATCTAATCCACTGGAGTACACATGCTAATCATCAACCAGGCTGCGCCTGATTTTGCAATCCCTAACCAAAAAACTCAGACCATCAAACTGGCTGACTACAAAGGTAAAAAACACGTCGTCCTGTATTTCTATCCTAAAGACGACACCCCCGGATGCACCATTGAGGCAAACGAATTTACCGCTTTAGCAAATGATTTTGAGCAAGTCGATACCGTCATACTGGGCGTTAGCAAAGATGATTCCGATAGCCATCAGGCCTTTATTGACAAGTATAATCTAAAAATCGAATTGTTGGCCGATACCATTGGTGATCTATGTGAGTCCTACGGTGTCTGGCAGGAAAAAGAAAAGAACGGCGTAAAAAAGATGGGCATCGTGCGCTCGACCTTTTTAATCAATAAACAGGGCATCATTAAAGAAGCCATCTATGGCGTAACGCCACAGGGTCATGCCCAGGCCATGCTTGAAATGATTCAAAAATTCTAATAGAGCGGCACGAAAAATTATTCGCAAGATTGAAGCTGATTATATACACGTTATCGAATTGGTGAACGTCTCGAAACCGGAGGCCAGCCGGTATCCGGTAATATTCGGTTTGTTTCTGGACATTGGTTTTACCCTCACCGGCCTTCGTGCCAGACAATACTAGCTGGCCAGTTAGGTACAGGATTATTTGTAGTAAGTATAATTTATCTGATACATCTGTTCTTTTATTAGTTTCTTTTTAGGTGCACAGAAAACGGTGCTAAAGAGCTCGAACGTCAATTAAGCGACGTTGGCGGGCACCCCGCTACCCGATCCCCGCCAACGATAAATCAGGGCATTTGAATGCCGCCGCCCGGTATACCACCCCCACCTAAGCCACCCGGGCTATCCGGTGTGACGATTGAGGAAGCCTGTTGACGTTGCATTTCTTTTAATTCGTTCATGGTTTTTTCGAGCGCCACTTTTGCCGCGTCTTCATATTGATCAAGCGCACCTTCCAGCGTATTTGCTTCCAGCTCAAAGGCCAGTGGCAGCGCACCCATCGGCGTCATTAGCTGGGCCGAGCCGACAAAGGATTTTTCTCTTGTCGTGTCATCACTGCCATCTTTGTTGATTGGGATCATGACTCTTATCGATCCTATTTTGCGATCGGTGTATGCCTCTTCACGATATAACGCATCTGCGTCGATAGTGATATTCAGGCCATCTGCTTCACTCATAATTTTCTCACTTGTCCGCTTAATTTAATTCTAAAAATATTGGCATAACGGTTCACCAAGATAATATCTTTCTGGTGATTGTCGCAGGCATGCCATCGATTAGGTCAATTTTATACGTTTGTGCTGACATGATCCAAACAATCGTAACACGCAGATTCATTCACCACGCCCAGCTCCGCACGTTAAACTCCGCTACGGTTGTATCCTATACAATATTTAAATAAGTCAATATTAACAAGGAGTTAAGTAATTAACCCCTGTTATGTTGTCCTTTCCCGGCTTGGCTAGACCGCCTGGCAACCCTATACTGGTCGCCACAAAGAAATACTGGCCCGAGGCAAATGGACGTGATGATGCTAAAACATCGACTTTTCGTAAATATTTTACAAGCCCTGATGGCTGTAATGGTCACCATTTCGCTAGTAAGTTGTGACGGTAAGCAAACCGCAACCACCGCCGGAACAAATTTGAAGGCCAATACGGATGTATTATTATTTCCAACCAATGCCATGTTCGATCCTGCAAGCAATCAATGGCAACTTGATATTCATGGTTGGGTGTATGCGCCTGAAAACGGATCCGTTTGGCGTAACACATTAATCGCATCACTCGCCCTGTTCATCGATGCAGAGAAAGGCAGCCCGGACGGTGATCGTTTTGAGCAACGTAGTGCAATGTTTCTGGTCGACAATAAACCTGATCAAACTATTATTGTAAAAGCGGCGAAACAATCTTTTAATGCCCCGGTAACGGGCGATAACGGACACTTCGAATTTAGTGCGGCAATGCAACCGGGAGAAAAATTATGCCAGGACTGGCTTGATGTACAGGTTGTCACTCAGGCAGATGATAACCGACCGCTCGGTGGCCAGATTCAATGCTTAACAAATGACGGTATCTCGGTTATTTCTGATATTGACGACACCATTAAAGACTCTAATGTGCTGGATAAAAAGAAACTTTTAATAAAAACATTTTTAAAAGAGTTTCAAGCCGTTAAAGGCATGTCTGAAATTTACCGTCACTGGCAGACAAAGGGCTATCGGTTTCATTATGTCTCCTCATCACCCTGGCAACTCTATCCGGTGTTAAGCGAGTTCATCGATAAAGAATCTTATCCACGTGGCAGCATGCATTTAAAATTAATTCGGGTAAAAGACCAAAGCATTTTAAATTTATTTGCCACGCCTGAAGAAGGCAAGGTCCCCACCATCACTAAATTACTAACCAACTATCCAGAGCGGCGTTTTATATTAGTCGGTGACTCGGGTGAACGTGACGCTAATATCTACGCTGATATCGCAAAACGTTATCCAGGACGTATTATTAAGATCTATATTCGTGATGTACGAGGGGATATACCTGCCGTTGAAAAAATATTTGCTGACTTACCGAAGAATCAATGGATGGTATTCTCAAGCCCAACCGAAATACTCTCGAATCAGGCGTTATTGAACCCATAAAAGTATGGCCGATCGATTAGCTCGACGACAAACCCATACGATAGAATCACTACCGTTCGTGTTTTCACCACAGCTATCCCTGAGATCTAGTCTATATTAAATAGTATCAACGTAACTTATACTCGATACAGAATGCCAACTCAAAATCCCAGCAATATTACTGATCCCCAGCGCAAGGCCTTAACCATTAACCTGGATAATTCGGTCTACGGCACCATTGCCGAGATTGGCGCCGGGCAGGAAACCGCACGCTGGTTCTTCCAGGCCGGAGCCGCTGCGGGCACCATCGCCAAGGCCCTGTCGGCCTACGACATGACGTTTTCCGATTCGATTTATGGTACCAGTCCACGTTATGTGAGCCGCGAACGTTTGCAGGCAATGTTAGACCTCGAATTCAGACTGCTGATAGAACGACTGAGTGAGAAACGTGGCAGTGATACCAGCTTTTTTGCCTTTGCCAATACCGTCGCCACCCACAGCTACGCCAATAAAATTAACGGGCGGGGCTGGCTTGGCATACGCTTTCAACATCGGCCCGGTGCTGAATTTTCCCAGATCGAGTTACACGTGAATCTGTTTGGTTCACGCAGCCTGCAAGATCAGGATACGCTTGGACGGCTGGGGCTCAACCTGATCTATGGCGCCACCCAGCTTACCGATAACCCGGAGCAACTACTCACTTCGCTACGTGACGGCCTGTACCCGGAGCTGGTTGAGATCGACATGGTCGATTTCTCCGGCCCGGCCTTTGCGCAGGTTGATAACCGCCTGATGGCACTGCGCCTGGTTGAATACGGCCTGAGTAATGCCGCCCTGTTTTATCCAGACGGCCAGATTGCACAGGTCGCGGATGCCTTATGGGGCAAGGCGGTGCTCGTGGAACGCAGTCGATTCAGACCCCCGACTCACTTTACCGTCGATTTACTGGATTGCGCTCATACCGCCTTTATAGAAGATACCCAACTGAAACCGAACGATGTCATGGTGCTCTCAGAGATCACATTAAGCAATTTGCTTAATGATAAGGTGATTGATGTGAATGATTACCTGAATCGCATCGATCTACTCTGTGCGATGGGTAAGAATGTTCTTATCTCGGACTACGGTGCGTACTACCGCCTGGCCCAGTATCTTTTTCAGTACACCCATAAACCCATCGCACTGGTCATGGGCATACTATCGATACGCGAGATCTTCGATGAAAAATACTATGAGGAACTGCCCGGCGGTATTCTCGAATCATTTGGTCGCCTGTTTAAAAATGATTTATCCGTTTATGTTTCACCCGCGCTAGTCAACTCTCATGATCAGCTGCTCAATCTTAAAACCTTACAGGTGGCCGATAATTTACGTCATTTATTTGATCACCTGAAACAGAACCGTCATTTACGCCCACTAAACTCGATCAACCATGACTACCTACCTATTTTATCGCATGAGATCCTGCATATGATCCAGACCGGTGATACCAACTGGACTAAATTTGTTCCGGATAACGTCGCCAAATTTATCAGCGAGCGAAATCTTTTTCAGGAAAATTGATGCTCACCCCCGTTGCATTTATGATTGGGCATCCCCACTAATACTATTCTTTACAATTACGATCGAATCTGGAGGTCTACATGTTTCACCCTATTACCATTCCCTTTGGCTGCGTCATGCTATTCAATGTCGTTAAGCTCAAAGAAGGCTTTACCGTTACAGATGTTGAGCTTGCACTTGGCGAGATGTGCAATGTTGTTAAAAATACCTATGGCGATGACGAGGGTGGCTTCATCGGTGGGCAGGTTTATAAATTCACCGGCTTTATCTCGGATGAGGGTTCGTTCGATTCAAAAAAGATGACCGAAGATCATATCGTCATCATGACCTACTGGAAGTCGTTCGAGCAACACGAGGAATCGCATGCGGATAATACCTTTCAAGCCAAGTTTGATGCACTACAGGAATACTGTGAAGAAACCTACGAGATTGGTTACGAGATGTTATGGCAAGGCGTACCTGAAGACGAATAACGCTTATGATTAAAACAGCCGATACAATCCAGGAAATAGAAGCCTGCTATACCGTTATGGTTGAGCTTCGTCCTCACTTGTCGGCCGAACAATTTCTAAACCAGGTGCAGATGCAAAAGCTCTTTGCTTATCAACTTAGCTATTTGTTGGTTGACTCAGTGGTAGTGGCCGTCGCCGGCCATCGTATGTCACAAAACCTGGCCTGGGGAAAATTCTGTTATGTAGATGATCTCATTACCGCCGAACAACATCGCTCCAAAGGTTACGGCAAACAGATGCTTGACTGGTTAATCGAATATGCTCGCCAACAGGCCTGTCAGCAAATCCACCTTGATTCTGGCAAACAGCGCAAGGATGCGCATCGATTCTACGAACGCGAAGGCTTAACCAATATGGGACATCATTATAGTTTGGCACTATAAACCTGTAAGCAGGGACGGAATCAAGCAAGTTATACACAATTCACCAATCAAAGCCTCTGAGTACCCAAAATTTAAATTCATATAGGCTAATACCGTAAATTCACATTTATCGGCACTCATAAAACTAGCCACATCGGCGAAACATGACTAGAATATAAACAGCATCCGTAATTTTACCCTTAAAGCCGAAAAATACTGCTCGCAGTAATTCTCAGCTTTAAGGGTAAAATTACCGCGAGCGTGATATATCACTGTTGCACAAAAATAAATTAGAAAAGAAAGCACAAAGGAATGAATACGTTTTATAATATAACGAATTAACATCACATTACCAACACCACACAAGGAACCTGTCACATGGATGCGACATTACAAAG
>UOFR01000066.1_pt1 | contig 90319 bp, 57 predicted proteins | sample 1988501 | NCBI WGS metagenome assembly UOFR01 (sample SAMEA4712194, study PRJEB27164) | hydrothermal vent metagenome | biome: marine basaltic hydrothermal vent biome; feature: marine hydrothermal vent; material: mineral | place: Pacific Ocean | collected 2011-06-14/2011-07-23 | depth 1689 m | reverse complement strand
AGCGATTACGTCATTCCCTTTGGCATGGCATTCTACGCGTGGTTACTGATACTCATTCTATATGCGATTCGCAGTCGGGTCAGACAGAGCAAGGTTCCCCTAAGCTTATAAAAATAGAAGATAAATTATTTCAAAATACCGTTTTTAATAGCTTAGGAGAGTGTTTTTGATATCAAAATGGTGTGTTTAAGAAAGCGTGTATGAATTCAATGGGTCATTGTAACGATCTGTTGCAGCCTATCAGCTGGCGTATGGAATCCTAATGTTTTCCGAGGCCTTTGATTCAGTCTTAAAGCCACTTTATTTAAATCGGTCTGAGAGTAAACAGATAAATCTGTTTTTTTGGGAAAGTAGTCGGCTCAATTAACTGCGGAATAATTTTACCAAGCTCTATTTTTGTCGCTAGTTTTGCAACGGAGATTATCTAATGACGCCAACTGTTTACCGTAAAATCATGCTTCTCAAGCCCTTTATTTAAATGCACATATAAAAATTATATACATAGAATCCGGATAAAACACAAACACCATAATTGGGTGGTCTATATTTCCTCGAATGAATCCGCCAGAAAAACCATCTACTGAAATACCCGCGACAATAACGAAAAGTACAAACCCACCAAGTCCTACCGTATTTCGCTTATAGCGAAGCAGACGCTCATCAGGCTGATAGCGCACGATATCTCGGGAGTAATCGAGATTCTTGTGCTCGGTTTGGTTTAATTTATACATAATAAAAAACCACTTTTTTGTCAGCGTACAACGGTGAGGCAATCAACACTAATGTAATAGTGATTACGGTTTTAATGTTCACATTAACCACTGCTCTTTACCCGTAAAATCATACTTGAAATCGACTCATTACCATTGATGGCATAAATTTCCAAATTGGGGTGATTTTTTTGGAAGACTCGAAATATTTCATCGGTAAAACCCTGTCCAACATAGTCGACACCTTCAAAATCGAAGTAAACAGTATCAAACTCGTCAATTCTGACTAATACGCGCTTTGCTTGAGAGCGTGAAACTAATTTGTCATCAGCATATACAGCTAATTTCAGGGGTACAATGGTTCGATTGAAAGCGTAGTCATTATCTTCTGATGCTGAAAATAAATTGTATACTTCCTCCATCGTCCGCTCGGCTTCATTGTTTAATTTTAAAATTATAGTCGTACCTTCTTTTCTTTTGCGCTCATCTAAAAGCCAGTTCTCTTCTACATCGTGATTGTGATTAAAATACATTTTACCGGAGAGGATGGTAAACTCGTCAAAAGCATTGTAGCTAAAAAAAATTCCCATCCCGGTATGATTATCGGGGTCAGTGGTAAATTTCCCTTTGGCTAACTCCAGTGCTGCGTGCCGCTCATCCGTTAATTTTAATGAATCTTGTATTTTTTTAAAAATTCCAACGCCTTTGTCGGCAACATACAGTCTAAAATCCACAGCGGTTTTATCTATTGCGACAAAGGCTGTTTTTGAATCCGAATGATCAATGACATTGTTAAACATCTCAGTGAAGCCTGTATGCCAAATATTAACAACGTTCGCAGGAAGACCTTCAAAAATTGGTTGAAGGTCGTGATTCCACACTGCATCCTCGCTTGTCGTTTCGCTTAAGTCATACGTGAATTTCAATCGTTCCAATACTGCTAAGTCATACTTCCTATTTCGAGTCGTTCCTTTAGCTTCCAGCATTCCTTCGTCAACCAAACGACGCACATGACGAGCTGCGGCCTGCCGTGAAATATCAAACTTATCACCCGTAAGAGCGACAATAGTCGATGGATGCTCAACGACATTAGCAGTGATAAAGTCTCTGATTTCTATGGTTTTTGCTCGAATTTTCGCCATCTGGTAATACCCATCATTGTAAACATTACAGGGTTTTATTGTAAACTTAAGAAAAATTATTGTAAACTTAACCGATGGTGATTTTAACGGCGATTAGCCGGAATACGCCTGAAAGCTTTATGTAGCAAGGGTTATACGAATTTTAATCTGGATAACTATTTTTGTACCATTTCTCGACGGTTTGAGGATTAACACCGTACAAATCAGCGGCCAGATTAGTGAGTTTATCGGGTAATTTAAGCGTATTGTCGTACCGAGTACCGTACAGATATCTAATAACCATTTAAACCAATGAGTTAGCTTATCGGTTATTGCAGCGATACGGCGGTAACAGGGGTTCGACTGATGTACAGGATGTACAAATGTCGCGGAGCACAGGGAAGTGCGAGAGCGGCACCCTTGGGGACGCCATATAAACAAAAACCCTGGATACGCGTAATTGTGTATCCGGTTTTTTTTGTTTATCGGGTTTGATAAACTGGCTAGTCGAACCCCGATCTAATTAGTGGCGATGTGCATGGATGCACAAGTGTCGCGAAAGGCAGGGATGCCGAGAGCGACTTTCCCTTCGGAGCGCCATATAAAGAAAAGGGGGCTGTTTGGTGCCCTTTTTTCATGACACACTAATTAATCGCATTTAGCCGCAGGCCTGGAGCACCTAATATAATATGGGCTGCCTTGGGTTCAGAAGGGGTTCTCTTTTTTTTGGTATCATATGCATGGTGAACATTCCTAAATGGACTGCAACAAGGAATACAGGCAAGATACTTAATCATCCACCACCCTGTTCACCAGCATCCAGCCTATTGGTAGTAAAAACAAGGATAGTAATATAAATATATAGGCACAGATTATTAGCTGTTGTTCTGGCTCTTCTGTTATATCGACTTTTTCTTCCTTTGCATCAGATTTCTCATTAGAGTGGATATGGTGAATGACGCTACGCAGAAAGGGTGGTGTGTGGCCTTGCCAAATAAAATATATGTTCATGGCGATAGTGAAATGACAATTGGCATTCCCTGGAACGAACAATAATGTGTGTATTCTGTTTGTATGTATGGAATTATTATTTATGAATAGTAAATAATTTCGAAATCCTGAAGCTTCAGCTCGTTTGGTGTCGAGTTTTGTGCAAGCAAAAGATACAGAATTATGAATTTGATGTTTGGCCGCATATTTAGTTGCCAGATTTCTAGAACACAAATCGATATCGTTATTTTATAGTGTTCAATTTACAGAAAAAAACCAGCGCCTAATAAGGCGCTGGTTTTTTTATACATCCCTTTTTTAAAACTTTACATGGGTGGCAAGAAAACCAGATCAAATGCCCCCGTCCAGTCGACGCCATTAGGATAAACCGTCGTCAGGTAATCCGGGTTAGCTACGGCGGTGCTACGCCAATCCATCGGATCAGCACCCTGATTAGGTTCCTGCCCTGCAAAGCCGTCAATAAATACCGCGTTAAGCAGATCGGTGCAGTCGTCATTCAGATTGGCGCACTGTGCACCCGTGAAATAATCCGGATCCAGCGCAAGGCCCAGTACGATCACATCCAGTGATGGGTCAAACGGGATCCAGGTTCCACCGGTAGCAGGTGTAGTTCGACCGCCACGGTATTCTGCGGTAGTGATGGTCTTGTTTACCCAGTCCCAATCACCGTCTTCCTGAAAGAAATAGACATCGTTTTGGGTGAACAGGTAATTACCCAGGTGATTGTTGCTCGTTGTGTTTAATTCTAAAGGTAAGGTTACGTCCTGGAATTCGGCAATCGCTGCACCGGAGCCAAAACTATCGGCGACGGTATACATTTGCACGGTGGGTATTTCGGTGATGCCATTAACCGGAAGAAATTGCGCCTTCATCTCGATCATGCCACGTGCTACGAATACTTTGGTGAGTGGATTTGCGCTGAGGTCTTTGTTTACCAGAATGCGAAAACCTTCTGCCCATTGGTTGCCATTATCAAAACGTAAAAACATATCCGCGGTTTCATCTGTGCTGGTCTGACTGAAGTCCATGCGTAACATGGTGGGGTCTTCGGGCTCACGATTGTCCGGGTTAACCCCCAGGCCATTAATAATCAGGCGACCATCAATGTCGCCGTTAACAGCTTCATTCCAGGAAATATAAAATTGTGGGTCTTCACCAACGCCTGGAGGGGTGATGCGATCGTACCCATAGTAGATTCGAATAGTGGTTTGTGTTTCTGAGTCGTTAGTCACACTGTAGTGGGTAGGTTCTTCACGATCGTAATTTGCGGCAGCGCTATCGTTCTCAGTTTCATAGATAGCGCCGTCCTGGGGGACCCAATCTGAGATATCGATCAACACATCGGCAACACAGGTCCAGGTGGCTACTGCGGAGACCATAAATTTTGTCATTTGGTAGCCGTTACGAAACGGTTCATCATCTTCAACACCCAGGTAGGCACAAGGAGCACCCTGGCTTGCCGAGGAAGCGGCGCGCACGGCGCTCTGAATGGTTGCTGATTTTCCACCAGTCACGCTATCCGGTATATCCATGCTAAGTGCGACATTATTTTGAGTTTGCGCGCTAGATTGATTGTCTGATTCAGCACCTCCACCGCAGCCAGCGAGCAGGGTGAGGCCGACCACGGATATGGATATAAATAGTCGGCTGTTGATTAAAATAGTTTTGATATTCTCAGGCATAGTCTTCCTCCAAATTATTTTATGCTTATACCGTGAAGAGACACCATGAGCCTGGCTATTTGAAAAATTTTAACAAGGATTAGAAATAGAATCCTGGAACGACATAAAAGAGCGGGGTACTTTGCTGAATAACCCATATGCAACTAGTGATCAGGGTAATGGCTATTACCGATACGGATATAAATTGTCCACTGTTGATTAAGATAGTTTTAAGGTCTGCTAATGTTGGCATTGTTATTCTCCCTGGATGTTTGTCCATATTTCTACAAGAGACAACGAACCGTTAGCTGTTTGAAAATTTACACTATTCTCAGATCAAAAATTCAAACTTATATTTAAATGTGGATTGTGCAGACGCAGCCTCAGATGGCGATAATGCGATAGTGGTATGTTGATTGTGTCTGAGCTTGCGCCAGAAAAGTTACAAAAACCTTCCTCATGTATTATTTTATTTAACTATTTTTTCAAATCCCTGCCTATTTCGTGTCCTGTATAAATACGGAATCTATGGTTTGGTCAGCCGTTTTGTACCTTGTATCCGGGATCATGGTGACGAACACAAACCTATGCACAGAAATGTGCTAACCTATTGATATGGAAGGTATTATGAAAACATTATACGAGCCTTTTTCACGTTCAGGCACAACCAGCAGCGGGCGAGTTGGGTTAAAAAGTGCCTTGCTGAGATGGATTATGGCTGGTCTGCTTATAACCAGCTATACCAGTGCCTGGGCCAAATCGGTGGTGCCGCCTGATGATCCCAGGCAGTCAATCACCTACTGGAAACCCCATACTATCTCGGCTGATAAAGATCCTTTGGTCGCAAAGACGCAAGCGGTTTTTTCCGTGTTATTACGTGCCTGGGACAGCTCGCGACTGGAGCCGACGCTGTATGTGGTCGATTCCGTGGCAGGTCCCTGGGCGGCCTCGTTGTCCGATGGCAATATTTTACTAAGCCGTGCCGCGATTAAGGCCAGCATGAAATTTGGCGACGAGCGGGCAGAGCATCTACTGGCTTTTATTCTGGCTCATGAACTGGCTCATCAGCGCTCTGATGATCTATGGCATCAACGATTTTTCCGTTTAATTGGCAACCAGGCCCCGGAAATTAAACGAAAAATGCTACGGGGCTTAAAAACCGATAGCAAACTCTGGATCAACGTGGCGCAAAAAGAGGTGCAGGCTGATCGGGATGGTTTGATTATGATGTCCAGCGTGGGTTATGACCCCTATCAGATTTTAGATAAAAAGGATTTCTTTACGGCCTGGGTAGAGAATATCTGGCAAAGCTCATGCAAAGTAAGCACTCTTGATCAGGCGGTAAAGCAGGCCTGTAAACAGGCACAAAGTCGCGCCCTGCGGGCTCGCGCGCAACTTACCACCGTGGCGACGCAGTCTGTTTTATACAAAATGGGGGTACAGGCCTTTATTGCCAACGATTATAAGCAGGCCCGCCGTTATTTTACCGCGTATGGGCGTGACTACCCAAATCGTGCTGTGTTGTCTGCGTTGGGTTTGAGTCATTTTGCCGAGGCGTTAACCCTTCATCGGCAACTGATCCAGAACCGTGGCCTGAAGCGCCCGGCTTTTTATTATCCGTTGTTACTGGATGCCACCGTGACTGAACCATCGAAGGATTCGACACCACTGGATCCGAACAAACGCTCTGCAATGCAATCCATTATCAAGCAACAGCAAAAAGAGATGCGAGTCAGCATCGAACGCAGTATCGATTATTTTGAAAAGGCGATTCGTCTGGAGCCGGATTACTCGAAGAGTTATCTGATGGTAGCGCTCAGTTATCTGCTCGACGGCAATACGTTCATGGCCAGGGGCATTATTCAGGGTAAATACCGACCTAAATTCGGAAATGATGTGGCCTCGGATCTGATGCTGGCGATGATCAGTGCGATTGAAGGCGATAAAACTAAAGCAACCCAATCTTTCGAGCAAATTATCTCTCGACTGCAAAAACCGCTTCAGGCCCCGACCATTTCGGCCGACTTACTGGTATACAGTGCCTATTATAATAGTGCGGCGTATGCTAACTATCTGGGAAACCACGCCAGGGCAAAACGTTTGTGGAAACAACTGGCGAGCCAGTCAAAATCTTCGGGCAACAGTGTGTTATTCCGTCTGGCTTTGAGTCACGTTATCGCCACTTCACCGCAAAGTCAGCACATGACCACCGCACCGAATATCGATGGCCTGCGATTGGGTGACAAGTTTTTAAAGACATCATCAACGGTTCAACCACACCAGATCAACGAGTTGTGGATCGAGGGTGAAAAATACAAGGTTCACCGTTTAAATAATGGTAGTCGTTATGTGATTGGCACCGATAATAGAATCATCAGTGCCTGGCAGAATTCGGGGCAAAACTCGGTGCAGGATTCAGGACAGGCGAGTTTAAACGGTAATATTGCTTTTGGTGATAGTGCGGATCGATCCTTAAAGTCCCTGGGGATTCCGACGCGACAATTGCATGTGATGTCAGGTGAGTATCTGGCTTATGATGATTATGGTGTGGCGGTGCATATTGTTCAGAACAAGGTTGCCGGCTGGTTCCTTTATGATAGCCGATGAAAAACGACAGAGTGGATGGCCTATGTTTATAAATTCGTTATCAAGTTTTTATTCGCGATTTATTTCGTCAGCACAATAGTATATTACTGAATCAGTGTTATGACTAAATCTGCCCAGCTAACAAGTAAAGAAAAAGAACAGCAGGTCAATCAGCAACAGGTGCAATTAGCGCATCAGGCTGCTGAAGGCGATAAATTCGCTCGGTCACAAATCAATGAATTAATCCATCCTATTATCAATTATCAAACGGGTCATTTTTGTCGCCGCTTTTGTCGGGAAAATAAATACCGTTATCGATGTACATTAGAGAAACCCTACGTAAATAACTCGAAAGAGGCCTTGTTTTGTGAATGGGGTAATGCAAGTTATGCCTGGATGCTGGACGATCTCACTAGTTCGCGTCGCCTGTTGCAATTTAAAGGCACTAACGGAGCGGGTGTTAATAACTATTTATATCATATTGCCAATTCATTGCCATTTTATGAACGCTGGAAAGACTGGCGCTTCGGTCGCAAGGTGCATGTGCCGACTTATATTCAGGCACTAAGCGCGGATGCCGGTAAGGTGTTTCTGGCCTTACGTGCTCGCGAAGAGATCCCCAACATTGCACAACGGTTGGGCCAAAGTGAACAGCAGATGGAGGCGCTATGCCAGTCTATTGTAGTCATTTTGACGCAGCGAAACCGTCTGCACCTGCTGGATCCAGTTAGCACCGTATCATTAAGTAATGTCGATTCTGAACAGGAGAGTAGTCAAGATGCTGAGCGAGGTGAAACGGATATCCCTTGTTACGATGAAGACCCCGAGTTACGCGAAGCGAAACAAAAACTTCATCGAGTCTGGGATAAACTATCACCGGTAGAGCAATATGTAATGGAGGCCATGCTCATTGAGGAGCAGGATGCGACGGATGTATTGTATGCGCTGCGAAAATTGAATATCAGTATCAAACCGGGGGTGGCAGCCGAGGACACCAGTCGGCAGCAACTGTATTATTTTCGCCGTAAAACCCTGGCCAGGCTGGCCGAATTAATGGCAGAGGCATGAAATATTATTATTTTTTAAAATTACGCCGAATTTGGTGTCTTGTTAACTATAACTTGACTGGATCTAAACGGGCAGAATATGGCTATGAATAAAACACACACGAATACAACAACCCACCCGGATATTGTAAAGATGCTGTCCTATCTGGCTAATCCAGATGCGACTGAATTCAGGGAGTTTAGCTTGCATCTGGCGGGTTGTGGAGAATGTCGTTCTCAGCTTGGTACCCTGAGTACCCTGCGTGAGGGGCTGGACGATTTAAATTCTGAGTCGTACCAACAGATTATTGAGCGCGATACCGAACTTGACGAGGCATTACAACAACAACTTATTGAACGGTATGTGGATGATCAGTTGCCGGGTGAAGAAAAACAGCAGATTGCTTCACTATTACAAAAAAATCCTCAGGGCCTGAAAGCGGCGCTTCATTACGCCAGCCACAGTTCTTCTATGCAACGGGCGTTGCCGGAGTTTTCAAATACGACTCCGGTCGATCAAGCTGGCTTGTCTCAGGGTCAGAAGAGACAATCTCGGTTGCACAAATCAACATTGTTAAACCGACTCAAATACTGGTTCTCGTTACAGACGCGTATCTGGATTTCCGTACCCGTTACGGCAGCGGCCGCTGCCGTGTTGGCCATTATATTTATGCCTGCTTCTGGGACGCTCACTATCGCCATGTATCAGGATAATCCAGTTATACAATTTGAGCAAAAAAACGAACTACCCGGTATTGGTTTTTTCAGCACGGCGCGCAAAGTGGTAAAACCATTCGAAAGAGTAACAATAGAGCTGGTTGAAAAAGACACGATTGCGCTATCATGGCTGGCAGTAGAGGGCGCTGAATCCTATACTGTAAGTTTACAGAAGTTTGCGCTGGGACAAAAAATCAAGCTGGGTGAAAACACAACGATAACGCCTAGAGTAGAATTTAAGGATTTGAATATCGATTTAGATCACCGTTATGAATGGATACTGACAGGGAAAACGACTGATGCAAAAACCTTTTATACTTCCGGCGGTTTTGTGATTGCCCGTAATGATTGAGAGTAGCGAGAATTAATATGATGCTTAATAGTTTATTTACCTATGAATCCCGCCAGCACACATACAGGATGGTGGTGCTGTTAATGATTGGTTTGTTTGGTTTAACAAGTAACGTATTGGCTGAGTCGAGGGGATTGACTATGGAGCCATTGGAAAAAACCGCTAAACATGTAATGAAGCATGGCACCTATCGTGCGCTCATTATTGGAAATAAAGATTATGAGAATGGAAAAGGTCGTTGGTCGGATCTGAAAACGACGCTTACTGATGCCAACGCCATTAAAACAGTTTTGCAAAATAACTATGGTTTTACGGATGTGCAATTGCTTGAGAATGCAACCCGCCGGGATGTTTTAGTCGCACTTAAGAAGCTCTCCAAACGTGTGTTGAGTAACGATAATGTGCTGGTCTATTATGCTGGCCATGGATATATGGATACGGAAACGAACCAGGGTTACTGGGTTCCGGTTGATGCCAAAGGGGTTGATCAGACGACCTTCCTGCGCAATTCGACAATTCGGGATGAGATGACCCTTATTGCCTCTCGTGCCAGACATACGTTATTAATATCTGATTCCTGTTTCAGTGGCACCTTATTACGTAGCGGCAGTCGAGGTATCGCTCCTGTTGAAAATGCGGAGCTTTATTACCAGAAAGTAGCAAACAAGAAGAGTGTGCAAATTCTATCGGCGGGCGGTATTGAATATGTTGATGATGATTACAATACCTCAGGCCATTCGCCATTCACTTATTTTTTAGTCAATGAACTAAAAACTAATAATAGCCCTATGCTTACCCTGAGTGAGTTATCGACCAACGTGAAAAAGGCTGTGGCAAATAATGTTGAGCAAGTACCGGAAAGTGGTGTTTTGCAGGGGGCAGGTGATGAGCTGGGAGAATTTATTTTCATTCGGGTTAACGTTTCGGTGGAGGGGATTCCCAAAGAGAAAGTAAAAGTAATACTGAATGTTGAATCGACTAACGTGGACTCACAAAAAATACCAGCCAATAAAAAAGAAGAACCGGCTACAGGCGAGCGCATGGTTGCGCCCATACCTACTCTTTAAACGTACCCAGGTAGTGATATAATGAAACTAAAAAAAAATATTCAGATATTTTTAATTGTTAGCAGTTATTTGTTTTCGGTTAATGTCTTTGCCGATTCTAACTTAAGTCTTAGTGCGAAATTATTAAGCTCAAACTGGGAAGGTAGCAACCGGGATAGTGCTACCGATTATGATACCACGGAGGGCGGGCAACTTGGATTTAATATTGCCTACCAGAATGGCCGTTTTTATACTGGATTAAATTTTCAGGGAGGAGACTACAAATTTGATGGTAATGCCCCGGATCAGATTACCCTGTTAGGACGTCAGAGTTTTACCGATACCACCGTCGAGCATGCCCAGTTTGATCTTATCTTTGGTTATTATTTCTGGGAACGCATCTCCTTATTTATCGATCTAAAGAGTGTTGAGAATAAATGGCAAAACACGAATCAAAAACAGAATTATTCCGGTATTGGTTTTGGTGGTTCCGGTATCTGGCCGATAAATAGTAACTGGAGTATATATGGTTCGGTTGGCTTTGTGCCGGCAGGTAAGGTTGAAGCAAATAATGTTGAGGTGGGTGACGGTGTTAGCTCTGCATTTGAAGTGGGTGGTATATATAATATCACACAAAACAATCGGCTGAGCTTTGGCGCAAAATTTCAAACCTTGAATTATGAATTTGATTCTGGTGATGAACAGGAAAATACAATGAATGGCCTGTTTGTTGGTTATAGTTATATATTTAAGATTTAGTAAACAGTAATGGTATGTCATGATGTTTCAGTTTGTCTGGTATGAACTTGTTCGAAAGTAAATCGGTGTTTTCACGGTTTTTTCTTAATTTCAGATCAGGCCTTATTATTGTTTTAGTTTTTAGTTCTATTGTCCCAGTAGCAAACTCTAAGGGTGAAATTGATCTAACAACATCAGAAAAAATATTAAAACCCATTAACGTGGATATCACCACACATTTGGGCGATAAACAAACTTTTCTAAAAGGCGATTCAATCTCATTTTTACTTAGCCTGGATGCTGATGCTTACTTGTTAGCGATATATGAAGATGCTACCGGAAGTTTGACTCAGTTAATCCCTAACAAACAATTTAGTAAGACATTTTATAAAGCTGGATTATTTATTACCCTTCCAGATGAGAATGCGGCCTTTAAATTTAAAGTTCAGGCACCATTTGGCAGAGAGACGTTATGGGTGTTTGCATCCGATGTCCCTTTACCTGGACTCGAAGGGCGTTATCTAAAAAATGGCCTGAAACAGATTAAACAAGATATTACTTCAATAAAAAAGCTAATACTAAATAATAAACAAACGGCATTCGGTGAGACCAGCCTGGTGATTCACACTAAAGATAACGATTAAAATATGCTGCTGTGGCAGCGACGACGCCATATCTTGATAAGAATTATAATTTCTGCTTCAATTTTGATTAAAATCCGATGTTCATTGATTATCAGCTATAAACACCTGTTTCCAGCTAGCCCGTATTATAAAAATGGCTAATTATAATGATTTAACTGTGATTTAATTCTTATTCGTGAATATAATTAAAAATGCTTTTTCGATTGATTCAGGATACATGGCAAGGATTCTGCCGTACGGTTGTAGCCGTATTTTACCGGCGCGTTGAAATAGATGGGTTAGCAAATTTACCTGAAACGGGGGCGGTATTACTATGTGCTAATCATGCTAACGCTCTGGCCGATGCCGTGATCTTACAGGCTGTTATTCCACGACTGTTACATCCTGTTGCCCGTAGTGGTTTATTTAAAAACTGGTTACTCAAACCCTTTATGTTGATCATGCAGGCTGTACCGATCTATCGCCGCCAGGATAAAGGTGCCGACATGAAATCTAATCTTGATGCTTTCGAGTGCTGTTATGAGATGTTTGAGCAAGGCGAGGTGATACTGTTATTTCCGGAAGGTCAGAGTCATTCCGATCCAGGTTTACGAAAAATAAAATCAGGTGCGGCAAGAATGATTCTTGGTAGTAACAAAAAGTCTATTCCGGTCACTGTTTTACCGGTTGGATTAACGTTCTCGAATAAGGGAAAATTTCGCAGCAATATATTTATAAAATTAGGTGAGCCTGTTGTGGTGGCATCTGATTCTGATGGTGATGTTCAGGCGGTTAGAGAATTAACGGTCGACATCCAGCAAGCGATTGAATCTGTTACGATCAATGTGGATGAGGCTGATGACCTTGATTTCCTGAAAGGTGTAGAACGTTTTTTTGCCATGCGCCATGGAAAATATCGACATCGTAATATGGCTTTGCGTTTTCAGGCATTGCAGAAAATAAATCATGCTTATCTTCAGTTGAGAGAGTTTGCCCCGCAACAATTATCACAATTAAAGCATAAATTACATCAATATGAACGTTTGTGTGATAACTGGAAAATTAATGCGTATCAAGTAACAATCCAGTACACACCTTCACTGGTCACACGATTTATACTGCGTAGTTTATTGATTATATTAGTTGTTTTACCGGTGGGGATATGGGGTATTATTAATAGCTATATCCCGTTTATATTAACCAGGCATCTGGCCAAATTGATATCCAAAGACAGGGATCAGTATGACACATCAAAAATGGTGCTGGGATTATCTTTTTTTCCATTGTTTTGGGCCGGGCAGATATGGTGGATTTCCTCGCATATTAGTATGCTGTCTTTAATAATCTATATTGTCAGTTTACCGGTTTCTGCAGCCGCTGCTTTATTTCTACGTCGGGAACAACATCGTATCCTGGATAATCTCCGGGTTTTTTTTCTGTTTATTCGCAAACGGAAGCTAAAAAAATATCTGGAGAATCGACGTCAGGAGCTGGAGCGTGAGCTTGCCAGGCTCGTTCGCCTTGCAAAACAGATCAAAGTATCTAAAAGTAGTTAGAGAATTTAATTTATCGAAGTATTTCCGACTTCCGCTGAATATGAGGGCAGCTAGCTCCACAAGAAATTATCAGAATACCCGTTATAAGGTACATCTCAAACTTAGCGCTAAATTTAAAGCTGAACCTGTCCCTGAATTGAAATATAATGACCGCTTTTTAAGCGGTCTACTATATAGTATGTCCCGCCATTATCACTTCAGAGAGCCAGATTATGTCAATTTCACGGATTATCTATACTACTACAGACGAAGCGCCAGCATTGGCGACCCAGTCTTTTTTACCCATTGTGCAAGCTTTTACCCGTACGGCTGGCATTACAATAGATAGCCGTGATATCTCGCTAGCGGGACGAATTTTAGCCAGTTTTCCGGATAAGCTGACTGAAGAGCAAAAGGTGAATGATACCTTGAGTGAATTAGGCGCGTTGGCTAAAACTCCAGAGGCAAATATCATAAAAACTCCGAACATCAGTGCCTCAGTCCCCCAGCTGAAAGCGGCAATAGCTGAGTTACAGGCCGGGGGCTACGCCATTCCTGATTATCCGCAAGAGCCGGCTAACGATGAAGAAAATGAAATAAAGACACGTTATGCCAAAGTTCTGGGCAGTGCGGTGAACCCGGTCTTACGAGAAGGAAATTCTGATCGCCGTGTCGCGGATGCGGTGAAAGCGTATGCCAAACAACACCCTCATTCAATGGGCGAATGGTCTCCGAATTCAAAAACGAATGTTGCCTCAATGAGTGAAGGCGATTTTTACGGAAGTGAAAAATCGGCAGTGATCACAAAAGCAGGTGAAGTAAGAATAGAACTAATTTCAGAGGATGGTAATGTTCAAGTTTTAAAAGAAAAAACATCTCTATTAAAAGGCGAGGTAATTGATGCCTCGGTGATGAGTGTAAATAAATTACGTGCCTTTTTTGAACAGGCCGCACAAGATGCTAAACAGGAAGGCGTATTACTTTCGTTACATATGAAAGCCACTATGATGAAGATTTCTGATCCCATTATCTTTGGTCATGCCGTCGATGTTTATTATAAAGATGTCTTTGCAAAATACGCTGCCACGTTTGATAAACTGGGAGTGAATACGCGTAATGGTTTGGGTGATGTCTATGCTAAAATTTCAGCTCTGCCTGAGGAAAAATGCGCACAGATTGAAGCGGACATTGAATCAGTATACTCAAGTCGCCCTGAGCTGGCGATGGTCGATTCTGACAAAGGCATTACTAACTTACATGTTCCCAGTGATGTAATCATCGATGCCTCAATGCCTGCCGCGATTCGTAATTCGGGTTGTATGTGGGGACGTGATGGTAAATTACATGATACCAAGGCCATGATTCCTGATCGTAATTATGCCGGTATATATCAGGCGACAATTGTTTTTTGTAAACAACATGGTGCGTTTGACCCTAAAACCATGGGTAATGTCAGCAATGTTGGCTTGATGGCGCAAAAGGCAGAAGAATATGGTTCGCATGACAAGACCTTTGAGATACCTGTCAGTGGTACGGTGCGTGTGACCGATGCGAGTGATCACACCTTAATTGAACATACCGTAGAGCAGGGTGATATCTGGCGCATGTGTCAAACTAAAGATTTACCAATACAGGATTGGGTGAAGTTAGGTGTTACCCGCGCACGCCTAACCGCACAACCTGCGATTTTCTGGCTAGACAAGGCACGTGCACATGATACGAATTTAATAAAGAAAGTCGAAATATATTTAAAAGATCATGATACTGAAGGTTTGGATATACGAATTATGTCGCCAATGGATGCTACTTTGTTTACATTGCAGCGTGTTAAAGAAGGCAAAGATACTATTTCGGTTACCGGAAATGTTTTACGGGATTACTTAACCGATTTATTTCCGATTCTTGAGCTGGGAACAAGCGCCAAGATGTTATCGATTGTGCCTTTATTAGCGGGTGGCGGTTTGTTTGAAACCGGAGCAGGCGGTTCTGCGCCGAAACATGTGCAGCAGTTGTTAGCAAAAAATCATTTACGTTGGGATTCACTTGGTGAGTTTCTGGCGTTAGCGGTGTCGATAGAAGATCTGGCTATTAAATCAGGTAATAAAAAAGCAAAAATTTTGGCCGCTGCACTTGATAAGGCTAACGGAATGTTTTTGGAAAATAACAAGTCTCCTTCGCGAAAAGTAGGTGAGCTGGATACGCGTGGTAGCCACTTTTATCTGACTTTGTATTGGGCACAGGCGCTGACTAAACAAGACGATGATGTTGAACTAAAAAATATATTTATGCCTGTCGCAAAACAACTAGCTGACAATGAAAACAGGATTATTGATGAACTCACTAGTGTGCAAGGGAAAGCGGTCGAGCTCGGAGGCTATTATCTTCCGGATCAAGAAAAAGTTGCTGCTGTGATGCGCCCAGGCGAAACGTTTAATTTAATAATTGATGAAATAAGCTAAATAGAAGTTAACGTTACAACAGGCCACTTTTGCGTCTTTTTATTGTTATTATTCAAGCGGGTTGATGTCAGGATATTTTCATAGAATAAAAGGTATTTCCTGTTAAGCCATTGATTTATTTACTATGCTTTAAGGAGTAAATCTATTTTTTTATGGTGATATTTCAAACATGCTGGCATTAACCTTTAAAATATTATGGCTGACTTGGAGCTGGTTGGAACTGGCTGTTTTTACCCTGATACTATATATATGGGCCTGGTTACCAACAAACCTCACTAGACCGTATTTTCATCGGTTTTTTCGATTATGGTGTTCTGCTTTTGTTCGTGCGCTCGGGGTCGATCTCCGATTACACCAGAAAAATCGTAAACCATTACCTAAACATTTTATATTAATTGCGAATCACCCTTCGGCGTTTGAAGATGTCGGGATCCCTGCTTTATTTGATATCTATCCGTTGGCAAAAGAAGGTGTAAAGAGCTGGTGGCTGGCGGGTCGAATTAACATTGCGGCAGGAACTATTTTTGTAAGACGTAAAAATCGAGAGTCCCGTCATGAAGCGGTCGATATGATGATAAAGAAACTGAAACAGGGTAAGAATATTTCACTGTTTCCTGAAGGTGGTTGTTTTGGTAAGCGCATCAACGACACCTTTCAGGCTGGTGCCTTTGATATCTCGATGCGAACAGGGATTCCGATCATACCTGTATTCATAAACTACGAAGCTCAAGACGTATTCGAATGGACAGAGCCCCATACGTTGCTGGATAAAATGTGGCATTTTATGAGTAGCCAAAATGATCATGCTAACTTCATTGTTTACGATGCAATTTCGCCAGAGGGACAGACTGACAAGTTTAAATTTGCTGAAGAGGTAAGGCAGCAGTATCTGATATGGCAGGAAAAATATCTCGATTAGTTTGGCGCTGTCTTTGGTAAACGAAAATACTTTCATCATCATTCAGTGACTTTTATCTTGTTGTATTAATACATTCTCATACCTGAAAGTTTCTATTCTTATTACACAAACACATTTCTAGAAATAATAAATTAGTATCAATGTCGTCTCATAACTATAGGTTAGATATACTTAAAGGTTGTTTATTCAAAGAGTTACAAGATAAGTAATAAGTAGATAAAATAAACAGGGTAGCAGTGAATTATTATGATTGACTAAAGATACCTTGGAAAACATAACTGACTGGGGTATTATTTTCACACGGCAGGCCGGTTTACGATGAGGTTACTGGTATGGACAGTCATGAAAATTATTACTTTGGTGCAAGACGATGGTGCGGCTTAAAAAATTTACATTATGGGGGATCGTCGCGAGTGGTCTTGCAGTAACAAGTTATTTATATTTTAGTGGTAAATTCAGTACTCCTTCACCTGATGCGCAGAGATATTTCTCGAAGATAAACGTAAAAACGGAAACAGGTGATTATATTCCAGCTGCACAGCTTGGAAACTCAGATTATTGTGGGCACTGCCATCGTGATGTATTCCAACAATGGAATGCTTCTGCACATCACTTTTCTTCGTTTAATAATCCGTTTTACCGCAAGGTTGCTTTAGAGGTTGAAGCTAAAAAAGGCAATGATGCATTGAAGTTTTGTGCTAACTGCCACGACCCACTACCGATTGCCTCTGGTGAAATCGAAGATCATAAGTCAAATATGTGGTCGGCAAATGCCGGTATCACCTGTCTTGCCTGTCACCGTATTACTGAAATACATGGTCCAAATGGCCAATATGTTTTATCTGCACCGACTTTGCATCCGTTTGCTATTACTGAAAATCCCATGTTGCAGAAGTTTCACAGCGCATTGGTAAATTTGACGCCATGGTTACATCGAAAAGCACTGACTCAGGATTTTTATTCAGAACCGGAGTTCTGTGCCACATGTCATACCCTGGTTGTTCCCCAGTCATTAAATGGCGTCAATGATATTACCCTTCTCAATGAATTTGGGCACTGGAAGAACAGCCGTTTTTCTGGGAAACATTCCATATCGGGGGTACAACAGGATAGTAAGTCCTGTAGTGATTGCCACATGCCATTGGTTGAATCTAATGATCCTGCTGCAAAAAATGGATTGATTAAAAGTCACAGGTTTCCAGGCGGTCATACGATTTTACCTACGATGAACCGGGATTTCACTCAACTCAAAACAGTGGAAAAATTTCTGCAGGATCAAAAAGTTATAGTAAGTATTGTAGGTATTCGCATCCCGCCTCAGCTGCGTTACCTTGATCCGGATCAGGTGGTGATAACGAAAAGCAAAGCACAGATAGAATTAGCTGTGCGTATTAGTAATGTAGGAGTGGGTCATACTTTTCCAGCAGGGACAGTCGACTCAAATGAAGCCTGGCTAGAATTTATCGCATTGGATAGCAATGCTCAAGTCGTTCATCATTCCGGTGGACTGGATGACAACAAGGAGATAATAGAGGGCAGTCATTTATTTAAAGCAACCTTTGTTGATGCGGTTGGTAATAAAACCGATCGTCGGAATACGACTACTGAGGCGGTAACTAAAGCGGCTAGTTCCGTTATTGAGTCTGGTACGAGCACAATAGTATATGAAATGCTAACTATTCCTGCCAATGCGGTATTTCCGATTGAATTGAAGGTAAAATTGAACTGGAGAAAATATAACCCGGCTTTTGTTCAATGGGTATATGATGGTCGCACTGTTCCTGAGCTACCCATCACGATCATCGCGCAATCATCGATTCAGCTGAAAAATTCATCTGTGCAGTAGTTTACAAGCGGATCATTATATACTTAGGCCAATCTTTGGTAACAATGTCACAGAATCTTTTTTAATTCTGTTGCGGAAATAGTGAAATATGTTCTGGATAAGGGTAGACTTTGAAAAATTTAGTTACGGTAGGTAAAGGTAGGAATTATGAAAATTAATAACAAACGTTTGTTCTTGGTTATTGGCGGAGTGATGATGTTTGGCGTTCTCAGCGCTGGGCAATGGAATGTACCTAATAAGGCAAAAGAATTAAAGAATCCAGTGCCCAAAAATGCAAAAACAGCGGCTCGTGCGTCAAAAATTTATGATGAGTTTTGTCTTGAATGCCATGGTGCAGAAGGCGCAGGTGATGGCGAAAAAGAAACGGTTGAATATGATCTAAGAGACATCCTGACTATGCAAATTCAGACTGGCGGTGGGTTATTGGTGGATGGTGAACTTTACTGGAAGATTACTCATGGTGTTGGCAATATGCCCTCCTATGCGGGTATTCTGACGGATGAAGAACGATGGTTAATGGTAAACCATTTACGTATGTTACCGCCAAAGAAAAAGTCTACAACAGAGAAACCTGCTGCTGAGAAACCGGCAGCAAAGAAAGACTAATACTCGTTAATCAGTTTGCACAGCGTCAAGTTTGCTTTAACGTTATCGAAATTTAATAACAGGTGGTTTTAGTTGTTAAAATAACTTTGGTAATTATGGCGCTGTGCCTTGCGGGCTGTACAGGCCCACAAAAAGAGTATTCACTGTCCAGTAATATTTCGATATCTAATGCCGATACGCTGGCAGGAACCTGTCAGTTCAATTCTATCTTCACCGATATAACTCCTTCGACAAATATTAAATTTAAACATTTTACTGGTGCGTTTACACAGACAGATGCGAGTTTGTCGCGATATATGCCCGAGTCTATAGGCTCGGGCGTAGCCATATTCGATTATGATAACGATGGCGATCAGGATATTCTGGCGATGAACTCAACGGTGTTTCCAGGGGGGGAACCTGCTGGCGTTATCACCGTACCACGCCTGTTTCGTAATGATGGAAATCTTGTTTTTGAAGATGTCACGGAGCAGGCGCTACCAAATAATCCGATCTATGGAATGGGGGTGACAGCAGCAGATTATAACAGTGATGGTTATGTCGATTTGCTTTTTACCGCATGGGGTAATGTCAGATTGCTAAGTAATACCGGTAATGGTCAGTTTAAGGATGTGACCGAAGAAGTCGGGCTTTTTTCTGAATATCGGCAGAGCCCGGTGAATAAATTAACGACAGAGTGGTCGACTGCGGCTGTTTTTTTTGATGCGGATGGTGACCAGGATCTCGATTTATTTGTTAGTCATTATGTCCGTTGGTCACCAGATACAGATGTTTTTATTACATTAGATTTCAAACAAAAAGCCTATTCATCACCACGTAGTTATGCAGGTAATACTCCACAACTTTACCTTCAGGAGCAGGGCCAGTTTGTAGAGCATACTCAGGAAGCAGGGATTTTTCAGCCTACAGGTAAGGCATTAGGGGTGGCGCTGTGGGATTTCGACAATGATGGTCGTCTTGACATTGTGGTAGCAAACGATGCGATGCGTAATTTTGCCTATCATAATCTTGGCGGAGGACGCTTCGAAGAGCAGGCGATGGAGTTGGGTCTGGCTTACGATGAAAATGGTCGAGCGCGTGCCGGTATGGGAATCGATATTGCCGATTATGCAAATAATGGTGATATGGCTGTCGCAATTGGTAATTTCTCAAAAGAACCTACATCATTTTTTATTAGTAAAAACGGGCAACATTTTCGTGAGTCATCACAACAGATGGGCGTTGCGTCGGCAACCTATCATGCGTTGACGTTTGGTCTGCTTTTCGCTGATCTGGATCTCGACGGCTGGCTTGACCTGGTTATGGCGAATGGCCATGTGCAGCCTGGGATCGAGCAAGTATATGCGGATGAAAGCTATCGTCAGGCCGCAATTATACTAAAAAATGATTCTGGTAAGGGGTTTACCGACGTGAGTAAATGTTCAGGGGATGCCATTCTAAAACCCATTGTGGGACGAGGACTGGCTGCAGGAGATCTAGATGGCGATGGTGATCTGGATCTGGTGTTCAGCGAAAATGCGGGTTCAATCCGTGTATTGCGAAATGATATTGATGGTTCGAATTATATACGCATTCACCTGAAAGGCGATTCACCAAATACTCAAGCCATCGGTGCACGACTTGAGGTTAAGAGTAATGACATAGTACAGCGTCGTATCGTGCGCACGGGCTCATCTTATTTATCGCAATCAGAATTAGTGCAAACATTTGGTTTGGGGCATGCACCTCGTGTCGAATATGTTCGGGTTATATGGCCGAATGGTGATGTAAAGGAAATAATAAATCCACCAATAAATCAACAATTAACCTTGAGTCAGGCGAGTGCAGGTCGTTATTAAGACAACATTATTTTAAGTTGGACAGTAGTAACTGATTTGGAGTACCTTAAGCCGTTAATGGGATGTGTGAATTTTCGCATCACGTGATGTAAATTTCGAAGAAATAATCAACATAAATCAGGAAGGGTGGGATATGAGTGAAATAAAAACCGTTCGGCAGTTTTGTTATACTATTCTGGCGATTTTATTTATATCAGGTTGTGCCAGCAACGATACCATAACAAATACAGTGCAGGCTGAAAAAAAGACGATTATAACGTCTTCACCAAGTTTCATCGTTTCAAGCAAAGCCACCTTCTCATGGCATCCTAATATAATTAGTTCTGCCACAAAAGTTAAGAAAACAACAGCGACAATTGATATCGAAAATCAGGTACAGCAGGCAATCCAGGAATCATTAATAAAGAAAGGCTATAGTTTCGTCAGCGCAACCGCTTCCTGGCCAGATTATTTTGTCGGTTATGTATATGTGACTGAACCTGTAATCGATGACGATGTGGTTTCAAAATATTTTGACCTAATGCCAGGGCTGCGACCGAAGTCTGATATAAATCGCCGCTATGAAAAAGATACGCTGATTATTGATTTTATTGAGCCCACTGCATTTCGAGTTTTACGCCGCGCCTCTACGCCTGAACTTGTTGATGGGGTAGAACTGACTTCAGACTCAGTATTACCGGAGCGGATTGAATCAAAGGTGGATGACTTGTTGCGAGGATTCCCAAAATAAATACAGTGTAGAATTTAATCACGGTCAGAACCTGCTTCTACATAAGTTACCTTATTCGATAGATATTATTAGAACACCAATAAATCCAGCCTTGATCTTACACAATATCGCCCAGCGGAGAATATTTTTGTAATTTGAATGTGGTAGCAGTTATTTACAGAAAAATTATTTAAACTGTGTTTAAAAATCACGATGTTAATTGGTCTGGGATGGGATAAAGTATTGCTTAATATAATAAATAAATTAACGCTTTGGTTGGTATTATTCTTGCTTTTGTTGAGTTTGAATGCGCATTGTATTGCTGAAAACAACGCTCAGACATCCTCTTTTCTTAACAAAATCCGGGAAAATCACAAAAAAATAAAAAACTATACGGCCATGGTTTATAGCGAAGAGATCAAGGGTGAGCGCATTCAGAAACGTTTAGTCCGTTCGTACTTTTCAATACCATGGTTGTTGCGTAACGAAATTGTAGCGGGTACAGAGCCTGCTGATGCCGGCTCCGAAATGATTTATGCGGGCGGAGAAAAAATGACTGGCCATAAAGGAGGGATGGTTAGTTTCGCAACAGTGTCACTTTATTATGATTCACCCATGGCGACTACCCTTTTAGGACTGACTTTTCGTGAGATGATCATGAAGGCGATGCTGGACAGGCTGTCTCTTTATGAAAAGTTGGGTACGATTGAGTTTGGGCAGGATCAACAGGCCGGACTGCAAACCGTGTCAGTGTTGCGTTTACGGCTTCATAAAGATGTCATTTTACCAGAACATGATCGGATTGGAAAAATTGGCGCAACTCATGAAGAGATTTACATTGATAAGGAACGACTTATTCCGGTCGGGTGGGCGATTTATGTTGATAAGACTCGAGTGCGGATGTTGATCCTTGAAAAGTTATTGACTAATGTGCCATTAGATGCAGACATTTTCCAGCAAGTTCGTTTAAAAAAGCCACAATACATTGAGCTTAATAAATTATTTCCACCCAGAGAATGGCGGCCTGATTACTGGTAGAGTCAGTGTATCTAATTAGTAATATGCAATATTAATTTAGACAAACTAAAAACAGATTTATAACCAGCCCAAGTTAACAGGCAATACAAGACGAGAATCAGGAAAGTGAATAATTTCAATCACGTAAACCAGTTAAATATATGTTGCTTCCATAGAAGAGACTGGCGCAAAGGCTTATTAGTATTTTTAATGATCTTTAATTCGACTGTGCAAGCTGATGTGCTCTTTCGTGATATCGCCGGGGATAAAAAATCGGGGCTTAACTATGGACGTGTACCGTCCAGTATTAATTCTTTACTGGTAGTGATAAAGCAGGATATTGTAGATCCAACCATTATGCCCGAACTCCCCATCCATGCACAGGGTTCACCAGGCGTTGCACTGTTTGATTATGACCTGGACGGTGATCTAGATATTTATGTTACCAATGGCCCCAACGTGGCCAACAGTTTATTTTCCAGTCAACTCAAGGAGACAGGGGAATTAAGCTTTATCGATGTCGGTAAACGTTCAGGCTCAGGACTGGTAGGGCAGGATAGTACGGGCGTTTGCTTTGGCGACATCGATAATGATGGTGATCAGGATCTTTTTGTCCTCGGGCGTGCAGAGCCAAACCGTTTACTTGAAAACAACGGTGCTGGTTCTTTTATTGATATCAGTTCAAACCTGGCCAAAGTAACTCCCCCCCGGACATCGGCAACCTGTTCTATGGGTGATGTTAATAATGATGGGTTATTGGATATTGTGGTCGCGAATACCTTCGACTGGAAAGATCGGCATGCGATGGCAATCGAGCAATGGAAACTTAATGAGCATAATCAACTCCTGCTTAATCAGGGGGGGAATACGTTTAAGGACAATAGTACGGCCTCGGGTATAGAAAAATTAGCGGGATTACCTAAAGATGCAACGGGCAATGCGGCCATATCCTGGTCTATTGCTATGGTTGACTATGATCAAGATGGCGATGTAGATATTATTTCAACTGATGAACAGGGTTTTTTTTCGCCTGCCAGTGCTGGGGGAGTTGATCGCGGTTATATTCGTATATTTAATAATAATGGCAAAGGTATATTTACTGATGTAAGCCTTGAGGTTGGCACGGCCAAACCTGGATCATGGACGGGAATTGCCGTTGGTGATTTGAATTGTGATGGACGGATGGATATTTTCGGCACCAACCTCGGGGATCGAATCTTGATGAATATGACCGAATTCTTTGCGCCCGGGGTAATGCTTTCGCGCTGGTTTGTTGCCAGAGCCGATGGTACTTTCAATGACCCTGGTGTGGGCGATCTAATTAGCACCCCTTTTGGTAATGGGGCAGGTATTGCCGATTATGATAACGATGGTGACCCGGATATAATATTTTATGGTGGCGCTGATGTTGGATTGTTTAAGGGGTCGTCTAATCCCGGTACGATCTTACGTAACGAAGGCTGTAACGCCAAATTTGTACTTGATGAGAAGGCCATTACTGAAACAGTCGATCATGGTCGTCGTAACGTACTCGGGCTTTCGCTAGGCGATCTAAATGACGATGGTTTTATCGACATTGTTTCGGTATCAAATTTTGATCTTCCAGATTTTGCCAAACTACAATTCACGCAGAAAAAATTAAATTCACCGTTTGATAAATATGCCAGATTTTTTCCGATCTTTGAGCCAACCGATGGCTCAAAGAGCTATATAGATAAGGGTGGCGATTTTGAGTGGAATGGTATTCCATTACAGCGTGGTTCACTTGCTGTTGAACTAGCTAGCGCGACTAACCGCAATGGCTGGGTTAAGGTAAAGACGCAAGGCAGTGCTGGTTTGGTCGTAAATGGTCGGGTTAATCGTGACGGGATTGGTGCGGTAGTGCAATTTACTCCGGATGGAGGAAAGTCGGTTATCAATAGTATTACCGCAGGTTCCAGTCATGGCTCGCAACATGCACTGGACGTTATATTTGGTCTGGCTAAAGCAAGGAAGGGCACGCTTGAGGTACTTTGGCCTGGTGGAGACCGCAATCGCCTGTATGATGTACCACAATCACAATACGTACTCTTTCCAGAGATACCATGCGGATTTAATAAAACCTGGGCTTCAGGCAAAGACTATGAGGTTTGTGTTACAACTGCACTTAACAAGCTAGTTGCGATAAAAACAATAACCAGAGCCCAACAAAACTGGTTTTTTAAGAGCGCACTCAGAGCGTTTTCTGAGAAAACATCGGCTCCACCATAATTTTAGATTTTTATGAAACATAAAACAGTAAAAATCATAATCTTGTTATTGATTACCCTGCCGATGGTGATGTATATGGTTAATCCATATTATCTAAAAATGCCATGGGATATGTACCAGGCCTCATCGTTTAAAACAGTTAAGTCGGTGGCTGTTTTTATGGTGTATCTGACTAAATATGGAATGAAATATGAGTATAATCCTGAAACCGGTGTTGCCGATCTGCAGTCGGCGGCACAGGCATATCAGAATCAAACCGATCCCAACTTACTGGAACAAGGTAAACTTGAATGGCACCGTGGTAATTTTTCGTCAGCAATTTCACTGATTGAAAAACACCAGAAACAAAACGCTGAAACAGAATCAAGCGTATTCTGGTTGGCTATGTCATATATGAGGCAGGCGGAGGCCAGAAATTGCCTTGATCGATTGCTGGAAAACAATGAAACAGCACACCATCTGAAAATGTGTACATTGCCCTTAACAGCATTCCATCAGCAGAAACAATATTCTCAAGAGGCTGCGCGTTTATTTCAGGTATTGCTGGATCGTTACGACAATAAGAACAGGCGCTATCAGTGGCTGCTTAATTTCAGTTATATGACTCTTGACGGATTTCCTGAGCAAGTCCCTGAGCGATATAGAATTAAAGGTAATTTTGTCGATGTTTTTTATGGTGACTATAAGAATAAAATGATGAACCAGTATGGTCAGTTAACATTTAAGGATCGGGCCAAACAATTCAATATAGACGGTAATGATTCAGGACGAGGTGTTATTGTTGAAGACTTTGATAAAGATGGGTATCTGGATCTCATCGTTGCACAAGGTTACGGCCATTTAAAATATTATAAAAATGATCGTGGACGAGATTTTATTGATGTATCAAAAAAAGCCGGCTTGACAGGAATCAAGGGTACGCATGTCATCTCCGGTGCAGATTATAACAATGATGGTTGGATGGATATCTTTGTATCACGCCCGTTTGGGGTGGAAAATGGAGATTTTTTGTTGTTAAAAAATAACGGCGATGAAACTTTTACCGATGTCACCGTTTCTTCCGGATTATTACCCGAGCCCGAAAAACGCAAAGAACATATTCTATCGTTCACTTCGGCCTGGGGAGACATTGATAATGATGGCGACCTTGACCTGTTTGTTTCAGGATGGGGTTTTTACAATCATGTTGCCCGCTCTAATCCGATGGCATTCAATAAAAGTTCGGTCTTATACTTGAATAATAAAGGTACCTTTATCGATGTGACGGATGAGTATGGGCTAAATGATTTTGTTGATGGACAAAATGTCTTTGGTGCTGCCTTTGGTGATTATGATAATGATGGGTTTATTGATCTATTTCTTACCTCATGGCAACCGGGCGGGTATCTGGCTAGAAACATCAAGGGTAAGAAATTCGAGCAAGCAGATATCATTCCAACCCAGGCTATGGGGTTTATGGCCGCCTTTGTTGATGTCAATCATGATGGTTTATTAGATCTCTTTATTGGCGATGCTGGACTGTCAGACTTAATTACTGACCAAATGATCTTTGGTATTGGGACTGACGAATACAATCAGGGAAATAGCACAATATTATTACAGACCCAAACAGGGAACTTTGTAAATCACGAAGACTATTTTTCAAGCGGCATGCACGCAGGCACGATGGGCAGTAATTTTGGGGATATAAATAATGATGGCGCATATGATTTTTACCTGGGTACGGGCGGCCCTGAAGGCTGGCATGTAATCCCTAATCTTATGTATATCGGGAAAGTGGACGATCATGGGCGAGCGACAGGTTACATGGATAATATTTCCATGCTCAATGGCTTTGGTAGTGTGCAAAAAGGGCATGGTATCGTGTTTTTCGATTTCGATAACGACGGTGATCAGGATATCTATTCTGCACTCGGCGGCATGTGGCCGGGTGACGCCTGGCCAAATCAATTATTTGTTAACGAAAGTGAGTCGAACAATACCTGGGTCAAAATTCGCTTACGGGGTCGGCATAGTAACTATTATGGACTCGGGGCCAGAATTACCGTTTACGCTGAAAACGCTGAAGGTAGACAACTTATCCGCCGGTATTATATGGATAACAAAACCGGCTTCGGTAGCGCACCTTATCTGGCACATATTGGACTGCTTGATGCGATTAAGATAACCAGGGTTGAGGTTAAATGGCCCGGTGACGTTAAAGCTAAGACATATTCAGCATCCATCATGTCAATGAATAGTCTCGATGAGGATGCTGGGCAAAAAGTGGTTAACCTTAACTCTGAAGGTGGTTAAGTATAACGAGATGGGTGTCTACGCGGCGGAAGGTATTTGGGCGTATTATTGATTTTTTAAAATGGCTTATCCACACACCGTGTGGATAAGCCATCACGGTTTAAATACCTTGCTTATTCTTTTGGTGTTGCTGCGACTTTACTATTGTTTTGCTTTCAGGTGTGGCTAATAAATTATTTTTACTGGCACCATTTTCGTCCAGGGTATTCAACATACCCATTTTTGCGGTATATTTTTTAGCCTTAACTTCACCGGGCCATTTAACTTCAACGCGTGTAATTTTCACAGCATCAAGCAGTCCAATATGTGCCAGATAAGGTGCGCTACCGAAGCCGGTTTTGTTATCCATATAATACCGGCGGATAAGTTGTCTACCTTCAGCGTTTTCAGCGTAAACGGTAATTCTGGCCCCGAGTCCATAATAGTTACTACGCCGACCCCGTAGGCGAATTTTGACCCAGGTATTATCCAGTTTACTGTCGTTGACAAATAACTGATTTGGCCAGGCATCGCCAGTCCAGGCACCGCCTAATGATGAATAGATGTCCTGATCACCGTCGTTATCGAAATCGAAAAACACGATGCCATGGCCTTTTTGTAAAGTACCAAAGCCATTGAGCATAGAAATATTATCCATATAACCACTTACTGCGCCCTTATCATCCACTAGTCCCATGTACATCAGGTTCGGCATGACATACCAACCCTCTGGGCCGCCGGTACCCAGGTAAAAATCGTAGGCCCCATCATTATTTATATCACCGAAGCTACTTCCCATTGTACCAATATGAAGGTCGTCTTTAAAAAAGTCTTCTCGATTCTCAAAAGTACCATCGGCCATTTGTAGGGCAATGGTGTTATTACCCTGATTGTAGCCTTCAATACCTTCGTTAAAGATCGTTTGTTTGATTACCGGGTCACCCAGTGCAGTATCAGCGATGAATAAATCCAGTCTACCATCGTGATTTACATCAACGAAGGCCGTCATAAATCCTAAGGCACTGGTTGGTATTAAATCTTTTCGTTCAAAACGTTTACCATTAATGTTTTTTCCCAGGTAGCCACCGGGATACCAGGAGGTCAGAAGAATATCAATCAGGCCATCATTGTCGTAATCACCAAAAGCCGCACCAAAGACATTTAAACCATCGACATAGCTATCCAGACCATATTCTTTTGTAACGTCAGTAAATTTAGCCCCATCGTTTCGATATAATACCGAGCCGCGATTGTGCGCGAGGGGATTATCTTTACCTATCCAGTTGTAGAATCCCCAGCCAGAGACAAATAGATCCAGATCACCGTCATTATCAATATCGCCCCAGGCTGACGCAAACGTCATCATATGTTCATCTCGTTTGTCATGTGGTGGTAATAGGCCGAGTTTTACGGTTACGTCGGTGAAGGTTGCATCACCATTGTTCCTTAATAATACAAAGTCGCCTCTGGTATCACCAAATGGACGTGCCACGAAAAGATCAAGCCAGCCATCATTATCATAATCCGCGACCGTGATAATATGATTACCTTTAATTCCGCTGAAACCAGCTTCTTCACCTCTACGGATAAACCCTTTGCCATTGTCATTTTTATAATATTCCAGGTTTCCGTATGAAGATCCTGTCACTACATCCAGATAACCATCACGGTCAAAATCTTCAACGGCAACTCCTTTTCCGCTGCCTAAATTATCAACCTTGAGGTTTTTTGCACGATCATGGAATATGATATCAGCGTATTTTTTCTCCATCTCACGTTTTTTATCACCGTAGAATTGATTAACAAAATCACCACTGATTCGATAGCGTTCTGGTACGTCATCAGGGAAACCATTTATTGTCATATAATTGACATTCAGCAGCCATTGATATCGTCTATTATCTGCATCGTATTCATCGAGAAGTCGCTCCATCAGGCGAACGGATTCTTTTGCATATTCTTTTTTCTGATGGAAAGAGGTAAGGGGGATGGTGCACATACGAGTGTGATCATTCGATCCGTCATGTTGCAATAACATTTCCAGGCAGTTTTTAGCCTCAGCCAACCTCATGTAGGATAACGCAAGCCAGAATAAACTGTCTTCAGTTTCAACATTATCATTGTGATGGCGTTCGATGTGAGATACGGCGGTTTTAAAGTTACCCCGGTGCCACTCGACTTTTCCTAGCTCATAATAATTAGGGTTTTTCTGGTTTTGGTATTTGGTGGTGATATATTCGAAATCTGATACACCTGTATCAGGGTTGAATTGGGAAATGCTGCCATATTGGTAGAGATAGGTTAGAAAAGAAGTGGCATCTTTCATTTCCGTAAGAGATGACGCTCGATAGAGCGCAACTGGCATAGTTAAAAAATAAGGGTTAACCAAATACATCGCCAGCATTAAAATGCCTGGGACTAATATTGCGGTGATAATGGCGCGTTTAGCTACGCGACTCGTTTTTATTTTTTGTTTCATTTGAACGTCCTCAATTAAAAATAAGGTAAAAATTAAAAATAATTATTAGTGTTGATAAGACCTGCACCTGAAGCGCGATATTTTCGCTTACAACCTTCTAAATGTTAATTAAATATTACAGGCTGTATGGTACCGAACAATTGTATCATTCCGATCGTCTATTTTCAGCAGTAGAAATTACTTCCAGGTTTTCAAAACAGGGAGCAGAGGGTGACAAAATATATATGTGTCGGATTTCTCATGGCATAAAAATAACGCTGAAATAATTATAAATCTAATCTAAATATCTATAGTCACGAATTAAGCAGAATTAATAAATAATCTGTTTGTTTGATTTTTATTCCTGAGTTATGTAACTCAAGGCACACAAGCGAGAGGTGTCGGCGATATGTAACAAAAGGCACACAACTTATTTAATGGTGTGTATGACCGATAGTTCTAGATATAAATCATCCATTAATCATGTCTTCAGGCTGTATCGATGCGCTATAAGACTAAAGAGATACTGGAAAATCAAAATTGTTGTGAATTCGTTCTCAGTTATGATTTATTACTTACAGCATTTACACACACAACTTGTGCTTTTTTATGTAGGTTGGTAGCATCAGAATTAAGAAAGTAAAAAAATATGATAATAGATGATTTAGAGGAAAGATTTATATTCCCAAATCATATTATTAAAATCTCTTAAGTACATAAAGATACACTGGCTCGCAAAACAGGATTGCATCTGCAATTTTATTGACATTTGTGCTATGTAATATCTGTAAGCAGGGAATTGATATTTTGATAAGGATTTGCATTTTTATAACTCATAATCGTTATATTTTGTTTTATCTGGTGCTTTCGGTATTTTGCGCAACTATATTATTTAGTGCCACTCAATTTGTGATTGCTGATGAGGATGATAACAATAAGCCGAATGATAAATATTTAGAGATTCTTAAATCAATTCAAGACCGCCCTGGTGATGTACAGTTAGGAAACGCGCTTAGGGTAGAATGTCGGAAAGAAAAATATATTGATTTGTGCATTGACGATCTTAATAAGCTTACCGATACATATCCTGAAATTCGTGAGTTGAGATATAATGCCGCGTTAGCTTACGTTGATAAGTTACCCGGTTTCAGTTTGTACAAGCAAGGTTGGTTATCTACTCGTTCTATGGCTCATATGACTAAAGTGATAGATGCTCACCCGGGTGACTGGCTTGCATTTTATATTCGTGGTATGAATAATTTACACTGGCCACAATGGTTTAAGCGAACTGGCGCGGCTATTGAGGATTTACAAAAGTGTATCGATATCATCGAAGCAGTAGAACCAAAGGCCAGACAAGATTATTATGTGTTGTGTTATATCGCGCTTGGTGATGCATATGCGAAAAACATACAATCTGAATCAGCCTATGCAATCTGGAAGCGTGGTTTGGCAGCATTCCCACCTTCAAAACAGATCAAACAAAGGCTCAACCTGAAAAAAGATGAGTTAAGTGCTTTTGTAGATAAGGTAAGAGATTTGGATAAACCTATAGACACGGATTTAATTGTTTTACAGGATAATAGTCGGTTATAACGAAGATAAACTTAAAATAAAAATAGTGACAATGGATGTCTGACTGAAAATGCGAAAAATATTCTCATTTTAATCAGGCTTTTTTTTGTAAAGAGTTAAAACTAACAGGTAAGGTTAATGAAAGTAATTATCAGCAGTATTGTGCTTGCGCTTATTATGTTCACTGGATCGTTGTCTGCAGCAGAAACAAAAATACGTTTCAGTGAAGTATCGAAAGAAGCAGGCATAACCTTTGTGCATGAAAAGGCGATATTCCACAAAAGCCTTAAGAATATGATGCCGTGGTTAACCGCTGGCGGCGCTGCCGTATCCGTTGGTGATTACAACAATGATGGCCTTGATGACATCTATCTTACCAATACAAAAATCGGATCTAAAAATGTATTATATCGTAATGATGGAAATTTTCGTTTTACGGATGTTGCTGACGAAGTAGGTCTGGCCGATGTTAATAATTCAAAAGATACTGGCGTGTCAGCTTTTGCATTATGGTTTGACTATGATAATGATGGTTGGAAAGACATATTATTATTTCGAATGGGTGTAACGGCCTTATTCAAAAATAATAAAGGTATTTTCAAGGAAGTAACCAAAGAAGCAGGCATCCTTCGCAGGATTAATGCATATGCTGGAGTCGTGTTCGATTACGATCGTGATGGTGACCTAGATGTTTACATCGGTTCTTTCTTTCCACCGCACAATTTTTATGCCCCCAAGGACACCAAAGTATTAATGGATTCGTGGGAATCGGCACGTAATGGCGGTCTCAATTATCTTTTTATGAATAACGGTGACGGTACGTTTACAGATGTTACTGACAAAGCTGGCGTTCAGGATTCTGGTTGGGCTAATGCGGTTGGGCATGGTGATATTAATAATGATGGCTGGCAGGATCTGTATTTAGCCAATGATTTTGGCACTGACAAGATATTTCTTAACATGGGTGATGGAAGTTTTGAAGATATAAGTAGCGATGCGATTGGTATCGATACGAAGAAAGGAATGAATGCAGAGTTTGGTGACTATGATAATGATGGATATCTAGATATTTATGTAACGAATATGACTGAACCGTATTTATTGGAATGTAATATGTTATGGCGGAATAACGGTGATGAAACATTCACCGATCTTTCTCAGGAAACGGGTAGTTGTGATACAGATTGGGGATGGGGTGCAAAGTTTCTGGATGCAGACAATGATGGTGATCTCGATCTATTTGCAGCGAACGGTTTTATTTCGGCTGAGAAAGGCGAATATATGAATGTATTGTTAGGGTTTATCTTAAAAGAGAATGTTGACCTGACCGATGTTTCAGTTTGGCCTCCTATAGCAAATCACAGTATGGCCGGTTATGAAGCCAACGTTTTATTCGAACAAACGCGTAACGGCTTTCGTTCTGTTGGCAAACCGGCAGGTGTCGCCAGCACCAAAGATTCACGTGGTGTTGCAATTGCTGATTTTGATAATGATGGCAAGATGGATTTTGTTGTTTCAAATGTAGGTGTAACCCCTGAGGTTTATCGAAATGTAACAAAAACTAATAAACAACATTGGGTTCAGGTTCGACTTACTGGGGACGGTAAAAAATCAAATCGCGATGCAATCGGTGCTCGCATTGAGGTAAGAACAGGTCTGAAAATTCAGATTCGAGAAATAGCCGGCGGTAACGGCTTTGAAGCTCAAAGTACGCTGCGGGCCCATTTTGGATTGCAGTCTGCCAAGAAGATTGATCTTCTTACAGTAACTTGGCCTGATGGTTCCAGGCAGGAATTTCGAAACGTAAAAGTTGATCGTATATATAATCTGGTGCAGGGCGGAAGCTTAAAAGATATTGATACCGTGGCTAGTAGCAAATAAGGGTTAACTTTAACCATCATGCATATTGCTGTAAATAAGGATGAATATAAAAATGCGCTATATGCTCTGTTTATTGCGCCTTAATTTAACTAACGTGTTGCGACGTTGTTTGACTGCATTTAATCGAGGTAGTCGGACGTATGTCATGCTGACTGCTTGTTTTGCTTTGAGTGTAAATCATGTATATGCAAAGGAAGAAATCATCGATTCTGGTCCAGATTTTGTTGATATTACTAAGCAATCAAAAATCGATTTTTTACACCATCCCGCTATATATCATAAATCCCTGGATCATCTGATGCCTATTTTGAACGCGGCTATGGTTGGTGGTGCGGTTGCCGATTTTGATAATGATGGGTTTCTGGATATTTTTGTTGCCGATACATTAGCCGGTTATAAGGCGCACCTTTATCACAATAATGGTGATTTAACCTTTACCGATATTGCGCAACGTGCCGGTGTGGCGGATGTTAATGATAAATCGAATGCCTCTACGTCAGCAATGGCTTTTGACTATGATGGTGATGGTTGGCAAGACCTGCTTGTGGCTCGATTTGGTACACCGATCCTGTTTAAAAACAAAGGTGATGGTACGTTCGTCGATGTTACTAAAAAGGCAGGCTTGAAACATCATATGAATACGATTCATAGCATTGCCTTTGACTACAACAAAGATGGTCACATTGATATTTATCTGGGGAATTATTACCCGGACGTTGATATGTTCAATTTGAAAAGCAACGAAGTGTTGCATGATAGCTGGGAGAATGCTCGCAACGGCGGTAAAAATGTATTTTATCAGAATAACGGTGATGGCACGTTCACCGCTCGAACCGAACAACTTGGATTAAGTGATACCGGCTGGACGGTCGCACTTGGCCATAGTGATCTTGATAATGATGGCTGGCAAGATATTTATGTTGCCAATGATTATGGACCCGACAAGGTATTTCGTAATACAGGTAAGGGTGGATTTGAGGATATAACCGACGAGGCTATCGGCGTAGACGGCAAGCATGGTATGAGTGCTGAGATTGGTGATTTTAATAATGATGGATTTTTTGATATCTATGTAACCAATATCACTGAAGAATGGGCGTACGAATGTAATATGTTATGGCAGAACAATGGCGATGGAACATTTACCGATGTTGCAACTGAATTAAATGTTTGTGATACAGGTTGGGCCTGGGGCGCAAAATTCTTTGATTACGATAATGATGGTGACCTGGATCTATATGTTGCCAACGGTTTCGTTGCTGGTGAAGGTAACTACATGAACGATTTGACCTCATTTCTACTCAGTGATATTGGCCAAAATCCGTCTGATCCAAAAAACTGGCCTGCGGTTGGAAATAAAGGTATGGCAGCTAATGAGAATAATCAATTATTTACTAATCTGGATGGTTTGACCTTTATTCCAGAGAAAAGAGGTGGATTGAATATCGCTAAATACAGTCGGGCGGTATTAATGGGCGATTTTGATAATGATGGTCGACTGGATTTGTTTCTGACTAATTTAGCAGATAAAGCACAACTATTTCAGAATAAGTCTTTAAATGAAAATAACTGGATTGAACTGGATTTGGCCGGTCTGGCTCCTAATCGGGATGCCGTAGGAGCACGGATTGAAGTTATGGTTTCAGGTAACACCTTTGTTCGTGAAGTAAATATCGGAAATGGTTTTGCTGGTTCAAGTATGATTCGTCAACATTTTGGTTTGGGCAAGAATAAAGTAATAGATAAACTTGTTATTACTTGGCCCAATGGCGACAAACAAATCCACAAGAATGTTGTAACTAATAAAATGTATCGTGCGAGACAAAAGTTAAAGGATCTAAAGCCGATTAAATATTGATGACCGACTTGAACGGTTCTCGACAATCAATAAAGTATTATAAAAATATTACATTGAAAGTAATACGTGTGTAGAGGAAGGCATGATTAAAATAATAATAATGGCGTTACTAACGCTGACGTGTACATCGGCGCTAAGTGATGTCGTGTTTAATGATATTGCTGCTGAAAAATCTGCCGGCATTAATTACGGTAGAGTAGCATCGTCTATTGATTCCTTATTGATTATATATAAACAGGACCTGGTCACGGTTATGGATATGGGTGATATGCCAACTCGTGCCCATGGTGCCCCAGGCACGGCACTATTTGATTATGATGGGGATGGTGATCTGGATATATATGTCAGCAATGGCCCAAAAGCAGCTAACAGTCTTTTTACCAATCAACTATCCGACTCAGGCAAGTTACGTTTTATTGACAAGGGTGAATTCTCAGGTACGGCGGCCACAGATCAGGACAGCACAGGGGTGTGTTTTGGCGATATCGATAATGATGGAGATCAAGATCTATATGTATTAGGCCGTAGCGAACCAAATCGTCTATTTGAGAATCAGGGTGATGGGCGTTTTAAAAATATCAGCAAAACCAGCCAGACCAATACACACTCAAGAAGTTCGACCGCCTGTGCTATGGGTGATGTAAATGGTAATGGTTTGCTTGATATCGTTGTTGCAAATGCATTTGACTACACCAACCGTCATGCAATGGTTAAAGTAGCATTTGATTTGAATGAACACAGCGTACTTCTTTTAAATCAGGGTGGAAACATATTTAAGGATGTCAGTGAAACGTCGGGACTTCAGACTTTAGCGGGTTTACCTGATTACGGTAAAGGTGGTGCGACCATCAGTTGGGCGGTAGCGTTACTTGATTACGACCTCGATGGTGATGCCGATATCATTTTTGGTGATGAACAGGGTTTTTTCAGTCCAGCCAGTATGGGGGGGCTTGATCGTGGTTATATACGTATATTTAATAACAATGGCAAAGGACAGTTTAAGGACGTCACTATTGAAGCGGGAACCAACAAGTATGGCTCCTGGATGGGTATTGCCTTCGGCGATTTAAATTGCGACGGTCATATTGATATATTTGGTGCCAATGTTGGCGATCATATTCTGTCGAATATGACGACCTTTTTTCAACCGGGTGTGCTGTTATCGCGCTGGTTCCTGGGCAGTGCTGCTGGAACCTTTACTGACCCTGGCATTGGTAAACTGGTTAGTACTCCTTTTGGTTATGGCGCAGGGATAGCAGATTATGATAACGATGGTGATCCGGACATTATTTTTCACGGTGGTTTAGATACGGGTTTGTATAAAGACTCTTCTAATCCAGGCACGATATTAAAGAACGACAATTGTTCCGCAAACTTTTCTCTTGACGAAGTGGCTCTTGCGAATTCGACGAATCATGCTCGCCGAAATGTCCAGGGTATGGCGCTTGGCGATGTGAACAATGACGGTTTTATCGATATTATTTCTGTTTCTAACTTTGATGTTCCCGAGTTTATCAAAGTCGAACAATATCCTGCGAAAACAGGCTCACCCTTTGACAAGTATGCGAAGTTTGTTCCTATCTTTTACCCGGTTGACGGATCCAAAAAATTTGCAGATAAAACCGGTGAGTTCGAATGGACGGGGTATCGATTCGATAATGGGTCATTGTCAGTGGAAACAAGCAGTGCTGATAATGGTAATGCCTGGATTAAAGTGAAGACACTTGGCACAGTGGGTTTACTTGAAAAAGGAAAAGTAAATCGTGATGGGATTGGCGCGGTCATATTTTTTACTCCTGAGAAAGGCAAGTTACGGGTGCAGCCTGTTTTAGGCGGGGCGAGTCATGCTTCGCAAGATGAACTTGAACAAAATTTCGGAATGGCCAGATTTAACACCGCGACAATAGAAATTTTATGGCCGGGCGGGACTCGAAATCGACTCTATGATGTCAAAAAATCTGAACGACTACTATTCCCTGAAATACCTTGTGGTTTTAATTTGTCATGGTCAACACAAAAGGACTATGAAGCTTGTGTGGCTGATTCAATTAATAAACTAGTTGAATCAGGACGCTTAAAAAAGAATGTTGCCGAACGTTTTCGTAAAAGCGCATTGCGTGCGTTTAAGGAATCTTCCGACTTGTAACATGAGATCGAATAAAACATACCCGCATATAGTTCCAGGAAATATGGGGTCAACACAAATAAATAGCGATAAATTAAGAGTATCGCTGTGTAAGAGGACAATGACATGAGTGTAAAGGCAGGTATCCAATGGACTTGAATAACATGTGCCGAATAATGATGACAGCAGCGGTTTCGGCTAATAAACATATACGCGACAGCAGGGTTATACATAGGTGTTTTTGTGCTCGGCCTTTGGAAAAAACATTATATTTATTATTTAGTGTTACTTTAGTTTTTGGTGCAAATACTACATATGTGTATGCAGCTAAAACGAAGGCAAAATTTGTTGATATTACTGAAACTGCAAAAGTTGGTGCTGTGCACCATGCGGCTATGTTTGATGATGTCTTTAAACCGATGATGAATATGTACAATGCCATTCTGGTTGGTGCAGCAATAGCCGACTATAACAATGATGGGTATCTTGATATTTACATGAATGATACGGCCCCGGGAACCAAGAATCATTTATTTCGAAATAACGGCGATTTAACATTTACCGATGTTTCAGTAGAAGCTGGGGTGGCATTTCTAAATGATAAACATAATGTTTCGACGGCTGCAATTTTTCTTGATTATGATGGTGATTATAAACAGGACCTGTTAGTGGCCAGGTTTGGTACGCCTGTGCTGTTACGAAATAAAGGTGATGGTACTTTTGAAGATGTGTCGGAGAAGGCCGGCATTAAACGACATATGAACACCTTCCATGTTATCGCTTTTGACTATAATCGCGACGGACACATTGATCTTTATTTCGGAAACTATTTCCAGAACGATATTGATATGTTCGATATAAAGACGAAAAATGTATTACACGATAGCTGGGAAGATGCTCGTAATGGTGGCGAGAATTTTTTATATCACAATAATGGCGATGGTACTTTTACCGACAAAAGTAAAGAATTGAATGTTGGTGATCCCGGCTTTGTAGTTGCGGTTGGTCATGGTGATTATGATAATGATGGTTGGCAGGACCTCTACCTGGCTAATGATTATGGGCCAGATAAAGTATTAAGAAATACCGGAAAGGGAAAGTTTGAAGATGTAACTGATGAAGCGATCGGTCATGACGGAAAACATGGGATGAATGCTGAGTTTGGTGATTTTAATAATGATGGGTTTCTCGATATCTATGTAACAAATATCACTGAAGAATGGAGCTATGAATGCAACATGCTCTGGCAAAACAATACCGATGGAACCTTTACTGATGTAGCGCTTGAGCTAAATGTGTGTGATACCGGGTGGGGTTGGGGTGCTAAATTCTTTGATTATGATAATGATACTGATTTAGATTTGTATGTTGCCAATGGGATGATCAATGGAGAAGGCAGTTATGCAGAAATACTCTCCGAGTTTGTGGTTAGTGATGAAGGCATGAATCCCTCAGATCCAAGTAAATGGCCGGAAATCGGAAAGCGTGGTATGGCAGGTAATGAACGTAATCAGTTATTTACTAACCTGGATGGTTTGACCTATGTGCCTGAAAAAGATGCGGGTCTTAATGTAATGAAAAATTCCCGAGCGATATTGTTAGCGGATTTTGACAATGATGGTTGGGTAGATACCTTTATAACGAACTCCAAAGATGCTGCAATGTTATTCGTCAATAAAAGTCATAACGGTAATCGTTGGTTACAGATTGATTTAATTGGTAAATCACCGAATACAAATGCAGTAGGTGCTCGCCTGGAAATAAAGCTTGGAAGCCAGACTTTTATTCGAGAAGTTAATATTGGCAATGGTTTGTCTGGGTCAAGTATGCTTCGGCAGCATTTCGGGCTTGGTAAACGCGATAACGTAGATAAGCTAACTATTCGCTGGCCAAATGGTGATGTTCAGGAGTTCAAAAATATTACGGGCAACCAAATTATCTCAGTTACACAAGGTGACAAAATACTACGTGTAAGCAAGAGCTCGCCGTCGAAGCAGACGTCGATTAAAAAATAATTACGGTCAATATAATATTTAGTCGACAACCTTTAGGGAATACAAAACGTGGATATCGGAAATAAACGGAAGACAAGAGTGTTAATTATTCTATTGCTAGGTTCGCTTGTTTCTGTTGCGGGTTGGCGTGTAACGATAGCTGAAGAAGATGAAAAGAAACCATCGATGCGTCTTAATCCGGTACAAAGTGATCCGCACGAAGAATTGATGCGACATCGGAATGAAGGCTCTGCCTATTATGAATCTGGCATCCTGAAAAAGGCGCTGGCTAATTTTTCCGCAGCTGCAAAGTTAAAAGAAAATAGTCTGGCTGAGATCTATAACTTGGGGCTTATTAACCGCAAGCTCGATAACATAAAAGAGGCGCGCAAGCTCATAAAACAGGCAATAAAACTTGATGATACATTTGCCAATAGTTATTACGTGTTAGCCCTAATGGATAAACAGGAAGGTAAAAGTGATGCGGCCATTACCTTGTTTAAAAAGGCCATGAAAAGGGCGCCAACTGATCCTTCGTCATATTACCAACTTGGTCTATTGTTACGAGATAAAGGAAAAGACCAGGAAGCGTTACAACTGATGGTAAATGCTTTACAGCTTAATCCTTATCATACTGGGGCACTTTATCAACTATACCAGTCTTATCACCAGTCGGGTCAGATAGATAAAGCCAAACTGACTATGAAAGAATTTTCACGGATTAAAAAATCTGTTTCAAGGTCAAGAAAACAATTAAACGATGAAGAAAGTGCATTATCCTCACCATTAACAAGCGATCGACTGGCTGTATCTGATAACAAGATTTCTAATGAATTTAAAGCATCATTTAATAAAACAATTAAAAAAATATCTGAACCAATAAGCGCGTTTAGTCTACATAATCTTGATGATGACATACAGTCGGAAATAGTGGCGATAACTAACAGCGGCATGCTTTGGCTTATCTCTAGTGATAAGGACAGGAAGCTTAATGCTAAAAAACTAGGTAAAATAGCAATAAAAAGCAAAGTAACAAGCTTGCTGGTTGAACGCTTCTCAGTGAAAGAAACGGCACGTTTTGTTGTCTCGTCACAACAGGGTCTGGCTATAAGCTCACCTGATTTCCTAAAGTCACCTGTAAAACTAAAGTGGTTAAGTAAAGTTGCTGAGGGTAATGTACAAACCATCGATATCGATCACGATGGCGATCTGGATCTGATCTCTTTGGCTACCAGCACAGTATATGTTAATCGCGGCAATGGACGATTCACTAAAAAAGCAAAGATTCTTGGTTCAGCGGAGATTAAATCTTCTATAAAAGGTGCGAAATCATTAATTGGTAGCGATTTTGTAAATCGAATTAGTGTGGATATGGTTGCTTACAATAATTCAGGTACTCGTTATTTTTTACAGGATGCAACGGGTGGCCGCTATGCTCTAAAGAAAGATGTGTTGCCCAAAATGGGTGGTATAAGCTGGCTAGGAAAAGGTGATTTAAATAACGATGGAATGATGGATCTGGTTGGGACCAATAAGAGTCAGTTATTTATTGATACTAATCTTGGTGAGTTCAAGTTTAGTAATAAAATTATTGGCAAGTCAGAAGGTGTGATTAATGGCCAGGTCGCGGATTTCGATAATGATGGTCGTTTAGATGTTTTATTAATTCATAAAACTGGCGAAATTACTCTTTGGCGTAATCATGGCGAAGCTGGATTTAAACGGATTGCATTGTCGTCTTCTCAAATTACAAAATCAACACATCCCGTTTTTAAGGATGATCTTGATGATGACGGTAAGATCGATGTTATTGCTTTGTCGGACAAAGGTCAGCTCGTAACCTGGTGGAATGATTCGCAGGGTGTAGGCAAATGGATGAAGCTAGATTTGATTGGTATGCGCAGTCCACCAAGTGGCCAGATGACGCAAGTTGAGATTCGACGAGGTTCCTGGTACAGCAAATATGAGTCGAATGGTTTGCCAGTTCAAATTGGTTTAGGAGATGCTAACTATACTGAAATATTACGGCTCAGTTGGCCTAATGGTTTTATTGAGAGTAAATTCAAGATCGATGAGATTGGGCCATGGCGTTTCGAAGAATCCGAGCGTATTTCCGGCTCATGTCCGAGTGTATATGCTTGGGATGGAAAACGTTTCAACTTTATTACCGATGCATTTATTAGTGGACCCATGGGTGTTCCCGTAAGTGCAGATCAATATTTCCCTGTCGATCATGACGAATACGTAAAAATACCGGGTGAAGCGCTGAAACGTAATGGTGATCGCTATCAATTACGCATTACTGAGGAGTTGAGAGAAGCGGTTTTTCTCGACAAAGTACAATTGTTAATGATTGACCATCCAGTTGATGTGACGGTTTATCCTAATGAACGTCTGGCTCCACCACCGTTTCCGGAGTTTGGTATTCATGCAACGCGTCATGCCAGGCCTTCAACTCGAGTGATTGATCACCGCAATAACGATGTGACCAGGCTGGTTGCGGCCGTTGACGATACCTATCCTACCTCGATAGCACGTCTTCAATACACCGGGTTTTCTGAACCACAGGGTGTTACCGTTGCTCTTCCTGATGGCGCTGCCTCGTCTAAAAACCTACGCCTGTTTTTGACCGGGTGGTTTTACTATTTCGACTCTACTTCCATGATTTCTGCATCACAGCGCCCGGATATGAAAATCATCTGGCCACAGATACAGGTTAAACGTAATGATCAGTGGGAAACGATAACGTACACAGGAATCCCTTCTGGTAAAGGTAAAACGGTCATTGTCGACTTGACTGGTAAATTGCCCGCGAACACACAGGAGATTCGTGTCTGGACTAATGTAGAGCTTTACTGGGATCAAATTTTAATCGATGTGAGTGCGCCACCGGAACAACGTTACACGACCAGAGAAGCACCTTTGTTATCGGCTCATCTTCGTTTCCGTGGTTTTTCACAATTACTGGCCAAGACGGGCCCTCAGCCTGATCGATTTGACTATAACAAGGTTCGGTATACGGCTTTATGGAATCCACTTAAAGGAAAATACACACGCTATGGTGATGTAAAGCCTTTACTTGGCCGTGAAGATAGCCAGATGGTGGTCTTTGGATCGGGCGATGAGCTGGTACTAGAATTTGATGCACCAAAAGATGAACCATCGTCAGGGAATAAACGTGATTTCTTTTTATACCTGAACGGGTTTGTGAAAGATGGAGATAAATACACGGCTCATGCAGGTCGAGTTGACCCTGTACCATTCGTTGGTATGACTCAGTATCCATATGATACCTCTAACGGGATACCTAAACCATTTAGAACTGAAGAATACAAGCAGTATCAAAAGCTTTATCAAACACGAGAGCCACTGCAGTTTACTGGCCCAATACTTTCAGCATGGAAAGAGTCAGGCCAATAGACCCGATTCGGTTACGAAATATTATTAAGTGAGGATATTTAAAATTATGAACACAAAACAAAAACCGATGATCGAGCTACATCACTCCACACAAGCTCTATCTGTTGCTTCGGCAGATAAAAAGATGAGAGTATTTCTAGCGGTGCTAGGTTTTGTTATGCTTTTATTGGTTCTTAATGGATGTAGTACAACGTCTACTAGCAAGACGGACGGGTTACGTGCTCAAGCTGTACAGGCATTCAAAGATGGTGATCCTAAATCAGGCTTTAGTCTTCTTGAGCAGGCATTGCGTAAAGATCCAGGTAGTACCGATCTAGGTAATCTTTATCGACAGTACAGCGTCAAAAATGAGAAACAGGATCGTTCTATTGAGTTTCTGAAAGAACTTGTAGCGGGCGACAATGTTCCAGACGGTGCTCACTTTAATTTAGCCTTTGCCTATGTTGATAATATTCCGAAGGTAGGTCCAGTCGGAGGTGCGTTTTTATCGAAACGTTCTATTGAGCAATTCGATTCCGTCTATCAGAATAACCCAAAAACCTGGGACGGAAACTATGGCCTTGGGATGAATTATTTACACTGGCCAGATTTTTTCAAAACTGCTCACAAAGCCGTTTTTCATCTAAAGATTAATTATGATTCACTTGATAGAAATAATCCGCAACCCCGTGATTTATTAACTTATATCCGTTTAGGTGATGCCTATATTCGTAATGGGGAGATCGACGAAGCTTATGTCATATGGGAAGAAGGGCTGAAAAAATTCCCTGGACATCCTGATTTAAGTGAGCGGGTTAAGGTCAGCAAAAAACGAATAAGTGCCGCGATTAAAGAAGCTTATATACCGAAAGGTTCAACTGTTGCTGCAATCGATACTGATATTTCAATTCTATGGTCAAAAGAAGCACCGACAAAAAGTATCGCATCACTTAAATCAAATATTCCGGCAGGTAAACTGAAGAGCAAACGTTTGACTCGAGGAAAACTTGGCCTCTATGCATGGTTCCGACGCAATCTTCCATATATTCGTGACGAACAATATCGCTCACATCTTGACACCTCACCGTTGAGCATCGATCCATCCGTTTTACAGGGTGATCCAAGAAGTATTGCCGCTTATGGAGTGATTTCAGGTCTGGTTGCTGTGCTCGATGATAACTCAGGTAAGAGTCTTGCTGAAAAAGCAAAGGCCGTTGGACCTTTTTTACAACCCTTTTTCTATGAAGGCGTGGGAATTGGTATTACCACTATGTTGGATACCAGCGAAGCGGTTCCGACCAAAGGGTTTGGTAAGCTAGTTAAATCATTCTGTTCAGGTTATGAAAACTTTTGCTACACGGGTATAGGTTTCCGCTATGGGCTAGATACCACCCTGGATCTGGAACGTGTTAGCACGTTGTTTACGGCACTGGGTTCTGCGCAATCGTCCTGGGCCTATGATGGATTTGGTTTTAGTGTCTCTTTGTTCCATTTAAAACGTAACAAAGAAGTGCTTGTTATCGGCAAGACCTTAAAATCAACTGTCGTGCATGGTTTTTATCATGGTGTCGGCCGTGGTTTTCGTATTCTTGCGGGTAGCGATATTGGGGACTTAAATGCCAATCTTAAAATGGTACCGACAAAATATATCAATATGGTTCATGAAGGTTATGGTGATGAAGTATCTCTGCTTGAAGCCAATAAACCGGAAATTGTATTCGCTTATCTTGGCTCTCCCTGGGATCAACTATTAAATCAGAAACAGTTTATTTCAGGTGTGACGCTTGGTTATGCTCGAAGAAATGCCGTTGACTCAAAACACATGGCTGAACTGATTGATTCTGTATCAAATAAGGATAAATGTCGTATTAATGCGTTATTAGCTGCGGGGAAAACACCGTATAAACAAATACAGGCTAAGAGTGGCGACGTGCATTCTAATTGGTCACAAGCCATTGATGGTCAGATAGAAAAACTAAGCGTGCAATTAAATTCAGGTTGTGCGGGATAATAAAACAAATAGGCGAAGAGACCAACAATATGTCCATTCCAGAAAATATGAAAATTGCTGTGGTTGGTGCAAGTTGCCATTACCCCGGTGCTAGTTCAGTAAAAGAACTGGTTGAGAATATATTAGCAGGACGTCGTTATTTTCGAGAAGTTCCTGCAGGACGGTGGCGACTGGAAGATTATTATAATCCCGATCCAGAGCATCCTGATACGACATATTGTAAACGTGCTGCTTTTATCGAAGGCTTTAAATTTAACGCCTCTGATTTTAAGATCCCGCGATCAACCTATCTTGCAACTGACGAGGCGCAATGGTTAGCGTTACAGACTGCTAAAGATGCTTTGGACGATGCTAATCTTTCAAATATAAACCTGGAAACCACGGCGGTAATAATAGGTAACACGCTCGCGGGAGAAGTCAGCCGAGCCCATGTTGTACGGTATCGTTGGCCTTATACACGTCGAGTTATCGAAGAACTCCTTGATAACCTGAATATTACAGGTGAGACGCGGGAGCAGATATTAAAAGATACCGAGGAGCGTTATAAAGCACCTTTTCCTCCTGTTAACGAGGATAATCTTGCCGGCGGACTGGCGAATACAATCGCCGGTCGTATTTGTAATCACTTTGATTTTAAAGGTGGTGGTTATGTCGTGGATGGAGCTTGTTCGTCTTCGTTATTATCAATACAAGAAGGCTGTATCGGCCTGTCAAGCCATCTTTGTGATCTCGTATTAGCGGGCGGAGTCGATATAAGTCTTGATCCCTTTGAACTGGTTGGTTTTGCTAAAGTCGGTGCGTTGAGCGATTCTGATATTCGAGTGTATGACGCTCGTTCAAACGGTTTTTTACCTGGTGAGGGTTGCGGTATCGTTGTCTTGAAGCGACTGGAAGATGCCGTTGCTGATAAAGATACCATATATGGTGTAATCCGTGGCGTAGGTTACTCTTCTGACGGAAAAGGCGGGATTACGGCCCCCAGTGTTCCCGGTCAATCATTGGCGGTCGATCGTGCGTACCATATTGCAGGTTATTCATTCGCTGATGTTGAGTTGATTGAAGGGCATGGTACGGGTACACCGGTTGGTGATCAGACTGAATTAACGACATTCATGGAAGGACGACGTCGCCATGGTGCATCGTCTGATCAACGTTGTGGTATAGGCTCGATAAAATCGATTATCGGACATACCAAGGCCGCTGCGGGTGTCGCTGGTTTCATCAAATCAGTGATGGCCTTATATTATGAAACATTACCACCAACGATGGGATTGAAAGTACCCAACCCAATGTTCGATAGCAGTGAGACACTTTACCCGCTAATTAAAGGACGAAAATGGGATTCTAAAAAACCCCTGAGATCTGCAGTTAGCTCAGCCGGTTTTGGCGGCATAAACACCCATATAACTATGGAGAGTTATGATGGCAAAAAGCAAAAGAAAAAGAAAATAATTGATCCTGTTTATCTCATGCAGTCCTATCAGGACTCGGAAGTTTTTCTGTTTGGTGCCAGTGATGCCACCGAGCTCTATAATAAAGTGTCAGGTTTAATCGATATTGCAGGACGGCTTTGTCACGCTGAGTTAGTTGATCTTGCCATGTATTGCGCTGATAATCTTGCTGACAATCAGGTCAGACTTTCGATCGTGGCTGATACTCCCGAAAATCTACTCCGCCGTTTAGCGATCGCGCAGGACGTGTTGGAAAAAGAAAAACTTTCAACTTATATAGATTTTACCAATCATGCAGAGGGTATATATCTTCAAAAAGCCTATAAAACGCCTCGTATTGCCTTTTTATTTCCAGGGCAGGGCTCACAAAGTCTTAATATGGGGGAACGTTGGAAAGAACGCTATGTTGGTATCGAGAAACATTGGGATGAATGTGATCGTATAACCAAAGATCTTCTGGATGAGCCACTGTCCTCGTATATCTTCAAGCCGCGTTACTGGGAGAGTAAGGAAAAACATGCTGACTGGAATGCTAAATTAACCGATACTGCAATTGCGCAACCCGCTATAGTTGCCGCCTCGATGGCAATTTCTGAACTCTTAACATACATCGGTGTTGAACCGGATGTTTCGCTCGGTCACAGTTTAGGTGAATACACCGCACTTTGGTCCAGTGGCTATCTTGACAAAGAAACGACGCTGCGATTGGTAAGTTATCGTGGTAAAACAATGGCTGAGGCAGCTACGGGTGATGGTGCGATGATCAGCATTGCAGAATCCGTGGACGTCGTAACCGAGTTACTTAACGAAATCAAAGACTACGCGGTAATATCTAATCATAATGCACCCATGCAAACGGTTGTTTCAGGTGAATTAAAGGCGATTGAGGCTGTGCAGGTACTTTGCGAAAAACGTTCAATCATGGCCAGACGTTTACCGGTTTCAGGTGCTTTTCATTCGAAGTTAATGAACAACGCCGCTAAACAGATGACGGCCAAACTGGCAGAGAGTGAATTCGATGAAGGCGAACATTTACTAGCTTCTACTGTGTCCGGAAGATTTATTGAGTCGGCTGCTGAGGTAAACGAACAGCTTGCCAAACAGATTACTGCACCCGTTCGATTTACTGATGTTATCGATACGGTATTAAAAGAAGAAGTTGATATGTTTATCGAAGTAGGTCCTGGAACCGTATTAACAGGCCTGGTAAACCGTATTGCTGATGATGACAGCTGTCTGACTTTTGCTACTGATAGTGGCCAGATACTAGATGATTGCGTTGCCTGGAATAAACTTGTCGGCCATCTGTTTGCTTGCGGTATTCCATTAATGGTGAAGCGCGTATTTGAGAATCGTTTCTCACGGCCATTTAAATTCCCATATGCACCTGAATTTATCAGTTCGCCCTGCGAATTCCCGGTTGATCCATTGCAACTAAATGTTCAGATGGACATGCAAATGGGTACGCTAACCACGAAAGCGGCGACAGATAAACCTGCAGCACCATTAGAAGAGTCAACGGCAGAAACAGAGAGTGAAGGAATCAATAGTGCGGATGATGTATTCAGGAAGACACAAAAATACATTATTGACAAGTTTGGTTATCCTCAGGATATGGTGTCGCACGAAGCTTTATTAGGGCAGGATTTAAATCTTGATTCGATTAAATCCGCTGAGGTGGTTGCCGAAGCAATGGCTCAGCTTGATGTCCAGGGTGATCCAACTAGTATGACAGGCTTGAGTCTCATGGATTTATCCGAAAAACTGTTTGTCATGTCTGCCGAGGGAAATAACGATGGTAGTTCCGAAAGTTCGGAACGTTCCCATTTCTTTGATCAATTCCCAACCTGGACAAGAAGTTTTTCGTTGCAGGTTAAAAGATCACCCATGGGTAAACAAACCGCTGAATGGCCTGAGCAAAAAATACTTTTACTTGCCTTACAGAATGATTCACTGGTAACTGAGCTAAAAAAACAACTCGAATCATCAGGGCATTCTGTTGAGCTGGCGATTGGTTCATTAAGTGGAGTGAGTCAGATACCGATTACTGCCTGTATTGTTGTTGCGCCAGCGACCGTTGACTGTGAAGTAATGGCGATTAAAACGGATAAGATGGATGAACACTTATCACAGTTACCGATTATCTTACTTGAATCAGCTAAACATCTACTAGGCAAAGAATTGGGTTTGTCTAAGGATAAGCTATTTGCACTAGTATCTCAGGGGGATGGTTTATATGGGCGTAGCGACAATGTACCTAAACAGGCAGAATATCTTGCCGGTAGTGGGTTTGTAAAAACGCTTTCACTGGAAAATGAAGATCTAAGTACGTTATCAATGGATCTGGATCCAGCTCTGGGTGCTAAGGTTAACACGAAGGCTATTATCAAAGAACTAAACAATCAGCCAGGTCACACAGAGGCAGGCTATCCCGCTGATGGGGAACGACGTCAATTTTATTGGCAGCCAACCGCAAGTAATCTATGGGCTAAATCAGAGCTCTCGTTTAAAAAGGATGAAGTGGTTATCTTTACCGGTGGTGGTAAAGGGGTTGCGGCTGAATGCGCTTTGGCCTTTGCTCGTCGCTATAAAGTGAAACTGGCCCTGGTGGGGAGTAGCCCGATCAAGATTCAGGATGAGACTAGTGAACTGGCTATTAACCTTAAACGGTTTGAATCAGAAAGCCTGTTGCAGACTTATTATAGTTGCGATATTACCGATCATGAGGCCGTTACAAAGCTTATCAAAAAAATTGAAAAAGAGATGGGGCCGGTAGCGGGTATCATACATGCAGCAGGACTCAATATTCCGCACAGGGTTGAGCATCTTTCAAATGAAGACTTTATTCGTGTGTTAAAACCAAAAATTCAGGGATTAACCAATCTGCTTGGTACAGTGGATCTTGATCGGTTGAAATTATGCAGTGTATTTTCATCCATAATTGGTCAATCCGGTATGCCAGGTAATAGCGATTACGCATATGCAAATGAATGGATGAATCGAATTTTGTTACGATTAAGGCAAACACATCCTGCTATCGTATGTAAAGCTTATAATTATTCAGTGTGGGCAGAGATTGGTATGGGGATGCGTCACAACACTCTTACTGGTTTGCGTTCATTAGGTATCGATGCAATCCCGGCAGAACAAGGTATTAAATCATTTATAGATTTGATGGGGGTGGAATGGCCGGATATTGATTTGATTATATCGGCGCGTGTCAATGGTCTGGATACCTTGAAGTTTGCAGATTATAAGCTGCCGCATACTCGTTTTATCGAAAAAGTTTTAGCTTTCCAGCCGAGTGTGGAGTTAACAACAGAAGTATTTTTAACACCAGATCAGGATCAATATTTAAAGGAGCACAATTACGAAGGTTCACTGCTGTTTCCAGCGGTTGTTGGTATCGAAGCAATGAGCCAGGTGGCATCGGCCTGTATTGGGGATAATGCAAAATTAAAAGGGCAACGACCTGAGTTAAAAAACTTGCAGTTTAAACGACCGATAGTAGTGCCAGAACAGGGGCGCGCTATTCGGATTCATGCAGTCGCCCTTGAATTGACGGAAGATGGGGTACACCGAGTGAAAGTCAGTATTCGGTCGAGTTTATCTGACTACGATGAAGATTATTTTAGTGGTGAGTGTGTCTGGAATGCGGCTAATGCTGCATTACCATCTGAGAATATTAAGGCATGGCCTGCTGCGCTTTCGGTTGATCCGCATGAAGTATTGTATGGTTCGATTTATTTCCAGGGTCCTATGTTTCAAAATATTGTAGAATTCTACGAGGTGTCTTCGACACATTGCCTGGCAAAAATATCTATTCCGAAAAAACCGGAATTATTTTCGAATTCAAATGGATACCCATCACTAATGCATCTTGCCGAAGTAAGGGATGCGTTTCTTCATTCCGTACAGATATGTGTTCCTGAATATAAGATTTTACCGATATCAATGGAACGTATAATGGTCCAGGATTTTAAAGGCGATCATATATATCTGTCGGCAACTGAAACATTCCGTAGCGATAAAGAGCGTGAATATGAATTGAATATTTACGATGAAAAGGGGCAATGCATTGAGCAGATAAAAGGTTATCGTTGCCGAGTATTAGATGATTATGAAAACCAGCCGGTTTTGGAACATATTGCTGCCATCTATGCTGAATCAGAAGAAGCTCGTGTAGAGGCTGTCAACTAGGTTATTTAAATATAATTATTAACGAAAAGATGTTGGAGGATGTGTGCGATTTTTCGATTATAGATTTACGGTAAGTTTTGAGGAGACAAATGTGGTCGGCAATGTTTATTTTGCTAATTATTTTGTCTGGCAGGGTAAATGTAGAGAACAATATTTATGTGAATATGCTCCCGGTGTTCTTGAGGATTTTAAGGCTGGCTATGGTTTGATTACGAAAGGCTCATCCTGCGAGTATCATAATGAATCCTTTGCATTTCAAAAAATATTGATACAGATGAGCCTGGAAAAACTTACAAGAACAGGTATGTCAATGTTGTTTGATTACTACCGGGAAGAAGAAGATGGGCAACGAGTATTGTTGGCTCAGGGGCAACAATCTGCAATCTGGGTAAACCCTGAACATAAAGTCAGTATGTTACCAAAATATTTGTATGATGGGATTAATGATTACGGATTTTTTGACGAAACTTAAATAAGTTAAACCTGGCGTTATAATAATATCGATAAGGAATAGAGTGTGGCAAAACTGGAGTTAAAACTACTAACCTCGCGTCAGCGGTCTATCTTTATGACTGCGTTGGTGCTTGCGGCTATTATGGTGGTGAATACGCTATATTTATTAGCGGCATCATACATTGAAGGTATTGGTGAAAACCCGGAAGTCTTGCCGCTAACTTATCAATATATGCTCGTCATACATATAACGCTGGGTATTATTTTTTCTGTGTTTGGTATCTCCTTTGCCCTAAGCCACTTAAAAAAAGTATTTCGCTTAAAGACGCGCGGCGCAAGGATGTCCGGTGGTTTAATCTTTTCTTCGGTAGCTTTATTGCTAGTTAGTGGGTTTTTTATTTTAAGTGAAGCCAATAGCCAGGCCAATCAATGGATCTTTATTGCTCACCAGGTGAGTGCAGGATTTCTGGTGACCATGTATCTGGTGCATCGTCTGGTCTCAAGAGATCCACCACGCAAGGCAAATGCAATCGGTGGTGGTGTGGTGATAACGGTATTATTTTTAGCCGCCTGGCTTACACACCACTTAGAATTGACTAATACCCCAACTGATGTTGTCTCGCTCGCGATTGCCAAGCCTAAATCATCTTATGCTACGGATGATAAGCGACTGCAGATCTCTGATAGACCAGAGATTGTTAAAATTAACCCGTTTGTCCCCTTTAAGGCACTGGGCGATCCTGATCCTGATAGTGTTTTTTTTCCAGCGAAAACAACAACCGATACTGGTGGTTTCCTCGCGAGCAGAATAATTACACATGATGACTTGCCAGATCTTGATGCATTTCGGGCCGAGACAAAAGAAAAAGGTTTTGCACCCAGTTATTTTCTTGGCGCACAGAGCTGTCAAACCTGTCACGCTGATATAGTTGAGCAATGGTCGAAATCGGCGCACCGATTTGCTTCGTTCAATAATCCATTTTATAGAAAATCCGTTGAACTTACACGCGATGCGGCAGGCAAGAAGAAATCACAATTTTGTGGCGGCTGTCATGATCCCGCCATAATGCTAGCAGGGAATATGACAAAGGAAATTGATCCGTTGACGCCAGAATCGCAAGCGGGTTTAACCTGTCTGGCCTGTCATGCTATTGATCGCATACATGATCGAACTGGCAATGGTAACTATAATATTCATGACCGAACGGAATCACCCTATATTTTTGCTCAATCTAAAAAGGGACTAAAAAAACTAGTTCATGATTATATTCTAAAAGCGAAACCTACTGCCCACAAAAACAGACTACTGAAACCCGTCTTCAAAAAAGGCGAGTATTGTTTGACCTGTCATAAGGTTAATCTGGATGTCCAGGTTAATGGATATCGTTGGTTAAGAGCTCAAAATGAATACGATGGTTGGCATAACTCTGGCATAACGCACAACAACCCTATGACCTGGTATGAACCTGAAACTAAACGCCAGTGTCAGGACTGTCATATGCCGCGAGAGGAGGTTGTGTTAGGTGATGTAAGTGCAAAAGATGGCTCAGTACGAAGTCATCGCTTCATTGCTGCAAACACTGCGCTACCGTATATACGTGGGGACAAAGAAACCATTGCCCGAATTGTTGCTTTTATGCAGGATAAAAAGCTTCGAGTTGATATCTTTGCGCTTCATCGAGAAGACGGGACAATTATTATGCCTGTCAATAATGAGCTGCCCGTTTTATATCCAGGAGAAGTTGTTCAATTTGATGTCGTGGTTAGAAACCAGGGTGTAGGGCACAATTTCCCTGGCGGGACAAATGACTCTAACGAAGGCTGGATAGATTTTAGCGCAAGCATTAACAATAAAAATGTGTTTCAGAGTGGAGCGGTACTTGCTGATAAAACCGTAGATCCTGGTGCGCATTTCTATCGAGCAGTCCTGGTGGATAAAAATGGACTACGTATCAATAAACGAAATGGGGCAGATATCTACACTTCAATATACGCAAATGTCATACCACCGAGTAATTCAGACATTGCACGCTATCAGTTTAAAGTACCAGATGATGCAGAAGGGCGTGAGATTAAAGTAAATGCTACTTTACTCTGGAGGAAATTTGATCGTTTTTACACGGAGTTTGTTTTTGAGGGTAAAGAAGTCCCTGACTTACCTATTACAACTATTGCAAGCAATCATATTACCCTGCGGGTTGCCGCGAGAGATACTGGTGTTGAACCGAAAAAGAAAATTATTCCTGAGGAATGGTATCGGTTTAATGATTATGGAATTGGCTTGTTACGAGATAGTGATACACGTGGTGCAATTAAAGCATTTGAACAAGTCGCTCTCGTGGTACCTGAAAAAATGGATGGCTGGTTGAACCAGGCTCGTGTGCTAATGAAAGATGGTAGCCTTAAAAAAGCAGAGGCCATGCTGCGTAAAGCCAGTGCGGCGGAACCCGATCAACCTCGGTTAGCCTTTTTCTGGGGCCGGTTACTGGAAAAATCAGGACGGTTTGACGGTGCGATACAAGCTTATCGCAGAACGCTACAGACCTATCCAGAGAGTCGAGACACCTGGGCACGGCTAGGTCGAACCTATTGGTTGGATGACCAGGTTGAAGATTCTATTAGGGCTTATCTTGAAGTGTTAAAAATTGATCCTGAACATGCACAGGCCTTTCATCAGTTAAGCCTTGCCTATAAACATCTTGCCGCCGTGACGGACGATGTTGAGGAAAAGAAATTATACGCTTTTGCCGCACAGGAATCAGAAACGGCCTTTAAGAAATATAAACTGGATGAGAATGCTCAAAAGGTTACACGTGCATACCGTCAAAAACATCCATATGACAATAAAATGAGTCAATTAATAACTATTCACGGGGCAGATTGAATATGGCCGAACAGAAACATAATAAACTAATTATTATCGGTGTTGTAGTAGCACTTTTCCTGGTAGCTGCATTTTTTCTGTTCCCGGAACCACAGCCAGAAACTGAGGTTGTTGTGATAAAACAGGAGGTCTATATTCCTCCGCCACCGATGGAGTCTAAAAAATCGCCTGTCCAGTTTACGGATGTAAGCAACATAACGGGAATTGATTTTAAACATTTTGGTGGTGGATTTAAAACCAGGGATGGTGAAAACTCGCGTTATATGCCAGAGACAATGGGGCCAGGGGTCGCATTATTCGATTACGACAGTGATGGTGATCTCGATTTTTATGTTACGAATTCAACGTCTTTCCCTGGACATTCCATCAAAGGATATACACCGACTGGGCGCCTGTACCGTAATGATGGCGAGTTTAAATTTACCGATGTGACTAAAATAGCAGGATTAGATTTTAATCGTTACTCAATGGGCGTAATGGCGGTTGATTATAATGGCGATCGTCACCAGGATTTACTTATCACAACATTAAAAGGTGTCATACTATTTAAAGGCAGCGCAACTGGAAAATTTTCTAATGTTACCGAGGCAGTTGGGTTAGCTAACAAAGGTGAAGAAGGTGAAAGCAACTGGACAACGGGCGCGGTTATGTTCGATGCCGATGGAGACAGTGATCTTGATCTGCTGGTGGTGAGCTACGTCGTATGGTCACCAGAAGGTGATATTTATTCAACAATGGACGGTAAGCGAAAAAGTTTTGCAGTGCCCGATATTTACGAAGGTGATACCCCCCATTTTTATCTTCAGGAAAATGGCGTATTTGTTGATGTCACTGAAAAGTCGGGTATTGAGAACTTTGAAGGCAAGGCGTTAGGTGTTGCTCTCTGGGATTTTGATCACGATGGAAAGCTTGATATTGTTGTATCCAATGATACTCAGCCTAATTTCTTTTACCAAAATCTCGGGGGTGGTAAATTTGAAGAACGTGGTATGGCTGCAGGCATAGCTTATGACGAAAACGGCAAGACGCGAGCGGGTATGGGTATTGACATTGCAGATATTTTTAACGATGGAACTGCCGCTATTGCCATAGGTAATTTTAGCCGTGAGCCAACCTCAATATTCAAAATGTCAGGTTCAGGATTTTTTCGCGAAGCTTCTCAACAATTAGGCGTTGCAGTACCGACTAACATGATATTAACCTTTGGTTTGAGATTTGCTGATATGGATCTGGATGGCTGGCTGGATATTGTAATGGCGAATGGTCACGTGGAGCCGACAATCCAGGATGTGGAAGCTGAAATAAGTTACGCACAACCACTTAGTCTATTGGGTAACACCCGGAACGGACAATTTACCGACTGGAGTGAATCCGCGGGGGCTGTATTCAATACCCCTATGGTTGGCCGTGGTCTTGCGGTTGGCGATCTGGATGCTGATGGTGACCTGGATATGATTGTTACTGAGAATAATGGAGCACTCAAGATAATACGTAATGATATTAAAAATGCACAATACCTCAGGGTAACTCTCATTGGGAGTCCACCCAATACAGATGCGATTGGTGCAATGCTTGAACTGCATGCGGGTGGTAGTGTGCAAAAACGAATGGTTCGTACGGGCTCATCGTATCTGTCCCAGTCAGAATTAACCCAAACTTTTGGTTTAGGTGATTATGGGTCGATAGATAAACTGATTATTACATGGCCAAATGGCCATAAGCAGGAATTAACTAAATTGGTTGCAGGAAAGACAATAAAAATTGATCAGGTTAGTGGCCAGGTTCGCTAAGTTAAATATGTTTCACTGAAATGTAGTCTAATATAAAACTGATAAGATATTTACTATAAATATGGTGAGCACCGCCTGTCTATGAATTAAATTTGTTTAATTACATGTATTGAGTTCCGTTTTCATCCAGATAGTAAAGTTGTTTGAGATCGATATTTTGATAAGTCGTAATCTTTCGTGATACCGGCCATTTAACCTCAACCTTATTGATCTTGTGAGCATTCATCAGGCCAATATGGGCTAAATAAGGTGCGCTGCCAAAACCGGTTTTATTGTTCATATTGTAACGCCGTATAATGATATTTTTGTCCTGGTCCTCTGCCGTTACCACGATCTCAGCTCCTAATCCAAAATAATTTGTTTCTCTGCCTCTCAGTCTAAATTTGACCCAGGTGTTATCAGGACGGCTATCATTTACAAACAACTGGTTTGGCCAGGCATCAGAGGGCCACATTCCCCCCAGGCTGGAATAAATATCCTGATCGCCGTCATTGTCGTAGTCAAAGAAAACTATGCCATGACCTTTTTGTACGGTACCGAACCCATTTAACATGGAGATATTGTCGGCAAAGCCAGTGCATCGTGTTCCATCTGATTCACCGATATACATCAGGTTTGGGAGTACGTGCCATGCCTCTGGGTTACCGGTACCAATATAAAAGTCATAACAACCATCGTTATTAATATCGCCATAGGAGGCTCCCATGCTGGCAGCAGGCATGTTTGCTCTAAAATATTCAGGGTGTTCTTCTAAGCGGCCTTTATTGTTGATTAGTATCGTATTCATATTGTTACTACCTTTGATACCAAAAACTGTTTGCGCAGTCACCGTGGCGGCCGCGACATTACCACTGCCTATAAAAACATCAAGCCAGCCATCGTGATTAATATCGAGAAATCCAGCCATAAAACCATGTTGTTTAAGGTTTAATTGGTCAGTTTTTTCAAAACGTTTGCCGGCAACATTCTGAAGCATCATGCTTCTGGTACGAGTCCAGCTGGTAAGAAATAACTCGGGATATCCGTCCTGATCGATATCACCAAATCCTCCACCCACATAGCCGCGATCTTTAACGATATCATTTAGGCCAAATTGCTCTGTCGCATCCACAAACTGATTGCCCTCATTTAGATAGAGAATAGAATCCATTTGTTCCATAGCCATAACGCCACCAAAATAGGGGAGTTCAAGGCCACGTTGGGCAAGAAAAAGATCAAGGTCACCATCATTATCTATATCACCCCATGCAGACAACCAGGTAAATGTATATTGTTTTTTCGGTTTGGGGGCGTGATGTTTTAGAAGGTTTGTTTCTATAGTGACGTCTCGAAAAGTACCATCACCTTTGTTTTTGAAAAGACGGAAATGTGTCGGGGGTAGCGAAAAAAAGAGATCCATGTTTCCATCATTATCATAGTCTGCTGCTGTGATAATGTGGGCTTGTAATAGCCCCTCCAGTCCTGCTTCTTTAGTAATATCCGTAAAGCCATCTCCAGCATCATTGCGGAAATATTTTACCGGGGAAAAACTGCCTCCGATGACTAAATCAAGGTAGCCATCACCATCAAAGTCCTCGACAGCAACCCCTTTTCCTGCATCGAGTTCATTTACCCCTAACTTGTGGGCCTTATCCTGAAAAATGATGTTGCGATATTTATGTTCCATTTCGGCTTTTTTTTCACCATAAAAATGATCAATAAACTCGGTATCAATTCGGTGTTTTTCTGGGACATGAGCAGGGAATTGATTGATGGTCATATAACTAAAATTAAGCAACCATTTATATAATAAATTACCAGAATCATATTTGCTTAACAGTTTTTCGAAGATACGGATTGCCTTAGATGAACCGTTGATTTTATTATGAAAAACCGAAACGGGTAAAGTACACAACCTTGAGTGTTGGAGCGAAAAAATATTCGTTTGTGCTGGGTTCTTTAGCCGGGCAAGACAGTTTTGAGCTTCACCTTGACGCATTGCTGACATAGCTAGCCAAAATAACTTTTGTTCGGATTCACCTGAGTGTTTTATGTCAGACTCAATAAGCGCTACGGCATTGCTAAAATTACCCTGGTGAAAACTTATTTCTCCTTTTTCGAAATCATTTCCCTCTATTTCCAGTTGTTTTTCATAATTATCAAAATTCAAGGAGCCGCTGTCATTATAGGTGAGCTTCTCATAATGGCTACCGATATACCAAACCATATTGATATAGTCGAAAATCTCATCAATGGTTCCGTATCGCATTTCGAACATACCTTCTTCAGCTACGCCGCGATAAGCATAGAAGAAATATGCGTTACCCAGGATAAAAGAAGCCAGTATTCCAATTAGACTAAGTTTTATTATTTTCACAGGTGTTGAGTTACCGAGGGAGGAGTGTAATGAATAGATATTATATCCTTACAACCAGCATTCCCATTTTCTATACTGAAATATAAACAATCCACTCATATCGTTTGCCACTATATCATACGGTATTGCAAACTCAAATCCGGTTGCTTCATTAATGTAACTTTACGTACAAACTTTTTGGTGTTTTTTATGTGTATTGACTACTAGAGCAGTAGGTATGCTTATTACTTTACTTTTGATGAATTATACTGTGTTATTGAGCCGTTAGATTAAAAAAATTATTCATTGCCGTAAAGGTTTGTAGTTCGAGATTAGTCTCACGAGTTGTGTTAGTAAGTTTCAGAACAGCCGACGCTATATAGCCTGGTTTAGGAATAAAATTTAAATTAAGCCAGTCTATATCAAGAGGGGGGTGTTCAGATTCTGGAGTTAACCTGTGATTATCGCTGTGGAGATAATTTAACCCCAACCCCAGTGCTTTTAGGTGAGCTTCTTTTAGCGTCCATTGCTGGAAGAAGTAATCGTATTGTTTTTCTGTTGGGAGTGATATCAACTCTTGATATATTTGTTTATTGAAAACTCGTCGGGCTAACTCAATATAATTTAGTGGCAGGTGTATCGATTCAACATCAATTCCGATAAAATAAGTCTTGTTAACACCGAGCAGGAACATGTCATTAGAGTGAGAAAGATTGAATTCGATTGCATGTTGAGATGAAACCTGAACCGAAGGTTTTCTGCTGGGGCCGTATAGAAATATAATTTCCCTGGCTGGCATTGGCAGATATAGTGATAGTATCGTGCGCAGGAGTCCACGATTAATAATGAATCGTCGTTGTAAGTGTTCGAGGTGGAAATCTTTTACACGTTGTTTCTCGTCACAGGAAAGAAAATCATAAAAGATATCGACCGACCAGTCATCAGCCCCCAGATTAGCTTGCCATAAATGCAATTCGGAATTTTTCAACTTTGCTGATTCTAAAGGGCTGTTCCAACACAGTGGGGGTGGCTGCAAAACCGGATTGCCTAGAAATGAAGTATTGAGCAGGGAGTTTTCTATTCGCATTATGCTTCCGCAAAAAAGCATTTTACTATTCCAGCAAGTATTCCTTGTAAGTCAAAGAATATATGTATTTTGCTGTCGTGAAATTGGCCTGTCACAGTTGCTACCGTTACGATATAAAAATTTGAATCATTGCAGTTACTAGTACCATACAGTGTGAAATTGCCTGCGTCGAGGACATGCTGTAAATCATACGCGGTATTACATGACATGACTTGAACGGGCTGGATAAAAATTACGCAAGCGAGAAGTGTGCTAAAAGGCACATATATATAGTATAGGATTGAAATAGATTTAGCGGGAGGTGAGAATTTTTGCTAACAGGGCGAATTACAGATACGTGTAGGACATGAATTAACGAGTTACGGGGTAGATGGTCTTTTAATCATTTAATGGGCTGTTGTAGCATATTCTGATGAGGCTGATTATCCTATGTATCTGCAATTGTTGAGTAACGGTTTTTATTTGTTAGATTACTGAGTAGTTTATAATCACAGCTACAATGTTTTTGTGAATTTGTCACCTATGTGACGACGTGTATACTAACCGTCGTTGTTAGCCGTTAATATTGTTGTCGACACTACACTTATTATGCATAGCAGGAGACACTCGATGTCTAGTTCGAAAAAATTACCACTCTTAATTGTTGGAGCCGGGATTGGTGGCTTAACAGCTGCGCGTGCTTTACGACGTGCCGGTTACGACGTTGAGGTGTTTGAGCAATCGAAATCATTTTCTCCTGTTGGGGCAGGCATCGGGGTTATGGCTAATGGCATGAAGGCTTTGCGGACATTGGAGCTTGACCAGGCCATTATGGAAAAAGGTGCTGCATTTAACCATTTCTCTATCCGGAAGGCAGATGGAACGCAACTTTGGGCTGCGAGTGAGAAATATTTAAAAAAAGTGTGCAGTCCTTCCTATGGAATTATGCGTCCAGCATTACACCGCATACTTCTTGATGGCTGTGAAGGTGTCTCTATTCACTCCGATCATCGTTTAGAAAATTTTACCCAGGATAATGCCGGTGTAACCGCCTACTTTTCTAATGGTCGGGAAGTGAGAGGGCAGGCGTTAATTGGGGCCGATGGATTACGTTCCAGGACGCGTGAGTTATTATTAGGGTATCATGCCCCACGTAATGTTGGAATGACAGCGGTGCTTGGACACCTTGATGCAAGCACTATTACGAATACCGAAGAAATTTCCTTTCGAATGGGAAATGGCCAGAGTTATATCGGTTTCCCGGTTTCGAAGTCGGTTTATATGTGGTCTGTCATGATTAAAGCTGATAAGAATGGGATGGATATTAATACGGCAACGCTGGGTGGTAGCGATGGAGGCAGGACCATTGGCAAGGATTTCTTATTAAAACAGTTTGCTGATTGGAGCTCACCTGTTCCCGAGCTTATTTCTAACACAGATGAAAAAAATTATATACGCTGGGATATCTTTGATCGCCCTTACTCAAAGGTATGGGGCAAAGGACGAGTTACCCTGCTTGGTGATGCTATTCACCCTATGGCACCAACCTTCGGGCAGGGTGCTAATCAGTCGATCGAAGATGCGATTGAATTGGCGAAGAGCCTTTCTACTTCTGATGATATAATTTCAGGGCTGCGTTGTTATGAAAAGCGGCGTCAACTAAGAAGTCGATGGATCGTAGAAGTTGCACATAAATTTGTATACTTCTCATTGGTGACTAATCCATTGGTCATAAAATTTCGGAATGGTATGCTTCCAGTAAGCAATAATTTTATACTCGGCGCAGCATTAAAATGGAAAGGTTAAAAAGCTTATACAGGATACTGATATCAGGCGAAAGTTATTTATTTCACAGATTTTCTAAAGCGGCTCAGTCGACATACACTAAAAACGATGCACATTAATCACATCAAATATTGTAATTAACTGGTATTTATATATTTTATCCGAGCCGCGAATAAAATCCATAGTATTTTCTGTCGACTCTGCGTTGGGGGTTTATATCCATAGAAAAAATATAGACAGACTACCTGGTCTGTATTAATCTTTACTATTAGTTTGTACGTTAAAAGGAGAGTCAAATTATCAATTTCAGGGAAGTAGAAATTTAGAAATATAAATTAACCTGGGGAAATATATGGGATCGGCCTTTGATATATTAGTAAAGCGGTATGCTAGCTGGGTTATTCGCTACCGTTTATGGGTCGTGATGTTTACCCTGGCCATAGTGTCGGTTGCTGCCAGCGGTCTGCCTTCCCTGGACTTTTCCAATAATTACCGGGTGTTCTTTAGTGATGAGAACCCTGAGTTAGTTGCGTTTGAAACTTTTCAGAAAACATACACTAAGAATGATAACATCATGTTTGTCATTCAGCCTCGACAAGGGCATGTTTTTACCCCAAAGATGGCTGGCGCAATCGAATGGCTGACGGCAGAAGCCTGGAAGATTCCTTATGCTATTCGTGTCGATTCAGTCAGCAATTTCCAGCATAGTCGAGCTGAAGGCGATGATTTAATCGTTGGTGCGCTAATTGAAAACGGTATGGCTTATACGCCGTCACAATTTGTTCACCGTCGTACTATTGCTCTGAATGAACCTTTGTTACTTAATAATCTAATTTCTCCTGATGCTAAAACCACAGGCATTAATGTTACGATCCAGTATCCTGAAAAAAGCATAACCGAAATACCGAAAGCGGTTGCATATGCTCGCGGTCTTGTGAGCCAGCTTAAAGAAAAAAATCCTGATCTGATAATTGTTTTATCGGGCATCTCAATGCTAAATAATGCTTTTGTTGAAGCCGGAAAATCTGACGCCATGAGTTTGGTACCATTAATGTATCTGCTACTTATTATTATGCTGGCTCTGGTACTACGAAGTTTTGCTGCTACTCTGGTTACACTTCTTGTTATAGGATTTGCAACTGTGGTTGCTATGGGTGTGATTGGCCATTTAGGCATTAAATTGAATCCGATATCCATAACTGCGCCTACCGTTATTATGACGCTGGCGATAGCTGATAGCATACATGTGCTTGTTTCGATGTTAGGATTTATGCGCGGTGGTGCAAACAAGATTGATAGTTTAAAAGAAAGTTTACGTGTCAATGTTGTACCGGTGACCGTAACCAGTCTAACCACTATAGTAGGCTTTTTAACTTTGAATTTTTCTGACGCACCCCCATTTCGGGATTTGGGTAATATTACCGCGATGGGTATATTGGCAGCGTGGATGCTTTCTCTGTTGTTCTTACCGGCATTATTATCGTATCTTCCGGTTAAAGTCCCGGTTCAATCAGGATTACTTCCGGTTGTCCAAACTAGTTTAGTGAAATTAGCTGATTTCATAATAAGGAAATGGAAGCCGGTACTTGTGGTTACGGGAGTCATATCGATCGCTCTGATTAGTTTGGTGCCGAGAATTGAATTAAACGATCAATTTGTTCATTATTTTGATAAACGGGTAGAATTTCGTAACGATGCTGAATTTGCAGAAAAAAATCTGAACGGTGTCTACGTATTAGAATATTCAATACCGGCCGAATCCGCCGGAGGAATAAATGAACCAGAGTATTTAACGATTCTCGACAAGTTTACTGACTGGTTAAGAATGCAGCCCGATGTGATGCACGTCTTCAGCTACAGTGATGTTATCAAGCGTCTGAACAAAAATATGCATGCTGATGATCAAACATGGTATCGAATCCCTGAACAGCGCAACCTGGCAGCTCAGTATTTGCTTCTGTATGAACTGTCTTTACCGTATGGTCTGGACTTGAATGATCGAATCAGTATAGATAAATCATCGACACGTGTTAGTGTGACTATAAGGGATATTCCATCAGGCAAGATTCGCCAGATGTTAACTAAGTCAGATCAATGGTTTGCTCAGCATGCACCTGAATTCATGTGGGCAAAATCAACAGGCGCAACCGTTATGTTTTCTTATATCTCGCAACGTAATGTTGAAGGTATGTTGCGCGGTAATTTAATAGCCTTGTTCGTCATTGCGCTAATACTAATTTTAACATTGCGATCGTTTTCATTGGGTTTGCTTAGCCTGATTCCTAATGCGGTTCCCATATTTGCAACATTTGGTATCTGGGCAGTGCTTGTTGGACAGGTTGGTATGGCGGCGGCAATTGTGACGGCTACCTCACTTGGAATTATAGTGGACGACACAGTGCATTTTTTATCGAAGTACACACTGGCGCGTCGAGAAAAAGGTTTCGAGGTTCCAGAGGCAATTCGGTATGCTTTTGAGACGGTTGGTACTGCAATTGTCATGACTACGATAGTTTTAACCATAGGCTTTGGTTTATTAGTGACATCAAGCTTTCTGGTTAACTCACAGATGGGTCTACTAACAGCGATCGCAATTATTATGGCATTGCTGACAGATTTCTTTTTATTACCCGCCTTGTTAATGAGTACTTATAAACCAAAACAGGAGAAAAGTGATGATCTTAGTACGGTTAAGCAAACAATTTAGTTTAAACCTGGTTTTGATCTCAGGCCTTATTAGTACTTGCTTTGCTGTCGAAGATAATGAACGAGGTTATACAGTAGCGGCTCGTAGTGATCGGACTGATCTTGGATTTACTGATAGCGATGTCGACATGCAAATGGTGCTGCATAATGCTGCAGGTCAGAGCACGACACGAAAACTTAGTCTTAAAACTTTAGAGAAAGAAAATGAGGATGTTGGTGATAAGAGTCTCATTATTTTTGAAAGTCCGGCAGATGTTGATGGTACGGCATTACTATCGCATGCAAAAATATTAGAACCGGATGATCAATGGTTGTTTTTACCAGCATTGAAGCGCGTTAAAAGAATTTCCTCAGCTAATAAATCAGGACCTTTTGTGGGTAGTGAGTTTGCTTTTGAGGATTTTACAGCATTAGAGTTAAATAAATTCACCTATAAATATATAGATAGTGAAAAATGTGGGGAATTTGTTTGCGATATAGTAGAGCGATATCCGCGTTATGAATACTCTGGTTATACTAAACAACGAATTTGGATAGATCAGTCTCGTTACCTACTTCGTAAAGTTGACTTTTATGACCGCCGGGGTGATTTGTTGAAAACGCTGGCATTAACTGATTACCGTTTATACCAGGATAAATTTTGGCGGGCGCATAGATTGTCGATGAATAACCACCAGACTAAAAAGAAAACAGATCTCATTTATTCCCTGTATAAATTTAAACAGGGATTAAATAAACGTTTATTTACTAAATCTTCTCTTAAACGAATCCGGTAACGCCTCATGGTTTTTATTCGAACGTGGCTATTACTGCTGTTAGTCATTCGCACTGGAATGGCTTCTGCTGAGTTTAAGGCATCAGGTTTTGTTGCCGCTGAAGCTCGTTTGTTTACAGAGTCTACTCAGTACCCTGAGCAATCTAATGATGATGCTTATTCATTTATCTTGCAACCAGAATTCCGCTATGAGATGGGAGCGCACCGTATTACCTTTATTCCATTTGGCCGTGTTGATAGTGTCGACGATGAACGATCTCATGCCGATGTGCGTGAATTAAATTGGCGTGTATTAAAACCTGACTGGGAGATATTGGTTGGTGTTAATCGTGTATTTTGGGGCGTGATGGAATCAAGACATTTGGTGGATATTATTAATCAACTTGATTTACTTGATGACATTGATGGTGAGGAAAAATTCGGCCAGCCCATGCTGCAATATACAAGTTTGACTGACTGGGGAACCTTCGATTTCTATGTGTTACCGGGATTTAGAGAACGACTATACCCTGGAGAGAAAGGCCGTTTGCGTCCGGCTTTACCTGTTGATGCAGATAATGCCATTTATGAGTCTGATAAAGAAAACGAGAATATTGATTATTCATTCCGTTATAGTCAAATTCTTGGAAATTGGGATGTTGGTATGTACTATTTTAATGGTACAAGCCGAGAGCCCCGATTCCAGATTAATGCAGACAATTCTAAATTTATTCCAGTATATGATCTTATTGATCAATACGGCATGGATATTCAATATACCGGAGACGCCTGGTTGTGGAAGAGTGAAGCATTATACCGTGCAGGGCAGGGAAATAGCTTTAGTGCATTATCACTGGGATTTGAATACACTTTGTATCAATTGCTAAGTAGCCGGAGTGATTTGGGTTTTTTAATTGAATATCATTATGATGGTCGTGATGAAACGGCTGCACCTACTTATTATGACAAAAATGTCTTTCTTGGAAGCCGCCTTGCTTTTAATGACGTGCAAGATTCATCTATTTTAGCGGGTGTTACATTTGATGAAAATGGCCAGGATGTTTTTTATAACATCGAGGCAGAACGTCGTCTCGGTGATAACTTTAAACTCGATTTACGCGCCCGGTTATTTGCAAATCCCAAAACGGGCTCATTTTTGTCAACGATATCACAAGATGATTATGTTCAGTTACAATTACGTTATTACTTTTGATGTTAGTGCTGTTCTGGGTGTAGCGGTAATAACATTAGCATCGCAGAATATACATCCTCTTGTTCAGGCTGACGATACGATATATATAGAGTGAGTGAGCTGTAGCGAGCACTAATTCGAAGTTAATTTTCTGGCTGTGTGTTCATATAATGTACAGCACTACGCCCTATAATGCATCACCAAATAAGATCTTGCGCCTTTCTGGTGCATGTGATTTAATGAGTTCACTCTTAAGTTATTGAAATACTTAATTATTATCTATGGTGTTATCGTGGCACAGCCCTTGCTCTGGAGTAGTAAAAGAATAGTAATACTAAAATCAAATTTCGTAATACTCGAGGAGTGAATCTATGAAGTTATCAATCAGAAAATACCTTGCAGCCATGATCGCCGCTTTTTTACTGACGGGAGCAGCGCATGCTGCAGATCCCATTCGAATTGGTTATAGCGATTGGCCAGGATGGGTTGCCTGGGAAGTGGGAATAGAAAAAGACTGGTTTAAAGAAGCTGGCGTTGACGTGCAGTTTGAATGGTTTGATTATGTCGCATCAATGGATGCCTTTGCTGCAGGAAAGCTTGATGCCGTAGCAATGACCAATGGCGATACGCTGGTTACGGGATCAACTGGTGCGAAGAGTGTCATGTTCCTGATAAATGATTACAGTAACGGCAATGATATGGTTGTCGGTGCGCCAGGGATTAAATCGATTAAAGATCTAAAGGGTAAAAAAGTTGGAGTCGAAATCGGCTTCGTAGGCCATTTGATCTTATTAAATGCGTTAAAAGATAATGGCATGAGTGAAAAAGATGTTGAGCTTGTTAATGTACCAACCAATGAGACTCCACAAGTACTTGCTTCTGGCCAGGTTGCAGCTATTGTCGCATGGCAGCCAAATTCTGGTCAGGCTTTAAAATTAGTTCCCGGTTCGAAAAAACTATACAGTAGTGCTGATAAGCCCGGGTTGATTTATGACATGCTTGCCGCGTCGCCACAAAGTTATTCTGCTCGCAAAGCGGATTATGCAAAAATTGCAAAAGTATGGTATCGAATTGTTGAGTATATTCAAAACCCAAAAACTCATGACGATGCAATTGCCATTATGGCATCACGCGTTGGTTTAAAGCCAAAACAGTATGCCGAAATTGTTAAGGGTACAAAAATTTTAACCCTGAAAGAGGCGAAATCGTTTTTCAAAAAAGCTAAAGGGTTTAAGTCTATATATGGGTCTACGAAAATATCTGATGACTTTAATGTAGCCAATAAAGTTTACAAAAAACCGGAAAACATCGATTCTTATATCGACTCATCTATTATAGATAAAATGTAAAAACGAGTGACCGACAATACTACAGCGTAGTAACGTCATCCCTGTACGAACAAGCAGGGATGACTAGCTTTTAATTAGATTGACAACTTTCATAAAAAAATAAATCATGCGAACAACGATATGTCAGTATCATCAACCTTTAAACAAAAAATAAAACAACACCAGGGTTTTTTCCTGGCAGTGTTAAGTTTTATTATCCCCCTGGCAATTTGGTCGATTGTTAGCTATGTGCCGTATGTTTGGCATCCTAAAGTCGAAATCACGGTTCCGGGTGACGTATCCTATTTTAGCGAAGGATTACTCGTCGATCGCGATGTTTTTGAACGAGAAAAATCAAACGTTATTTCGCAGGGCAACGCCATTCCCGAAGGTTTGCCTGCAAACCCTATTTATTTTCCGGCCCCGGATGAGGTGGCAACGGCATTTTATACGGCATTCGTGACTGAGCCTAAAAGGCGAAATGAAAAATGGTTACACGAAAGTCTATGGGACAGCATCCAGGTTATATTCTGGGGATTTGTAATATCTTCTATTTTCGGTGTTCCGCTGGGAGTATTGATGGGGACCTATCGAATTTTTGCCAAGATTAATGAGCCGTTTATTGAGTTCTTTCGATATTTGCCTGCACCTGCTTTTGGAGCATTGGCTGTAGCAATTTTAGGTATTCATCAGGGACCTAAAATAGCAATTATTTTTATAGGAACATTTTTTCAACAGGTGCTTGTTATCGCCAACACCACACGCAAACTGGATCCGATGTTGGTCGAGGCTGCTTTAACGCTAGGTGCGAAACGAACATCTTTATTATTCAAAGTAATTGTACCCGGAATAAGTACAAATCTATTTCGGGACTTACGAATTTTGCTGGGTTGGGCCTGGACCTATTTAATTGTGGCCGAACTTATTGGTTCCAGTTCTGGCATTACCTGGTTTATCACTCAACAGGCCAGGTATAAAAACTTTGACAATGTCTATGCAGCGATCATGATGATCGGTATTATCGGTTTATTCAGTGATATTATTCTGGGCTGGATTGGAAAACGAATTTTCCCATGGGAACAACACAAGTCATTATCCTAGGCTAGTGGTAAATAAAAATGATAAAAAAACTTGAATTACCCAGTTATTTAGATCAGTCAGAGCAGGTTAAAGCTCGGTTTGACAAACTAAAGCAACGTCCGGTTATCCTGGATATTAAAAATTTTACCAAGATATTTGAGACGCCAACTGACGATGTTGTTGCTGTAAAAGATTTAAATTTCCAAACCTATAGACGAGAATTTGTTTGCGTCATTGGCCCTTCAGGCTGTGGTAAGTCTACCTTAATTAGAGCACTAGCAGGCCTTGAGACGAAAACATCCGGTAGCGTGCTATTAGATGGTGAAGAAATCGATGGGCCAGGACCTGATCGAGGTATGGTTTTTCAGGGGTATACATTATTTCCATGGTTATCCGTAAAGCGGAATGTTATGTTTGGACTCGAAATTGCTGGACATGGAAAAAGCCCATCTGAAGAGGAAGCGCTGCAATGGATTGACCTCGTTGGCTTGAGTAAATTTGCGGATGCCTATCCACACCAGTTATCAGGTGGTATGAAACAACGTGTTGCGATAGCTCGTGCGCTGGCAAATAAACCGCGCATCTTACTAATGGATGAACCGTTTGGTGCGTTAGATTCACAAACCCGAGCAAAGATGCAATCGTATCTGTTGGATATCTGGCGTAATATTGATGTAACAATTATATTTATTACACATGATTTAGACGAGGCTGTTTATTTGGCCGATAGAGTGTTGGTGCTTAAAGCCCACCCTGGCGAGTTACAGGAAATTGTAGAAGTCCCTGTACCAAGACCCAGATCCCCGGATCAATTTCTAAGCCCAGAATTTCTGGCTACCAAGGCAAGATTAGAGGAACTGATACATCCTCCAGGTGTTGAAGACCCTGAGTTGCCGGGTGATCATATGAATATGATGAATATGGTTCCCGTTAACGATGACGTAGATAGTGTCGAATAAACAACGGCTATGGATAATACTGAAAAACCAGAATTAACTCGAATCAGCATCTCTTTACCAGGGAGGTTGCTTTCTGAGTTCGATCAAATGCTGGATGTACGGGGATTCGATAGCCGCTCCCAGGCAATATCTGAATTAGTGAGCACGCAAGTCACAGAACACAAAAAAGATATAGGTCGGGACATAATGGCGGGTACCATTAATCTTGTTTACGATCACTCAACCCTGGGGCTAGTTAATAAACTAACTGAAATACAACACCAATATATTAATGAAGTTATAAGTTCATTACATATTAATCTGGTTGACTCGCAAACATTAGAAGTGATCCTGGTACAGGGGCCCGTTAATGTTCTAAATACTATTGCCGATCAACTGTTATCCTGTCGAGGTGTTATTTCCGGTAAGTTATTAATTTCGGCCGCAATACTTCCTCAGTTACATCCAATGTCTTTAACAGGATCAAATTAAAATTATTACTGGTCAATATAATGTCAAACAAGTCAACAGATAATATTTTATATTCAGATACATTGAACGGAGCTTGCCATTGGTCGATGAGGATTCGTAAAGGTATGTCGCTTCGAATAACTGACATCGAAGGTGGCGCCAATGTCGGCATGTTATTCTATAATCCGGATAATTTATTAGAGCGTTATAATGCGCCTGATACTTTAAAATGCCAACACACATTCAAGCTTACTAAAGGGCATTGCCTGTATTCAGATATGGGTCGTATATTTTGCTCTATCGTAGATGATACGACGGGTTGGCATGAGACGGTTTGTGGGAACTTAACAAAATCAATAGTAACTGAGAAATGGGGTGAACATTCATATCAGCAGCATCAAAATGACTGGTACAAAAATGGTTATGATAGTTTTTTAGTTGAGCTGGCGAAGTACGGGCTGGGCAAAAAGGACATGGCGGCTAATTTAAACCTGTTTAGTCGTGTCGAAACCGATAATAAAGGTAATTTGAAATTTATTGATGGTCATTCCACTGCGGGGGATTATATTGACCTAAGATTTGAAATGGATACGCTTGTATTTCTGCATACCTGCCCACACCCACTGAACACACAAAATGAATATCCGAGAAAACCTGTTCAATATGAAATGCGGGTTTCTGATCCGATTGAAGATGATGATGTCTGTCTAACTTCATGCGCAGAAAATCAACGTGGTTTTGAGAATAATCGAATTTATCATCTAGGATTAGCGAGGTAATCATGCGGTGAAAAAATTATGATTAAGCAAAGTCAATTATCACCTGCTCATGCTCTGTACAGAGAAATTGTTCCTGCTGGTGATTATCTCATGCGAACAGTTAATACAGGGCAAGTTGTTCGTATACTCGATATTGAGGGTAATCAGGCGGCTGACACTCTATTTTATTCTGCCACTGATCCCACCGAACGATACAGCTCAATGGATACGATTAGAGAGCAGGGTAATGTGTATCTCACTGCGGGCACAGTATTAATGTCAAATGAATGCAATCCAATGCTTGAGATCGTTGCTGACACCTGTGGTCGGCATGATACATTAGGTGGGGCCTGCGCAACTGAAAGTAATACCGTGCGCTACGCACTGGAAAAAAAATGTATGCACGCCTGTCGCGATAGCTGGATGCTGGCGGTAGCTGAAAATGAACAATTCCAGATGAGTAAGCGTGATATTACCCATAATATTAATTTTTTCATGAATGTGCCGATTACACCTGAGGGCGGTTTAACATTTGAAGATGGTATTTCGGCACCCGGGAAATATGTTGAATTGCAGGCTAAAATGGATGTTATTGTACTGATTTCAAACTGTCCACAACTCAATAACCCATGTAATGGTTACAATCCTACGCCTGTTGAATTACTGATCTGGGATTAACAGGGTCTTTTATGCCTACGGGACGACCCGTTAGGCGAACGTATCACGATGGGACGACCTGTCACTTGTAGTAGATATTACAAGCATATGTTCAAAAAAGTCTTAATTGCAAATCGTGGTGCTATCTCTACCCGCATTATCCGTACGCTCTCCGAAATGGGTATTCAATCGGTGGTTATATACAACGAAGTCGACTCTGAATCCCTGCATGTTGCTCATGCCGATGAAGCCTATTCATTAGGTGAAGGTCGTGCAGCAGACACGTATCTAAATCAGGACAAAATATTTTCTATCATAAAAGAATGTGGGGCTGAAGCTGTTCATCCTGGCTATGGGTTTCTCAGTGAAAATCCTGAATTTGTACTTCGCTGCGAAAATGAAGGTATAAGCTTTATTGGTCCGACTGCCGATCAAATGCGCGCCTTTGGATTAAAACACAGCGCTCGAGAATTAGCTGAACAAAATAATATGCCTTTATTGCCAGGCAGCGGGTTGATTGATGATGTGGCTCATGCGATTACTTCCGCTAAAAAAATAGGCTATCCACTAATGTTAAAAAGCACTGCTGGTGGTGGCGGAATTGGAATGCAATTATGCTGGGATCAAAAAGAGCTAACGGATGCTTTCGATTCTGTGCGGCGTTTAAGTGAAAATAATTTCGCCAATAGCGGTGTATTCCTGGAAAAATTTGTTGAGCATGCCCGTCATATCGAAGTACAAATATTTGGTGATGGTCAAGGTGACGCAATCGCTTTAGGTGAACGTGATTGTTCGACGCAAAGACGAAATCAAAAAGTTATTGAAGAGACACCGGCCCCGAACATCCCTGAAAAAGTACGTTTGGAACTACAACAAAAGGCAGTCGAACTTGTTGCTGCGATAAAATATCGAAATGCAGGTACCGTTGAATATGTTTATGATCAGGAAACTGAGAAATTCTATTTTCTAGAGGTTAATACCCGGTTGCAGGTGGAACACGGTGTTACCGAGGAAGTGTTCGGAGTCGATCTGGTTAAATGGATGGTGGAGCTTGCTGCAGGAGATTTTCGAAAGTTACCTGCGAATTTAAAATCAAGCGGCCATGCTATTCAGGCCAGGTTGTACGCTGAAGATCCTAATAAAGATTTTCAACCATCATCAGGGCTGTTAAGCCAGGTCGAGTTTCCAGTGATTGATGATATAAGAATTGATAGCTGGATATCTCCCGGAGTTGAGGTTTCTTCTTATTTCGACCCAATGCTGGCAAAAGTTGTGGTCAAAGCCGATACGAGAGAACAGGCGGTTTCAAAATTACATGCTGTATTAGATGATATAAAAATCTACGGTGTTGAAAGCAATATCCACTATATACAACAAATACTTGAAACCGTTGTGTTTAACGAAGGTCGTATTTTTACTCGTTTTTTAAACGAATTTGATTATTTGCCGAATACGATAGATGTTATCGCTGGCGGCACAATGACAAGTATTCAAGATTATCCTGGTAGAGTAGGGTATTGGGATGTGGGTGTACCTCCATCAGGTCCGTTTGATAATTTATCATTCCAGTATGCTAATAGAATTTTAGAAAATGAACCGACAGCAGCCGGACTGGAGATCACCTTAAATGGCCCAACTCTGAAGTTCAATTGTGTTACTCAAATCGTGCTCACAGGGGCAGCGATGTCAGTGCAGCTGGATAATCAGGCTGTACCATTCTGGCAGGTAATTGATATCGAACCAGGACAGGTGCTGACGATTGATAAAGTTGATGAATCTGGGGCTCGGGCCTACCTGGCTATTAAAGACGGGTTTATCTGTCCAGATTATCTGCAATCAAAAGCAACCTTTACGCTTGGTCAATTTGGAGGTCATGTTGGACGAGCTATTCGTACAGGGGATGTATTAAAAATCCCATTATCAAAACGACAATTTATATCTAAGCCTTTTCCAGTTGAACTTGTTCCAGAAATCAATGGTAAGTGGGATTTGCATGTGATGTACGGTCCACATGGGGCACCTGACTTTTTTACGAATAACGATATCGAAACGTTTTTCGCCGCAGAGTGGGAGGTTCATTACAATTCGAGTCGTACCGGCGTACGCCTGGTTGGACCGAAACCTCAATGGGCTCGAACGGATGGTGGCGAGGCGGGAATGCATCCCTCTAATATACACGACAATGCTTATGCTATAGGCAGTGTAGATTTCACTGGAGATATGCCGGTAATTCTTGGTCCAGATGGTCCATCACTAGGTGGGTTTGTATGTCCGGTAACCGTTATTAGTGCCGACTTATGGAAACTGGGACAACTCAAGGCAGGTGACAAAATCCGATTCGTTCCGGTAGATAGTGATGAAGCAATAAAATTCGAAAAGAACCAGAATGAAATGATATCCAGTCTGTCACCTTCTGAAATACTAATTAGTCCGTGCTCAATTAAGTCAATACTCGAAAAAACACCTATCCTTAAAACGATTGCCGAAGACGAATATGGACCAAAAATCGTTTACCGCCCTGCGGGCGACAAGTATCTGCTTATTGAATATGGTCCACTGGTGCTTGATATAGAACTTCGTTTTCGTGTTCATGCCATGTACCTGTTGGTAAAAGAAAGAAAGGTCCATGGAATTATTGATCTAACACCTGGTATTCGTTCATTGCAGATTCACTATGATAACCATGATTTGCCGCTTGAAAAATTACTTGCTATTTTGTCGGAACTTGAAAAAAATATCGATACTAATGCAGAATTATCAGTGCCTGCTAGAATAGTATATTTGCCCTTAAGCTGGAATGATAAGGCATGTCATGAAGCCATCGAAAAATATATGCAATCGGTTCGCAAGGAAGCCCCCTGGTGCCCAGACAATATAGAATTTATTCGTCGAATTAATGGATTGGCTAGTGTAAATGAAGTTAAAAAGATCGTATTGAAGGCAAAATATCTGGTTATGGGGCTTGGTGATGTCTATCTTGGGGCGCCGGTTGCTACACCGATTGACCCCAGACATAGATTAGTGACAACAAAATACAACCCGGCTCGAACCTGGACGGCTGAAAATTCAGTTGGTATCGGCGGATCCTACCTGTGTGTGTATGGTATGGAAGGGCCGGGTGGCTACCAGTTTATCGGTCGTACATTACAAATGTGGAATCGTTATAAATCAACCGGAGAGTTTAGCAAACCATGGTTGTTACGTTTTTTTGATCAGATTCAGTTTTACGAAGTAAGCGCGGATGAGCTGCGTGTTATTCGAAAAGATTTTCCAAATGGGCGGTATCCATTAAAAATAGAAGAAATAGAATTCAGTTTGTCAGAATACAAAGAATCTTTATTGAAGAACGCCGAATCAATTGATCGGTTTACTGAGCAACGACAAAAAGCCTTTTCTCAAGAATTACAACAATGGATTTCATCTGGTCAAATTAACTTTGATTCTGAACAAGATCTGGATGCGGAGCTTCTGGATGAGGAGTTTCTGCCGGATAATGGTATTATTATTCAAAGTACGGTAGCGGGAAGCGTATGGGAAGTGTTAGTCAAAAAAGGCGATCATGTTGAAGTTGGGCAGCCATTAATAATTTTAGAATCGATGAAAATGGAAATAACTATAAACTCAACGCATAGTGGCCGAGTATATGATATTAGCCGCGATAAAGGCAGTCAGGTTGGTGCGGGTCAGGGCCTGTTGATAATCGAGGAAGATGAATAAAATGAATTTCTCGATATCAACTTTACGCAAGGCCTATTGTGACAATGAAATAACGCCTCGGGAACTAATTGATTCTATTTTAAAGAGATGCGAAAAACATCTTGAGCACAACATCTGGATTCGCCGACTAAGTGCAGAAGAGCTAGAGCCGTATTTAAAAAAGCTGGAAATGTCCAGGCTTGAGGACCTACCTTTATACGGCATTCCATTTGCAATCAAAGATAATATTGACTTACAAGATATTCCAACAACGGCCGCATGTCCTGATTATGAGTATCTTCCGAAACAATCAGCTTATGTTGTTCAGGAATTAATTAATGCCGGGGCGATACCGATTGGGAAAACGAATATGGATCAGTTTGCGACAGGACTGGTAGGTGTTCGTTCGCCAGAGCCATGGGGGCCATGTCGAAATGCATTTAACAAAGACTATATTTCTGGCGGCTCCAGCTCTGGCTCGGCGGTTGCGGTGTCACTAGGCCTGGTATCATTCTCACTTGGGACAGATACTGCTGGCTCGGGCCGAGTTCCAGCAGCGTTAAACAACATAATTGGGCTCAAACCGACTAAAGGCTTAATAAGCATGCAAGGAGTTGTGCCTGCGTGTCGAAGTCTGGATTGTGTCAGTATTTTTGCTTTGACGGCAAAAGATGCCAATGATGTACTCACTGTGGCAGCAAGTTACGACGAACAGGATCAATACGCAAGTGAATGTGAGTATAAAAACAACCATCGGCATTTTGGTAACGTAGAGCAAGAATTTATTTTCGCGCTTCCTGAACAAAATCAACTGGAATTCTTTGGTGATGCATCAGCGGAAACGTTGTTTGAGGAAAACATTAAGGAGTTGGAGAAATTAGGTGGTATAAAAAGAGAAATAGATTTTAGCTGTTTTCTTGAGGCGGCCCGATTGCTTTATGAAGGTCCCTGGGTTGCTGAACGCTATGTAGCGATCGAAGATTTGATAAATAATGATTCGAATAGTTTATTACCCGTCATCAACACTATAATTGGAGGCGGGCGTGATAAAATGGCGAGTGATGCATTTAAAGCAGAATACAAAATGCAGACATTCCGTCAACAAGCTCAGAAGATATTCCGCGATATTGATTTTCTGGTAACACCAACGGTTGGTACTTCTTATAAAATAAAAACAGTACAAAATGATCCGATAAAATTAAACAGCAACCTGGGGTATTACACAAATTATATGAATCTACTGGATTGCTGTGGTATAGCGATCCCCTCGGGTAAACTGGAAAATGGATTACCCTTTGGGATAACGCTTAGCCAGCTAGCTCAATCTGATCGTAAACTTCTTTCTTATGCGAACCGGTTTCAACAGGCATGGTCTCTAGCGGTAGGCGCAAAGAATTTACCAATAACTGACGTGCTTTCTGATCAGGAATCGCTTCCAATCATTCGTTCAAGCGAAAGAATACCCCTGGTTGTCTGCGGCGCACATTTACAAGGCTTAGCCTTAAACTGGCAACTTGTTGAACGGGGAGCCTGCCTTGAATTTAAAACCACAACCTCACAAAACTATCGTTTTTATGCCCTTGCGGGTGGCCCCCCCGAACGTCCGGGACTCATTAGAGATAATAAAAACGGATTTGAGATTGAGGTGGAGGTCTGGGCAATACCGACGAAGGAGCTGGGTTCATTCGTGGCCGGTATTCCTGCTCCACTGGGAATCGGCAAGGTTGAGTTAAAAAATGGCGACTGGCTGAGTGGATTTATCTGTGAGGGATACGCAATTACAAATGCACAGGAGATCAGCCAATTAAAAAGCTGGCGAAAATATATACAAAATAAGTGACTATTCAATCATAGAGTATGGTAGACTTGCGCCGATTCATATCCTACATATATTTCTAATAGGTATGAATATCAAAGTGTTAGAGCGTTAACTTAAGTCGAATACTAACGTTACACTCTAAAAAGAATTGTGAAACGGGTTCATATATATAGTGAGCCCGTTTTTTTATGGACATAGATTTGGAAAAAACAGATGCACTCAATCGATAAACTCAGAAACATCGCCATTATTGCCCACGTTGATCATGGCAAAACCACTCTCGTTGACCAGCTTTTACAACAGTCCGGTACCCTCGGTGAGCGTGCTGATGCACCTGAACGCTTGATGGATTCGAATGATCTTGAAAAAGAACGTGGCATCACTATTTTAGCCAAAAATACTGCACTTGACTGGCAGGATTATCATATCAACATCGTGGATACACCCGGACACGCTGACTTTGGTGGCGAAGTGGAACGCGTTTTGTCGATGGTTGATTCGGTTTTATTACTGGTTGATGCCGTTGATGGGCCGATGCCGCAAACGCGCTTCGTAACCCAGAAGGCGTTTGCATTGGGCCTAAAACCTATTGTTGTGGTAAATAAAATTGATCGTCCAAGTGCACGTCCTGACTGGGTGGTTGATCAAACCTTTGACCTGTTTGATCGCCTGGGCGCAACAGATGAGCAACTGGATTTTCCAGTTGTGTATTGCTCTGCAATAAATGGTTACGCAAGTCTTGAATCCGATGCGCTTGATGGAGATATGACTCCATTATTTGAAACGATTGTTTCTCAGGTCAAAGCACCTGATGTTGACGCTGATGGGCCATTTCAAATGCAGGTTACGGCGCTTGATTATAATAGTTATGTTGGTGTTATTGGTGTCGGACGAATCAATCGCGGAAAGATTAAAGCAAATTCACCGGTTGCGGTTATGGATAGTGATGGCAAAACACGTAATGGCCGAATATTACAGATATTTGGTTTTGCAGGACTTGAACGGGTTGATGCAGACGATGCCCAGGCGGGCGATATTATTGCCTTCACTGGCGTTGACCCATTAAATATTTCAGATACTTTATGTGATGTGTCACAAGTCGAAATGTTACCACCTTTAACCGTGGATGAACCGACAATCTCTATGACCTTTCAGGTGAACACCTCACCGTTTGCAGGTAAAGATGGTAAGTTTGTAACTTCCAGGCAGGTTCGTGAACGCCTTGAACGTGAATTAATTCATAATGTTGCATTGCGAGTAGAAGATACGGAAGATCCTGACAAGTTAAAAGTTTCCGGACGAGGTGAATTACATTTATCAATTCTGATAGAAACCATGCGTCGTGAAGGCTATGAGCTTGGTGTTTCTCGACCAGAAGTAATCGTAAAAGAGATTGATGGTGAGTTATGCGAGCCTTATGAACAGGTGACGGTTGATGTCGAGACCGAACATCAGGGCACGATAATTGAAAAGCTTAGTCAGCGTGGTGGTGACCTGCAAAATATTGAGCCGGATGGTAAAGGTAGAGTTAAGGTCGATTACATCATGCCAGCGCGAGGCCTGATTGGTTTTCGTACTGAATTTTTAACCGCCACGCAGGGAACTGGACTAATTTATACGATTTTTGATAGTTACGGGCCGGTTAAAAAAGGTAATTATGGCCAACGTAATAATGGCGTAATGATTTCAAACGGTTCTGGTAAGTCTCTCGGTTTTGCGTTATTTAATTTACAGGATCGCGGACGCTTAATCCTTGGCCCAGGTACCGAAGTTTATGAAGGTATGGTTGTTGGAATTCATTCGCGTGATAACGATCTGGTTGTTAACCCGTTAAAGGCAAAACAACTGACGAATATTCGCGCGGCGGGCACGGATGAAAATATTGTTTTATCGCCACCGATAAAATTAACTCTGGAACAGGCGCTCGAATTTATTGATGACGATGAACTGGTTGAAGTGACGCCGAATAGCATTAGAATACGTAAGAAATTTTTAAAAGAACATGAGCGAAAACGTGCTTCCAGAGAAGCTAGCTAGACCTTAATCTCAATACGGTTTGGATCGGTTAAAATCAGGATCAGTTTTACCTGAAATCGCACCAATATATAGCATTATTCATCAATGACATGTTTTTGCTACCCCGATCTGTACTGTATGAGTAGAATATTTTACTCGCCCGAAATTTTATTTAAGACTCGTGATTCGTTGCCGATATCCAAACAGAGATATCAGGAAGCACGAATTCATGGAATTAAAAGAACCAGTTAGAAAAAGTAATGCCATTTGGTATGGTTTAATTATTGTCTGGACAATAGTATCTGGTGTTATCGTATTAAGTACTGAATCCAAATCTATTATCATGCAAGTTTTTATAGTGTTGGTGCTTGCCTGGGCCTTCCTGGTCTTTAAGGTGTCACGACAGTCTGCTATTAGGGAGCTCGAGACATTCACCCAGACTAAACTCGACCCCCCATCTATCGAATCTATATTGTCATTATTTTGTAGTGCATTAAGCACAAATTTAACTCGGAATACATCAGATTTAGGACAGCTTGACGATGTATTGTCTGATGCGGTTAACACCTTGTCAGTAAGTTTTAATGATCTAAATGAACTGAGTCTACAACAAAAACAGATAGTGATGTCTGCCCTGGAATCATCTACTGATCCAGATACTGGTGAACAGACTGGGTTAAATATTTCTGAATTTTGCAGAAGCATATCGGAAACGATGGAATTTTTTATAAACATAATTATTGACACAAGTAAGCAGGGAATCTTGATCGTGCATAAAATGGATGACATGGTTAAGAAAATGGATGGAATATTTGATTTATTAGAAGATATTAAGGCGATTGCCGACCAAACTAATCTGCTGGCACTCAATGCCGCTATAGAGGCCGCACGGGCAGGTGAGGCGGGAAGAGGCTTCTCCGTCGTTGCTGACGAGGTACGTAGTTTATCCATTCGGTCGCGAGAATTGAATGATAACATTCGTTTACAGGTGTACTCTACAAGAGATACGATTACTGATGCTCGGGTTATAATTCATGATATGGCAGCAAAAGATATGAATATTCATTTGTCGGCGAAATCAAAAGTTGATTCGATGTTGTCATCTATAAAGAGCGTGGATCGTCTGGTTGAAGAAAATATGAATTCGGTTTCAATGCTTTCCGATAAAATAAACAAATCGGTTGAGAACGCAGTTCGATCATTGCAGTTTGAAGATATAGCTGGACAGCTTGTTGAGCACGTCAAAATTTCAATAGATGTTGTGGCAATACGGCTTAAAAATATTTCAGATATTGTTGAGTTGTCATTGGAATCAGAAGATCAATCAATGATTGATTTAAAAGAAAAGTTATCGGATGTGGTGGAAGAACTGTCTTCTGAAGTACATAAGCCAGTACAGCAAGGTTCAATGGGAGAAGGTGATGTTGAATTGTTTTGATAGCATATATTGAAAGGAATGTTTTCATGAGTTTGCAAAAACAAAAGTCAAGTGATGGTGGCGCTGTAACCATAAAAATAAGTGGAATGTTTGATTTGTCTATTCAAAGCGAATTCCGGGATGCTTATGAAAGTGAACAAGGCGCCAGAAAATATATCCTGGACATGAGGGATACTGAATATATGGATAGTTCTGCATTTGGGATGTTACTGGTTTTTCGTGATCATGTTGGTGGCGAGTCTGCAGACATTCTCATTGCTAATGCTAATGATGACATCAAGAAATCGTTTGAGATGCTTCAATTTGATCGTATGTTTAAAATATCATAACAGTGATAAATAATGAGAACATTTCTAACAATTCTGAGGTTTTAATTAAACCTAAAATTATGATCGTTACTGGTAATGTGGAGGATTTGAATATAGCTGTCGAACTGGTGGTTAGTGAGGGCTATCAAGCACTACCAGCAACAAACGGTCTTGAAGCAATAAATGTATTCGATAGAGAAAACCCCGCCGTGGTGATTATGGATGTATTATTAAAGGATATGGATGGTTATGAAGTGTCTAGAATTATAAATGATTTATCAAAAGATAAATTTGTTCCCGTAATATTCGTACCGGAATTTGATACGATAGAAGCAAAGGTTAAATGCCATGAAAATGGTGGTGTCGGCCTGTTAATTAAACCATTTAATAAAACCATTTTTAAATCAAAAATACACACATTCATCTCGCTATCCACACTCTACTCGTCAAATAATTACCAACGTCAGGAGCTGGAACGTCATAATAAAGAATTAAAACAAAACTATGAAGTCGCAAGTAACGTATTTAAGAAAGTAATGCACAGTGATGCATTAAATTCCTCGGCAATCAAATACTCATTAACTCCAGTTGCCATATTTAATGGCGACATTTTACTGGCAGCTTATCGTCCTTGTGGCCAGCTTCAGGTTATGCTGGGTGATTTTACCGGGCATGGAATTTCAGCCGCAATCGGAGCTATTCCGGTTGCCGATATTTTTTATGGAATGACAGCCAAAGGTTTTGGGTTAGCCGATATATTAGAAGAAATAAACAACAAAATGTTGAGAATATTGCCGCGCGGATTGTTTTTGGCGGCATGTTTTTTTGAGTATAATGCAGAAAATAATATGTTGATTTTGTGGAATGCGGGATTGCCAGGTGTGCTAATTTATAATGAAAATGAAAGTAAAGTGACGGAAATGTTTCCATCAAAAAATTATCCTCTTGGTATTTCGAGTGATATCCAGACAACAAATTCAATTGAAATTTATTGTGTTAAAGAAGGCGACCGCTTACTCATGTTTACGGATGGTGTGATTGATATTCGTAATAAAGAAAAAGAATTATATGGTGAAGATCGAGTCATTATTGATATAGAAAATAGTAAAACAAAATGGCTGACAGATTGTTTGCTGGAAAAACTGTCTGAGTATTCAAATAATGAAAAAACGGATGATACTACCTTATTTGAAATAAGTTTTAATGTAATCGACAAACCTGTCGAGGCACAAAAAAATAATTTCTACCCTCAGCCTTTACTCAATACAAGCTGGAAACTTGAATATATTTTTGGTGCTCAGACCCTTAAATCATTCGATCCGATCCCCGGTATTATTCAGACTATAATGGAAATGCAAAAACTACAAAAACATAAGCAGGATATCTTTTTGATTATTCGTGAACTATTTTTAAATGCACTCGATCATGGTCTGCTGGAGCTGGATTCAAGGTTAAAACAAGGTGCAAAAGGGTTTTCATATTATTTACGTGAAAAACAAAATCGTTTGACAAAACTCGAACACGGTAGAGTCATCATAAAAATAGAGCATCTTGGGCATGCCGAAGGTGGGCTTTTACAGATCGAAATTGAAGATAGCGGAAACGGCTTTATTTGTGAGGAAATCACCCGTCAGCTAGATTCGAACGAGCTACATTATGGGCGCGGTATCTTGCTGGTTAATGCCGTCTGTGAAACACTAACGTTTATTCAGCCTGGAAATCATGCTAAAGCCACCTATCGGTGGGCAAATACCACCTAACTCACTGAAATTCATGAATTATTATTAAATTAATTACAATTCAGCAATAATTTGTTATATTACTAACTGACTAGTCAGTTAGTAGCGAAAGTGAATAATAAACCAAATGATAATAACCGTTGGCGACGACGTAAAGAATCACGCCCTGGTGAGATAATTGAGGCAGCATTAGAATTATTTGTTGCTAATGGTTTTAATGCAACGCGTTTAGAAGAAGTTGCAAAACTCGCCGGGGTTTCAAAAGGGACTGTATATCTGTATTTCGATAGTAAAGAAGATTTATTTCGAGCCGTTGTCCAACAAACAATTATTCCTGAGATAGAAAAGGCAGAGCAAAGAGCAGCTGAGTTCAGGGGCAGTCAACGTGAGCTGTTAACGCTTTTAATACAAAACTGGTGGAATGTGGTTGGTAAAACAAGGTTAGCCGGAATTCCAAAATTAATGATATCTGAAGCGACAAATTTCCCCGAGGTGGCTGAATATTACCTTGATAAAGTTGTAAATCGAGTGAGGAAATTAATCAAGAACAGTATATTAATTGGTATTGAGCAGGGAGAATTTAAATCTTCTGATCCCATCATTACTACCAGGTTGTTGGTGGCACCAATGTTATTCGCTGTAATTTGGGAGAAATCGTTAGCACCATTTGATTCTGAAAATTACGATCTGGAAAGTTATATTCAATTACATCTCAGTGTGTTTTTTGATGGAATAAGTTTGAATAATGTATAAACATAGATCTCTTAAAATTATTTTAATGTTATTTGTCTCAGGGGTGGCGACTACTTATGTGAGTGCTAGAGAGTCAAAAGTACTTAACCTGGATGATGTCGTAAGCAAAATCCTAAAGCAATATCCAAGTATTCAAGTTGCTCGATTAGCTGTCGAACAAGCTCGCCAGGAGTTTAGCAAAATTGAAAGCCAGTTGGGCTGGGTATTTAGTGCGCAATCAGGTGTCTCGCGTGATATATCCTCTTTCTTTATACCGCGTGAACGATTTGATGCCGGTGTGAATTTTTCCAGTATTAACAAATCCGGCTCGAGCATTGAACTAGCGGGAAATTATTCATATGAAAAAAGTGATACATCCATTATCCCGTCATTAATAAATCCATCTGAACGAACAAATCTTGATTTAAATTATCGGATTCCTTTGGCGCAGGGCGAAGATAATCCTGCCTATAATGAAGGTTTAAAGTTAGCCAGAGCGACTTACGAGCAAACTCTTGCAGACAGGATAAGTCAGACAGATATATTAATTAGTCAAACCGCAAATCTTTTTTATGATACAGCCGCAACCATTGCTAGAATTGATGATGCTAACGCATCAATTAAAAGGTCATTAAGATTACTTAAATATGTAGAAAAAAATAAGTCGCTCGGATTGGTTGAAAAGAAAGATTTTCTGGATGCAAATGCACTTTATATAAACCGGATAGCAGAGCGAGATAACCTGCTAGTTATCTGGAGCAAGCAAAGGTCTGAGCTAAATCGATTGATAGGGTTTAAACCGAATATCGAACTAATGCCCGAAATAAAACTTGTAAAGAAAAAACTGGACAGGAATACTATATTAGCACGAGTATACAAGATTTCTCCCTTATTACGTTTTCAAGATGCCCTTTTAAAACAAGCCGAGTCAGAAATATCGTTAGCAGTTGATGCGAAAAGAGATCAATTAGATCTCATTTTATCTGTAGGCGCGAGAAATACTTCTGGTGACACCGTCACAGGGAGTATTTCAGATGATGAATGGGCTGGTGGGGCAAGATTAGAATATCAGTTTTCGTTTGATCAACGCGGATTTGATGCAGATCTATATCAAAAAGTGCTGCAAAAAGAATCGGCGGAACAGGAAATAAACCGCATAAAAACTGAAATAAATTATGACGTTGATAGTTTGATGGAACAGATTCAGCGCAGCGAAACGTCGATTAAAAGTATTAAAAAACGACTGGCAATTGAAAAAGAAAAAGTTATTGAAGCTTTTGAACGGTATAAAACTGGACGTTCAAATACGGATGAACTCATCAATAATGAAAATTCGTTATTTACTAGTAGTTTGTTGTATAAGACTCGTAAAATAGAGCTATCGAGGATGTATTCCGAACTGGACTTAATGTTGGGAGAGCTTTGGGATAGCAAGGTTTTGCTATCACGCTAGTATTTGGCGTAAATTATTATGACAGCTATAATAAAATTCATGGTGGAAAAGGGGCTGGTTGTCTCTCTAATTTCGATATTTATTTTTGCGCTTGGCGTGTTCGCAATCATTAAAATGAACCGAGAAGCATTTCCAAATGTAAACCTTGATCTTGTTCAAATTAGTGTTGCTCAGCCAGGAGCGTCCCCACAAGAAATAGAACGACTAATCGTTATTCCTATTGAACAGGAATTAAAGATACTAAGTGGCATAGATAAAATAACATCGGTATCATTTCCCGGCTCAGCACGAATTACACTTGAGCTAGACCATGATGCCTCCAATCGTGAGCAAATAACCAATGAAGTTCAACTTGCTATTGATCGAGCCAGGTTACCGGCAGATTTACCGAATAAACCCTATGTTCTTGAAATAGACGCTCGTGTTTTCCCTGTTATCCAACTTGCTTTTTCGGCGCCTTATGGCGAAGTAAAAATGAAACAGATTAGCAGCAAAATAGAAGATGATCTGTTGAGGATTAACGGCGTTGGACGTGTTCGAATACAGGGCGATCGAAAAGAGGAAATCAGAATAACAGTTAAGCCTGAGCTATTGAAAAAACATCGAATTACGATCGGTGATATTACTACTGTTTTACAAAAATGGAATGTAAATGTGTCTGGAGGAGGAATTGATACTGAGCAAGGCCAAAAAACAGTTCGGATTGTTGGTGAATATAAAAATGCAGATGACGTTGCTAACCTGGTGTTGCGATCAAATCAGGCAGGCCAAAGTCTGAGGCTTATGGATGTTGCGGATGTAAAACAAACTCTGATTAAAGCTGAAACTTACCAGGATGTTAGTGGCGAACCCGCCATTCACATGGTCGTTATGAAGCTGGAAAATGCAGATATTATTGATACGGTCGATGATATAATGGCCTACCTTAAGACCGTTCCGGTGAAATATGGCGACAAAATAGTAGTCGATTCATTTGATGATTTTTCCAAATTCGCTCGTTTACGTCTTGGTGTATTAACAAATAACGGGCTTGTCGGCTTTTTTTTAGTACTATTTACTCTGGTTATATTTTTGCGTCCTTCTGTCGCTGTTTCGACAACAATCGGTATTCCCCTGGTTTTTCTAACAGGGTTATTTATTTTACATATGATGGGAGTAACACTTAACTTAATATCAATGATGGCATTCATCATGGTACTGGGCATGTTAGTTGATGACGCTATTATACTAGGTGAAAATATCACCTTTCATATGGAGCAGGGTATGCCTCCGATGAAAGCGGCAGTAGTCGGGGCAAAAGAATTGATGGGCCCGGTAACAACAACAATATTGACTACGGTTGTCGCGTTTGTTCCGTTGCTTTTTCTTTCAGGGATCATCGGAAAATTTATAGTGGCAATCCCCATTGTCGTAATTTTATTACTTGTTCTCTCATGGCTCGAATCATTTTTAATATTACCAAATCATGTTGCCCATCTAACTAATACCAGTAAAGTTGTAGGAGAACGTCGATGGTTACTCTGGTTAGAAGATAAATACGCATCGATACTTGAGTTCACATTAAATTATCACTGGTGGATGGTTTTACTTTCTGTTTTTATCCTGGTTGGTTCAGTATTTATGGCAAAATCGGCGATGCATTTTCAATTGTTTCCATCGGTTGGAATCGAACAATATATAGTACGTGTTACGGCGGAACCTGGAACGAGCCTGGAAGAAATGCGCAAACGCCTGCTTAAGATAGATGTATCTATTCGTAATTCAGTAGATGAAAAATACGTTGACGCAACGTTGATTACATCAGGGAAAACAGCCATGGATGCAGGTGATCCAATGATACAAATAGGTAGTCGATTTGGGCAAATAAGGGTGATCTATATACCCTATACATTAAGAACAGAACACGATGCCATCAATGATATGTTTATTTTAAAGAAAAAACTGGTTGAACAGTACCCTGATTTAGAATTCGCATTTCAGGAAATTCAACCGGGGCCACCAACCGGGCGAGCTCTTCAGGTCGAAATTGTCGGTGATGATTATGATATAGGAGAAGATGTTGCCTCGAAACTAATGGATTATCTAAAAAACATTGACGGTGTTACAACTATAGAAAGTGATATGTTACCTGGAGATCCTGAAATCAGGATTGTTTTTGACCGTACTATATCGGCGTTTGCCGGTATTGATCTTGCGACTGCTGGCAGTCATATCCGCGCAGCAGTCGATGGGTTGCGAGTAGCGACAACACGTTGGGGAACAGATGAAGTGGATATCACAATTCGTTTTCCAGAAACTTCATATCAACAACAATTTCAACAACTTCAGGAGTTACAAATACCAAATTCTCGAGGTGGCATGATAACCATGAGTAAGGTGGCAAAATTCTATGAACATGATGGTTTCACTAATATCAGGCATAAGGACAATCAGCGAATCATCAGTGTTTTAGCAAATATCGACTCAAGAATAATAACCAGTACCGAATTAAATGCAATGGTCGAAAAAAATCAGTCAGACTGGCTATCAGAATCTAATAATGAGCGAGTCACTATTAATTACGGCGGAGAAAATGAAAAAAATCAGGAGTCAGTAAATGATCTGGCTTTTGCATTCGGTTTTGCGCTACTGGCTGTATTTTTTATTTTAGCTGTCCAGTTTAATAATCTCGGTTATCCGATTGCTGTTATGTTGGCGATTCCCTTTGGTGCTATTGGCGTAATCGTTAGTTTTTATTTTCATGATTTGCTCTGGAAACCAATGCCATTATCATTCATGTCTACTCTAGGCATGGTTGCTCTGACGGGGGTGGTTGTGAACAGCTCACTTATATTATTAGTGTTTATTCAAAGAAGCATAAAAGAAGGCATGGACAGGAGAGAAGCAATTGTATACTCATGCCGAAGAAGGTTGCGAGCTGTTTTATTAACGGCTATTACCACTATTGTCGGCTTGCTACCAACTGCGTATGGTTGGGGTGGGTTAGATCCATTTGTGTCATCCATGGCGTTAGCCTTGTCATGGGGACTGATATTTGCAACCTTAATAACCTTGATTGTGATTCCCGCCATATTCATGGCGGGATCTGATATTTTCGTTCGAAAAGCACAAAAGACTTAATTAATAAAAAAGAATTCCATTTGCGTGCCAACCAGCTCAATGATGTCATGATCCTTCAAGACGTGTGAGTCGGATTCTATTTGTGTTCCATTGACACTGGGGATATCATTTGATCGTCGTAATTTAGTGTTTTTAATCGATGAAATAGAATAACCTTCGATAGTGCGGGCAATCATAGCCATCTTTATTCCATTAAAGCCTAGTGTGTTGAATGGTTTTCTTAATTCAAGCACCTTTGTTTTTAGCGGGCCATTTAATATCTTTACTGCGGCCAGAGGTTCACCCTTGGCATCTGTCGATTTAGGCGGGTTGGATTGTAATATTTGTGTATCTTCGATTTCAGCACGCAAAAACATTGTGGGCTCGTAATCTTCTTCTTCGTTTTCAAAGTAAGTGAACTGATAATTACCAATTTGTACAACATCACCATGTTGTAACACCGATTTAGAAACACGTCCACCGTTTAGCAATGTTCCGTTAGTGCTTCCAAGGTCATCAACAAATATTTTTTCATTAACAACTGAGATAAGTGCATGTCGACCGCTTACCGTTAAATCGTTAAGTTGTATGTCATTTCCATGTTTTCTTCCGACACTAATACTATCCTTATCAACCATGAATTCACGAATTATCGCTCCATCGAGAGTCATAATAAGTTTAGCCATATTTATGTATCCTGTGTATACCGTATTTATGTTATGCTAACGGATTCAGATGAGTCGCTAGCGGGTTCATTTTCAGAGACTTCTTCACCATCCAGTAATGGTTCGAAATCAGACTTGACGCGTGATTTAAAGTACGCTTCTTCAGGTGAGATAAGATTTGCATCAATCAGTCTCATTAACGCGGTATCCATTCGTTGCATTCCTACCATGCCGCCACTCTGTATAACATTTTCAATTTGATCGGTCTTTCCTTCGCGAATCAAATTAGATATGGCCGCATTATTAATTAAAATTTCTAGAGCGGGGACTCGTCCTTTTTTATCAATTTTACGGACAAGTTGTTGTGATATTACCCCAACAAGAGAAGTAGATAACATAGTTCGAACATAGGGTTCTTCACCAGCAGGAAATGCATTGATTATACGATCGACTGATGCGGCAGCCCCATTGGTATGTAACGTAGCTAAAACCAGTATGCCCATTTCAGCAGCAGTTAATGCAAGATGTATGGTTTCTGTATCACGCATTTCACCGACCAGTATCACGTCGGGGTCTTCCCGTAAGCCAGAAAGCAAGGCTTTAGAAAACGATGGAGTGTGAGTTCCTATTTCACGCTGGCTAAACAGGCATCTTTTCGATTCGTGTACAAATTCAACAGGATCTTCAATCGTAATAATATGGCCGTGGCGTTCTGCATTGATGAAATCTACCATAGCGGAAAGTGTCGTTGATTTTCCCGAGCCTGTTGGTCCTGTCACCAGGATCAAGCCCTTTCGGTGACGGGTTAGATTTTTTATCACGGGAGGAAGCCCGAGTTCGTTTAAGGTGACAATTTTTGTTGGAATAGTTCTGAAAACAGCTCCCAGGCCGCCTAAATGTTGAAAGACATTGACACGAAAACGTGCTAACTCATTGTAGTCATAGGAAAAATCAGTATTGCCTTTTTCTTTAAATTCTGGAAGGCATTGTTGGGGAATCAATTCATAAACCAGGTTGTATACATCGTCGGCAGAAAGTTCACGGTATTTGACTGCGTAGGCTACTCCGTGCATTCGTATGCGTGGAGGATTGCCGGCAACAAGATGGAGGTCAGAACCATTCTGTGCCAAAACTAGATCTAAAAAGGTATGTATGCGCTGCATAATCAGGATATTGACAGGTTAACTTGCGGTAGCAGGTCTGGGTTAGCTACAAAGCGCTGGAACAATTTTTTATCAGAAGCGTGTAAGTAAGCATCATCTGGATCAACCTCTTTATTTTTTACGGCTTCGAGCAAGGCGTGATCTAATAGTTGCATGCCAGAATCACGACTGGTCTGGATAATCGACGGGATCTGGAACATTTTGTTGGTTACGATTAGATTCGAAATTGCAGGACTATTTATCATAATCTCTAAAACCGCCTTGCGATGTCGACCATCAAAAGAACGGATGAGTTTTTGACTTATCACTGCATTGAGATGTTGTGATAGAAAAGATTTTGTTAATGTTTTCTGTTCAGTGGGCATGGCATCAATGACACGATCCAGGCTTTTGACAGCACTCGTTGTATGCAACGTCCCTAATACCAAATGGCCTGTTTCCGCTGCCGTCATGGCCATTGAGATGGTTTCAGTGTCACGTAATTCGCCAACCAGAATAATATCAGGATCTTCGCGTAGCGCTGCGCGCAAACCCTCAAGAAAACTGGCGACATGCATGCCAACAGAACGCTGAATTACTAATGATTGTTTGCTTTTGTGGACGTACTCAATGGGATCTTCCAGGGTGATAATGTTAAATCGTCGATTTTGATTTAACCAGTCGATCATGGCGGCCAGGGTTGTTGACTTACCTGTTCCAGTTGCGCCTGTTACCAAAATCAGGCCCTGAGTCGCATGTAAAAATTTTTCGATTATAGGTGGTAAACCAAGATCTTCAAATGTTGGAATATTAGGAGCGATAGCCCGGAATGACGCACCGATCCCCGTTACCTTATGGAACATATTAACCCGGAATCGTCCAACTTCATTATCTTCATATGAAAAATCCAGATCATTGCCATTCTCAAATTGTTCGTTCTGTACTGGATTGAGGATTTCAGTTAATAAATCAGATATTTCGGTATCTGATAAGTCTCGATATTTGATTGGTGCTAAATCACCATGCAACCTGACGAGTGGCGGGGAGCCGACAGCGAAATGAATATCGGAACCGCCTTGTTGGCGGCCGAGTTTTAAAAATGCATTTATTCTTGCGCTCATTTAATCAGGCTCATTTTGTAATAGTTCATCAAGTGCCGTCGATAAATCTTCAGCGGTCTGGTAGCGGTCATCTGGATTTAGCGACATTGTTTTCATAATTATACCACTAAGTTCATCCGATATTTTAGGATTAGCCTTACTGGCTGGAACCGCTTTACCTTCAACATGTTGAAACAGGGTTGCCAGGTGGTCTTCACCTTTATAAGGCGCTCTGCCAACGAAAATTTCATACAGGAGTATGCCAAGACTGTATATATCGGTGCGTTGGTCAATGGTGCGAGCCCTGACCTGTTCAGGAGCCATATAGGTTGGGGTGCCGACCAGGATACCGGTTTTAGTGATTCGTGAGTCGGCAGAGCTCGCTGCGGCAGCCAGGCCAAAATCTACAATTTTAACCTCATCATTGCTATCCACCAGTATATTTGCAGGTTTCAAGTCGCGATGCACAACATCCTGCTGATGGGCAAAGCCAACGCCCTGACAAATTTGTCTAAAGGTATTGATAGTTCGTTTAACAGATGGATTTTTATTAGTTTTCATTTCGAACGCGAGTGAGTGGCTTTCGAAGTATTCCATTGAAATAGCGTAGGTATTACCAAATGTTATAAAGTCATAGATACGAATAATTTTTTCATGAGTAATTTTTCGCGCATAACGAAGTTCATGAATGAATCGCTGAATAATATTTTCATCCGAAGACATATGAGCATTTAAGAATTTTAAAATAATCTGATCACTAACCATCATATCTTCAACTAAAACCACAACACCAAAGGCACCTTTACCAATATGTTTGATTACCTTGTAGCGGTTAGCAATGATGTATCCCGGGGTTATTTTTGATGCATCAAGAATGTGAGCGACGGCAGATTCTTCAT